>Ga0209262_10000212_pt1 | contig 32088 bp, 29 predicted proteins | sample Lowcelwee11metaG_FD_187171 | JGI IMG/M metagenome (GOLD analysis project Ga0209262, IMG submission 187171) | Freshwater pond sediment microbial communities from the University of Edinburgh, under environmental carbon perturbations - Low... | ecosystem: Environmental > Aquatic > Freshwater >... | reverse complement strand
TTTGATGATTATTGGAGTTGACATGAGTAATAGCACAACAGGCAGCGAGACCCTGCCACGAACAGATTTCATCGCCACCACGGTATCATCCGGAGTTAGAACGCTTCTTCCATGCCGGGATTTATGGAAAGGCTCTGCACTAAAAGACTCCGTGTTGAATAAAACCCCGATGAAGAAGGCGAAATGGGCAACATTGTTCGCCTACATGCATCGGCGCTTCGGACCGCCACATATTGGCGGAGACGATTACAAAGATTTGTCGGCAGGCTGGATACTTACTACTCCAGATGCTGATGTTTTCGTGGAAGTCAGTCCGTCTCTTTCAGGAACAGGTTTTTCCTTCACACCCTACTTGTCGTTTGAATCCCCAGAAGATGATCGCATATATAGCGCAGGCGATCTGGCGCTCCCGCAGGAACGTGTTGAGAGTGTAAAAAACGCTTACAGGGACACACTTATCGATTTGCTGCGTCCGGTATGCGTTCGAGATCATTCCATCAACGCACTTGGCGAAATTGATGATGACAATGAGTTGCTGGCCTACGATGAAGACAAAGATGAGAGTACCTACGAGATCCGCTTTCACCCATCCTCCGGATACCCGATGCCGCCAGGACTGTTTGGGGGTGAGGACTGGGCAACAATGTGCACTCTGATCCTAAATATGGGTAATGGCGACATGGCGGCCGGACGTTCGGCAGTGATTTCTCTCCTTCAACAGCAAGTTATCAATGACGCTTCTAAGGCGACATGGCCAGTACAACGCCTAATGCTCATGGGCGCATGGAAAGATCGCAGCAACCTCGCTCAACGACTTGGGCTTGATTCGGCTGCAATTGAGCGATTCGAGGCAGAAATTGCTGCCCTCCATGCCAATGATGAACCGCGCGATTGGTCAATCGTTGACGAAATGACCCCCGAGGTTGTAAACGCCGCCGTCGGCTACCTTAAACGCCTTGGTTTTGGAGCCTGCCACCTTCCTGACCGGGTAAAACAATATCGCTTCGACAAGATGTGCAATGACGCTTGGAACGACTTGGTTGAAGTGGTTAAGGATGACTTTCCGGCTGATTTACTTCCTGAGAATTGCAGCCGACTCTGCAAGAGCCTTCCAGAAGCCCTCAAGGCCCAATTCATTAAGCATGAACGACAAGACCTCGTGTCCTGGGTTGATCGCACTATTAGTAAGCTGGAAGGGCTTGGAGTGCTGATGCTTATCTGTGTGCATTTGGAGAGAACGATAAAACAACAATCGCCAATGCCTACGCCGACAGCCTGAACAATCTGATTTGTGTGATGAACAGGCTGGGTCGGTGACACAGCTTTGGGGACCTTTATCACGCCAACAATCCATAGGAGACCCAATGCAAGAGAACTTCTGCCCAAATTGCGGATTTCAGCTTCGTGACGCAGCGCGCACCGAGATCGCCGACTCTTCGGCCATCCCTGAGGAGACTATCGTTGCGGCCAGAAATCCGGACGCCCTGAAATCCCTGCGCGCCAAGCTTAAGGAGGTGGCACCACGGTTCCTCGATATGAGTGAGGAAGACTACGGCGAGTGGGTCAATGCGCTCGAATTCGGCGAGTTCATTGAATTCATCGCAATGGGGGGCGAGAAGATCGGCATGGAGATTCGCGCGGCTTGCAACGCGTGAATAGTCACGCTAATGAAGATGCATAAGACCGGGAAGTAAATACGAAGAGATTGCAGCGGCGCTGATACTGATTGCAACGGTCGTGGCGCTGTTCCAATGGAAGGCGGTCAAATCGGGATTGGTAGACCTGTAGACCTCAACAACTAACTGAATGGAGAAAATATGAGTCACGACAAACGCACTTGTCCACGTTGTTCCAATCATGGCCGCTCTGTAGCAGCCATGAATTACGAAGAGACGCAGCGCTGGACCAAGAACGGTACGTTCTCAGGGGCTGGTGTTGGAGTTGGCACGGGAGGCATCGGAGTTGGCGTCGGTGGCGGCAGCTATAGCGAGCGAGGTGAGATGCAATCCAAGAGGGCGGATGTGTTCGAGGAGCCGGGACAGCATTCGTTACCAGTGTTCTCATTGATCTTGGGTGCCGGGGTTATCGTGGCAGCGCTTTCCATTTTCCCTTCGGTGTTCTCTGCCACAGCCGAAATGACGGGCGCGTCACATTCAATCGGCACCGGCGGCGCGGCACCGGGAATTAATATTGATGCGATGCAGAACGCCATGATGAACATCATCAAGTTCATTATCCCTATTGGCGGAGTTCTGATTCTTGGGATAGCGGTGTCCCGTGCCCTGAAGAATCAGGAAAAAGAAGACCACTTGAACGAAGTCGAACGGCCCAAGCTGCTCAGACGGTACAACCAGTTGATGTACTGCTCTCATTGCCATACGCTCTACGACAATGATGGGCATGCCGAGGACGCCAACGAGTTTGGTTTCAACAAATTGCTGTATGAAACCAAAGCCGACAATTGATTGGCAGTCAAAACACAGGGAAGGATGGGGGATGCCGCAATAACACGGCATCAACTACATCTAGTGCCCCCATGCATCACCACAAATCGCACTTCGGCAAACTAGCATGGTTTGCTATCCTGATTTTGTGTGGAGAGACAGTTCTCCGCGTTCAATGAGAGGAACAAAAAATGGCAGTTGTTGGAATAATTCTCGGTTTGGCAGTCATCGTTGGCATGTTTGCCATCGCAGCAGTGGCCATGTTTGTTGCGACCAGGAGCGCACCATTACCTCATAAGCTGGCGCTGGTGGCGATCAGCACCACGGCGATCATCGGCGTGCTGTGCACCCTGCATTTCCTCGCATCATTCGTCCCATCCGCGCTGGTGGGTTGTTTTGGGATGGCGGACTGTCAATCCTCGCATGCGGCCGAAGAACTTGTCGCCGCGCGCTGGAGCGCTTTCTTCGGCGCCGTTGGTATGTTCGCCGTTTCGCTGGGGATCATGCGGCTGTTTGGCAGGCGCCGGTCGACAGCGGACAGCGCCGTCGACGGCACCCCCCAGTCATAACCTCGCCCGGCTCCCGACCGGAGCAGTCCAGGCTCTGCCTACCGCTCGGACGGAGCACACAACCGGCTGCGGTCTAATCACACGGCACGAAAAAAGGCCGCCATCCCGAAGGATTGGCGGCCTTGTTGTTGCACCTGCGACTACTTGATGCGTTCATGGCTGAAGCGCGGCGAGCAGCTTGCAGCGTCCAGGCGTTGATCCCAGAGCAGGCCCAGCGCCTTCTTGGCTGTTTCCAGCTTGTTTTTGGCGACCACCAATACAGTCCCCAGTCCGGAGACGGAGCGGTCATCGCCAACTGCACTCACCGTCGTTGCGTAGATCCTCGGCAGCGTTTCCGTGATGAAGCACACGTCGGCGCCGGCAGACTTCAGCGAATAGCTTTCGTGGTTCTCGTCCTCGGTCAGCACTTGGCCGGTGACGGGGTCGAGCACATAGAACTCGAAGTCATCCAGCACGCCGACCGCGCGCTCGCTGTGGAAAACATCGAGCGCGGCTGATGCCTGCGATTCCAGCGGCAGATCTTGTTTCACCTGCACCGAATACACGCCGGGTACGCCTTCATCTTCTTCGTCCAGCGCGGTCGACACCGGGAAAGCGAGGATATGGAGCTCTTTCATGCCGTCCATAGTGCCTCCTACGCGGGCTGATGCTTGGCCAGGACCAGACGATGCGCCTGATCGAAGCGGAAGGACTGTTGCCCGTTCCATATTCCGCTCTTGTCCGTCTCGACGACATACAGCGAGCCGTCTTCGTTGATTGAGCGGATGACGCAATAGAGCACGCCGTGTTTCTGCCTGACCCAGTACAGCTTGCCGCGCTGGAGCTGCTTAGCAGCCTCGGCGCTGGCCTGAAGTTCTGCCATGACCGACAGGTAAACTTTCAGCTCCTCGATCTCCTCGGCCGGAACGGGAACGCCTGCACCGTTGGTGACCTTGCCAGACCAGCCCTTTTCTTCGTTCTCATCGATCTCGATGATGTAATGCAATTTTGCCATTTTCTGCTCCTGATAAGCGGAGAGCATCCCCTTGCGGGGATATTCGCCCGCGAGGGTTGATGGTAGATGCGGTGGACTGCATCGGGTTTGAATGCCAATTCGCATGGCGGCGCTCTTCAGCACATGGCTGAAAAACTTGTGACCGAACGCGGTTGCGAATGTGCTCGGAAAGCACATGCACCACCTCACTCTGGAGAGGACAACTCCCCGGCCAGCTGCGCCGGGGGATTGTCTATCGTTTGACTACGCTGCCTTCAAACTGACTTGATGCTTGAAGTTCAACGCCGCAGCAAAGTTGCGAATGTGCTCCGCCACCTTTGCCACAATCATGCGATGCATCGTGAAGTCCACCGACTGCCCAATGATCTCGGACGCCAAAGTCGAAGAGACCGCATCCGTCGAAAAATGATCAGGGATCATCATCAACTTCTGCATCAATTCCACGGTGGGAAACAAGAGTCTGTCCCCGTCGCGAATCACGACGCTATCCTTTGCCTGGCGCATCTGGCTTTTGAGAAACGTCGGTGATGCCGTCGATTCCCGGTCGATCACGCGAAGCCGTCCGCACACCAACCCATCCTGCATAGACTTGGTGTGAGTCACGTCCCGTAGCTGATTAAGCACAGGGGCGATGAACTCATCCCAAATCGGCGTCTCGCGTCGGGCGACCATTTCTGGCCACTCGAAACCGGCCGGCAGTGAGGTTGCGAAGAGATAGAACCGCTTTCGGCTGGTATAACCGCCAAAATCCCGGCTGTCAAAGACCGACTTATTGACCGAATAGCCCCATTTCCTGAGCTTGGTTTCGAAAATCGCTCCCGCCTGTGAAGTCATAAACCCCGGCACCTGCTCAAGTAACACGCAGGCCGGATTCACGGCATCGATCAGGCGCAATCCGTCGTAGACCATATCGGCCGACGATGACAAGTCTTCCAGTGCCGCATCCTTCAGGGACTTTGCCTTCACAGGAGAAAACTCATCGCACTGCAAGCTGATTTGCAGCAAGGTTGATGGCGACTCGGCCACTGACTTGCTGAGCACGCCGAGGTCAATGCTTCCAATGTCCTCGTTAAATATGTGCTTCACAGCCAGGTTGGCTGCCACGTTCAACGCCCCAGTTTCGGTCAGGTCCTGTTTGTCCCGTGCTTCATTGGGACGCCACTCCAGGACTGATTGCAGCTGGAATCCCTCTTCCGCCAGCCCGACCGCATCGATGCCGGCCGTGCATGCTGAGAACGCAGACATCAACTCGCCCTGGTGCAGCGACTTGACTGCCTGTGCAATGCGCTCTGCCGTCTTGTTTCTGATCGGCGTGATGCGGACTTCCCTGTCCCTGAACAGGATATGCACCCGCTCAGTACCTTCAGGAAATGCAGCATCCAGCAACTTCTGGCCACGGATATCCAACATCGTTTCGATTGGATTGTTGCGACGTGTCTTGTACGAGCGCGTGTAGACCTTTTTGGTGTCCGATATATTGAACAGGTCTTCCACTGGCGTAATGACAATCCCTTGCCCGCCGTCGCCGATCAACTTCTCAACGACGCGCGTATTGGATTCGAACCCGAACAGCGGTAGCCAGTTCGTGGAGACCACAAGCTTGCGACGACCATCCGAAGTCCGTTGCAGGGCGAGTTGTTTACTTGCCTGATCAGGCTTGTTGATTCGAAGTATCGTGTCCGAACCTACAGCATTCTCGTTCATTGTTTTCCTTTCTGTCCGTAAGGACTGAAACGTCACCGAGCGACCTTGCGGCCGTGTAGTAACTTGAGGTGAAGAAAAACGCGATGTTCTGCGTCCAGTTTGAAATGCCAATTCGCATGGCGGCGCTCTTCAGCCGTGGCTGAAAAACCTGTGACCGAACGGGGTCGTGTATGGGCTCCGGGGAGTGCATACGCTACCTGGCTCGGGCGCGGGACGTGTTTTGGGGGTGTAGCGGGGGGCCTTGCGGCGGGTTTGGGATGCTGTGGGTCTTTAGCGCCCTCAGCGGCGGGCGTTTGCGCATTATATAGGTCCGTGCTGCACGGTCAACCGCTGCTGGCCAGCAGCACGCAGCGCCGGCCCGAGTGCGCCCCCATCCTGCACAACCTGCTGGGCGGCGCCAGCCGCCCCCGCTGTTGCGCAGCTCGTGGAATCCACGCCGACGTTAAATTCCTCTTCGCAGAAATCGCGCACCGGGGTACACTCTTTCTTATGCAATTAACTGACAAGACGCCACCCTCCAACCCAGACCGGCTCGGCCCGTCCGACCTGCGCTCCGATCCTTCGAGTGTCATTTCGGCCTGGCTCTCCGAACTCAAACTCGTCGAAGAATCCACGCGGGTCTACTTTTCCATGCTTGGGAAATTCTCGGCTTGGCTCGCGCGCCATGACAAATCGTTCGAGAGCTGCAAAGACTACGACATCCGGGCTTTCCTGGACCTGAACGGGCTGGAGAAAGAACACCGGTACCGCTACGTGCGCCTGATCGAGCGCTTCTACATATTTCTGGCCGTGCGCAAGATCCTGAACCGTGACAACCCCGGCAGCCGGGCGGCGAAAGAGGGGATCGGGCTTGGCCATAACGACAACAGCCAGTTTCTGTCGCCTGAGGAACGCGACGCCGTGGTGGGGTACATCTCGGCGCCTATATCAAGGGAAGGGGAAGGAAGGGAAGAAAAACCAAAAAAACCGTCTACCAGGCATTGGAGCAGCTTTGAAGAGTGGCGCGAATCCCGCGATCGGGCGCTCGTCGCCATCACTTTGTTCGGGTCGGTGAAGGTATCGGAGCTTGGGCTATTGTCAGTTAATTGCATAACATGGGGGGGGGATGGCGGCGCCGATCGCGTGCGCATCCCGGCCGCCGGCAGGGTGCTGTACCACGAGGCCATCCTGCTGCCCGAAGGGCGCGCGGCGATCCTGAACTGGCTGGCCATGCGCAAGGATGCCGGGATCCAAAAAGACCGCATGTTCCCGGCCAGCGACATCGGCGATGCCATGCATGCCACGTCCATTTACCGGCGCGTGCACCACATCACGTCCGCCGCCCTGGAGCAGGTCGGCCTCGACGTGCCCGAGGCACGCCTCTCGCCGCAGACCCTGCGCAACTCCTATGCGGCCATCCTGATCGAGCGCGGCTTCACCGACCAGGAGATCATGAACAGCATGGGCATCGAGTGGCGCTCTATGGCCAGGCTCCGCACCAACTACAAGATCGCTCAAACCCTGGGCGGCTGACGCCGCCACTTGTCCAGCAGAAAGGAAAAAGGATGACAAAGCTCCAGCTCAACTCCCCCTACGCACCTATCCGGTACCGCAATCTCTTTTGGTGGGAATTCGCGCGAAACGCTGCGCAGGCTGGGATGGTGCTACCGCAAGGCAAGATAACCGCCGACCTGCCCGAACTGATCATGCACAACCTGTGCAAGCCCCTGATCGAGAACTTCGTCAAAACAATCGCCGACAACGAAGATGCAGGGCACCTGACGGGCAGTTTCGCCGCTCGCATTATGGAGTCCCGCCACTGGGTCCCGATGGCCGGCCAATACGAGCTGAACGGCCGACAGATTTTTGACCTGACCGACGAACTGGTCGAAATGCTGTCGCAAACAGATATCGGTGACTGCACGCTGAATGAATGGAAGGCCCCCTACGATGCTTTCTTCATCAGGTTCGGCAAACAGGAGTCGATGAGGCTGCCGATCGATGATGACTACGAGTACTTGGATGGGGCGTTCGTTGCCGTCACCCCGTGGGATGATCACTCGGGTGATCGCAGGATCAAGTTCGGCTTCACGATGGTGGGCAAGGACGGCAACGGGATGACGCTGCCTGGCTATTACTTCGATCTCACCCCGGAAGAGCAGCGCCTGCCGCTGATGCAAGCCATCGCACATTCCACAGCGCGCCGCGCGCAAGATTTCACCGAGCCGGGCGACGACCAGGAAACTGCCCTGAACAAGCACCGGCTGGAACTCCTGAATGACAACGCGGCAATCATCGAGCAAGCCATGCACCTGATTGTGAACTCCCTGTTCTACATCGAAAGCCTCAGCGGAAAGGATCCGGCCGGCAGCCTTGAACCGGGCAGGGATGTCCCGCCCGCACAGGTCGTTGAGTGGATGCAGGCCAAGCCGGAGAAACGCCACAAACTGAAGTCGCGGATGTTCAGCGATGGATATGCGGTCGTCAGACTGCTGGGCAAGGAATTGGGCGGCACGCATAACGGTACCGGCGCCTCGACGAAGACGCATTGGCGGCGCGGACACTGGCGGGAACAGCATCACGGGCCGCAGAATTCGCTGCTCAAGCGCATCTGGATCAAGCCAACAATGGTGAACGCGGATAAACCGCATGACGACCTGCCGGGCCACATTTATGCGGTAGGTTCATCGAATAAAGAAGAACCGGATAAGCTGCACTAAGCGATCAAAATTGACTTTGAAATCCGGGACAGATTGCTATGATTGAACGAGTACAAGAACTGAAAGACGAACAACGATGAACGGCGAAAGATTCACACCACCCGCTGATGCGAAAAAGGTGTTCGAACGCAAGAATAGCGGCTGGCACATTGAGGTGTACCGGAATCCGGATGGCACCGCCACGATCAATCGCATCAAAGGCATCTTGCTCAAGCCGTTATGCTGGCAGTCGAAGCGGACTCCAGAAGATTGGCTGTCCATCCAGGAGGATGCCGAGGAATACCGGCCTTACTGATCCAAGAAATCCAACATACGAGAAGGAATGCATATGGCAAACGAAAACAGTATCCCAGAACTGAAGGATCACGCCTTTACGCTCGGAGCGGGCGAGGTGATCGCCGGCGGCAAATCGCACTACCCAAGCCTTGTCCGGCTGGTCATCCCCAAAGATCGCGCGCTCGAATTCGCGCTGAATATCCTGAACGGGCTGCACCACATTCGCCCCGAAGCGGAAAGCCTGGTGGAGATCCCAATGTTCGGCACGCTGGAAGAGCTGAAGGACGAATGAAAATGGACGGCACCGAAGTGCAGGAACATACGCTCCACATCGCGCAGCGCAGAACGCTCAATTTTGTGGGCAAGAAAATACTTGATCGCACACTTCGCAGATTTGATACTGTTTCGGCGTATGCCACCAACCGCGACCTGATTGTGCTTGTTCAATATCCCGTCTACCAGCCCACTGATGAAATATCCACGGAGACAGAGCATGCCGTTATCCCTCTGGAAATATTGCGCCGCGCCGCCGGCAGAGGCAAGGTGCTTCGTTGGATCTTCGGGGGCGCAGACAATCTGATCTTCGACAGTCTCAATGAGAAGTGCCCGGCATATTTGATCAACGAGATGTTGCGTATCTTGAACTTGGACACAAGGGGTTGAAATGATCGCGATAGAACACGACTGCGAAGAGCAAGGGTTCAGCCAAATCGAGGATGGCTGTCTGCGAACTGAATGCCAAACATGGGAACCGGGAGCCACGAAGCCTACCCATCCGAAACTGGTAAAGCGTGAACGCCACGGACGGTTGTGGTGGACGTGCCCAAGCTGCAATGGCAGCTACGGCGATGCAGGCCAATCCACCGAATAGCGACCTTTAACGAACAAACGAGACTGGCATGTCAGCCACTTCGTTCAGTTCTACCCATCGGCCTTTCGCGCTCAGTTCAACTGACCACACAGCCATGTTGGGAAACTCACCTCGGTTGCCGAGGATAACCATCAGATATCGATCTCTGTCATCCCGGAATGCCTCAAGGTATTCCTCCGTTGTTTTCTTGTCCTGACCAGACGGGGAAGGCTGCGCTTCAGGGTGGGTATGCCACAGTCCAACAGCATGCTGATCGTGGGCGAATTGCACTTCCCGGTGCCGGGTCGTAGCCGTGATGTCGGGGTTAAAGGAATGGCGTCCGCGTCGGTCTCCGGGGTTGGGACCGGTCGCGGTGGTGATGATGAGAGCACAATTGTCCAAGGCGACTGTGTAAATCTCTCCGCCGGCTTCCTTATGCCAGCATCGACGCTGGACATGGGCGTACATGTGGTTGAGCGCGTCTTCGGTAAAAAGCACGTAGCGCCTGAAATCTGGGTAGAAGAAAATCCGGTTGCTCACGGGAACGGCCTCTCAATAACCAGTCCATCGTGAGGCGCTGCCGGCCGCGCCCACTCGCGCAGTTCCAACCCAGTCCAATGTTCATCCAGGAAACGTTGTCCCCGCACCCAGCTGCTTACACGAGCGCCGGGGGCGGTACCGTCGATCAGTTTCAACGCGCTTTCGGCCACGAGTGCCACCGCATGCGCAGCAGCTGCAGCGGTGTAGCTTTGGAACCTGCTGCTGCAGCCGGGCTCCTGACGGGTCACCTCGGCCGGCCAGGTTACCGCCTCCAGCCCGCCCATCGGATCAGTGACGCCTTGCATCCACGGCGTGCCGGATGGCAACGAGCAAACATGCGCCGCCGCGACGAAAGGCTCCATCCAGCCTATCAATAACGGGCAAGAATGCTGTTGACGGGCACAATCCACGTGCCAACGCACTTCATGCTCACCGGTCAGATCCAGGACCAGGTCGACATTGGACAGAGTGTTCTCCCGTAGCCACGATTCCGCCGTGCATTTGCCTGGCGTAACAACGGTGGCCGGGTACGCCTGATTGATCCGCCGTGCAATCGACTCCGCTTTTGGTTTTCCGATGGATTCAGCGCCCAGCAAGTGCCGTCCAAGATTGGCAGCCACCAGTTTGTCCTTATCCACCAGCGTGATGAAACCCACACCAGCCTTGGCCAGATGATCGACGACAGGACTGCCTAAGGCGCCAGCGCCCAAAACAAGAACGTGCTGTTCCTGCCGATGCGCGACTTCCGGATGCTGATCTCGGCCAACTGTCCATGAAGGATCCAGACGGGTAACTCGGAGTGGTAATGGTGTAGTGAGTGTTGGATAAGCTCGCTTGCGCGCGCCTACCACCGTGGCGGGGCCGCCGGGGAGAAGATAGGCAAACCCGCAGGTAGCATTGCGCAACAAAACGATGCGATGCACCGCTCGCCGGCGAGGCTGGCGCCTGAACTGATCGCGCAAATCAGCATGCAGCCTAACGTTAAGAAGTCGGTCGATATCGGCAGCGCTGCGTGGCCACGAGGAAGGGGTAAACGCATGTGAAATGGGAATATCCGCCACAAGTACCCGAATTCGCTGCGCGGCATTAGCGCCAAAGGAATTGATGACCTGGTTGGTCATTGGATGCTCATCACTGGCGGCGATGACGATTTGTGCCGGCAACAGCAGCAGGCCTTCTTTCACCGCTGGCCGAGATGGATGCTCGTCGACGGTCCAGATGCCTCGAACCGGGTCGCGCGGTGACCGGTCGCGATCGACCTTGATCACCCAGTAGTTCAACGATTCCTTCTCGAAATCTCCATCCAACTCGCCAGCCAGCCACGGATCCAGAAACCTTTCCTGATAAGCAAGCAATAGCAGGCGGATACGATCATCAGCGATGTAACCTCTGGCTGGGCCGGGGTCGCCATCGATGCAGAGAGCCCCGCTGTCCTCAACGTGAGGGATGCGCAGCACGGCATCCTGTGACAGGATGATCTTCGCTGTTGCGTGCTCTGGGAAGCCTCGTGGTAAAAACAATTCTGCCCATTGGAATTCGCGACCAAATGGAAAGACAGGCAGTTTGAACCTGAAAGCCGTGGCACCCCGATCACGGCTCTCCGGTACTGTGATCAGATAAGGGAATTCCTTCCCGAGTTGCGCCAGATCCAAGCTCATCCGCAAATGGGCTCACGCCAGTCCGGTAGTCACTGGAGCTGGGGGAGGAGGGCGACGCACGGGAGTAATGCCAGATCCACCGCCACCAGAGCCGGAGCTATCCAGCGGGCATCCGAATACTTCTCGGACGCGTCGCCTAATCTCCTGCTCATCCTTGGCCGCCAGGATGGTGCGCATGTCTGCGGAAAGAATGTCACACCAATCAAAAAACGCTTTTTGCCTCTCACCGTCATCTGTGTTCCAGCGTTCCGCAAAGTTTTCTCCGGGGACCGTTGGATTGTCCACGCGGAATTCGCCATTAATCTCATAAACCATTCCCGGCAACAGTTCGGCAAGATCGGCCAACAGCTGTACGGGATGGTCATAGGTACGGCCAAGGTCGGCCAAGCCGTCATAACAATCAGTCAACAGCGTCACGATGATGATCGAGATTGGCTTGAAGTCCTTCTCGATAAGATTGCGACGTATGCACATATCACGATGCCGCTTGAAAAGCCGGATGGCAACTCGCAAGGTGTCGGTGATTTCCACATCCTGATCCGGTACCGGGGCAACGTTGGCTGCAGCCTTGAGAAGAGAATCGCCTTCCATAACCACCTTGCGAATCAACTGCCGTTTCGCCGCATCGTCCACCCATTTGGTGATCCCGGCCGGATTGGAGGTTTTCCATTGCTTGGTTGGGGTATCCACTACAGCCAGCGCTGTGCCTATGTATTCTTTCGTTGGCAAGTAGCGCGGTGCCATCGAAGACAGTCTCTCCTGCGGCACGGTTGCCAATGGAACTGAGGGCGTGAATTCCAGGTAGAACGGCTCGCCGATACAGGAGATATTCCAGCAACGCTTCTTCGGCGTGGCTGATAGCTCCCGCATCGATTGTCCGACCGTATTGAAGAAACCAATCGGATCCTTGGCATCGATGCGTGAGATGTCCACCTGACAGACCGCGTCGATATCGAATTTTGAGTTGTCCGGCGAGCGAATCAGAGTCTGGGTACTTGCGGAACCTTGCGGATGCACAGTGATAGCATCATCAGGCCATTGAAGCTTTCTCACCAGATGCAACCCAACGTCGTTATAGGCCTTCGCAGCCGCTTCGATCTCCGTCTGTGGAACAGTGATGTGTTTATTCACAAAATGGAGCTCCCGCGCCCACGGCTCGTAGACCCTCAGAGAACCCAAGGCACTGTCAAACGTCATGCCTTTCCGGAGTGAGGCCAAGGCTTCTGACAACATTGTCCGCCGACTGCGCTCGGCATTTACAACAAGCGATGCGTTCTTCGTGAGTGACATGCTCGGGCTCCTTTTACCGGATTGAAATATTGATGACCTGAGAACCGGCGCTTGCCGTCACTTCATGGCCACTGATGGTAAACGCCTCGCCAAAGGGGGTGTCCCTGCTGGCGCGGTCGTAGATGGTGTAGTTTGGGTGATGCCCAGGCTGGAGCATCTGTCCGAAACAAAACACGGCGCTGGCAGGACTGATCGCAATCAGGTGAACCCGGCGAGCGCGCATTGAGTCATGAACATGGTTGATGGCTTGTCGAGCGACCTGTATGAACTGTCTCAAATCGTCTGGATGTTGGATGCAATCGCCGTCCGGATTGGGGGTGACAATGCGAACCCTTGCCATCCGACCGGCTGCCAGCGCCTCGGCCAGATTACTCGGAATGGACTCCGCATCAAGGGTGGCTGAGAGCTCGATGGTGATGAGCACCTCGTCAATCGTGCCGACAGTCAGTCCTTCCACGTTGAATGTTCCACTCGGCTGGGGATTAGCATCTGGATCCCACTGCCAGGTGCTCCGTGGCCGATGGTATTGAAATACACGTACCGGTCGTGCCTCGCCGATGATGCGACCAGACAAAACTAATGTGGCAGTGTGATGAAGGGGGAAGATCGCCAACTCGGCCGTTTCGGTGGCGCCGGTCGCATTTAGGCTGCTCGCCAGTTGCCGAATATGATTCTCATGCTCGTGAAGATATTGAACCCAGAATTCCGGGGTGCGGCGATCATCCCGCTGGGTTCGCCGAATGTGGTGTTCAACGCCAGGCAGCATTGCACGTCCAGTTGCCAGCACAGCACCTGCCAGGTCTGATTCATGGAAATAGGTTGGTACGTTGGCTAGGTTTGCATGCAGCGTAATCGCCTTGGCACGCGGGTACGCCAATGAATTCAGGTAGCCACGCACCAAATCCCGGTGAGCTTGCCGCATCAATATAAGAACCTCGGCTGTGTATATTTCAGGCTCGTAACAGTCGATCAAGCGGTGATGCTCATCGCACATCAGCATGATGTTCTCGGGTGAGTCAGATAACCGGTGAGAGTCGTCTTGAGTGCCCCGTGGGCCATTTGGATCTGAGGCAACGATATGCGCGAGGTAGCCAATTCGAGCTGGTGCATTGTAGAGTTGAATGCCGGCCAGATTCATCCCGCAACCTGAAAACATACAGCATCCGGCGGCGTCGGTCCAAACGCGCCATGTTGTTCTCATGGAAATAGCGGCGCCGCGCCCAACGTCGCGACCAAGAGCCTGTAGCCGCTCATCAACCAGGGCGGCTGCCGCTTCCTGCGTCGTTGGCGTCAAAATCCATGCTGGATCAGCAAACGTAGTTGAACTCAGGGTTGCTAAAGGCAGCTGCAGATGATGTAAGAGACCGCGCCGAGCCAATTTGCGCAGCGCCGCCTTGGATTCTTTATCCGGATCCGCCAAATGCAAAGGAGCTGTCTGGCAAGAAAGATCAAAGACTTTGCAGGCAAACTGGGCCTGTAGATAGCCGACAGAACGCTTGTCTTGGTACGCTTGTTCAAGCCAAGCAGCCAAGTCAAAATCGGTCAGTCTTTGCGGTGAAAGTACAACGCCGGGATCTCCAGCTTGCGCTTGATGTGGTTGTGCCGGTGAGGTCATTTTGTTCTTACGCGATTGTAGGTCGTCGAACTCGTTGTATTGGGTCGAATTCTACTTGAATTTCAAGCCATAGAGAACGATTGTTCTGATAATCCAATGGCGTTTACGTCGTCAATGCGAGCCATCCCACACACCAGCTGTCGGCGTGATCTCTTGACCTCCAAGCCACTGTAATAGACAATTCGAAGACGCCTGCCGCCTCGGGCGCGAAAGACACAGGGCATTCCAACCAGGCCGTCCACGGCCGCCAGCTTCACCCACAAACCTAAACCGTACACCGATCCAGAGCCCGGTAGTGCATGCGCTTGTCGAGCGCATCCGCGACCGCGTTCGGTCATCGGTTTTTCAGCCATGCGCTGAAGAAGCCGCAAAGCATTTTGCATTTCAAACCAACCACCCGCTGGGTATCCGTCCAGCTGGGCGGACATTCCGGGATTCACTCAAGGAGAAAACATGAAATTCATTCCCACGCCCGAGATGATCTCGGCAGCGGAAACACTCTTCAAGTCAATGGCGTTTGCAGACATGATTCGCCCGATTGTTCTGAAGTACGAAACAGAAATCCTGGCTGAAGGACAGTGGCATATCAAGCCAGAGTATGCTGCCCATTCGGGTGACAAAATCATCCTCGCGCCAAAGGACTCATACTTGATGTCCGAAGAAGACTTGGCGAAATACTATGCCAAATGCAAGGTTGCCAGAGCTGCGGCAAATCTGCATGTCGACCATGACGATCAGTGTCCATTGCTGGTAGCTGAAGAAATGGTCCGTCAGGCTCAACGTGCACTTATCGAGGAAATGTCGGTACTCCACAACCTCACGGCGGATAAACTGCTGTGCGCCGGTCTGGATAAGTACAACCAGTATGTCGACCTTTGCTTGAAGCTGCTCGCGCCATTCGTACGAAGCAGCAATGAACTGATGGCCGAAATCAAGATGCCTACAGCGTGATTAGCGCTACGTGGCGGAAGCAACACAATAGGAGAGCAAGATGAAGTTGCTGTTAATTAGCACGGTTGTCGGTCTTTTTGTTGGATGCGCACCAGTTGGGGATGAAAGATGCGATCACGGCTACAAGCCTGAATACGCAAAACACTACCGCTGCTGAATCTGCACCATTCACCAAATCACCCATAGGGGAAGCATCGCCCCTTCTGGGTCGACGCTTCTCCAAAGGGTGTTCAACCCTTGAAGGAGAAAACCAACATGTCACATCGTTCGCAAGAACAGAACAAGAAGGAATGTCCGGTCTGTCAGGAAGATGGCTGTCCTGGCTGCGAGATTCCTGATGACGCGATGATCGGGTATTACATCACCGGTTCATATGAAGAACGCGTCGAAAGCGGGCTCCAAGCTGCCATCGAAAGATGGGAAGCCAGGAATCCGTGAACCATTAGTCTGTCCGCCCGAAAGGGTGGGCAGCTTTCCTCCATGACAAAGAGCATGGTGGTGCATGTGCTTTTCGAGTGCATGCGCGACCGCGTTCGGTCAATGTTTTTGGACACCGTTGCATTACGCTCAATGCGGGACATCGGAACCTAGTATCTACCGCCTAGCGCCGGGAATAGCGAAAGCGACTTTCACCGGTCTACCCCCTATGCGATTGCCTTCGACGGGAACGACAAAGCGCGGCGTTTCACCGGCTAGATAACTGCGCAACGCAAGCACCTCGGCGTGCAGAACATTCTTGCGCCGAGTTTGCTCTTGAAAAGCCGGTAAATACACTTCCTCCTGCAGCAGATCTTTCAGCCCATTGATAGTGGCAGCAACCAATTCGTCTGGCTTGACGCCATTCTTATAAGCGTGAACGACCGCGCGCTCGATCCAGATACGATAAGGCTCGATCAGATCGTAAACCAGAGAGATGTAGTTGGTCGGCTCGTGCATGAACCCATGTGAAGGAGAAAGCTTGTGGAATATCACCCAGCGCAACAGAATGCCGGAAATGAATTTAGAACCGGCATCCAAAGCGGAATTAACGGGATGTTCGTCACGCCGCGAAATGTTCAGTCCGAGATTTGTGTAGAACACATCCCAGTACCGCTTGCTCCATTCAGCTTCAATGGCACGAATGGACGATAAGGAGCGTGCCTCACGTAGCATTTTTGAGGGAGTTCCGGGAATGGTAATCAGCCAGTCGAAGGACTGAATACGCTGGGCAATAACCGTTCGGGCAACATAACAGCGGCGAGTAAGATTCTCGCGGGTAACGATCTGGCGGGAAAGGATGTCGTTTTGATCAGATTCTGAATGGGGGAAAAAATACAGCGGACGCGGCATATTCCGGCGGTGGATGGCCAGAACGATGCCGTTTGCACCAAGGTCATCGAGAAAAGGGAGCGGGATAGATGCATCACCGCCATAGATCATGATGAAGTCGATCTCTTTCAGATTACATTCGATTTCACCCCCATTGTAAGCAAAACGATAGCGGGACTTGGATTTGGGGACGGGCTCGACAGAATTGAGATATGGAATCCAGAGCGCAGCCCTGCCGCCGCGCATATTTTTCCATGTCCAAATTGAATCCGGATGCTGTAATTGAGTAATTTCCATTGTCTGATAAAATGTAGCAGAACAAATAAAGCGGTTTGATAATAACAGGATATATTGCATAATCCCAGATATGTGGTTGGGTTAGAGGCTGAAGCCACTTCCGCCACCCAGATATGTGGTTGGGTTAGAGGTGCGCATTCGGAATCAACCCAGATATGTGGTTGGGTTAGAGGTCAAGGCCCGCTTGAATGCCCAGATATGTGGTTGGGTTAGAGGTCGACAGAAGACGTAGGCCCAGATATGTGGTTGGGTTAGAGGAAGCCAGAACGATTCCACCCCAGATATGTGGTTGGGTTAGAGGGTGACACTGATGGGCGGCCCCAGATATGTGGTTGGGTTAGAGGCAGCCAGTCCTCTTATGCCCAGATATGTGGTTGGGTTAGAGGAAAGAGAAGTCCTCGGTACCCAGATATGTGGTTGGGTTAGAGGCAAGGAAGGCAATTCTTGCCCAGATATGTGGTTGGGTTAGAGGTTAATACTGATGATCACACCCAGATATGTGGTTAGGTTAGAGGGCTGGTGAGCTGCACTTGCCCAGATATGTGGTTGGGTTAGAGGAGGGTCTTAGAGTTAGATCCCAGATATGTGGTTGGGTTAGAGGTTACGACCCTTCCCCTTCCCAGATATGTGGTTGGGTTAGAGGGTAAACGCCCGATGGAGGCCCAGATATGTGGTTGGGTTAGAGGTTAGAAGTGGACTTGGATCCCAGATATGTGGTTAGGTTAGAGGTTCGATGCGGGAATCGCAACCCAGATATGTGGTTAGGAAAGAGGATGTAATTGACGCAGATATGCGTAATTAACATTCACAAATTTGTAAGGGAGAATATTTTGGAAAAACAAGTAGCGTTGCATGCATTTCGCAATTCAGGCCAGGATGCACGAACATGGAAGCGCAGAATAGCCTTATTGGCCAAGCGCGGCAAAGAGACGGTCAGGACGCTGCAGTTTCCTCTTGAACTCCCAAAAACGGTAGCTGCCAACATCCCGTTGGATAGCTTCAAAATGGCTTACAACACAATCGAGGGTACGCGTGAAGGAACTCTGTTCGATTACTGGGCCAAACTTCATCTTGCAGGCTTCCGCTTCTTCCCGACCGCAGGCACGGCAACTATCTTCCGCCAGCAGTCGATCTTTCAAGATCCAGAATGGAATGCCAGTTTCTGCTCGCAAGCAGGCAGGGAGTGGCCGTGGTTCGTTCCAAGCAAGCTGTTCGAGCGCTTTACCAAGGCGCCTCGGGTAGTTTCAAAAAAAGGCGGCGGAACCAAGAGTGTGGACTTCACGCCGGAGAACGTCGCCAACGAATGCCATGTGTTGCTCGTTGGCGCATCAATCTCGGATAAAACACCAGCGGAACAAAAAGAATTCTTCCTGCGCATGGGAGCAGCTTTGGCGGACGCTTTTGATTCATGGAAAGCAGCAAACGAAGATGTGCGCCAGTCAATGCAGGTTTTGGACGACTTCATGAAGAGTGAAGGGCTGAAACTGCCGACGTTGAAGAGTATGGCTGAGAAATACGGCCCCACACTCCCAGAATATGCAACTATCGCCTGGACAGACTACCCGCAGCAGGAATGCATCAACCTTGCACCAGCTGTGTTCGCGCGTTGCGCGTCCAGATATGAGGGCAAGCTCGACTCCGGCATCTCAAAGTTCGTGCAAATACACGCCACAACACCAAATGTTACAGCTCTGTCGTGGCTATTCGGAAAGGGGTTGGAATACTTCCGGTCAACACCGCTCGATACTATTATGTCTGAACTGGACATCCCATCACACGCAAAACCATCTATCCAGGCAGTCCAGGATGCGGCTCTGGCCGTGCCAGAAATCAGCATCTTCGGCGTGAAGAACTATTCCACCTTCCGCCCCAACTTCGGCGGCAAGATCGACTCGTGGATCTCAAACTACGGTAGTCGCCTGTTGCTGCTCAAAACCTCGATTGCAGAGATAGAGCAAGGATTCGAATTACCGGATGCTGTGTACGAGAACCCATCATTGATGTCTGGTATCGACATGACGCCGGCAGAACTCAAAGAGTTGATTGCAGCGGTATACAGTAATGCAGAAGCTGCCGCGCAGTCGATCAACGTGCTTCTTGGCCAGTCCGAGGGAGATATTGATGCGGCAACAGTTAGGTTCGAGCATTTCTCGGCACTATTAAGCAGCCTTGCTGGCGCTTTGAATACGATAAAAGAACGTTACGAACGGTCAATCCTGATCGCCGGGAAAGACCAGGATAGGTTGGAGGAGTTGGTTTCCAGTAAATTTTCCATTCCAAAATGGTGCAAGCCGGTGCCAAAGCTGGTGTCCATTTCTGGCGGGCTGCCGGATGTCAATAAAGAGATCGAGACACTGAACGCTACGTTTACCGATGTGCGCAAAAAGATGCGCGCCAAGTACGAGCAGATCATCGGGTACGTCGCAAGCAAGGGTAGCAAGGTCGATGTTTATGCCATTCTTGAAGCAAGGGAGCTGGAGCATCTGTCCAAAATCAATGTCGCCGTTCCTGATCGAGCGCACCTGCAAGCTAGGCGCGCAGTGCTACACCGAATTGGCCGCGCGGTGCAAAACTGCTCTGAACAGACTAAGCAAAAGTTTTGTGCGGCAGTGCTGGATACAGGGGTCTTCGAAAACAGGGCTCATCTGAATACCTTCATCTTCAATCAGAAGGGTGCAATCTACCGCTCACCGTTCGACCGGGCACGTCACGGGCAGTACCGGATGGATGCCGCTGTGTTGCTCAAGACAGACTGGCTGGAGCTGTTGGAACAGCTAGCATCAAAGCTTTTCGCGTCAAAGGACAAAAACCTGCTCGAAGATGCGCTTCTGCTCGAACGGACGGCGATCCAATTACACTTGTCCGGTATCCCCAAGATGGATTATCCGTCCTCGCTGGCTAAGCCGGATATTGAAGTGGAAATTCCAGTTGCAATGGGGATGCAGTTGTCGAAACCATCCGTCACACCGGACGTGCTTCAACGCGCATTCAATCTTTACACGTCCGTACTCAAAGGCCTGACGTTCAAAATCCTGCGCACCAATTTCGTGATCAAGATGCGATTCGGTATTGGAGAAGATACAAAGTTGATCTACGCCCCGAAAGACAAGGTTTGGAACATCCCTAAGCAATATCTGCATGCTGAGACTGGCATCGGTATTGCGGCACGTTTGGTGAGCTCATCCAAACCAGCTGAAATGGTGAATGAGGTCGAGAAGGGAGCTCCGGAAGTGTTGGGAGAATTCATGCAGCAGTCTCCGCACGACTGGTTCTACGACCCAGAGCTTGACGGCACGCAAGTCGATGGCCGCGTTGTCACCAAAGGCGAAATCAGCAAGCTTCGCAAGAACTCCGGATATCGACTGGTGGGCGCACCGTCGTATAAGTCTGTGCTCGACAAATCACTCATCGGGCTGGCTGACATCGGCCGCGCTTGCATCATCATCGAGATCCCGTACGAGCAGAAGACGAATGACGACTTCAAGGCGGACTTGGCGCGAGGATTGCCGCGCATCACCCTGTCTCTGCCTGTCACAGAGCGCATCACAGCGACTGAAAAAGACGAAAGCATGCTTTTCGACCGGTTCGTGGCGATCGATCTGGGTGAGCGCGGGCTAGGGTACTCGGTGTTTGACGCAAGAACGCTGGAGAAGCTGGAAAGCGGCTATCGCCCGGTGAAGGACATAGTCAATCTGATGCGTCGCACACAGCATTACGAGAATCGACCCAACGAACGTCAAAAGTTTCAGACTAAGTTCAATGTGAACTTGTCCGAACTGCGTGAGAATACGATCGGCGCCGTGTGCCACAACATAAATCGTATCTGCGCCTTCTACAGCGCATTCCCGGTGATTGAGTACATGGTGCCGGACAAGCTCAATAAGCAAGTCAAATCGGTTTATGAGGCGGTGGTGAACCGGTACATCTGGTCTTCCACGGATGCCCACAAAACAGCGCGTGTGCAATTTTGGCTGGGCGGAGAAGGCTGGGAACATCCATTCCTGAAATTAGCCAAGGACAGCAAGCCAATTATCCTGTCGCCAGGGCGTGGCGTGAGCGGGAAGGGAACCAGCCAACGCTGCTCATGCTGCGGGCGAAATCCAATCGAGCTGCTGTCTGAAATGAAAGACAAGGACAAAATTGCGGTTGTCGGCGGTAAAGCAAAAGTGAACGGGATGGAACTCAAACTGTACGAACGCACAAAGGAAACCAAGGAAGATGTTGATAAGCGTCGTCACGCAGGCAAGCGTCCATCGATGGAACAGCCGCTGACACCTGGGAACTACACAGTCGAAGAATTGCGCAGCGTGCTTCGGAACAACATGCGCCGCGCGCCAGCAGATAAGCGCTCCAAGGACACCACAGTAAGCCGGTATCATTGTGCATTCGCGGACTGCGGGCACACTATGCACGCTGATGAGAACGCCGCTATCAACATCGGCGAGAAGTTCAAAGCCGAGGTAGCGTGTACAAAATGATAAAAAGGGTTTGCAAAAAAAAACAGAAAGCATAGAATATTCACACCTACCCGAGCAATGTTGGATCTTTGATCCTTACCTCAATGTTCGGGCGCACAGCTAGAGCGACCACAAACCTGCATGAAGAACCGCCGCAAGGCGGTTTTTTGTTGCCTATGGAAATTGTCTTGGGCAGCTTTTGTTGAGCCTTGTGACTTAGACTGCGCAGCAAAACCGGTATGGGTGATCATGATGTCGGACCAGGCGATCAACTGTTCTGTAATATGCAAATGGCAACCAAAAAGGCCATACCTCACAGATGCTGGAGGTATGGCCTTTTTATTTTCCGCTTTGGCAAATCGAATGAATCCGGAGAATGCTAGATCTCAAGAGATCCATTACTGGAGAGTTCTATGCCAAAGACCAACACCGAAACCTTTACCGTCCCAGCCGAACGCTGGTTGTCGATCGCCGACGCCAATATGTGCGGACGCCTGACAGAGCAGAAGGGCGACAAACCCGTCACCGCGCGCGCAGTTCCCTTCCAAGGAGGACTGTTCATGATTTGCGGCAGCGCACATGGACAATACGGGAAAAGCCATCAACCCTACGCCAGCGGGTACAGGCTGCTTCCAGCATCCTTGTACAAGGGTGAGACCACTACGATCTATCACGACGAAACCGCCATCAATGCAGGCCTGCGCGATCGCGGCGACCTGACTGGCTTGATCCTGTCCTATATGGGGCAGCGCATGGTGTGTGTCAATCAGGTTGAATTCATCATGGGTCTGCCTACTACACACCCCCTGTCGATGGGAGAAGCCAAGGAGTTTGATGTTGAAGAACGCAAGCTCGGGTGGCGTTCTCAGTGGTACAGAGGAAAATCGCCCGAGTGGTTTTCGCTCAACGGTCATCCTGTTTCCGTGTATCGCGGCCATTCAACCCTGGGCAGCAACCAAGGGACGCTTTTCTGGAAACACAAAGGCAAGCTTCACGAGTTATCAATTGCTGATGATGTGGAGCTCGAATCACCAACATTGCCGAGTGATCACGCCGGACAGGATCAGGTTCGCAGCGAGGATCAGGCCCAGTTATCGCTCTTCTGACCATCGACAAACGACTTTCATCCCCGCACAAATCAACCAGTCCTCTTTCGGCATGGCCAAAACGCGCTATATGCAAAATACCGCTTCGGCAGATTGGTCAAATCTGGAAAATGTCAGGCATAGATAAACGGAGCCAGAAATGCACACCACCCTGATTGAAAACAAACCATCCCAAGCTCGGGCACCCAAGCGAGCAATGTCGTTCATCGACCGGGTCGCACTACGCATCATGGCTTCCCCGGCAGCACAACTGAACGACCTCAGCGGCATCGCCGTCATTGTCCCCAACAGCCACGTAGCGACCGAGCTGACGCAGGCACTGGAGCGCGCGGCCACCGCCGGCGATCTGTCGTTGCCAACAATGACCACCCTGAATGACTGGGCTCAAAAGGTCGGGATCGATGCCACCCTCGTCTCGGACAGCCAGCGCAGCGCCATGCTGTACCAGCTGCTCCGCGACAAGCAATGGTTCGAGCATACCGACCTGTGGAGCCTGACTCAGGAACTGCTGGCCCTGTTCGACGAACTCACTCAGTCGCTCGATGATTTACCGCGCAACGCCGATGAATTCGCCGCTGCAGTCGAGCAATCGTATCAAGCTCGCCAAAATAGCACCTTGCACCTTGAGGCACGCTTGGTGTTTGAACTGTGGCACGCCATGCTGGATGGCAAAGAGGTGGATGCCGCGCGCTCCTACCAGCAGCGCCTCGCCAAGATCGCCGACAAAGCCACCAAGCCGCTCTTTGTGCTGCGCACATCTGACTGGAACCTGATGGAACAGGGGTTTCTGGAAGAGTACGCAGAGAAGGCCGCCGTGACGGTATACGACCTGCGTACCGAGACGCTGGAAGATCCGCACGTCCGTTTCCTGCGCGCGGCGCTCTCCGGGGATGTCGATCAGGATTTCCGCAAGATTGCGGCCGAAACGAAAGGAATCCCATCCATGACGGGCCGCCTGCGTCTGTTCGGCGCATCCAGCCTTGAACAGGAAGCGCGTGCTGCCGCCATGCAGGTGCGCTTGTGGCTGCAACAAGGCAAGCGCGAGATCGCCATCGTGGCTCAGGATCGCCTCGTCGCCCGCCGCCTGCGCGCGCTGCTCGAACGCGTCGGGGTGTTGGTGGCCGATGAGACCGGCTGGACCTTCGCGACCCTGTCTGTCAGCACCGTGCTGGATCGCTGGCTGACGGCGCTTCAGAGCGATTTCTATCATCATGACCTGCTCGACCTACTGAAATCTCCCTACATCTTCGCCGACATGCCACAAGCTGAACGCAAGGCAGTTGTGCATAAGCTGGAACAAGTTCTCCGCAAGCGCAGCGTCGTGTCCGGACTGGATAACTTCGCCGCCCTGGTTGCGCAGAATGAGGCGTTGCGCCAACCGTTCGAACGGCTCCGCCAAGCGGCAGACATCATGGGGCAGGGCAAGCGTCGTCCCTTGGCCGAGTGGCTGAAGGTATTGGGTGAAAGCCTGCAATCACTGAGCGTTGACGTAGGCCTGCAGCGTGACGCCGCCGGCGTGCAGCTGCTTAAGGCTCTGGATACATGGGCCGCCGAGCTGGGTTCGGATAAAGGGACGTATTCAATCTCGGAATGGCGCCGCTGGCTGGCTCAACGGCTGGACAAAGAGACCTACAACGATTCCAGCATCGAAAGCACTGTGCGCCTGACCCATCTGGCCGCCACCCGCTGCCGGACGTTCGAGGCCGTGCTACTGCTGGGCTGCGACGCCGAGCATCTGCCGGGCAGCATGGACGGTACCCGCTGGTTCAATGACGCGGTGCGTGGCAGTCTGAACTTGCTCACGCGCGAGGCCTATACCGCGCGCATCCGCGACGATCTGTGCGGGCTGCTGAGCTTAAACAACTGCGTGCTGGTCACATGGCAAAGCGATCATAACGGCGAAACATGCCTGCTGAGCCCATATCTGGAGATCCTGCGGGGCCTGCATGCGCTGGCATACGGCGAGGATCTGGCTGATACCAACCTCCAACCCTATCTGGATGTTGAAAACGAGTTGGCTACCGGTGATGCCCCTATGGCTCAACCTCGCCCGATCGTGCAGAAAGGAGCCGTGCCGTCTTCCGTGTCCATCAGTGGCTACAACAGCCTGGTCGCCTGCCCGTACCAGTATTTTGCTCGATACGTGCTCAGGCTGAATGAGTTGGATGAAGTTCAGGAAGGGCTGGAGAAGCGTGACTACGGCGAGCTCGTGCACGGGATCCTGCGTCGCTTCCAGGACCGTCATCCGCGTGTGACCGGCCAGCCTGTCGGCCAGATGGAAGCGGCGCTGCGCCAACTCAGCGAGGAGGTGTTCGCAGAGCTGGTATCCCATGACTTCGAGGCGCGTGCATGGCTGGTTCGCTGGCTGGGCGCAATCCCCGCATACATCGCATGGCAGACAGAGAACGAAGCACAGGGTTGGACGTATGCCGAATCCGAGACCGCCTTTGAGTTGCAGTTGGATGGAGTCATGCTTCGCGGCCGTATTGACCGTGTTGATACGAACGGCGCGGCAAAGCGCGTATTCGACTACAAACTCCAGAACGATCAGGCGCTGCGCGATAAGTTACGCGAGCCGGGTGAGGACGTACAATTGCCCTGTTATGCCTACGCCAACAATGCTCAGGATGCTGCATTCGTAAGCATCGACGGCAACAAGGTGAAGGCGGTCGAAACCAAGCAAGACATGTCGCTGTTGGCTGACCTCAATGTAGAACGCCTGGTGCAGGTGATGAAACGTGTTCGCGCCGGTGAAGGCCTTCCGGCGAATGGTGTTGAAGCAACCTGCGAATACTGCGAGATGCGTGGGGTTTGCCGGAAGTCTCAGTGGTAATTAAAGTATGAGCAGCCAAGGCAAAGGAGTGAAGCAATGATTCCTGACTATCAGGACGCCCCAGCCAAACGCAAACCAGACGCTCCGGCTCAGCCGGCTGGGACAGGGTGGTACACCGACAGCGGCAATTCAGCCGGGACCGCCCACTTGTATGTTCGGGTTGAGAACGGGATGCTTGTCTCGAAGTGCGGTCGCCAGATTCTTGAGTCGGACCGTCAGCCGGAAGGCCAGTCATTGAGCTACTGCAAGCGGTGCGAAAGGTGAACGACCATGTGTGATGCAAACCCAAGAATAGCCACAGGCCTGTGCGACTCCAATGGGGAAATGATCCATGTAGGCGACATGGTGCGCAAGGAAGTGACCTGCAACAAGGAATTCCACGGCGCCTACGCGCTTTACCGCGTGAAGCAGCAGGGCATAGTTCCTTACCTGTCGTACCTGCAGTCGGAAAAAGGGGTACTGCTGCCAGACGGATATCTTGCAGTTCCGTTGTCCGATGAGTACGACCAGAAGCTGTTTCTATTCACGACGGATGCTTCCAGACTGCGTCCGGTGAATCTAATCACCGTGGAAAAGTGATCATGCCAAGTTGCGAGCAGAAGAAGCCTTCAGAGGGCCTGATTGTGGTTCAAAAACCAGAGCATGGCAGTCCGTGCAATGGTTGCGGCTGGTGTTGTCAACAGGAGGTATGTCAGCTCGGTCTCGAATTCATTCGGATTCTGCCGGCCGTAACTCCGTGCCCGGCGCTTGAGGTAGAGAACGGCAGGGCCTTCTGCGGATTGGTTCGTCGTCCTGCTTTTTACATGTTTGGCGAGGATGTGCCAGAATCGCAAACGGGATGGATTTCTTCTCAGTTTGCAGCAGCACTCGGCTTTGGTCACGGTTGCGATTCACCATAGGAAACGCGGCATTCCATTCGGTTGGAGCTCTAAAGCTCCATACAGACAATATAGATGGGAAGATTGAAGGATGAAATGGATACGAAGTGATGATCCTCGTGCGTGCATAATTCGCGGAATGATCTATTTTGGACTTGGTTGCTACGGCGTTTACTTGATCGCCGCATCGGCACCCAGCATTAGTGCATACGGCATCATATTGCTGGGCACTCTTGGCGTTGTCATCAATATCGTTTCGGTTATGAAGAGTAAGTAACATGTAAAGGAGCAATTCCGTCAAATCTGACAGCAAATCCTCCTTTCTTCTTTGGCTAGAACCCTCTAAATTGGACATACGATTTCACTATTGAGGAATTAAACACATGTGCGCTAATAGCTCAGGGAAACAGCCTGCTTACGTGGATCACGTAAGAGTGAATTCTGATTGCATCAGGCTGGCTATCAAAGGGGATCAGGAATCCTTGTCCACAATTATTGCGGTCGCTAAATTGACCCCACTTGAGCGGGACTGGGAATCCGCACTGTTTGGAATTCTTCACGATGAGATTGAAGACGACGAAATCAAGCTGGATACTGTTGAGAAACGCAAAGCTGCTGAACTGTTTGGGGACTATGGGTTATACCTTTTGGTTGATTGTGAAGAAATCGTTCAATGCTATAGCGCGGAATGGGAGGCGCTACTAACAAAGGCTGGAGATTCTGTGCTGTCTGCAAAGATTATTCTAGGTCTTCAATATTGGAAGAAAGGCGAGTTCGATAAGGCTTGGCCGCTTTTAGAAAAAGCTTCAGAAGAGAAAAGTACAGAAGCAGTAACAGCAATTGCGTGGAGTTACCTTGATGGTTATGGCAAGGAAGAATCAATTACAAAGGCAATGGAATGGTTTCAAAAGATAGATATAAAAAATGAGTCAGAGTCACTATGTCACGTTTTAGATGGTGATTATTATCCGATTGATCAATCTGGCAATTGGAGTGATGCGAATTTGCTAATCGAAATTCTTGAAAAAGCAGGGGCGGAAAATGAAACTGCAATATTGAACCTCGCTCCTGGATGGGAGAAAATTATTGGGCATCCGAAACCTCGGCCACGGTGGGTTACTGTGGAAACAGTAGTATGTGAAGAAGTTCGTTCTTACCCCCCAAAACTTGGACAACTTCGCAAATTCTTGAGAACGAAGAAAGCAGAACATGAAAACAATCCAGAAAAATCGACACACTGTTGAAATGGCCCCAAGTTTATTGATGAACGAAGCTGAAAAGGCAATATATAAGGAAAAATCGAACGAGCTTCTGTTGTTGACCCTGGCTTTTATCGAGTCAGGGTTGAGAGATGAGAAAACGCAGAAGGCACAAATTCCGTTGAAAGCGGAACTTGATGAATTGGCAAAGGCCGTGCTTTCCAGAGAGTTGGGGATTGCACCTGGCGTAGTGATTGATATTGAAGGAGCGTTGGGCTGGTTGGCGACTCTGGAGGTTGAGGAAGTGGGATTTTTGGAAAATTATGATGCGTGGTCAATCTCTGGAACTCAGATTAACCGTAGCACTGGTTTATCTTTAAATAGAAAAAAACGGGTAACGCTAGCGCACGCGTCAATTATGAAGCGCAATACAAACGGGGTGTGGGAGGAGATCGTCCGAAGCCAGGCTATTAATGATAAATGGGTAACTCAGGAGTTAGCCCGCATCGAAGCGGGCAGAATGCCGCAATATGTCGAAAGCTTTTTGGCAAAGCGCGAGGTTTCCGGGAAGCGAAAGTAAAACAATCTCCGGGCGCTCCATGATCCTGAGTTTGCACTTTAAGCGTCCTGACCGTCTCTGGCTTAGCCACCCAAATTATCGTTTTGAGAAATCGCGCAGTTCAGTAAGATGCGCAACATTCAAGACATCAAAGGGGATGGGCAATGACAATATTACTTGATGAAATCATTCGGCCGTTGCCGAGAGCACGCTACGAGGTCGACCATAGCTTCTCCTATGTAGAGAAGGCCCTTCTTGGCTATGCTGACGGCTCAAGCTTGGATCTTGTCCCAGACTTCCAGCGCGGCCATGTTTGGACTCAGGAGCAACAAGAGCGTTGGATCGAGGCCGTGCTTCGTGGGGCAATCTCATCTGCCGGACTCACCATCCAGTTCAATGCGCCTGATTGGAATCAGATTGAGTCCAGTGTCGACAGCGATCTACAAAAATGCGTCGTTTGCATCGACGGGCTTCAACGCCTGACCGCCATCCGTCGATTTGTGGCCGGTGAAATCCGCGCATTCGACCGGACTGCAGACCAGTTCGACGGTACCTCATACGACATCCGTCGCTACAGATTCAAAGTGGCAGTGCATAACTTCCAGACTCGCGCAGACCTGCTGCAGTACTACCTCGATATCAATACTGGCGGAACGCCGCATAGTGACGAAGAAATCGAGAGAGTTCGCGCAATGCTTGATGTGAATGAGAATCAGGCTGCCATTTCTTAAGCAGGACGTATGCCTTTAAGTCGCGCACATGGAACGGCGCAAATTTGGTGGTCGACAACGGACTCGTGACTGACAGTCGCGCACAAATCCCCAAACCCCAGAATTTATCCACTTAGCTCACCTTAAAACACCGAACTACAAAATACCGCTTCGGCAACTTGATCAAATCCGGAAAATAGCTCCTGTCAGAACAAAGGAGCTTCCCGAATGAGCAACGCCAACCATATCGCACTTGATCCCTCCCGCAGCGTCGTCGTCGAGGCCTGCGCCGGCAGCGGCAAAACCTGGCTGCTGGTTTCCCGTATCGTCCGCCTGTTGATGGACGGCGCCAAACCCTCCCAGATCCTCGCCATCACCTTCACCCGAAAGGCCGCGCAGGAGATGCAGGCTCGTCTGCAACTCTGGCTGCGTGAACTGGCGATGGGTGACGACGCGTCTGTGCGTAAGTTCTTCGCCGAGCGTGGCCTGCCCAGCATGACTGGCGACCAGATGAAGCGCGCCAGAGGCTTGTACGGCGCCGTCTTGCTGTCACAGCCTGGCATCACCATTAGCACCTTCCACGGCTGGTTTATGCAGGTCTTGCAGCGCGCTCCTCTCAACGCTGAAGTGGTGCAGGGCACCTCATTGCTGGATCGCGAAGGCTGCGTCCAAGATGAGGCATGGGAAGAGTTGTTGGATTCCCTGCGCAAGAACCCGGATTCGGACGTTGCCAATCAGATGCGCTGGTTGTTCAACGAATACGGTCTGTTCCTTACCCGCAAAATGCTGGACAGCTTCCTTGCCAAGCGTTCCGAATGGAAATCCTATACGCAAGGGCAGCCCAAGCCATTGGAGTTTGCACTGGCCGATCTGCGCGCCGATCTGGATGTCAACATGAACGTCGACCCAGTTCCCATGTGGGGCACCCTCAGCGAGAACTACGACGCTCTGACCGAATTCGCATTCCAGATCGGTAAAAACGGTACGGCGGCACAACTCGAAAAAGCGGCCGAGCTTGATCGCGTCTGGATGGGGTCTGCAGCGGAAAATCGCTTCGATATGGTATTTCCACTGATGTTCACTCAAGCTGGGGAACCGCGTAAGCTCAAATCCACCAAGAACCAGGATGATTCAGCCTTCATGGCCGCACTGGCCGCACTGCAGGATAGCCTACAGGCAGTGCGCGATATTCAGGAAGAACAGCAGGCATATCGTCTGAACGAAGCATTGCTGCACTGCGGTGTTGAATTGCTGGCGCGATATGAGGCACTGAAAACACAGAAGCAGCAGATCGACTTTGCAGACCTGGAATGGCAGCTTTCCGTCCTGCTGCAGGACAGCACACAGGCTGAGACCATGCAGTTCAAATTGGACAGCCGGTACCGCCATGTCCTGCTGGACGAGTTTCAGGACACCAATCCGTTGCAGTGGCACATCATGCGTTCGTGGTTCGATGCATCGGTCGCTGTCGAGAATCAGCCGAAGGTGTTCGTGGTGGGCGACCCCAAACAGTCGATCTACCGGTTCCGCCGTGCTGACTCCCGCCTGTTCGGTGTGGCGCGCGAGTACCTGAAGAAGAACTTCGGTGCCGTCGCGCTGGGCAACAGCCTGACGCGCCGCAACGCCCAACCCATCGTGGATGTCGTGAATGCTGTGTTCGTCCAGAAGCCGGCAGAGTTCGACCACGTCGACCACACAACCACGCAGACGGGGCTGCCGGGGCATGTCATGGCCTTGCCTCTGGTTGTTCCGGACGAAAAGCCGGATGTGCAGCCCCAGACAAGTGTCGCGCTGCGTGACCCGCTGACCACCCCCCGCGAGGAGGTGGAGGAAGTCGCTCGCCAGAAAGAGGCCACCCAGTTCTCCGAGACATTACAGACCATCGTCAAGGAATGGGCAGTGCAAGACGGCGCCGGCGAGCGCCGCGCCCGCTACGGCGACATCATGGTGCTGGTGCGGAACCGTACTCACCTGACGGTGTACGAAAAGGCGCTGCATGCGCGCAACATTCCGTTCATCAGCTCTCGACGTGGCGGACTGCTCGAAACACTAGAAGCGAGCGATATCCAGGCGCTGCTGCTGTTCCTGATCACCCCGTTCGCCGATCTGGCGTTGGCGCAGGTGCTGCGTACCCCGATCTTCGCCTGCAGCGACGAAGATCTGATGAGCATCGCCCAAGCCTCCCCGGCGGGTGCGGATGCTGCTCCGGAAAGCTGGTGGGAACGTCTACAGAAGCTTCCCGCCCCATCGCGCGAGCTGACCTATGCCGTAGGCCTGCTGAAGTCTTGGCTGGATCTGTCCGACCGCATGCCGGTGCATGACCTGCTGGACCGTATCTTTGCTGAAGGCGACGTACACGGCCGCTATGCCGCTGCTGTCCCTCAAGAGCTTCGCGCCAAGGTGCTGGCCAATCTGAATGCCTTTATGGAGGTCGCGCTGAGCGTGGACGCCGGGCGTTATCCAAGCCTGCCACACTTCCTGCAGGAGCTGCGTGACCTGCGCGAGAACGTCGATGATGCTCCGGATGAGGGCAAGCTTGGCACGATCGGCAACGCCGTGCGCATCTACACCGTACATGAAGCTAAAGGGCTGGAAGCTCCCATCGTGTGGCTGCTCGACTCGAACGCCGAAAAGATGGCCAAGGATGGCTACGACGTATTGGTCGACTGGCCGGCGCATCTCCCGCAGCCCCTGCATTTTTCGATTTACGCCAGTCCGGTCTCGCGCGGCAAGAAACGCGGCCAGATGTTCGATCACGAGGAATCGCAACAGGCGCGCGAGGAAATGAACTTGCTCTATGTGGCCATGACGCGCGCCAAGCAAGCGCTTATTGTCAGCGGCATCAGCAAGGGCGAGGACAAGGAACTGAAGAAGAAGTCACCATCTTGGTATGACCGCATCGCTGTCGCGGCGGGGGGCCAGCCTAACCCTCTGCACAAGCCCGTGCAGGACGCTGCGGGTGTAGGTATCCATGACGTTGTGATGGCGCGTGTGACGCTTCCTACGGTCTTGCCGGTGGGGGTGCGGAAGGCCGCAAACGTTCATGAAATGGCGTGTGCCTGATCATATCGACCACTCCCGTCGAGCACGAACTATGGCGGTACCGGAATAAATTGCAAACAGGAGAAATGCATGAGCTCATCGACAGAAC
>Ga0209262_10000211_pt1 | contig 32203 bp, 31 predicted proteins | sample Lowcelwee11metaG_FD_187171 | JGI IMG/M metagenome (GOLD analysis project Ga0209262, IMG submission 187171) | Freshwater pond sediment microbial communities from the University of Edinburgh, under environmental carbon perturbations - Low... | ecosystem: Environmental > Aquatic > Freshwater >... | reverse complement strand
ATGTTTAATCAGAGCGATCGCCAAGATAGATTTACCAGAGCCGGTAGGAGCTTGTAATAAAACTCGGTTAAAAGTCTTGAATTGCTGATGTACATTAGTGACCAGCTCTTCTTGATAATCTCTTAATATAAATGTCATGGCATATTAAAGAGTTAAATATTTATTTCTAAAATTAGCATAAAATGAGGATTTTTTCAATAAAAAATAATTGTGGAAAAGGTTGATTTATATAGGTTTTAATGTTAATATGGAAAGAAAAAACAATATTTTTATGCCATCAACAGTCAGTCAAAAAACCGTTATTTCTGAAACGGAAGGACAGTTAGTGACCTACACTGCTACAGGTGTATGGGATTGCGTTAATCAAGATTGGTTGCCGGGTCAAGTTGTTGCTATTAGAAATACTCTATTAGGTGCGTTGGCTCCAGACCGTGAATTAGCCACCGGCGAAATACCAAAAGACACGCCAATAGAAGAATATCAACTGCTCAACGCTTTCACTCCCAAGGATGCTAAGACTTCATATAAGTTAGATATGGCTTCAGGTTCTCGCACCCACGGACGTTTCCTATTCAATCAAAAGCCAATAGGTGGTTTCTACTTTGGTGATGGTAAAGACGAGTGGAAACGGATTATTTACGGTAGTGTTGCGCATAACGGGTGCGATCGCCTTTTATATCGTGAACTAACTTATCTAGTTGTGGATGATGAACGACGTAATCCCCAAACTGGTGAACCAGAAGACGATGCTATTAATGGTAGAAATTGGAAAACAGGAGATTGCCACGGCAAAATATCTCTGAATGTTCACCGGCTATTAGGCGGTAATACCTCACTGCAATTTAGACTAGGTTTATTTAAACAATGGGTTGCTAAAGGTACTTTATCCTATAGTTCTGAACTGGATGGCACTGAATATGATTTAGTAATACCTCTCAGTTGTTTCAAAGGCAAAAAACCTGAATTAGGACCACATCAGGGTAAAGTATTATTTGGCGTGGTATTTGAGGCGGAGGAGCGAGTGGCAAAACCGGGCTGGATGTTGTGGCAGTGGATTAGTTGGGATGTTCTGGAAGCTGATGGTATTATTGCAAAATTAGAAAATAAATGTCAGAAATTAGCATCCTGTTGGAATGATGTCAAGATTTTGTCAGAATTTCTCAAGTCAGAATTAGATCAATTAGAGGCTACAGTCACTGACTCTAATCAATTGGAAGCTGATTTAGCTTATGTGGATACTTGTATTAAAGTTATTTCCGCTGATAAAAACGGTGTAATGCTGATGCACCCGTATATTGTTATGAAATTACGGGAGCGATTTAGAGAAATGTGGAAAACTTTAGCCACTTCCGCCGGTGTGAGATTTTTCTCTCTAATGTGTATGCCAGACCAATATTTTGAAAAGTATGACCAGCAAGGAGAAAAGAGATTTTGTGCCGGTAGTTATCCACCGGGAGAATACATAGTATTTTGTAATCCGATGCGTCATTGGGGCGATGTGCAGTTGTGGCAGAATATCCATGAAGGAAATTTTGCTAGTGAATACGGGGCGATCGCCACCACCAGAGAACTATTATTATCGCTAGGGCGTGATACGGATGGCGATTTCATGCAATTGATTACAGCTAGAAAATATCCTAATTTAGCGGATGCTATTCGTGGTTTTCCTCAGTCGCCAACAGTGGATAAATTACCTAAAGTTGCCTTGTCTGGAAATTTACAACAGATTGCTATTCGGTCAATGAATGATGCTACCGGGATTGTGGCTAGTTTATTAGGTAAGGCTCGGTCATTAAACTGTGAATTGCATTATTTATTAATTCCCGCCGGTGGTGAACAAAAACAACCGTTAAATTTAAGAATAATTGACTTCCTATCCCAGGAGTTACAGATAGCTGTGGATTCTCTTAAATCGGCGTATCCCAATAATATCAACGGTCTCAACGCAGTTAGAGATTATTTGAATAGTTTAGGTGGTAATCCCGCACCCTGGATAAGTGATTTAAAAAATTCTGATTGTTATTTGACTAGACCATGTGCAGTTGATGAGAACGCCACAGATACTATTAGCAGAATAGTGAAGCTGGTCAATTCTTATTGGCGATCGCCCGACCTAAAATCGGATACTTCACCACAAGCCTATAAGTCTGTTCTATTTAGTGATGTGAATATCACTAAGAATATGGAGTTTTTAGCCAAGAATCAGCGGGAGTGGTATCGGTTGGCAGTAAGGAATGCGATCGCCCAGAAAGAATTAACTAATGATAATAGTCCGGTGCGTTCTGTGGTAATTCAGGCTAGACAGGCTTTTGAGCTATTAGTGGAAAATGAAGGCGGTACAGCCAGAGAATGGGCGACGGCCTATTGGCGTGTTTGTCATGAAGCCGAAACTGGTACGGCAAGTCTAGTTTTTATTTGCTGTATTAATGAGATTGTGGCTGAATTAGAGAACGTCAAAACCTCTGAATATATTGAGGTATATGGTATCCAATATGGCAAATGGAGTCTCAGACGGCAAAACCGATGGAAAGGGCAAAAAGTTAATATTACAGCCCGTCTTGATGCTGAAAAAAGAATGGCAATTGATATGACTTGGGCAGGTAATGAAACCCTGGGACATGAACTATTAGGATTAGTTGCAACCAAATCACAAGCAAATGTTTATCCGGGTTGGTCTGCTAATGGTTGGTCTATTTGGTCGTTGCGGTGTGAGAATGACAATAAAGGTAAAGCTGTTCACACGCCTAATGACCAGGTGAAAGCCGTTTTGCTATTCCATCCTGACGTACCAGAGGAAAAGATTAGGGCTATTCTTAAGTCCAAAAATCTTTTTGCTTTTGATTGAATTTAAACCAGTTTCGCTTAATACTATATTTAGTTGATAACAAAAAAGCCCTATTTTCAAGTGGGAATAGGGTAGGAAAGGAAATGACTTTGACTAATTCAGCTTCTCAGATGAGCGTGAGCGATCGCCCGATGAATACCCTATTAATTATTGATTTAGAACTTTTGAAATTATTCTTAAAGCTAAGGAGAAAATACATATTGATTAATTTGGCTTAAAACATCAGCCTCAACTTTTTGTGCATGGTATAAATCCCATCGTAGTTGCAGATTTAGCCAAAAATCTGGTGATACCCCAAAAAATTTTGCTAAACGTAAAGCAATACTAGCAGAAATATTTGTTTTCTCATTTACTAACTGATGAATCAGTTGATCAGATAAATGTACTTTTTCCGCTAGTTCTTTTTCACTAATACCCATTGGCTCTAAAAATTCTTTTAATAGCATTTCCCCAGGATGTGTGGGTTGACGATGGGTTGGAATATTAACCATATATTTGAACCTCCATTAAAGTTTTAATGATAATCAACTATTTCCACATAGCACGGCTGATTATCTATCCACTGAAAACAAATACGATACTGTTGATTAATTCTAATACTATATTGACCTTGACGATCACCCTTTAAGGTTTCCAATTGATTACCAGGAGGTACTCTTAAATCGTCTAAGGAAATTACTGAATCTAATTGATCTAACTTCCGTACTGTTACAGCCCACAAATTACGGGGACATATTTTCCGTGCTTGTTTTGTATCTTTGCCATTAAATATATCTTCAGTACCACTATTGGTAAATGAATTAATCATCTTGAGTTCAAGGTAAGGGACTTCTTATCTGTTACAACAGTTTATGATATAACCCTCTATTAGGTCATTTTTCAATATTGATTGTTTGATAGGCGTAGCGATCGCCCGTTAATATTTGTCAGTGTACTAATATCATTTATGAATTAAGAATCAACCTTTTCCACCATCCAGCCCTTACCCCGTCCGAGCTTCCCCTTAGCAATAAATTTCCAAGAACCCCAAACATATTCAGATCCGTGGGGCTTGACACCTATTAAGTCTTGAATTTTCTGAGTAGAAATAATCCAGCTATTACTACAGGCTTTTTCTAGAGCGTCGTAATTAGATAGCGGGTCAGATTGATTAGAGGCGATCGCCCCTAATATTTAGATAGCGATCGCTCTTACCAATAAAATTACTTAAGTAGTTGCACCAACCACCCCTTCTGACGACCAACCTTACCACTAGTGATAAACTGCCAATTACACCAAGTGAACTGTGAACCGTGCGGATGCACACCAATTAACTCAAATATTTTACTAGATGATAAAATCCACTGTTTTTCTGATGCTATTTCTAGGGCGTGATAACTAGCCAGAGGATCACTACTCTTTTGGGCGATACCCTTGGTTAGCGGAGCTATCGCTTCTGCTAATTTATCAATGATAGTTAGCATAGATGAATCATTAATTGGATTTATTTCTGTAGAAACAGGAACAACAGGAGCCGGTGTTGGCTCTGGTATCGTAGCAAGTTGTACCTGTTTTTTCGGCTTAGGTATTCTCACATCAGGGTCAAAACTTGCCATAGTTGCCCCTAATTTTAGATGCTCATTTAAGCGGTCTAATAAATCTAATTGTTCACTTGTAATGTGAGATTTATTATCAATCTTGATAGGAGTGATATTTAGATGTTTTAACCGCTCATACATGGTTTGTTTAGCAATGGTATAGCGGTCCCTCAACTCAGAAACAGGGTAAAAAATATCGTTCATGGTGATAAACTAGTTGTGTGTTTGATAAAAAGTCCGGTATTAGCAGACCGTTCAAAAAAGGTCCGGTGTCTGGTAGTACCGGACTATATTTTATATCAATTTGAGTCAGTCCGGTGATAACAGACTAGTCCGCTATCTGGTGACGCAGGACTAATTTTGTAACCTATATTTAGTGTTGAGACTTATATTAATTTCTTCAGTGGTGTGATCGCTCGTCCAGGTATTGGTCATTCAAGATAAGTATTAGGCCATTTGTGTTGGATATTGAGTATTAGTCAAAAGATGGGGTTAAAAATTTAATTTGCTGGTTAGCTATTTGAATCAATTTTGCGTAGAGTTAAGTTGATCTTTAATAAAACTATTAGAATTTTTCTTGAGACTTAATTTTGTCAAATAATAATTTCACTTAATAAATTTAAGTTGATATTATTTATGATGTTTCACTATCTGAATAGTGGGTAAATGATATTAGGAATATTCTGTCTTGAGAAATAGAAGTAAGTGATTTAGTATTCTCTTTTAGTTTTACCAAGTTGATGCACTAATGGTAAGAATATTTAGTTTTTTAACAATCCTTATCTGGCAAGGGTTACACCTCGATGTTGTACCTTATGACAGCAACCTTCACATCGCCTATTATCAAGTAAAAAATTGTTGGATTGATACTACGCCTCGACAATTATCTCAACCAAGTGATCATGCACCTGTCATAGTAGAAATTTAAGAAGCGATCGCCCGTTGTCATCAATTTATTAAGGCTATAGCGGTTTGCTCAACAATTGTACAGAAAACCCCGCTAAGGCTAAAACAAATACAAGACAAGACTTTCATTTGTAATCCAAACGCTGAAATCAACTATTAAGCCACCAAAAATCGGAAAATAGGAGAAAAAAAGAGAAATTTTCCTGTAATTGCTCAACAATTGTACAGAAAACCACGCTAAGGCTGAAATAAATACAGAGTAAGACTTTCAAGTTAAGGCTAAATATTGAACAAAGTCTGGTATTTCTTTTTGAGGTTTACCAGCGTGATTTTGTATTGGTCTAATCAGAGATGAACTGTCTCAGGTCAAAGTCTCACGTCCGGTTTTGAAGACGAGTTAAGTCAGTGATGACTTAGCTTTTTAGGTCTAATTAGAAAGTCAATAATCTCTGAGTTTACATAACCTACATCCCAAAAAGGGATGTACACTGGCGAAAGCCAAACAATACAACTAACTAATTGAGGTTTACATAACCTACATCCCAAAATAGGGATGTACACTAGTTAATTAAATATTTTCGGGGTGCTTCATGATGTTTACATAACCTACATCCCAAAATAGGGATGTACACTTTTAATCAATGAATACAGACGACCGAGCTACCTTGTTTACATAACCTACATCTCAGAATAGGGATGTACACTCTAAACTATCGCTGGTTTGCATAGTAATAGATACAGTTAAGTTTACATAACCTACATCCCAGAATAGGGATGTACACTTTATTTTACCACCAACAACTAAAAAGCTAAAGCCAGAGTTTACATAACCTACATCCCAGAATAGGGATGTACACAAAGTAGTACGCTGATTTATTTCGATAATATCCAGTTTACATAACCTACATCCCAGAATAGGGATGTACACGCCAGAAATTTTAATCACCAATTACTGAGATCATGTTTACATAACCTACATCCCAGAATAGGGATATACACACAATTCCAATTAATCTATAATTTGCGGTTCTGTTAGTTTACATAACCTACATCCCAGAATAGGGATGTACACTAAACAAGGTAACTAGGTGGCTGTAATGAAAGTTGTTTACATAACCTACATCCCAGAATAGGGATGTACACACGGCTGTTCAGGAAAATACCAGCCTCATCTATGATGATGTTTACATAACCTACATCCCAGAATAGGGATGTACACTACTTCTCTCGCTCATATAGGCATTGATATAAACGTTTACATAACCTACATCCCAGAATAGGGATGTACACCCTTCCTATCGCAAGCCTGCCCCTGGCATGGCTTTTGTTTACATAACCTACATCCCAGAATAGGGATGTACACATCATGTATTTGGTATGAATTAGTATCCATGCCCCAGTTTACATAACCTACATCCCAGAATAGGGATGTACACCATTTATCCCTAGAGTTCTAGCCATGGCGGTTATGTTTACATAACCTACATCCCAGAATAGGGATGTACACCACCGTTGGTCATTATCTTTAATTGCCAAGAGTGAAGTTTACATAACCTACATCCCAGAATAGGGATGTACACCAGAAAAACTAATAGGAATATCAGAGAAAACATTAAGTTTACATAACCTACATCCCAGAATAGGGATGTACACCTATAAACTTTTGAAAACTTTGCCCCATAAGTTTGTTTACATAACCTACATCCCAGAATAGGGATGTACACCAGATATTTCTAGCTCTCGCAATAGTATTAGCGTTGTTTACATAACCTACATCCCAGAATAGGGATGTACACGAGATTTAATAGAAAGCAAACCCCTGGCATTTTTGTTTACATAACCTACATCCCAGAATAGGGATGTACACTTATGATGCTATCGCAGTTTTTTTGTGGGGGGGTTTTTCCTGTTTACATAACCTACATCCCAGAATAGGGATGTACACCTTGGGAGCGGTTAGAAAATCTCAAAATCGAGTTCGTGGTTTACATAACCTACATCCCAGAATAGGGATGTACACTATGTGATGAGAAAGGATGGGTGCTGGACAAATGGTTTACATAACCTACATCCCAGAATAGGGATGTACACCTTTCACGGTGAGAGTAAAATTAATAATTTATTAAGTTTACATAACCTACATCCCAGAATAGGGATGTACACGATTATCGTTTGATTTCTCGAAATAGAGGAAAGAAGTTTACATAACCTACATCCCAGAATAGGGATGTACACTAAACTGATGGGAACTATTAATAAGAAAAATAGAGTTTACATAACCTACATCCCAGAATAGGGATGTACACTTTGAACAAGATACGTATTTAAAATGGAAAAATAGCAGTTTACATAACCTACATCCCAGAATAGGGATGTACACGTTTTGTGAATCCAGCCGGGTATCACCACCCCGGCTAACGGGGTTTACATAACCTACATCCCAGAATAGGGATGTACACAAGAAGGCAGGCAGGCAAAAAGCACGAATAAAGTTTACATAACCTACATCCCAGAATAGGGATGTACACTGTTTGGCTTTGGAGCCATTGCAACCGGTGCGAGTTTACATAACCTACATCCCAGAATAGGGATGTACACCAGGTTCCCGCCCCACAACCAGATTTTAAGATTTTCTGTTTACATAACCTACATCCCAGAATAGGGATGTACACCGAGCAAGATACGTATTTAAAATGGAAAAACAGTAGTTTACATAACCTACATCCCAGAATAGGGATGTACACTTTTGCTTCCCTTCAATAAAGAACAAGTTTTCCCGTTTACATAACCTACATCCCAGAATAGGGATGTACACCTCCAGATATTTCTATTAATGTAGAAAAGTGTCCTGTTTACATAACCTACATCCCAGAATAGGGATGTACACGTGGTGGTAACTGTGCAATAGAATCAGTCTCAATGTTTACATAACCTACATCCCAGAATAGGGATGTACACCTTTTCGGCTGTCACGGCAGAAACTAAGGTTTGATGTTTACATAACCTACATCCCAGAATAGGGATGTACACTTGTCGGTGTTTTAGTTTCATCCACGGGAACGGCGGCGTTTACATAACCTACATCCCAGAATAGGGATGTACACCCTTAGCATATTATCTAAAATTCCTGATACCGAGTTTACATAACCTACATCCCAGAATAGGGATGTACACAGCGGTGTTTTTTTTGTACCACACCACAAGGATTTTAGCAATTGAAAGTGCGAACCACTTAGAATACTTAATTTTCTGTGAGCAGAGAAAAACATCAATACCCCAAAATCCATACAGTATATAGGGTGCGGACGATTTTAAAACAATCAATGTCCTGCATAGGTTTCAGGGATCGGCTGATTACACCTACCGATCCGCACAACTTCCCGTCTATAAGCAAAACTAATATAAAACGGTAGCAGTCACCCCATCAGGTACATGATTGGAGTCAAAACTAATTGAATAATCATGAACGCTCCGAGGTGTAGGAATCTTTGATTTAACATTAATCATATCAAATAATTGATTAGCTGGAGCGTTGCCATATTTACTATCGTGAGTAAAGACAATGGCTTTTTGTAGGGATAAATTCTTGCTAGAAGTTTTAGTCATATCCCACATTTTAAGCAATGCAAACCAGAATAATTCTAAATCTTTATCAGATACAGAATCAGATTTAATATTGGGGTTATAAAATACCGGAGTCTTAAACAACCCATAATGGATAATCTCTTTACGTCCCATAGTTTGAGCAGCACTATCATCACCAGTTTTAGGTTTATCACCACATACACGAGTAATCGATAAACTCTCAGAGGAAACAGGATCAACCGATAAACTAAAACCAACTTGTAAAGGACCAGTGACCTTACCGCCATTTTTACTTTTATCTGAACCTGAACTAGCAATAAGGACACCACCAAACATTCTCACATCCCAATAATTATCTCTGAGATATTTGTTAACAACATCTTTTTCGTCCTTGCCAACTTTCTGGGCTTTTTTACCTTTACTTTTTGGTGTAGCCTCAGCCTCTACGATTTCACCATTGCCATTGCCAGCCAATTCAAAAGCCTCACCAATTGTATTAGACAAGAAAGTGTCTCTTTGAATAAAAATACCAGTATTTTTCAGTTTTTCATTCATTGAAATAATATGTACCGTGTCTCTCAATCGTCTTTTCAAACTAGCATCAGTTGTATAAGCTCTCTGAGTTTCCCAGTCAATTCGTTGCTGATTATCAGCGTCGGGGTTGCCATTGGGATTACATAATGTAGCATCCCATAACAAAAATAAGTCATGACGTTTATTAGAGTCACAGATAATAGCAGGAATATTTGTTTTAAACATGATTTATTCTCCTAATAAGTTTAATTGTTGTGTAGCGTCAGAATAGTCAGGATTGGATTCTTTTTTAGAAAAGAAATCTTTTTTATTATTTTCAATTTCTCTTTCACCAGCACCAATACCTAAAATCAACTGCCCTTGTTCCTCTGTAGTAAGAGACGTAGGACAAAAAACGTTATATTCTTTCATTTTTCGCAATAAATAATCAGGGACTTTTGGTGCATACACTGATTGAAATCTGTTATACATTTTAGGGATAGCGGCTGATGGGTTTTGTAAAATGATAGAAAAGTTTTGCCACACCATTGTATTATTCTCTTTGATCTCTTTTCCTGGGTTCATTTTTCTCATTGCATTCATTTGAGCTTCTATCATATAAGCCAAGAATATCCCTAGCTTATAGGCTCCTGATTCAATGTCACTCATGTTATGATTCTCCAGAATTACATTAATTAATTTAAGTTTCCAGTCTTGATTAGAAACTCTTTTTTCTTTGACTAATTTGCCATCAACAGCAAAACGATTAATTACTTTACTCAACCAAGACAAGGGAAGTTTATCGCCATATAAAGCTGCTCTAAACATTTTTTCTATAATCCTTGCTACTTGTGACTTTACCCCATGAGGCTCAATCACCTGTGCTAAAGACTTGATTGGTAGAATATCTCTTAATTGCCCATAAAAAAAACAATTGCCAGTTGCTTTTTGGGAATTGATAAACTTTTGATAGTTTTCCTCTACCTGTTCAGGTATTCCTTGCCAAGCGTCAGTGATACAAACTCGACCACGTTTAAATTTAAACGTCAGACCATAAACTAAATCACCTTCTGGTTTTATTTCTGTCCCGTCTATTGGTGATTTCCAATAAGCTATGGCTGATTGACGTTTATTTTCTGATTCCACTACTGCCCAATCAACTAATTCACCGTCTGATTCATCGTCTGATTCCTCATCGGTATCATCGTCATTATTGGCATAACTAGCAGTCAAATCACTAGCATCAAACAAAGCTAGACTCGCACTAAATAAGATCATGTGAGTATCAGCATCAATCTGTATTCTGCGAGCAGGTTCTCCTGGTTTTGTGTAATCAAAAAACCATTGAGCTTTTGCTAGTAGGCGATCGCTCTCATAAAAATCAACCGGGGCGATCGCCGATTCTTTATTTGTGGCATTCTGTGACCATGTGTAAGACTTATCAAAGGATGATATTTTGCAATCAGTCGCCATCCTTTGAGGACGTTCTAAACCATACGGCCAAAGATTAACCATTGTGTCTGATTCCTTACCTGATAATGCACAAATACCAGAAGTAACATCTAACATACTTAACCGACGAGCCGGCCAATGTTCCTTTATTAAATCGTGGCTACTAATCGGACAAGATGTAGAGAATGAATCAATGTACACTAGGTATTTAGTTTCACCAGGTTTCTTCGGATCGGGTTCGTTTTCTATCAACAGATCAATAAAGCTATCTGATAATAGAATCTCTTTGATTGGAACCAGCTCTTTTACCCCAATATCAATTGCCCAGTCAATGTGACTAAAATAGGCATCTATCTGGTTTTGTTTAGCAGTCGGAAAACGGGTTGATAGAAACTTAGACTTAAAGTTAATCACCATCGCACTACCTGGAGTGTTATGGGGATTATAGGGAATTGCTACACTAATTTTTCCTTTGTCATTATCTGCCGCCTTATTAAAAGTTATTGGTCCTGAGACGGGAAAATTAATACCATGAGAAAAATTATCTTTTTTATAGCCTACCGGCGGTAATAGTGACGAGTCAAACGGCACATCATTTATAATACAAAGACCTGACATCCATCACCCCCTTTACTAAAGTAGCTTGTTTAAATAGGGTTTGGAAGTTACCAAGTTCGTCTTCATAATTAACGATAGGCATCCTTCCTAGCGGTATATCTCTGGAGTTTATTAACTCTTTATGGATAGCACCAGGTTCCCCTTCTTCTTTGGTTGATTCCCGGAAATTACAAGGAAATTCTTTACACCCTAAATAAGGTTGACAGTAACATTGTCCTTTCCTTAATCGATCTCTAACTTGCCCTAGATATTTATCAATCGTTAACTTGGGGTTGTCTAACTCTTTAGTTAATCTGATCGTGTATTCAATCCGATAGGCAACGTTTTTCAATATGCGAGTGTGACACTGTTGAATATCATCTGTCACCCCTAATATCATTGGTCTATTTACGTCTTTGATTTTGTCCTGTTGAAAATTTCTCAATACAGTTTCATATCGGATCGGGTTAAGGCAAATTATCTTTTCTACCACCCATTCCATTTCAGGTTTCCAAAATATATTGGTGGCAATTCCTATAGCAGCAGTCGGAGTAATACAGCCATAAGTCGTACCATCAGACTTGTATAACGGATCAATAAATGATGCAAAGGCTCCTTCTACATAAAGGTAAACCCGCCTAGCCTCAACCATTGGATCATTCAACAATATCGAAAGTTGTTGTTTCATTTCTATGGGCCATGTTGTCGTATTTACTAACTAATGCTACTATAACAAAAATTATAAAATGTGGCACAAGATATGTCAACATCCAATAAAAATCTTAAGCTAGTTCGGCTTGATGATCGGTTCTTAGCTAGACCCAAAAGTAAGTTAATAGATCATTTGTTGAATGTAGGAGAAAGAGCTGAAAATCAATCGCAAATACTTAGTGATGTTATTTGGTTAACATCTGTTCTTCATGATCTAGGTAAAGCAACTAATTGTTGGCAAGAATATCTGATCCGCAGTATAGAGATGAAACAGAAGTATTTGGAAACTGGGGAAAGAACCAAGAAAAACACACAACCCCATGCAATACATGGGGCGATCGCTCTGCTGGAGAAACAGGGGTATAGTTATCTAAATTTTATGATTGCTTCTTTAATTAAGTCACATCATACCTATTTAAAATTTGTCAATGATGCTGACCATAAAGACCCCAAAGTTAAGAATACACTATCAGAATGTTTAAAGAATACTACTGATTATATGGAGTCATTACCTGTTATTCCTACCAAAGAAACACCTTATCCTGTTTTGAAGAATAGCAATGGGGTAATCAAGCAGAGTTCAAAAGGATTATTCAGAAATTGGTGTCTTCTAAAATATTTATTTGCCGTATTAGTTGATGCTGATCGCACTGATGCCATGTTATCTGGTCAGAACGGCCATAACACCGGGTTAAATAGTACCGATTATTATGACCGTTCCCGCTTATCACTATCATCAACCAATGCTACTATTTTTACACCTAACTTTAAATTTGTTTTCCCATCCAAGATTAATCCTGATCCTTTAAAGAACGATTTTATGGATGTAGTGCTAAACGCAACCTGGACAAATCTAAACACAATTACAGCCCCTTGTGGACTTGGTAAAACTATAGCATCCCTAAAGAAGGCGTGTCAAATTGTCAATCAGGAGAGAAAGTCAAAAATTATTTATGTAGCTGCATTAAAAACAATTTTGGAACAAACTGCTGATGTTTTTGAGCAGTGTTTACCTGATGTAGAAATATTAGAACACCATACCGATTTTGAAGTAGAAGTATCAGACGATGACCCAGAAATAGTTAGACGATATGAACATAATTGTCAAACATGGGATACTCCTCTAATTGTAACAACTATGGTGCAATTTGTTGATTCTTTAGTTAGTCCTCTTGCCACCAAGAACCGAAAGTTATCTAACCTAGACAACTCAGTGATCATTGTGGATGAAGTGCAGACGCTACCTGAACACTTATTGACTTATGTTTTATTGTACTTTGAATATCTGGCAAATTATCATAATGTGACATTTATCATGATGTCAGCAACTCAACCACACTTTAAAAATATAAACTATTTAGGGATAAACAAACTAAAGTTCACAGAACTATTACCCCAAAATAAGATTGATGAGTATTACGATAAGCGACAATTATGTAAGGTTGTGAAACAAGTTGATCGGACTGATCTTGCCAGTGTTATCTCTGAATACTCTCAACCTAAGTTAGTCGTTGTAAATACAACTAAAACGGCTTATGAATTATTCCAGGTCATGAACAGAAAAGAACCTGAGCAATGGTTACATCTATCATCAAGAATGTGTCCTGTACATCGTCGGGCTGTTATTAAAAAGATTAAAGATAACCCCAATATTAATATTATTTCTACTCAAGTAGTTGAGGCTGGTGTTGATATTAGTCGTCCTGTTGTCATCTCTCAATTAGCTCCTCTTGATTCTCTTATCCAAAGAATGGGGCGATGTAATAGGACTGGTACTGGTCCTGATGGTGTCTTTATTGTAGTCGGGGTTGATTATCACCTACCCTACACTGAATATCGCTTAAATATTACTAAACAGATGTTAAATACCTATGATATTGTGACTGAGCAATGCAAATCAGTTACTGATTATTTTGCCAGAATTTACGACTTAAATCACGCTGGACAGATTACTAAAGGTAAAGAATTAGTTGATAAATTAATAGGAAATCTTGGTAAGTTATTTTCTGATTCTAGGGACAACAAGTTACCTCAACAGGGTAATGATTATTGGAATTTTAAGTTTTGCTCAAATCCTGAATACCATGCTATTCCTGAAAATAATCGTAATTCTGTCTTGTGTGTTCAATACCCTGGATTCCCTTATGACAGAAAAGATTTAGAGATTATGAATAAATCTGACAAGACTAAATGGCGATCTCTTTCTAAGTATTTTGCTACTATTCCAAAAGATGCCACAACTTTTACTCAACTTGATAATGGTCTTGTAATTTGGGAAGGTTATTATGATATGGATTGTGGGGTTGTTATTTGACAAAATGCTTGAATAGGGTTTGAGTAGCAACTGCCAGGGCAATTCGTTTTAGCCAAAGTAAGAGTACAAACTTAAAACGTAAGCTGGGCAAGAATAAAGCCCTGGGAGTAGCAACTGCGCAGAAAACCACGCTAAGGCTGAAATAAATACAGAACAAGGCTTTCAAATGAAGGCCAAACGCTGAAATCAACTATTAAGCTACCAAAAATCGGAAAATAGGAGAAAAAAAGAGAAATTTTCCAGTAATTGGTAGAAATTGTACAGAAAACCACGCTAAGGCTGGAATTAATACAGAGTAAGACTTTCAAGTTAAAGCTGAATATTGAACAAACTCTGGTATTTCTTTTTAGAGCTGATCAACGTGGTTTTGTATTGGTCTATTCGAGAATTACTGTCTTAGGTGACGATTTAGTCTTTCCAAAAGTTTTCAAATCTCTGAGGTGACATTTGAGTATAGCGAACTGTATGATGAATATTTTTATGCCCCAAGTAATCTTGAATTGCTCTTGTATCATGACCTTGACTTGCTAAATAGTATCCGCAAGCATGACGTAGTTGATGCGGATGTACTGGAAATTCTATTTCTGCTAATTCTCCTGCCCTTGCTACGATATGACGAATCGTCCGTGTTGATAAAGGTGCTTTATGTTCTGATACAAACACATAACTTGTCTCTGGGTATTCTCTTTCTATTTGGCGTAACGCTCTCAATTCAGCAGACCTTAAAGGATGAATACTATCATGACCGTTTTTTCTCCTTTTTACCTCTATATAACCTCCTGCCAGATCAACTTGTGACCATTTCAACGTTACTAATTCTGCTGTTCTTAACCCATGACGAAACATTAATAATATGATTGCTCCATCTCGTACTCCATGACGACCTACTTTTTGAGCTGCCCGAATTAACGCTTCCACTTCTGATGGTCTCAAATATTCTCTTTCCCTCGATGATTCTTTTTTTGGTGGTGGTGAAAATATCTTTGCCGAAAATGGCAGTTGAGGTGTTCTATTTTTCATGGCACTAATCCTTATGATTCCATTTACATCTCTATTATACTTTGCCTAAAACAATACAAACTAGGCAATCTTTTTCAACACAAATCCACTTTTACTAATATATAAATAATTTATTGCTTTTTTACCGTTATAGCGGTTTTCACCCTACTGAAATACACTATAATTCCTTGATTCCTTGTGATTTAAGGCTTAATATTAAACTTGTACCTCATCAAAATGAAAAGCGCTATATTTATCAAGGCTTACACATTGATCTTTTCATTCCTTAATAGTCCAACCTCGCCTCTGGACTTCGCATGAAAACCTTGTTCTCTCTTTATTTCAGCCTTAGCGTGGTTTTGTTAAACTAAGTAAGAAAGTCACCTCTCTTACTCGTCTTCAGAACGTAACATGATTCTTTCGCTTCATTACGCTCCTCTCGAATAGACTTCTTGTCATGAATACGAGTTAAACTACCATCATGAGCAGTTTTTACATCATGGCAATGCCGATGAAGTAATTGTTTATTGCTATAGGAATTATTCCCCCCCTAGTGAAGAGAATAATGTGGTCAACTTCTAGCAAATCTTCATCTTTGAAAATTAATCCACAATGGTTACATCTGCCTTTTTATTTCTTCAGAAGTTTGCTTACTTCTTTTGATAATTCCGGATGTCTGCCTAAACGACTAGCCCAATAAATTAAATCTCCATCAAAGGGGCTTCTTGACCCCTTGACTTTAATGTGCCTGACAATCGGTGTTTCCACATGAGTTCTCAGTTGATAAGACCTTTCTTGATTTTGCACAGAGAATACCCATTTTTTATTACCTTCAGGATGGGGTTTTAGTAGCAATTGCACAGTTGCTACTAAAACCCCTTAGATAAAAAATTCTTCATCTTTGAACAAGATGAAGAAACGGCGGAAACCAGGAGTATTTAATATTTAGTAAGTAGCAAATCAGATTAAATCAATTTATGACAGACCAAATTAATTTAGGAAATTTGTACTTTTAACCATTGCCACAGCCTACGCAAAGCACTTTTGACCTTTAGATAAATAGCATAGAAGATAGACGCTAACCAATCGGCAAAAGCATCAATGGAGGCAAGCACAATAAATTTTGTTGCATCATTGAGTTCATCTAAAGCACTAATAATTTGTGCTTTTTCGTAGTCATTTAAAGCCATAACCTAATACCTCACAATAATTTTATGTAGTTACTAAAGGAGTGAAATGTCACTCCTTTAGACAATAAACTGTTATCTAAAACAGTTACAAATTCCTCGCCATAAGCTACTCAAAGCATCTCTGACTTTGCAGTAGATCGAATAAGCAACATCAGAAAGCCAGTTCCCAAATGCTTCTATAGAAGCTAAAACCTTTTCTAGTCGGCTTTGATCCAATTCATCGAGCATATTAAGAACACGCTGTTTCTCTGCGGCGGATAATGCCATGTTTTGACCTCCTAATTTAACTAAATAACCAATCCCAGAGATCTCTTAACCAATCTCTGACTTTGCAGTAGATCGAATAAGCAACATCAGAAAGCCAGTCTTCAAAGGCTTTTTGAGAAGATAAAACCTTTTGTTGCTTATAATAATCTAACTGTTCAAAGAGTTGTTCTACCCTTCTTCGTTCTGATTCTGAAAGAGCCATTTTCCCCTCCTAACGTTGGGGTACAGGTGCTTCTTTAAGCCATTCCATGATATGAATAATCATCTCCTGGTCATCAGTAAAATCTCTGGTATTAGCTTGGACAATCAGTAGTACCAAATCACAGCTAGGAATCAACTGGCGGTAAATTTCTTCATATTCCCTGTCTTCAGCTAAACTACGTCCATAACCTGGTAAATCAACGACTTTTAGTTTGCCACCTGTGTTCAACTCAAAGTCTTTCATTTGAGCTTTTGTTGTCCCCACAATAGTGTGACTAGTTTTCCATTGGGCATTAAACAGATTATTAATTGTTGTAGTTTTACCAACACCAGCTTTGCCAAATATAGCTACTTGGGGTGGGCGAGAACGTTCCTGTTTAAACTTACTTAAAACAATGTTAAGTTCCTCCTCAGACAGAAATTGTCGCATTTCCTCAAAAATTTTGTCTTTATTAGTAGCTTGCTGATTACCTTGTTGTTTTAAACGCTCTTGCATCTGTTGTTGGGCGAAAGCCTTCACTTCTGGTTCTGCCAAATCAAATGGATTAGCAGGTTCAATATGATCTAATTTAAAACCTGCATAGCCATTTCTAACAATTTTAGTGAGTAAAGGCATCAGACGATAACGTTGTAAAGCTGAATAATACTCGATATTATCAGATGCTAAATCAGTGTATTGAGATAATCGTTTAATAATATCTTGAGAACGTCGTTTAATTTCTTTCTCAGCCATTTCTGTGGGCATATTTAAACGGTGATCCCATCCATTAGGAATCATTTTGTCCACTTGATTCACAGCAATTACGAATCGAGGGGCTGTTTTTTTGTTGCCAAATAAATTGTTGAACATGAGCTTATTTCCTTGTCAGTATTTTAGTTTTTAGTTCTGCTAATCCCCATCCATATTCAGAGGTATAGGGAATAATTTGATGCTTCTCAAAACAAATTTGATTGCCAATCGCTCCTTTGAAAATGTTGTATAAATCTTCAACTTTCTCAGGGAGACGTTTTAGCTGTGCTACTGAAGGTTGCCCTAACTCAAGATCAAAAGGTTGTTCACCTTCATCTGTTCCTAAGAGGTCAATTTTATTCAGAGCTACAGTGAGGAAAAGTGAAGATTTAAAGAGAGGAGCTAACTTTAACAAAAATATTTCATCTCGTTTGTAAGCTCTAGTATCAGCTTGTATTACCCACACCAAAGAATCTGCTTGTGGTATCCATTCTTCATAGAATGGCATATATGTTTTGTCCTCTTGAATACCTTCACCAATCCCAGGCATATCAATAACTCTAACTGTTTTATATGGCAAATTTAAATGCTCATAATGAGAGTTATCGAGATAGATAATTTGGGGAACTTTGGTACAAGCAATAGCATTATCAGTGGCTAAATTTAGATAAAATAGTTTATTGTTAGTGCTACTTTTTCCTGCTCCAGTTTTTCCTTGAACAACAACAGTGATTTCCATATCAATAACCTCAACGTTTAATTGAAAAATGATTAGTAAACGCTCGATACTGTAGCTGAATTACCTGTGCGTTCATTGATGATAGTTTTCCATTTGTTGTCGTCCATTAAAATACTAACGGTATCACCAACTTGGGCGTTGATAGGACTGCTATATTCCACGACAAAAGTTTTGCCACTGGCTATACTTTTGATGTCAATTTTTGAACCGTAATAATTTGTAGATATGACCGTATAAGCAATGCGAGACATATTCGTTTGTCCTCCATAAATGTGTGATTAACAGGAAGTGTCAATTAAATCTCAACTTGCCCTGTTAAGTATGTTTCAGGGGAAATTTAAAAATTATTATTTTGGCTACATAAATTAGTTGCCTCCTTAAAAGAAATTTTGATATTTCTATCGAAGCATAAATATCAAAGACATCCTATTAATGTGAGGAAATTCAAACTAAAACTAACTTAGGGATAATAAATTAAAGATATATGTTAGAAAAATTTGTTGTTTTGTGATATAAAAATATACAAATTGTCTATATTTAACTACAATGTTAGAAAAATATAACAATCATGTTCTTTACTAAAATTTAGCAATGCTAGAAAGAGGATAAATTATGTTATTAGCTGGTGATATTGGTGGGACAAAAACAATTCTGGCTTTACAAGAGTCAACAACTCAACTAACTGAGCCAATTATTCAAAAAAGTTATGCCAGTGCGGATTTTTCTGATTTACATACTCTCGTTGAAAAATTCTTAGAAGAAGCTGGGCAAATTCTCAATCAAGAAATTTCTATTAATAAAGCCTGTTTTGCCGTAGCCGGTCCCGTTCAGAATAATCAAAGTACAATTACTAATTTGAGTTGGACAGATATTAACGGCGATCATTTACAAAATATTTTAAATATTTCACAGGTGGCAATTATTAATGATTTTGCTGGGGTTGGTTATGGGGTATTAGGTTTGAATGTGACTAATCCGGCTGATATTATTTCTTTAACACCAGATATATTGCCACAACCTCAAGGCAATATAGCGATATTAGGAGCTGGTACAGGTTTAGGTGAAGCCTTTTTAATTTGGAATGGTACACAATACGAAGTCAAATCAACGGAAGGCGGGCATAGTGATTTTGCCGTATCCGATGATTTATCCTACGAGTTTATGAAATATTTACAGAAAAAATATAGTAAACCCATTATGGATGTAGAGCGAGTGGTATCAGGTCCCGGTATTGAAGATTTATATGCTTTTCTCAGTGAAAAAGCTGGCAAAGTTATTGATGAACCTTTATCAGCCGGTAAAATAGCTGAATTAGCAAGTAGTGATGCGATCGCACAACAAACTATGGAATTGTTCGTCAAGTATTATGGAGCAGAAGCCAGTAATTTAGCCTTTAAAACCTTGCCCTATGGTGGTATTTACATAGCCGGTGGTATTGCTCCGAAAAATTTAACTTGGTTAACTAATGATCAATCTTTTATTAAAGCCTTTAAGAATAAGGATCGAGTACTGCAAGAATTAGACAAAATGCCTATTTATGTGGTGATGAATGAACAAGTGGGTTTAATCGGGGCAATGCTTTATGCTATGAATCTATTTTAGATATTCAGTAGAAGACTCTGGCCTTAACCAGGTAGTTAGCCAGAGTCTCGCAGTCCTTCTCATAATTAGGGTTTCCTGAAAAAAGTCTGATGGTAATAGTGACCAGAAATAGCCTTTTTGTAATAAATTAGGATAATTTTTTGGTCATTTAGAAAAATGCAAGTATTTGAATAATAGACTTGTTGCGTAATAAGGCTAAAAAATCCATGTAACCCACATGGGGTAAAGATTAGAGCCGATTCTTGACAAAAATCTCTAAAAACCTTATACAATAAGCAATTTAGCCGATTTCATTTTGCAACAAGTCTATTGCTTGGCCCTCATAATTTTATATTTTCCCTTACTAACAAAGCCGTTACTAATAGCATATCTAGCGCATCCCCAAATACCCATACCAGACTGTTGGATTAAAAAAATAGGAATTTTATTTAAAAATTCTCTAAATCCCATTCTTTCAGGTTCTTTATTCAGCAGAGATTTCATAAAAGAACCTTCTTGAAACTTATGTAAAGGAATAGGTAAATCGGTCACAATATAAATTGCTTCAGCTTTAAAAGTAAGAGCTAGGTTTCCTGTTTCCCCCCCCCAGATATTCATAAATAATTCTAAAGCATGATTAGATAATGAATCTCCTTGTAATCCTTGTTCAACAATAATTTCTGGTTCCAAACTAAAAGATTGGTTATCATATATTGCAGGATTTTCCAAAGATTGGTAAATTCTTTGCAAACCACGTTTTGAAAGGGCATATTCCCTACTAACAGGGCTATCATCTTTATAATATTTTTTTCTATCTTCTAAATATTGTAAAATGCTTTTTTCAGCATTAGTACGACCTGAAAAGTCTTCATGACCCCATTCTGAGGAATTAGGTGTTAAATTTGACCATTTAGCAGCTCCTAACCCATCACTCACCAGCATCAAAACCTTATTCTCATATAAATCCTTACTCTTATCTGAATTTGGTGCTAATTCAGGTTGATGAATTTTCTGTAATATGGTAGATTCTTCATTATTACTAAGAAATATATCGTACCCTATCGCTTCCATATCATTCAAAAATACAACTTTTACTGAATAAGGTAATTTCTGTCTAAAATCTTGTTCACTAAAAGTTACTGATTTCTCACCATCAGAAAGAGTAGCTTTTCCTTTAATAATAGGGGCTGCAATGGAAAAACAAGCACCATAAATATCCTCTTGACTATTATCTTTGCAGAATATTTCAATAATGTTTTGTAATTCTGAAAGTTCATATTTAGTTTCAAAGGTTTTTAAGATAGGTTCAATGTCTAGATCAATAATTATTGATTTTTTTTCTTTTATCTGTACTTCTTTATGTGAAAAAAGACCGAGTTTAATTTGTTTTCTACCTATATCTCCAGCTAAAATCGCCATATTCTTGCTCCTACATTACCTTAATATTTACTCAGTACTGAAACAATAAGAATAAAATTCACCTACAAGTCTCCAAGTTTATTTTTAATCTCTTGAATAACCTGATTAACTTTCCTATTTATACTACCAAGATTAATCTCCTTAGATGCCATAAAACAAATTGCCGTGGGAATATCAGGTGCTTGATGGAAATAGATCATCATTTTTCCACTTGCAAAATTAACAAGCATAGACTTTTGATTTCCGAATTCTGTTTGTTCACCGAAATTATTGAAAGCCTCTTGTATTTTGTTTAGAGTCGCAAAACCCTCAATAGCTACTCCTCCTTCTTCTCCCATATCATCACCTTCACCAAATAGAGCTGCATACAACTTGAGATTACGGTCTTTTAATCCTTTATTATGATAAAGAGGTAATCCTTCCGTTAAATCGAATATGATAATTGCCTCAATATCCCCGCCTGCTTCTTCAACAATTTTATCGAGAAGTTGATCGAATTCTTTTTGTCCTGCCATGTTATAAGCCTGTTTAAATTTTCTATAGAGAACATTTGAAATTAGTGGATGAAAGTTAGTTAAACTTTTATCCTGACTTTCATTTTGCCTTGAAACCTGATATAAGTCAAGTAGCATGAAATAGTTTTTTACATTGTTTCTATCATCAACGCTTGTTTGTGATACGTTTGTAAAATTATCAACCTTTTTAAAAGCATTTTCACTTTTAAGATTTCCCCAAGTTTGATTATATGGATTATTGAAGTCAAGATACTCAGATATATTTTGGGCTGTAGAGTATTCAAGGTGCGATCGCACTAATATCTCAAGCCATTTTACTTCATTTACATCAGGAATATCTTCAGATATAACCCATTGTAATACGTCCTTTAAGAAAACAAGCTGAGGTCTAGTGCCTATAACGATTGCTTGAATAATTTTGATAAGATGAGTGTAGGTATAAGTTTTTTCCTTTAGGTGTAGGAGAAATTCTTTAACTTGATTCACAACTTCATCAGATTGCCAATTTGCCCAGATTGCACTGTTAATAATAAAAATTAATTCTGGTTCACTTAATTTATCCTTATTTTGTATCCAATTTAGTGCTTTTTGTAAATCTTCATCATTTAATAGATAGGATTTATCCTGACAACCTGATGATTGCCAAGAAATTAAAGAATTAGTATAAGGTGATAAATATTTTTTAACCCACTCTAAATTAAAAATGCTTTCATAAATTTTATTACCAACTCTTAATCCATCATTGTCTTGAGTAATCAGGCCTGATGTTAATAATTCAGCATCAATTCTATCATCTGATGAAGGAGATTCTCCTTCCAAAATTTTTTGGTATGTTTTTAAACGTCTGGAAGAATGTTCACTATCTAAAAGACAATTTTGGATAGTACCTATTTTTTCTGCAAGAGAACTATTTTGCCAGTTATTAATAATATTCTGTTCTATCCATTTTCTAACTTCTGTTTCAATACTTTCCATAGGTGGTGTGAAATCAATTAACTCACAGATAAACTTGGATAAATCAAAATCACGGTTTGTCCAAGTTAATATTTCCGAGCCTAGATTATCCACTTGTGTTGTTATACTAACTAATCTTTGACTCATATTGAGAATAACCGTTTTAAGGTCGATTTCCAATTGTTTGGGTGCAATTACTAGACTGGTGTCTTCTTCTAATGTACTTGTATATATAAAATTATAATCAACCTTGTCTATTTTTCCACACATTCGTTTTATCCATGCGTTCGCTTCTTGTAAAGGTATTCCTTTTAATAGTAATGATTTATCTTGTATAGATTCCCACTGAAGTGCTAATTCTTTTGGATAAGCACGTAAAGAATTAATTTCATTTGTAACCCATTCTTTATTAAATTTATTAACAATTATTCTATTTGAAATTTCTATTTTACCTCTACGGTTTACCACAAGACCTGATAAACAAAGTAATATTTCTTCTTCACTTGAATTAAAATTTAATGGTTCTTGTTCATTTTCAAAATATTCTAAAATCTCTGCGTATAACTTTAATATAGAGCCTTTTATGTCTTGCCCATTAATATACTGTTCGATATGATTAAAATGTTGTGTAAACACTTGATCTTCCAAATTAATTTCTTCTAAAGTTATCTGATTCTGATCGGCTATATCACATAATCTCTGAGTTAGATACGGTTGACCACTAGTCCAATAAAATATTCGTTTGAGAATCTCTTTAGGATTTTTAATTTTCTTCATGTTTAACTTATCCACGAGAACAGCCGATTTTTCAATCTCAAAATATTTTAAATCAATAGGTATAGCAGTATTGAAGGGAGTAGTTTTTGGATCATTAATTAAAGCAGTAGGCGTAACACAACCTATTAAACAAAAAACTAAACGTTCATATTGACTCCTGTCATTATGACATTCACGAATAAACGTAAAAAATTCATTCTTATCGTTCTCTAAAAAAGTATCTTGAGCGTTATCTATTGATAAAAACGCATCTATTTCATCAAAAATAATTAAAATTTTGGGATTACCCACCCGTAACAACATTTCGTTTATGAAATTTGTAAATATCTGTTTGGGAGTCTTTTCTTTTGATCTTTCTTTAATAAACCATTCATCGAAAATTTTTTTTGCAAACCATTGCAAAAAATCCCTATAATCTAAAGTCTTTCCTACTGAACTCAATCTTTCGGATTCTTGTTGATATTCTGGTAATTCTGGTAAGTCTTGACGTTTAAACTTATAAGTTAAAATTGCCTCATAAAACTCTTGCTTTTGGTTTTCCAACATTTTGTCGATAATAGAACTATAAAATTTTGTTGGAGGTTCTTTAACACCTATATTATTTATAGAAACTGTCATACAGATAAAATCAGAATTATTTTCTAGCTCTTGTCGAACTTTAGCTATTAAACTAGACTTCCCAGTTCTTCTAGCATTGAAAACATAACATAAAGATCCATCGCTTAAATTCCTTAAAAGTTCCTCATCAGCGAATCTCTTAACATAAAATGGGTAATCTGCTGATAAAGTTTTATATTCAACTCTCAGAGGATCATTATTCTGTGGTATTTGGTGCATAAAATTTATTTTTTTACGTAAAGATTCAAAGCATTTAATTATATGATTTATTGATATCCAACTTATATCGATCATTTTAACTTTGTAACTCCTGCCTAAAATAATCACGATATAATTTACACCTTGGACTAGCATCATTCCCTTCTAATTTAATTAATCCCATTCTTTCCAACAAGAAACTAGAGTGACATCCGAGTTGTACTGGATGATCAGCATCTACAACCCTTTTAAAGTCTTTCTTCAAATCTTCATTTTCATTTAAAGTTTCTAAATATTCATAAAATAAACTTCGATAAATACTACTTTGTGTATTTAACTCTGCTAAAATTGTTTGAGGATCTTGAATTTTAGAATCATTGAAAGCTCTTTTCAATAAATAAATATAGCCACCAACTAGTTCTGTTAATTTTCTTAATTGTTCTTCTCCCCAAGGATTTGATTCTGGGAAAGCTATTTTTGCCAATTCTTTAACTTCATCAAAATCAAAATCTTTTATAATATAAGGAACACCTATTGTATCAAATTGTGATGTCTTTATACTTAATTTAGCATAATTTTGAGTAGAATACAAAATCACAAAAAACAGATTTCTAAACATATTATTTCTATCATCCATAATTTCTCTTAATATTTCTCCAAAACCAACTGCAACATCACTGAACTGAAAAATATACTCAACATGGTCAAATGCTAACAATATGGGTATTTTGTCAGGAGTATATCTAAGCATATCACCTAAAAATTCTTGAAACGCTACCCGTCCACCCTTAGTTTTATTAAACTGTAAATTCTCCTCTATATATTCTGGTGGTAATTCATATTGTGGTAATAATTGCAACGATGTTTTTAGTTTATCTTTAATACAAGTGCATAAATGATCAAAAAATTCTTGTTCATTATTTGTAAATCCTTCCATCTCAAGTTGCAAGGATAAACTTACGATACAATAACCTAATTGTTCAACATGAGGCATGATAAATTGTTCTAATAAACAAGTCTTACCAACTCTTTTAATACCTTTAATACGTAGTGCAGTAATTTTCTGTTGTGTTAAGTTAAATACTTGCTTAATGTCTTCCTCTATTTTATTTCTTTTAACATATTCTTCCTGATTAATTTTCTCACAATTAGAAAATTGATCACGATCCTTAGCATGAAGATTTAATTTATTTTTAGCTTCACTAGAAAAAAGTTCTTCTCTATGATTTACAAAGACTTGCAATAAAAGATTTATTTGTTGACCTTGACCTTCTCCTTTTAAATAAAATTTCTTATATATGCTTGCAAAACGACTTCTCACACCTCCATATACGGTTTGTAAATCACGATCATTTATTTCCAGAAGTAAAATCTCTTCTATTGATTTTTCACATTTAAACAAAAATTCTTGTATCAAGTTTTGATCGTTATTTAAGATTCGAGATATTAATTTTGTATGTTTAAGTAAAGCCTGAAATAGAGATTTTTTTTGTATAAGAAAAACTTTCTCTATTGCTAACGCTCTCTTAAAAGCATCTTCTATTGAATACTTTATAAGTTTTTTTCGTTCCTTTTCTTCAAACCGAAACACATCTTCAAGCATTTTATCTTGTAAACAAGATAAAATTTTTTGCTTTTTATAAATTTCTTCTGCAATTTGTTTTTGGCTTAAATAACCTTCAAAAATATAATCTAAAACTTCATGTTGATCTTCTGTAAGTAATTTAGGATATACAACATTAAACTCCTCTTTAGTTATTTCTTCTCTGCTCATCTCATAGAATTCTGTTTCACTTCTCTCTGGCATTTTGTCAACCTCCAATAGAGTTATATTCTAGTCTTATATTATGTACAACCTATTTATTTGTCAAATATTTTTAAGAATTGTTAGATTTTTATAACAGTAAATCAGCTAAATTGAAAAATTTCTCTGTGAGTCAATTTCAAGCACCTCAACCTTTACTAATGAATCAAAATGTTTTTTTTTATTGCCACTAACAAAACCGTTTTATAAGGCTTGACGACTTTTTTTAACATACAAATTATTGGTAACTATCTGAGTTAGCGTATTCTCAGAACACTTAATAAGAGGTCTAAACTTATGTCTCTTGAAGTCAATCAACCTTGGCTACTGGTACTCATGGGTATCACAGGTGATGCCGCAGAAACCATGTATGCACCTGGTTTAGCCAAAGCATGGCAACAAAAATTGATTCACCCCCAAACCGCCATTGTCGGTGTAGCACCTGATAAATGGAAAGGGAAGAAGTGGACAGAAGCAGATGTTAAAGCCCATATCCGTAAAGGAACAGGAATTAAGTCCAATGAAGAATGGGCAACTTTGGGTTTAGAAGAGTCAATTTTCTTTAAACCATTAGATGTTACTGATTCTAGCAGTTATCCAGCCCTCAATGAGTATCTGCAAATACTCGATGAGGAACGGCAAACCGAAGGACAACGACTGTTCATACTCTCACTCCCCCCCCAACTATTAAAAACAGTTATCTCTAATCTAGCAAAAAACGGGATGCTTGATGACTCAGATAAAAAGATCATTTTTATTGACAAACCTTTCGGCGAAAGCTATCAGGGAGCCTTGGAACTCAAGGAGCTACTTGAAAGTGAATTGATTTTGGCTGTTGCCTAGCATTTTTTAAAAGTTATTCGGGCAGGGTTTGCCTGCCCTTCTGGAGGTTAAATGAAATTGAAATCAAAGATCGTAGTCAATGATCACTCATTAGCAAAAAAAATGAGTGGGCTCCTCTTGACATTACATCTGAATCCCTTGTTTCGGGCTACTTTTAACCGAGATTGGATTTCCTCTATCCAAATTATTTATACGGAAACTTGCGGGTATGAAGGCAGAGAATATTTTCTAAATACTGGATCGCTTGAAGATATGATGCCACATCTCGCTAACTGGGTTAGTTTAATACTAATGGATGGTCCTTCTGGTAATAACCTAACCAAAGAAGCCATTACTGAACGGCAAGTCGAAGCCTTGTCAAAATGCCAAATTGCTTCGGCAGTTCGAGCCCAATATGGTAAAGGATTTATCGCCGGTGAGCCGGTTCCTGGTTTCTTCGAAGAGGCAGGAGAACAATACCGAACTGAGACATTTTTCGCCGTCAAACTCTTGTCAAATACCGAAAAATGGTTTGGTGTTCCTACCTATTTAATATCCGGGAAACGGGTGGGGCAAAGGAAACAAACGAAAGTAGTTATCAAATTTTATCCTTTGAGTCCTTTAGGAGCTACCAAAATCACTTTTGATGTGGTTCAAAATCGTGTAGAAATACCTTTTATTCTCAAGACTTCTGGAGGAGGATTTGACCTTGAATCAGTGCTAGGAAAAATTGATTTCGAACCCAGTATTGATGGTCACACTCGCCTATTGCTTGATGCCATGCGTGGAGATAGATCTTTGGTATCCTCGGCTGACTTTGGAGTTGAAACTTGGCGGCTAATTACCCCCATTGTTGAGACTTGGAAAGAAGACACTTCTAGTGCTATTCCGCAATATGAAGCTGGTGGGGAATTACCCACAGCGGCTATTGCTCTAATTCGTAACGATGGACACGAGTGGTCTTTTTAATTCTAAAAAAAATGCCAGGTTTTTTCTTGGCATTTTTTATTATTTTATTCAGGAGAAAGTTAAAAATGAATACGTTGCCAATACAAAAAATCGCCTCATTAAAAGATTTTCCTAATCAACTGCTAATTTGCTTTAATGGCACAAGTAATGATACTCGTCTCTGGCTAATTCAGCTATATCAATCTTATTTGGAAAATCCAACTAAATTTACTCTTTTATGTGTAGATAATTGGGAAGGAACACTAGGATCATATCGAGCTGATATTGGAGCTGATTTAAGAGATCAATTACCGGATACACTCTTACATTGCTTCCTAGATAATATATTTTATTGTCATGCTTCTAGTATGGAAATGGAATATCAAAAACTATCTCATCAAGTAACAGAGTTGATTAGACAGTTAAAGAAAGAAAGAAATTTAGAGAAAGAAATAATCTTAAAACATTAGACTATCTAAGTCTGCATAATCTTCTTGTAAAGAATATAAAATAGTTGCATTATCGTTATATTCATCTATAATAGTATTCATGTCTGTACCTCAAAAATGACTATCACACTATGGCGATAGACCTTGCCAAGCCATAAAGCCATAGTGTGAAAAAAACTCACCAGATATTGGCGTAAGCCTCCTCTAGTGAATAAAAATTAAGTTTGTACTTTCGATTTACTAATTAATTGCAATATTCGCTGGCGTTGTTCGTCATCCATCTCAGTCATCTCAGTAAACGACCAGCCAACTATGTACAATTCATTCTCTGACAGTTTCTCTATCAGAGAGATTACTGGCGATAATTTATCCCAGCTTAGTGACCTAAAATCACGGACTATTCCTTTGATCAAATATTCATTATTTTTCATAGAGCGATCGCCCATAAAAACTACACTCAATATTGGCGATAGCCATTAAATCTTTGATAAAATAATTGTAACTTTTAGTGGGGTACAATAGTGAAAATTAACATCAAAAATATTTACCACGAAAATAAAATAAGTTGGGATAACTTCTTTGTGGAGGAAGTCAACGTCTATTGTGGTCGTCCAACGGAATTAATGCCATTTAATTCACCGCTGGGCAATCCATTCAAGATGGAAAGTGACGCAGATAAAGATGCGGAAAGACAGCGGGTGATTGAATTGTATCGTGGTCTATTGTGGCAAGATATTAAGAATAAACGAGATAATGGTGTAACGTCTGAACGATTAGCTATGTTATTGAAAATAGTTGATTGGCTAAAACAGGATAAAACCGTCAACCTCTATTGTTCTTGTAGTCCGAAGCCTTGTCATTGTGACACTATCAAATCTTGCCTGGAATATTTGCATAATCAGGAGTTAAGCTATGCCAATGAATAGATCACTATATCCTAAAGATTGGGAAGCGATCGCCCGCAATATTAAAAACAAGTCTAACTGGAGCTGTGAGCAATGTGGCAGGCTATGCCGTCGTCCGGGTGAATCATGGCAAGAGTTAGAACAGCGGTTAAGCATTGCTATCCACAAGAAACAACAATACACCTTAACCGTTGCCCATCTCAATCATATTCCTGCTGATTGCTCTGAAAGTAATCTCAAGGCAATGTGTTCAGTCTGTCATCTACAATATGATGCTATTCACCATAAAGAATCCAGGATTATTAACCGCCGTCAACAGATGGAAAACTTAGGACAACTAAGTTTAATAGATTAAATACTAAGCGGGTCCCCAGGGTTCTCTTCCCACCAATGTTCCCACGGCTCGTCTGGCTCTAATATTCCGTCCCAAGTAGGTAAATTATCTGGTCTTGGTTGTGGTTCCGCCGGTGGTCTATTCACTAAATGGGGTGATGGTCCTAACTTGGTGTGAATTTCATCGCCTTCATCCATATACCAGGGGCGATCGCCCAATATGTACGGTACAAACCTATCCATTTCAGATTTATCAATGTCTTGTAGCTGTTCAGGATTGGTTAAATCTACAGCTAAACAGCAGTCTTCATTATGATTAACATTGAATCCTAATACCCTGGCATAGGATGGCGAATTACCAAAGTTCTTGAAATATTTAGCTTCCTTGGATAACCATAATCGGAAGCTGTCTTCAGCATCAGAATATTTTTCTCCAGGGTCTGGTGAAACAGCCGAAAACTGCATCCCCATAATTTTAGTATCAGAACCTAAGCCAATCAAATACATATATCTGCCCATGGTGATTGATTTACGCCGTAGGGCGATCGCCACCGCCAACGCACACAGAATAATCACCGGCGAATGTGCCATTATCCAAGCAAATACCGCATAGTTTGTACCCGTCGGGGCGATAATAGCCTTGATAGAATCTTTCAACATCCCGCCGGCTAAATAGCGATAACCATTCACACCGCCTATTCTTAATATTTTCAATACTACGCTGGTCGTTACTGCGGATAGGGCCGGCAGGAAAGTATTACTGAAATCTGAGATAAATTTCGTAAAGAACTGACTTAATAGCCAGCCGTTAATATTATTAATCAAATCACAAATATCTTTCGCCCTGGGAATACCAATAGCAGTAATTTCACCACTGGCAAAATTTAGACTACCGCCCGGATTGTTGATGGTGGAATTGGATTGCATTGATTCTGATGCTTTATTTGCACGCCACAATTTACCATAAGCCGATTGATTAAAACCTTGGGATAATAGTCCCGTTAATTCACTAATAATCTGACTGACAAGATTACTATTCCTCTCAGTAAACTCATTGAGATAGACACCTGTATTCATACCGACACCGCCGGTGATTGGCAAATCGGTTAGACAATAACTATTCCAGAACTTCACTGAATTTTTATAAGCTCGTTGGCTGGTACTGCTAACTGAGGAATTATTGAGAGAATCATTACCTAACCAGTTAATATCACCGGCCCTACTATTACTTGCTCTATTAATACTCCAAGCCGATTGAATAGTGGCGATCGCCAGTTCAGGAATCAACATTGAATTTTCCCGCCCCATCGCTAGGAAATCATCAAGAAATTTAACGCCAGGGTTAGAGAGAATATGTGCAATTGACGGCTGATTTAAAAACCAATCCGCCGGTGAATTAATAGCACTATTAATTATGTCGGGAACGAATAAATATTGTTTACCAATCCAATAATCCATATACTTTTCACCTATAGTTTTGTTATAATTTTATCAGGTATTTCTCAGGTAAAATCATGTGCAAAATTAAAATACCAAACAGATTTATTGTTGATCTTAACAAACTGAGTATCGAACAAAAGAGACAATATTTGATGATCCGTTCATGGAGCAAGAGGCGAGCTAAACGTTATGCTTATCTTGTCACTCATCCTAAATATCGAGGATTGCAAGTTTTAAAATCTCCTAATCAATACTGGTCAAGCATTACAGCCGGAGGGTATTGACAAGAAAAATTGAGAATATTAGTCTAATGCCAATCAACCGCCCAGGAGTTTAAACATCATGACTACTGCCACAAAAACAGCTACCGCTATTCGCAATATTCTCAAAGATTACAATTATTGGCCGGGTAGTGAAGGAGATAGTCCTCTTACCATCAAGACTACTACTGCACCAGAATTAACTAATGAAAAGTTAATTGCTATTGACCGTTCTTTACGTCGTAAGGTGAATGAAGGAGACGCTAGTTATCAACTACCCGATTCTAGTAGGCTAGTGATTACCGCAAAAGCATTACCAGCAGTTTTTCGCTTCTTGATTCAGGATGCTTTTAACTACAATCTCACCGATTCAATGAACTCATTTACAAAGGATGGAGATATTGCTCTATCGTCTGTTGAATCTAGCGTTGAGGTGATGGAATATTTAGTGCAACTTTATTCTGCTTTCAGTGCTTTACAGAACCCGAAAGTATGGCGAATTTTAGCACCACACAGAGATATTCCTGATGCTTATGACGCTCAGGTTTCCATGA
>Ga0209262_10000210_pt1 | contig 32296 bp, 38 predicted proteins | sample Lowcelwee11metaG_FD_187171 | JGI IMG/M metagenome (GOLD analysis project Ga0209262, IMG submission 187171) | Freshwater pond sediment microbial communities from the University of Edinburgh, under environmental carbon perturbations - Low... | ecosystem: Environmental > Aquatic > Freshwater >... | reverse complement strand
TCGTTAAATTAAGCAATTTTTCAACCATAAAGGAACCTTTCTATGGCACACTCAATATTTGGTCCTGACAAACCCAACCCAGATACATTCGAAATACATAGCAAAAATCTCTCTAAAGAGGAGACCCGTACGTTTCCTCGCACCCATCGAGCTAGGGCCTCGACACTCCCCTTATTCTTGGGAATATTCACAGGAATATTTGGTTCCATAAAATCCCCACTTACAGGAAACCGATGTAACACTCCTCCGCCGCAAAAAAACAAAAAAATCCAGAGTATTGCGGAGAAAAGATTCCAGTCTCAGAACAACCCAAGAATTCATCAACCATCCAATGAAAATCACAAATAGTACGAGAACTACAAAGACTTCTTGTCTTTGTTATTTGAAAAAATATGACTCAAAAAACACTGTTAAAAAAACAGAGCCTTTTTCAAAAAAATCAAAAACTTAAATCAGAATTTCCAAGGACGAATATGCGATACAGGCCCTGTATATTGTTTTATCCGATTCCTTTCTCTCGTTTGTTGTTCATCAATTTCTGCAGCCCGTTTATCTGCTTCCTTACGCAAAAAGCGTTGTTTAAGTTCATCAATTTCTGCAGCCCGTTTATCTGCTTCCTTACGCAGAAAGCATTGCTTAAGTTCATTAACCCCCCCAGGCCGTTGTTCAAAGATTTCTACAACCCGCTTTTTGAATTCTATCCACAGAAAGCGTTGTTTAAGTGCCTCAAAATCACTCTGTTGATCTGTAATCATAGGATCTATTTGCCGGACATTCACCACTTTCGATGGACAATTATAGGGCGCCTTCACTGTCCCTATAAAACTTGCTACACTAGATAAAGATTTGGGGATGGAAGATCTACGATCTTCCCCCTGAACAACCGGAAACGGCTGCGTTCCATCCCTTTTTTCACAGAAACCCGGACAAGAATTAGTAAGAGTATTCACAAAAAAACCAAAAATTCATTTTAATATGAAATCATTTTAAAACAAAAAAGATAAAAAATCAAAACAAAAAACAAATGTTTTTTAACACAACAGATCTTATAGCGAACGCAATTCAAAAAATAAATTTTATATACATGAGGTTTAAATCTGAGTTGCCATAATGACCCATAAGTGGTTTAATTTATTGTTTTACAGCTCCTTATACCTCCATTGAAATGAAATATTTCCTTTATACAATTTCTTACATTAGCACCTGTCTTTTAGGTACGATTTGCCTTGCTGATGAAATATCAATCGATCTGCGCAATCCCATCTATCAAAATGGGATCTTATTTACCGGACAAGGGGGCGTAATCAAAAATCAAGACATCCGAATCCAAGCACAAAGCATTCAGTATATTCGAAAAAAAGACCCCATAAAAGAAGTTCATCTCATTGAGGCCGAAGGGGATCTTCTCATTCAATACAAAGGAAGAGCCTACGTAGGCAGTGAATTGACCTATGATTTCATCACAAAAACGGGAACTATTTTCGATGGAAAGACATCGGCAGCAATGTGGTTTGTCGGAGGCGATGAAATCGAATTAAAATCTGACGGGAGCTACAAAGTAAAAAATGTGTCGATCTCTACTTGCGAAAACAAACATAGTTCGTGGGACTTACATGCAAAAAAAGTCAACGTCTTACAGAAAGATCTTTTCGAAGCAAAAAAAGTTCGGTTCCGTCTGTTTAAGCTCCCTCTTTTTTGGCTGCCTTCTTTCAAGGTCAATCTCAAAAAATTCAAAGAGCCTATCTTTCGCTACACTGTGAATTGGGACAAAGGACAAGGACCTAGAGCAGCCATTCGCTATCAGCTCTACTCCTGGCAAGACTTTGCTCTTTACGGGAGAATTGAATATCGGTGGAGAACAGGTTGGGGCGGCGCTGTGGAAACAGAATATTTTCCAGAACATAAACAAACGACATTTGTCACGCGCAGTTTTCTAGGCAAAGATCGCCTGGAAACAGCCCCTGACAAAATGCGAAGATATCGTCTACAAGGAGCCTTGAACACGGAAAGTGAAAACGGAAAAACATCAGCCCTTCTTACTTGGGACAAATACAATGATGTCCGCATGCCGACCGTTTTTAAACCAGATGACTTTGAAGTAAGTACAGCAAAGCGCACTCTTCTCTATGTCCGTCATCAAGAAAATCAATTCATCACTTCACTAAAAATACGCCCCCGTGTGAATCCTTTCGAGTCAATCAAGCAAGACCTCCCCTCTCTATACTTTCATATGCTCCCGTGCCCTTTAGGCGATACAGGAATATACAATTTTTTCTCTGCGAAGGCCTCTTATGTAGATTTTGCCTACTCAGATCAGCTGGCAAGATCTCTTCATGATTTCAGATCTGCCAGAATAGAAGCTCGTGAAAAAATCTATCGTCCCGTGGGATTAGGCCCTGTAACTTTCACCCCTTTTGTAGGATTTCATTGGATTTTCTATAGCAATAGTCCTACGCATCAAACAAAAAATCTTGGGCTTTTTACTTATGGAGCGGATCTATTTGCACGCGCAGAACGAAAATTTTCCTACTACAAACATGTCATTGAACCCTACGGATCTTTTTGCGCTCTCACTAGCCCTACAGTATCTCCAAATGACCATTACATCTTTTCCATTGCCGATGGCTACCAAAAAATCAATCAAGTTCAAGTCGGCGTCCGCAATCTCCTCTTCTCGAAAAAAAGGATTGGCAAAGAAGCTTCTTTTTCTTCCGACCTATATGCAAATGCATTTTTCTCAGACCCAACGATTCCTCAGTTCATCCCCCGTCTCTACCTACTCTTGAGCTGGCGCCTCCCTTCTTTCCATTGTACACTCCATAATGCCTGGAATTTCCGACATCACACGCTTGATTTTTCCAAGGCACGCTTCCAATGGACGCTCAACGAAAATGCAGCCTTTTCTCTAGAAGCCAGGTATCGATCAAAATTTGACTGGAGAAAAGCTGATCACGAAAATTTTATCCTTGATGTCTCCCGTTCTGAAGAAGAGCTTCTCTTATCTCCTTTATCGGATCGAAGAATCACAATTATCTCGAATGCTTTTATTCGATTAACACCCCTTTGGGACCTACAACTATCTGCTCTACAAGGGTTTTACAGATTGACCGAAAAACCTTATAATGAGGTCAAAATCGATCTTTCTACATGGATCAGTTCAGCCTTTAAAGTACGCCTGTCTTATAACCATATCCGCAACGATGATAGGGTGAGCATTCATATCGATCTCATGAAAAAACATTGAGGTGGAACCGGTATAACAATCCCTAACGAGCAACACTAATTAGTATCCGTTTCTTTTTCCCAGCACTTAAGACAAGATAAATCCCATCGATTAAATGAGAATCTTCAATCACAAAAGAAGGCTCTGAAATGCGCACATTATTTAAGTAAGCTCCCCCATTTTTGATCAAACGAACAGATTCCGATTTGCTCGATGTCATTCCGAGGCTTGTTGCAAGGTCTGAAAATTTTTGACCTACTACTTCAGAGTACGCAAGTGTTGCATTCGGCATGTCTTTAGAAAGTTCCTTTAAAGTGGCTCCATCTAACTGTGCAATAGATCCTGGAGCCATCCCTTCTGTTACTTTAAGTGCCGCCTCAACACCTGCTTCTTTATGGACAAAGCGAACCACTTCTTCTGCTAATTTTTTTTGCGCCTTATTGGGTACATAGTCAGGTTCCTGCATTTGTTTTTCGAGCGCGCGAATTTCAGACAATTCAAGAAAGGTGAGCCTTTTCAAAAGACCAATCACATCAGCATCTGGTATTCGAACAAGATATTGATACATTTGATATGGAGATAAACGATCCGCAGAGAGCCAAATCGCGCCTTCTTCGCTTTTCCCAAATTTTTTCCCGTCGCTACGCGTGATTAATGGCCAAGTAAGTCCATACACAGGGTTACCACCCTTCTTACGGTTAAATTCGATCCCTGCTGTGATGTTTCCCCACTGATCGCTTCCCCCCATTTGCAATGTAACGCCATGATGGGAATTAAGATGATAAAAATCATAGCCCTGCAAAATCTGATAGCTAAATTCCGTAAAGCTCATCCCCTCTTCAGACTGTACACGTGCACGCACGCTTTCTTTTGCAAGCATAGGACCAATCCGAAACAGTTTTCCAACATCGCGTAAAAAATCAATTAAAGAAAGAGAGCCTAGCCAATCCTGATTATTCAAAACTTTTGATGAAGGGAGAATTTGATGAAAAAAAGACTCTAGCCGCCCAACATTGTAAGACAACGTTTTCTCGTCTAGCAACGGCCTTTCTATGCTCTTGCCGGATGGATCTCCTATACGGCCTGTGGCCCCTCCTAAGATCGCAACTGGAGTATGTCCATATTTCTGAAACCATGCTAAGGCCATGATCCCGACCAGATTCCCCAAATGCAAACTATCTGCTGTCGGATCAAAGCCCACATATACCCGTATCGGCTTATTTGCATGACCTACGAGATCTTCGCTTGTCATCTGATCAATAAATCCCCTCTCAAGAAGGACTGAAACTACATTATCCATAACAACCTAGGGCATATTTTATACCAAACACAAGAAATGAACAAGAAACCTCTTTTGAACGGGTGTAAGTTTTAAATCTTTGCAATTTCCGAGGGAGAGTCAAATCCAATATGCTCTCCTTGTATTTTTAGAGCAATCAACTGAACTTTACGGCTCAGTGTAGCTGCGTTTTGATTCTGGTCAAACAAACGAATCTCTTTTTTCTTAAGAGTAACGCGATCCGTGGCATTCGCTGCGATCCACTGATGAATCTTATCCACAGTATCTGCTAAGGCAGACGCTGTGATCAAAGGGTCTTCTTTTTCCCATCGTTTGCGAATTTTTTCCCGTACTTTTTTGGTCTTCCCGCTTTCCAGCACAAGTCGCTTTTTTTTGTCCATTCGCCAACCCTTCCTCATAACCCCATGAGAAGTGTATAAAAATGCTATTTAAATTTCCACTAGCAAAGTTTGATCTCTTTTCTTATCTTTGTTCTATGAACATAGAAATTGCAAAACAAGCATCCGGAAAAAAAGCAGCAGAACTAATCGAAAACGGCATGATTGTCGGACTTGGAACCGGAACTACAGCGAGTTACTTCATCGAGGCGCTTATCCTCCGATGCAAAGAGGGTTTACGCATTCAAGCCGTTTCCAGCTCAAAAAAATCTGCAGAAATAGCCAAAAAAGGCAATATTCCTATTTTAGATATTAATGATGTTTCTCATGTTGATATCACTGTGGATGGCGCTGATGAAATCGATTCCAAAAAGAGAATGATCAAAGGCGGCGGAGGCGCACACGTCCGAGAAAAAATACTTGCCGCTTCAAGTAAAGAAATGATTGTTATTGTCGATGAAAACAAAGTAGTTCCTTCCATTGGCCATGTAAAACTCCCCGTTGAAATTCTCCCTTATGGATTTCAAATGACCTATACCAGGATCAAATATCTTAATCTTTCTGGCAACTGGAGAACAAATCCAGACCAGAGTTTATTTCTCACAGAAAACAAGAATTATATCTTAGACATTCACTTTGATTCGCCCCCCCCATCTCCAGAAAAAACAAATGAACAGCTCATTCAAATTCCTGGAGTCGTCGATACCGGTTTCTTTTTTCATCTTGCAAGCCGCGTAATTATTGGCCATCTTGACGGGACCACAAACATCTGGGATTAAAAAATCTTGTTAACAATGAACCAAAAACTGAGATTATACCAATCGCAACAAATAAATTCATAATTGGCCAGCGTGAAAGCTGCCGAATTTCAACGATCGTAAGCGACCTAGTATTTAGTCAATACAAGGTCACTTACGATCGTTGAAATTCGACGCTTTGACGCGGCCAATTATGAATTTATTTGTTGCGATTGGTATTACTAATATTTGATGTTAAATTTGTTTTGCGCCAAATTCAAAATCGCGGTGATTGCATTTTCAGCATCATCGCCAATGGCTTCCACAATAATTTTTGCTCCTCTTTCCGCAGCTAACATAAGAATCCCGAGAATAGATTTCGCATTGACCACATAGTCACGATAAGAAAGCTGAACATGAGAATCAAAACTGGCCGCACATTTCACTAGTTCTGTTGATGGGCGGGTATGTAACCCCTTATCATTCAAAACAATAAATGTACTTCTTGCTGTTATTTTCTGGCTTGTTGCTTGATTCATATGCATCCTATCTTTTTTATGAGTACAGACAGACTTACTGCAAATCGATATATTCAGTCAAGGCACTTAAAAATCCCTTAAAAATCTCTACTCAACTAAGTTTTTCTTCAATTCATCAACCAGCTCACCAAATCGTTTCAGAGCAGCATCAACAGGCTCCGGGCTTTGCATATCCACGCCAGCGCCCTTTAACAAATCAATAGGATAACGACTCCCCCCGGAAGAAAGAAACTGTAGGTATTTGCCGCAATCCTCTTTCGACGTAGTTGCCTTTTGATACAAAGCCATTGCTGCGCTCAATCCTGTTGCATATTGATACACATAGAAATTGTAGTAGAAATGAGGAATACGCGCCCATTCAATCTCTAACTCAGGGTCCAAAACAAGATCAGGCCCATAATAATCATAATTAAGCTGCAAATATTGTTTTTTTAAAAGCGCAGGAGTTAGAGGGACTCCTTCCTCAGCCCACTTATGAAGCTGCAACTCAAATTCCGCAAACAATGTTTGACGAAAAATAGTTCCCCGAATTCTTTCAATTTCATCATTAATAAGATATGCAAGCTCTTGTTTATTTTTTGCCCTTTTTTTCATTTCAGCAAGCAACAATTGCTCATTAAAAGTAGAGGCAACTTCAGCCACAAAAATCGGATAATGGGAATAAACATAAGGCTGCGTTTTATGACTTAAAAAACTATGCATACTGTGACCTGCTTCATGAGCAAGCGTTTGAACATCTCCAAAAGTCCCATGATAATTCATCAAAATATACGGCATACTGTCATAACAACCACTTGAATATGCACCGCTTCGTTTACGCACATTTTCAAACGCATCTACCCAACGATCTTGGAGTAAGCCTTTTTTCAACGTCTCTTGATACTCTTTCCCAAGAGGAGAGACAGAAGCGACTACAGTTTGGCATGCTTGACTATATGTCATTTCCATCTGAACCTCTTCAACAAGAGGGACATAGAGATCATAAACATGAATTTGATCAAGCTTCATTTGTTTTTTACGAAAAGCTATATATTCATGCATGCGAGGTAAATTACGACGGACAGAAGCAATCAAATTCGTATAAACAGAAACATCAATTGAATGAGGAAAAAGAGCTGATTCCAAACATCCCGAAAACTTACGGGCTCGAGCAACAAATAGATGGCTTTGAATCTGTCCCTGGATCAGTTCACACAATGTATTGGCATATGTATCATAATTTTGATGCAAATGAATGAATGCGCTTTTTCTTAAGTTGCGGTCAGGGCTTCTTAGATAGGTCAAATACGATCCATTTGATAGAGGATGCTCTTTCCCTTCAGAGTCAATTGCAGGTTTAAATACTAAATCAGCGTTATTCAAGGCTCCAAAAGCACGATAAGAGGTATCAAGAGCCTTTCCACTCAAGGCCATCAACTCTTCCATTTCAGCATTTAAAACATGCGGACGCATTCTTCCAATACGCTCTAAATAGAATTGATATGCCTTAAGAGAGGGATGAGAAACTAAATGACGATAATCAGCATCCGATAATTTTAAAATTTCAGGCTCTATCCAAGAACTCTCTAACTGAAATTCGTGAATCAACGAAGAAATCAAACCAAAATCATGCTTGAATACATCATTTCCTAAATCTTCATCGAGACGAAGATGCGCATACGTATGGAGTTTATTCAATTTACGATCTAAACCAAAATAGACAGAAAAAAAAGAAGCGGCAGCAGATGGGTCATTCAAATGTCCCCGATAGGCGATTAAATCAGGCCAGCGAGATGCATTTTCATCCCGCTTTTCTTGCCCCTGAACCTCTAAAAAATCTTTTTTCCAAGAGGTGGGGTCCGAGTAGAGAGCTGATACGTTCCAACGATCTTGTTCTGGAATTTGGTCGCGTGTTTTTGACATAGGAGTATCCTCATTTAAAGCTTTGATTTTTAAAGAATTAACAGCGTTCGCATGAACACAAGAAAAGCCTAGACCACAGAAGATTAGCAATCTCTGTGCCTGTTTGCTAAGTTTGTTTGCTATAAATGCCATAATGCGCTATATTCCTTTCTAGATTTAACTCAATCCGCTCTAAAGGGCGATAGCCCTCCAAGGCTGATTTTTCAAAAAATGGAGATGATAACGTATGACTCAACAGACTGCAAAGAAGAAAATTACACTAAAGCCTCTTGGCAACCGAGTTCTCGTTCAACGATTAGAACCTGAAGAAAAAATGAAAGGAGGAATCATCCTTCCCGACAGCGCAAAGAAAAAACAGGAAAGCGCTCGCGTTGTTGCTCTAGGTTCAGGAAAACGGCTTGATGACGGAACAATCCTTCCCATCCCTGTAAAAATAGGCGACGTTATTTTGATGGATAAATACTCCGGTCAAGAAGTAAGCATCGATAATGAGGAATACATGATCCTCAAAGCAGACGACATCATTGCAATCATCGAAGACTAAAAAAAAATAAGGACAGGAAATCACATGGCACCAAAAAACATTAAATTTAAAGAAGAAGCCCGTCAAAAAATTCTCAAAGGCGTACGAACCCTCGCAGCCGCTGTTAAAGTAACGCTCGGCCCTAAAGGACGTAACGTCGTCATTGATTCGAAATTCGGCTCTCCCAAAATCACAAAAGACGGTGTTACCGTTGCGAAAGAAATCGAACTCGAAGATAGACACGAGAACATGGGCGCTCAAATGGTGAAAGAAGTCGCAAGTAAGACTGCAGATAAAGCAGGCGACGGAACAACAACAGCAACAGTCCTTGCGGAAGCAATTTATAGTGAAGGATTACGCAATGTAACTGCCGGCGCAAACCCTATGGAAGTCAAGAAGGGGATCGAACTCGCTGTCAATACAGTCATCGAAGAGCTCAAAAAAATCAGCAAGCCCATCAAAGACTCTAAAGAAATAGCTCAAGTAGCGACAATTTCTGCAAATGGCGACGCCGATATTGGTAATATCATTGCAAAAGCAATGGAACAAGTAGGCAAGGACGGAACAATTACTGTCGAAGAAGCCAAAGGATTTGAAACAACTCTCGATGTTGTTGAAGGAATGAATTTCGATCGCGGCTACACATCCGCTTATTTTGTTACAAACGCAGAAACCCTTGTTTGTGAATACGAAAATGCATACGTTCTGATTTTCGAGAAAAAAATATCCTCGATGAAAGAGTTCCTCCCTATCCTTCAATTAGCTGCTGAGTCTGGGAAACCCCTTCTCATCATCGCTGAAGACATCGAAGGAGAAGCTCTTGCAACGCTTGTTGTGAACCGCCTTCGCGCAGGCCTTAAAGTCGTTGCCGTAAAAGCTCCTGGCTTTGGCGATCGCCGTAAAGCAATGCTTGAAGACATTGCAATCTTAACCGGTGGCCAGTTCATCAGTGAAGACCTTGGCATGCAACTAGAAAAAGTCACGCTTGATATGCTTGGCCGCGTGAAAAAAGCCATTATTAAAAAAGATGACACAACACTCATCGACGGCTCTGGTGATAAGAAAGCAATTCAAGATCGGATTGCACTCCTCAAGCGCCAAATCGAAGAAGCAACCTCTGACTATGACAGAGAAAAACTTCAAGAGCGTCTTGCGAAACTCTCTGGCGGTGTAGGCGTCATCCGTGTGGGTGCTGCGACAGAAATGGAAATGAAAGAGAAAAAAGATCGTGTTGACGATGCAAAAGAAGCAACAAAAGCAGCTGTAGAAGAAGGCATTGTTCCCGGCGGCGGCACAGCGCTCATCCGATGCTTACCTATTTTGGAAAAAATGATCTCCGGTCTCACTGGCGACACCAAAATTGGAGCTGAAATTATCTTCCGATCGCTTTCCTACCCTCTCAGACAAATCGCTGAGAACGCAGGAAAAGAAGGATCCATCATCGTTCAGAAAGTAGCTTCTCTGAGCGCCCAAGAAGGATACGATGCGCGAGAAGATATCTATGTTAACATGATTGAAAAAGGGATCGTCGATCCTACGAAAGTTGTTCGTTGCGCACTCCAGTTTGCGTCTTCTATTGCTGGTCTTCTTCTCACTACAGAAGCGATCATCACTGAAGAAGAACAAGATAAACCAACAGCTGCGGCTCATGCTGGCGGAGACATGGATTACTAAGAAATCTTAGTTTTCTTTTATCTATTCGAAGGGCCAAGGATCTTTCCTTGGCCCTTTTTAGAAAATCGACAATGGATCGACAGCATCCTTTAAAAGACTACCCGGATTAAAAACATCCTTAATCAAATCTTCCAGACCTGCCCCCCCAAAGACTTTATGAATTAGCTCTTCAGTAGGGAATCCTTGCTGACTATCAATCTGATCAAATTCAATCCGATCTACATGACGAACAAACGGCTTCACAGCAGACCCAAGACCTCGAATTTCAATTGTAAAATTCGTCAAAATTAACTTCCGAATCAATATTTCTTGATTGCTATTTGGCTTAGGCATTGCCCCGGCAATCTCAGTCCAATTGTTTTTGGATCCCTCTGCATTTAAAAACTCAACATCTAAAAAAATGTTGTCGAGCAAAATTTGATCCAACACCAAGGGGTTGCTAAATAGATGCCTCCACTGATAATCAATGGAAGTGTTTTTTACCTCAAATGCCTCACTCGTTGTAAATCCTTTCGGATTCTTAACCCTAAAATTACGCATTTCTGTATTCGTCGGCCATATACTAATCCACTCAACAGAAATAGGAACTCGCATTTTTTTGGTCAAATACACCGAAAGAACAGGAGCCTTGATCAACCAAAAAAATACAATTATTGCTAAAGCAATAAGAATAATGAACTTCCATCCAAATTTTTTCATATAAACAAAATCATGTTGTTCTTTTTCTTATAGATCATTTATTTAAAGATTATGCGCAAGTTCATTCTTATTTTAGCCGTGCTAATTGTTGGCCTCGCCGCAGCATCTTGGATTGCTTGGGAAAGTAAAGCAAATCTTATGGCGCAATTTCTTTCCCGCCACTTGCATGTACCGATCACAATCCAAACATTTGATCTCTCAAAAACACAAGCGAATATAGATCAATTTCACATGGGAAACCCGCCTCGATCTAAAACGTTCACCTCATTTTCAGCGCAGACAATTGATATTGCATCAAATCTTGAACAAGTACTCTCAAACCCATTGATCATCAATAGCATTGACATTGCCGGTATTTTCATTGGGATAGAATATTATAAAGACAATACAACAAACTGGGACTATATTTTAAAAGATGGCGCCCACAAGGAAGGCAAAAAACAAGACAAACAATATCTCATACGCACTCTTATCCTAGAAAACCTCACAGTAGAGGTCACTTCCGCAAATGGGAATAAAAAACGATACCCAACCATTGCAAGGATGGAATTTCACAATATTAGCAGCGAATCGGGACTCCCCATTAAAGAAATTGAAAAAGCGATCTTCAAGCTAGTTATGCAAGATATCTTTAACAAACTCAATCTTTTCCAACAATCGCCATTCCAAAGTCTCCCAAATAGCTCCCCCCTCAAATATCTCCCTAACCTATTTAATTAAAATAACAAATTCTTGCTGCGATAAAATGAATACGAACCCTACGGAGCGAGGTGCGAAATGTGGTATTTATCAATACAGCTTTGCTTTTGATGGTAAGCCAAGCTGCTGTTGCTTTATCTAGACTTTATCCATCTTAACAGTTAAAGCATTCTGTAATTCTGCTGCAGGGACTCCTTTTGGATGATCCTTTTTTTTCTATACCAAGCATTCCTAATAGCTCCTCAACATTCGAAACTTCAACAGTGTCTGGGTTAAGCATTTTCTCATTGAACAATTTATGTCATCCAACGCATCAACTGATCCGCAGTCAATGCCAAAATCCCAAACATCAAATGGCAGTATACTTTGGCATGGCCCTTGACTTGCCCCGTGCGCCACCCGGATTCATCTTTCAGTCTGGCATTCGTCCTTTCAGCTGCACTATGAACATTGTACCGAATTGCGTCGGCTGGTTCCCAATTCAAAGTTGACCGTACCTTTTCTTCGAACGCAAGGCCATTTTTCATCTCTGTATTACGACGAGGATTGATATCAATTAGTGGCACATGATTCAGGAGTCGACTGTAATTTGCAATTTCTGGCTGATCGTATGCAGCATCCATGCAATCATAAAAGTTTTCTATGCGCTGAGCAGTCATTAGACCTCTTTCGATATTCAGGGTTCGTTGATTTGCGGGATTATTTTGGCCAATTTTCGATTCAAATAGCGGGGGTAATATCGACATCAGTATATTGCCCCCGCTATTTGAATCGAAAATTGGCTCAAAAGAACCTGCAAATCAACAGAACCTGAATATCGAAAGAGGTCTATTGAAGAGCGGCTGGAAAAACCCTAAGACAGTCAGAGACTGCGGCAAATTTAGCAAAACTTGTCCCAAATGATTCTGGATCTGAAAAATGTCTTGTGAGGACAGCGCAGCTCACTGCTAATCCCATTTCTACGACTGCATTGATACCCGGCTCAGCTAATGCATGAAACCTCGCGCTATGCAAAGGCTGTAGACAATCTTTTTCATATCGAGAAAGCTCGCTACTGTTCACTGGACTGTAACTTCTTCTTAAGTCTGTGGTGCTTGCTGAGGAGAAGCTATTGCGGCTACAGCCTAGTTTTTCAAGGAGATAGCGGTGTCGTTCATACACCTTCTTCTGGTCAAAAGCTGTGCTATATCGTATGCGGCTATAAGGGTCTGTTTGAGGCATGTTATGAATTGACATTTATTCTCCTGATTTTTTATTTATACATTATACATCATATCAAACATTATATATATTTTACATATTTTTTAACTAAAATGTTTAATTAAAATATATTAATTTCCACATTTCAGATACTGCCGAATGCTAAACCCGAGCATGCTTGCGGTGATAAGACCTCCAGAAAGTATTATCCCGAATCGGGTCGCTCTGGTTGGGTACGACCCGGTAAGTGCGTTACTGGCAATAAGTGATCCGGTTAGTAATGATGTGACAAAAGCCACAGAAAAAGTCTGAGGAAAAATGATGTTCCAAAAATCTTCTCGATCCATCTGTAGAATACGATCGTTTAGAGCCCCCATCATAGCCTCCCGATCTTGCTGCGTTAATTCTACACCATTTATTATCCCTTCTCGCATTCTTCGTACTATTTGTTGGGGTAGTTCGACTCCATTAATATGCGTTATTTTCTCGCGACAAAGAGGGCAGATCGGGTGTGCATTTGTCCATTGCCTTAAACAGGATTCATGAACAAGGTGCTGTAAGGTGCCATCATGAGTAACAATGACCCCGAAAGAGTCTAGAAAACGCTCTTGGCATACAGGACAGTCCGAGTCAAGATATTCCGGAGCAATAATTGGAGGGGCGATTGTAAATATTGTTGATAATGTAATGTTCATTTCATTCGTTTTTATACAATTGTTTTATTAATATTATATTATTATATATGATTTATGTCTTTTATTAAAATTAAAAACACGGAATTGTTAGCGTTTAATTGAAATGTCCCCTGTCCGTTGAATAGAAATGTCACCTTTCTGGTAAATGTAACTCATTGGTAACCAATGAGGAGAAAAACTGTGAAAGGACGTATCTATATGAGTGAAAAAGAGTTAGATAGAGTAGAGATTTTCAAGAAAGTTATTAATGGACGCATGAAACAGTCCAAAGCTTCTAAAATTCTAGGACTTAGCGCTCGTCAAGTCAAAAGGATTAAAAAGCGATTCAAGACAGAAGGTGTTAAAGGTCTCTCTTCTAAGAAGGTAGGAAAGAAAGGGAATCGACAATTAGCCCTATCTCAAAAGATGATCATCTTGGAGTTTTTCAAGCAAGAAGATCATAGAGATTTTGGGCCTACTTTAGCTCACGAGTACCTGACTCGACAGTATGGCCTAAAAGCTTCCATAAGCTCTGTTCGTGCGACTATGATTGAATACAGTTTTTGGGACCCTAATAACCCAAGTTACTAGTTTGTAGTAGGGATTAAATAGGAGAAGGATGCAGCACAAGCAAATAAAGCCACTTTCAATTCAAAGCCCTTGGATGTCACAGCATGAATGTGTTTAGGAAATAACCGAGCGATTCCGCTAAATACGGTTTCCACCATTTTTCTTTTCTGGTTGATGATATATTCCATGCATCCATCAAAACGTCGTTTTGCATTATTTCTCCTCTGTGGTTTTAACTCGATGCCAGCGGCATCGGCTAACAAATCTTCTTCTTCGTAATCGGTGTATGCTTTGTCTCCATATACCACAGCGCCTTGAGGAAGGTCTAAATGAAATGTCTTAAATGCGGTCACGTCAGCACAAGACCCTGGCGTGAGCAAGAACTCCACAGGCCTCCCATCGACGGTGACGAGCATGTGTACTTTAAGTCCGTAAAAATATCGTTTTTTGCTGGCCTGATATCCTCGATATTTTTCGTGTCTATAGATTTTAGAATGAAAAATACGAATGTTTTCACAAACAGGCATCGGGAAACTATCGATCGCATATTCTTGGTCCGGATGAGTCGCTTTAAACAGTTCACCAATAACATTTTGTACATCGATAACGAGCTCGAGACCAAGCGCATGCAGACGTCTATTGAATCGACTCTTACTGAGCATGTTAGGAATATAGCCGTGTCCATTTAAAAAACGCCGAGTATTTTCGAAGTTGCCTGAAAAAAAGCGGACAGCCACAATGGCTGTAGTGATTACTTCTGCGTTGCTCATTTCCGAACGTATGTCTTCCCTAACCCTTAGGTATTTGAAGATAAAGTCACACCAGCAGTAAATTGCAATAATTTCGATTTCCATGTTGCTCTCTTTGTATTGAAGTTTTTGGTTGGCGCCAAAATTTCAACATAGAGAGCACATTTTTGTCATGGGAATTACACAATAAAGTTCTTGATTTTTCTGATGTTTTTGTCATCGGAAACGACTAGCAACTTGGGTTAATATCAAACGGAAGGTGAAAATCTATCGCTTGCGACCTAGAAGGCCTCGCAGAGGAGAATTGATACAGCTCGACGGCTCCGAGCACGACTGGTTTGAAGGGAGGGGGTTACGATGCTCTTTGTTGGTGTATATCGACGATGCTACCAGTGAGATACTCCATCTAAAGTTTGTTAAATCTGAAAATACACTCGACTATTTTCGAGCAACTCGGGAATACGTTGAAAAATATGGAAGACCGGAGGCGTTTTATCTAGATAAGCACTCAGTGTTTCGAGTCAATCGCGTGGGGGCTTTGAGCGGGGATGGTCGAACGCAATTTGGGAGAGCTATGAGTGATTTGAGCATTAAACTCATTTCTGCCAATTCACCTCAGGCAAAAGGGCGCGTTGAAAGACGTAATCGAGACCTTCAAAATCGTCTAGTAAAAGCAATGAGATTAGCCAAGATCTGTACCATCGAGGCTGCCAATGCTTTTCTGTCGAGCTTCATCAACAACTTCAACCAACAATTTGCAAAGACGCCTCAAGACCCCCACAACGCGCACAAACCGCTCTTAGAAACGCAGAATCTGGATAGGATTTTTTCTCTCCAATATAAACGCTATTTATCCAAAAACTTGACTCTACAGTATAACAACGTGATTTATCAAGTGGTTGCACCCGAGCAGTTAGAATACACTCTTAGAAAAGCCGAGGTAACAATTATCGAAGACAAAGAGGGAGTGATTATTATTGAATGTCGAGGGAAAATTCTGTATGCGGAGCCCTATCATCAACAATGTAGCGGGAGTGCCATCATGGTTGCCTCGGATGCAAACCTTATTTCCATGAAGGCGCGCGTAAAGACTGGTAAGAAAGTCGGTCGTGCCGAGGCCAAAATCACCTAGAAAGAAAACGATATCCTGAGGCGCTATATGCGCATTCCAATTCTCAATAAGCTGCTCATCCATCTCGTTTACAGATTGGAAAGGGCGTCCGGTGTAACGGATGATATTGGTATGAGAAAAATGCGTATCAGATATAAACCATTTATTCATTTCTATCTCTGGGATTGGCTAGAAGGCCAGCAGCCTCTTTAGAATGCGTTCAAAGGTTAGCTTTTTCAATTTCCCGGCGGGATCTTGAGCCTCTAGCTTAGACCATTCGTCAGGAGTTGCATTGTCCATCCAATTATGCAGGTTTTTCCGTAGAGTCTCAAACCATTTGGAATGCTGCTTTGTCAACATACTGAACTCGGCCAGGACTTGCTCTGAAAAATCTCCCAGTTGCGTGGTTACATACCAGATTCCATAGAGATCCTTGAGCATCTTTGATGAGCTTTTCCGCCTGGTAAAAGTAAGCCCTTTATGAAAGATCCATGCGCCAGGTGAGACAACCTTTCCCGCTTCTCCTGAATAGGTTCGAAATTCCATTGTCGTTTGCAGGCTCAGTGTCAAGTAGCTCAATGGCTGAGCAACAATGCCTGCGATCATGACATTTTTATTCTTATCCTCTCGAGTAGCCGAATCCGTCAAAAACTCGATCTCTACTTCTACGCCATCGATCTCTTTCACAAAGCTTTCGGTTGCAGGAATATCGACATCTTTGAAGACATGAGTAAAGCCCGCTTCATTGAGGTATTTGGCGATGTTCTTTTTAGAGATCTCAGGAACTCTTCTGGGAATCAACGAATCGATATCGCGCGTTCCAACAGGAATATTCTCGAGCTTGGGATCGGCGAGGTAAAGCTTGTAAATGAAAAGAGCAAAACCACCCCCGATAACAACGAACTCTCGCCATGGTCCCAGTGACTTTAAAAATTCTGAAATGATCTTATCTTCTTGAGTCTGTTTCATTTGTTCTTAAGGCTTTTGTAGATGCGTTTCAGTTCAGGTGCTCGCTGAGCTATAAATTCTGCTTGTTCTTGTCCTCGTAGGGGAAAATGGTAAAGATCTAAAAAGGTAAGGAAGAGTGGGCAAATGCCAATTTCTTTACCGTCCTTCCTATTTTGCTTGAGCAGCATTTTGTAGTAAGGCTCAATCAATAAAACCTCGTACCCTCTTTCTTGCGGTTCTAATTGGAGGGCGCTTTCCAATTTCGCTCTAATCGAAGGATCAAGGATATACAATTCTAGTCCTTCCAGGTTGGTATTTTTAAGCTCAAGTGCTTCGAGTGCTGAATGGAGAGCCAAGATCACGTCTTGCTCGAGTCCGGATTTCTTTAAAGCCTTGAACCACTCCGACTTTCCAGAAAGAGCGGAACGATACGTTCTGATTTTGCATTTTTTCACGATACTATAATGTTCTAACCAGCTCTCTAAAAGCTCTTTTGGTTTATTAAATGAAAATCTCTTTGCCGTCCTTATCCCGTCAATTTGCAGAAGTCCTTTTAATACCAGAATATTGAAAACACGTTGAACCAGACCAAGGCTTACTCCCGCGTCTTTAGCAACTTCTCTCAACGAAAAGCTTTCTTTGGAAAGCCCTTCTCGAAGCAGCCAATCAAGAACAAGGGAAGACTTATCTGCATAGACATTCCCTTCTGCTGGATCTTCGTTGGAACTTACTAGGAAACGACCTTTCATTACGTTCTCCTTCTGTTCATTATAATACACTGTTCAATATATACTGAACAGACGAAAATATTGAACAGTCAGGCAACAAAGCTCTTAAAAATTTTATACTAGATTTATTTTTAACGACTTAAGAATCCATTAAAAAGAGTATCCTTGAGAATTCCAATACACCCAATCGTTCAAAGCTTGTTTGGTTGTATCGTCAACGTCCACGCCTTTAAGCTGTTTTAGTGGCACGCAAAGCGTTTCTTTTTTCTTCCATTTTATTTTGACAAGCATGTCGTACCCACAACTTTCTTCACTATCCATAGCAACCACTTCAATGATTTCTCCTATCTTTAAAGGGGATATGCTGACTAATTGAATACACTCTGCCTTGAAAGGCATGGCCAGGTTGTCTTGTAGATAATAATACCATCCCATAGCTCTTTCTGATTCATCATAGGCATCTACAACAATTTCCATTTCTATTCGATTTTCAATTTCCCGATTCAATTCTTTAGATTTATTTGACATTATTCCTCATTATCTATGTTTTTCGATGTGAGATTGTAAAAGAATGCGAGGAATACCTCCTAAGCGTCCTTGCAGATAGCTTTTTCGAATGTCTTTGTCATAGCGCACATCTTTGTACTCACTGAAACATTTAAATGGTAGACAACAAGCTTTTTTGAGATTAGCTCGCCATTCTTTCGAGTGACGACAAAACGTTCATTCCCGAGTTCAGGCAATAATCTGACAGTCATATCCTCTGCCAATTCTTCGGAAGAACCACCTTTTGGGCCTTAGGCGATTTGCGAAAACCAAAAACAACGTCAAAAGCGCGAAACCTCGCCCAAATGGAGTTTTGCAACTCCCTCATTAAGCAATACGTTTATGATCTGGGGTGCGTTCTGTAGCCATTTTTAACAACTCCCAATAATAAATCAGGAAAATCTTAATTGGCAACACGTTAAGAATTAAGGACAATTTTTAGTTATCGACAACTCAGGCCATTTTGACTTAAATCAACACCCTACTCTTATCTCTTCTACTAAACAATTTGCAATCCCTCCTGATTTCTTCTTGCAAAGATTAGATAAATCAGGATAAAAGGCTGTCAAAACAAACGAAGAATTATGTTCCATTCTCTCACCCCAATTCTAGAGATTATCATCATCGCAGTGATGATCAACTACATTCTCTCCTTTTTATGGAATACGAAGTCAATGGATCTCGTTCTAGGCTTTTTTGCGTTCCTTTTGATCTGGGCTGCATCAAGCTGGTTTGATCTGCCAGTTTTGCATAGGATCATGGTCTTAATTGGGAATGTTCTTGCAATTGCAATCATTGTCATTTTTCAGCCAGAACTGCGCATTGCATTATCCAAGCTAAGCCTCAAGGGTAAACGCCAAAGAGAAGGCTCTGAATTCGATCGATTCATCGATCTCTTAAGTAATTGCGTTTATCGAATGTCTGAAAAACACATTGGAGCTTTAATTGTTTTGGAAAATATGGATTCCTTGCAAGAATACGCCCAAAAAGCAGTCGTTCTTAATGCTGCTTTTTCCCCCGAATTACTCGAGACAATTTTCTCTATTAATACACCGCTGCACGATGGTGCCGTTATTTTTAGGGGGCAAATAATTTTAGCCGCATCTGCCATCTTACCGCTCATTGAAGATTCCTCGCAGGTTGCAAAATCAATGGGAACTCGCCATCGAGCAGGTCTCGGAATAAGCCAGACAACAGATTCACTTGTTATTGTTGTCTCCGAAGAAACTGGGAAGGTCTCGATCGCTCGAGAAGGAATTATGACGCGCGGCGTGAAAATAGATCGATTTAAAGGGATCCTTCGCAGTATCTTTAATCCTCCTGCGCAATCGGGCCCTCGCAGTAGATTTAAAATCATCCAATGGCTTAAAACGTGATTTCATTTTTAAAACGACTTTTTTTTGATCACTGGCAAAGAAAATGGATCTCTGTCTTCTTAGCTTTCATCATTTGGTTCATCATCCATCGCTCTCTAACCATTTCTACAACAATCCCAGGAGTCCCTGTTCGAGTGACCCATCTTCCTCCCGGAAAAACAATTGAAGGAATGCTCGGAAACGGCCTCTTGGAAACAAAAATCAATTTACATGTCAACGGGAACAAGGAAAGCCTAGAGGAATTATCCGCTAAAAATCTAGAGGTCCTTATCGATGCTTCAGATCAGCCGGATCAATGGATCGCAAACATATCAAAAAAAAATATTTGCTGCACAAATGCATCGATTGATCTCAATAAAGCAATCGCCCGCGTCTCTTCTCAAGAAATGATCATAAAACAAAGTAGGCTTGTCACAGAAAAGATCCCAATTCTCGTGATGCAGCCCATCGGAGAAGCTCCAAAAGGTTACCTATTCCTTGACGTATGGCCATATCAACTCTTCATTACTATCACAGGACCTGAGGAAGTGGTGAAAAAACTCAAGACTCGGGGTTTAAAACTCACCTTCAATTTAAACGATATTTCTCAATCAGACCTTGATATGCAACAAGCAGAAGGACAATCAGATGAAATCAGTTTTCTCGTCCCAGACTTATGGAAACAAATAACAATCCCTCAGATTTCTGATACCCCTCTAGAAATTAATGACCCTCAAGCAAAGTCTCTACGGATCGATTTTTCCAGACAAGATTTTTTACCAGTAGGCGCTTCCCTTCCTATCACCATTTTTTTTCCCGCAAAATTTAGCCACACATTAAATCCAGAAACCTATTTGATTGCCCACAATGATTTTGTAGTGAAAAAAAATGGAATCAAAATGGTTGCCCCTCCTCTTTATACACAAGGAGTAAGCCGTCTGTTTTTAGAAACTGTCAAAGATATGATTCAAATCGTCATCATTGCTGCTCCAAAATCAGAAAGAGACACTCTTCTTTGGAGTGCTCAATTTCTCTACCCGCAGGAACTAGAAAATCGATATGTTTCCAAAGTACTTGCCAATGTTCCTGATGATTCAACAGATATTCAGCCTCGAATGAGAGAAGAATATTTGCGCAATCGATTCCGTCATTACATGAACCGCTTTCGTTTCTACACGGCCGACCACACAAAATTGAACTTAAAAATAGCTCTCGAAGCCAACACGATTTCAGTGACCCCTGACAATACACCGCAATGAGTGATTCCAAACATGTTGTCTTATTGAAATCAAGATCAGGCAACTGCGGGGGACTTGAAAAATACGCCTCACGGATTGCTTCCGCCTTTGCTGAACAAGGCTCTCGAGTCAGTATTTTAAGCACTCAATCCTCAAAAAACTATTCTGCGTCCCCCCTCATATCCTTCTATTCCATAAAAACAAGTCCATGGCCTTCTTTTTTGCGCATGGAACAATTTGACCGCTTTGTCCATAACTGGCTACAAGGGAAAAAAGTAGATCTTGTTTTTGGCATGGATCGCAACCGCTTTCAAACACATATCAGAGCAGGGAACGGTGTCCATCTCTCGTATCTTAAAAGTCGCATTCTAACGGAGGGAAAATGGAAACATTGGACCTGCCTTTGCAATCCCATGCATCGAAAAATCTTATCTTTAGAAAAAGCTGCTTTCGAAAACCCTCGATTAGAGAAATTATTCGCAAATTCTTACATGGTACGAGATGAAATTCTTAAATATTATTCCATTCAACCAAATAAGATTGAGGTCATCCATAATGGCGTCGAATGGCATGAAATGGAACAAGCTTTTGCGCAAAGAGATATAAAACGCATTGAAATTGCCAAGAAATTTCATTTAGATTCCGATCTCTTTCATTTTCTTTTCATAGGAAATGGATACCTACGCAAGGGACTCGACCGTCTCCTAGAGGCTCTTGCTCGACTAAAAACAAAAGAATTTCACCTTTCTGTCGTAGGAAAAGACAAACATATCGAATTTTATCAATCCAAAGCCGTTCTTTTGGGATTGAAAGACAAGGTCCGTTTTTTTGGATCCCAGGAAGAAATTAGACCATTTTACCAACTGGCCGATGCTCTCGTTATTCCTTCTTTCTACGATCCTTTTGCCAATGTTACAATTGAAGCCCTTGCAATGGGCCTCTTTGTTATTTCTTCTAAACATAATGGTGGCCATGAGATTATCAATGCACAAAATGGTCTCGTAATTGAGAATCTTCTAGATGTCGATTCTTTAGCCGATTCCCTGACACGCGCTCTAAAATATAAAAAAACAAAAGAAAGGGCGCTCCTCACGCGTCAAAGCGTTGCGCACCTCGATTTTTCCTCGCAACTGACAAGACTTATTCAATCTTGTGGAAACGGTCATGGATAAAGAACGCTTTCAATATCTACTCATCCGTGTCGCTACGTTCCCTTTCAGCCTAATGCCCTATACTTGGATTCACCGGATCGGGAAAGTACTTGGATCGATCGCCTTTTATTGTATGAGGGAATATCGAAAAAGAACACTGAGCAATCTCAGCTTAGCAACCGATTTCTCCTTTTCCAGAAAAGAACTCATCTCAATTGCAAAAAAGTCCTTTCAAAATTTAGCAATTAATTGCCTTGAATATCCGCGTCTTTCCAAAGAAAAAGACTTCTCTCGCGTCATTTCATGCGAAAATCCTGAAATTGCAAATACATTGTATAAAGAAGGCAAAGGGATCATATTTTTTTGCGGGCATCAATCCAATTGGGAAGTTCTTTTTTTAGATGGAACATCTCGTATGCAAGGAATTGCAATAGGAAAACCCATAAAAAATAAACTCCTTTACCACTGGATTGTCTCTATTCGAGAAAAAAATGGGGGGCGTATTATTGCTCCTCGGAATGCAGTGCGAGAAGGTCTTCGTGCTCTCAAAAAAGGAGCTTTCATTGGGATCGTTGGAGATCAAGGCATGCCTGACAGCGGCTATGCATTTCCCTTTCTAGGAAGAAGGGCATGGACCTCAACAGCTCCAGCTCTCCTCGCGTATAAGACTGAGAGCCCAATTATTTTTGCCTCGACTCATCGAGTCAAAGGAGGTTATAAAATCCAATATTCTGATCCCATTTGGCCAAATCTTTCACAACCCATGGAACTTTCTGTAAAATCCATGATGGATCAAGTTCTTACGCTCATGCAAGAAAGTGTAAAAAAACACCCCGGAGAATGGCTATGGCAACACAATCGATGGAAACAACAGACTCTAAAAACTCTCTATAAACGATTTCGTCAAGACTGTATTTGCATCATCCTTCCACAAGCTGAAGAGGAATTCAACAAGATCTCTATCCATTTGCCCTCCTTAAAAACAATTTATCCCTCTGTATTTCTTTTTATTCTTGCCCCAGCATCCCGCATTCCTTCTATCGCAGCCGATGAAGTCATTTTTTATTCAGATTTGAAAGAAACTCTACTCGATGATTTCCGATTTAAGCTAATCTTTAACTTCACCAATTATTTACCTATTCATCGCCACTATGAAAAATTAAGCGCATTTGAAGTTCTTGACCTAGCAACTCTCAAAGCGCTAGCAGCCCCTCATCTGCCCGATCATTTGAAAGAAGACCTCTCTGAAATTTTCAAAAAATCCCTCTGTAGACCAGGAGCCCCCTAATGGAACGATTTTATCTTAAAACAAAATATACATTGGGTGATCTTGTCCATCTTGAAGAAGGTGAGCACCATCATCTTCTGCACGTCCTCAGAATCAAACTTTATGATGAAGTAGAACTGGTTAATGGAATGGGAGCTCTCGCCAAAGCAAAAATCACCCACTTGGATAAAAGGACCAACGCCCTACAAATCCTTTCCGTACAAGAATTACCTCTTCCAAAAATCCGAATTGCAGTAGGTGTCGCTCTTATGCGACCTTCCAAACTTGAATGGATTGTAGAAAAAGGAACAGAACTCGGTGCAGATGATTTCTTTTTTTACATTGCCGATAAATCAACACAGAGGACCCTTTCCGAACATCAAATCGAGCGCTTAAGGATCATTACCATCTCTGCACTTAAGCAATCCAAACGACTCTATTTACCTTCCCTCGAAATCACGAGCAATTTACAATCCTTATTTGCAACAGAATCGAAGATCTTGTTTGGCGACATCCGCACAGATGCAGAGCAAAAGCCCCTGCAAATCAAAGAATCAACCTTATTCATCACAGGCCCAGAAAGCGGATTTTCAGAAAAAGAACTGCTTCTTTTAGATCAAAAAGCCCAAGGAATCCGACTCAATCCCTATGTGCTGCGCGCAGAAACAGCGCCAATAACTGCTTTGAGCATTTTATGTTACATGGCTAAAAACACTCGCAGCGACGACTCCTGAACCGATTGCAACAGGCATCGAAGCGCCAAGAATCGGACCGGCTACAAAAACGCCCGCCAGAGCACCTGCGCTCATGATTTTAAAATCCTTATCCTGACAGCCTGCCGCCTTGCCTAATTTTCTAAAGGCAACAGCTGAGAGAGTTCCTACGGCAGCTCCTATTGCGCCAACAATTGATCCAATCGCAGCGCCAACAAAATATCTTGCATTTTTCGATTGCTCTTGCGCTCTGTAAGCGCCTACGCTTAAACCCAAAACACATCCTCGTAAAGAACCTTGCAAGATCTTAAGTCCTAATTTTTTTATTCCAATTTCTTCTTGTCCTATCTCTCTAATAAAAGAATACGAGGTCTCATAAAACCCAGATACTACAGCAGTTGTTGGACCTACAATGCGCACCGCTGTAATCACTGACTCTGCATTCTCTGCACAAAACGGTAAGGGAGCTATAAATTGCACACACAGAGATAAAACTCTCTTAGGAACACGTACGCCTAAAGTTTTCTCGATAAGAAGGGATAAGTCTGCCAACATTTCTTGCTGTTCCCAGACCTTTAATCCTTGAATCGTTGCCTCTGTACCTCTATAAACTACAACCCATTTTGGTAACTTCCGCGCTACTAAAGCAGCATCATTTAAGACAGAATCATTTCTTTGCAAAAACTGCCAGGAACGTCCAGAAACTTCAGAACTTAAAAATACAGCCAGACCAGCAGCAACCCCACCTCCTGCGCCAGGAAAAACTAGACCTCGATCATGATTTGTAGGAAGCATTAACAATACCTATAAAATTGATTTTTCAAGTAATTTCAACATAATAAACCAATATTAACTACTCACGTTTATTTAATTATAAACAAAATATTATTGGTTGCAAGAGCCTTAAAAGGACACCTTCCTCGACCTAAAATCGCGCCGAATCCAAGCGCCAAGTATCAAAAAAACAAGAGCCTTCGACCAAGTCCCAAGTCTCTAAGTATCAAGTGCCGGGGAACTTCCGCAGAGCCCCCACGCCGCAGTCCTTATAGTCATGCGAGAAGGCATTGACATTGAGGCCGGAGCCACCAAGGCCGCCGACGGCGACACGACCCCCTGTCCAAGTTTCCTCCTGACAACGAGTGAAGGTCGACAAGCCATCTCTACGACCTGTATCATCTGGATAAAGCATTTTTCCGCTTTTCATACGATGCGCGAAAATGACTGCAATCACAGATAACACATCAGGAACTTCGTAGCCAGGAACTCGATGAACCAGCTTCTGTTGATCATCAAAGGACAGATATCTACTCCCAGGAATCACGTCTTGTGTCATAAATACCAAATAAGATTGGTCCGGTGACGTATTTTCAAATCGAGCTTTTACTGGGAGGTCAAAAGATCGATACTGGATGACAGCGTGTCCTCTGAAATTATTGATTGTAAAAGGGATGCCATTTATCTCGTTTGGAACAAGAACCAGCGTATGCGTATCTTTCACTTGTTTCCCTTCGAAATAAAGACAAGGCCCTTCCAAAATGCGCCCTAGTTCTATGGGCAATCTTAATCGCGCTACCTTAAAACCACATCTCTCCCAGTCTTCTGCACCAAAAAAATTCTTTGTTCGCATGAAAGCTTGTATCCGTCGTCTGTAGATCTCAACCACAGTTTCTTCTGTGCTTCCATTTCTTGCGGCGCGTTCGCCATCATACCATTTTCTGCCAGCCACCCTGCAAGTAATCACATCTTCAGGACTACCCAAATAATTGAATATGCAAGCCAAAACATCCGGACACTCTGCGAGTCGATCTCTTGGCTTATTTGCAAGCGCTGCAATCGTTAGATCTAGGTGAGGGTTTGCAAACGCTTTAACCGCTTGATCTCGGAGAGGGCGAAATCCTAAGCCTATCGGCTCTCCAGGCTGATACGAAAATGAAGAGGCCGCAGGAGCTACACAATAACTAGAAATTGAATTTACCACAAAAAACCATATCATTTGTTTTATTTATTAATAATATTCTACACTATATACAACATTTTATTCAAACATTAAACAAAATAAAAACAAAATAAAAAACGGAACAGAAAACAAGACTTTTAGCGTTTAATTGAAATACCCCCTTTCCGGTAATCGTACCCAATTGGTTATAAATGAGTTACATTTGCCAGAAAGGTGACATTTAAAAAGTAATTCAATCCCGAGCGCTTTCAATCAATCCCTTTAGATACGCTTGGAGTGGAGCGAGTATATACCGGTTCCACTCCAATCGCACCCAAAGCAAACCGATTTCAAGCATCAAATTTCCAATAAAAATTCAGGGTTAATATTGAATTAATATTGACCCCGAATTTTTATTGGAAATTTGATAGCTTGAAATTCGGTTTTCTTGGGTGCCATTGAAGAGGAACCGGTATACACCAAATACTAAAAATTAATTAAAAATAGAGTCAACTCAAAAATTCTAAGGATAGAATTTTTTAACCTGGGTTGATATGATCACAAAAAGACGCGCGAAAAATAACAACCTGCTAAATTGCGCCTACAAAAAAAGACCTGAGAAAACCTATGACAATGCCCGCAATTATCAATTATTTGGTCGCTCTTTTTATGTTGTGCAGCCCCTTGACTGCCATCCCGGCATTTTTGAGTTTAACATACAAAAAAACGAAAGACAAAAGACGATATATTGCAGCTTATTTAGGGGGAGCTATCGCAATTATTTTGAGCGTCACTCCATGGATAGGGGGACCCTTACTCGAATTCTTAGGAATTCGCATTGCAGCATTTCAATGTGCAGGGGGGGTTGTTATTTTCCTTCTTGCTTTGTCTATGTTAAACGCGCAAGTAAGCCCTATGAGACAAACAGAAGATGAGGAAACATCCAACACAGCCATTCCAATTGTGCCTCTTGCAATCCCCATGATGGCAGGCCCGGGAGCGATGAGCAGCGCAATTTCAATGGCAAGTATTTATCCTTCTTTTACAAATCACCTCATCTTATCAATTTGTGGAATCGTAATGGGTGCAATCATTGCTCTTATTTTGTATTTTTCCATCCAATTAGAGCAAAAACTAGGAACTGCGGGCCTAAATGTCGTCACCCGAATTGGCGGCTTGATCTTAGCGGCCCTTGCAATAGATCTCCTAGCTCAGGGTCTCCAGGAATTATTTAACGTAAAATGATGAAGAAACATTTTCTCACCGGACTCGTTACTCTTCTGCCTCTTGCCGTCACAATCTGGCTGATTGTCTCTATTGTCCATTTTCTCACAAAACCATTTATGGGATTGATGCTAAATCTGGTCAATCGATTACCCCACTATGGTATCTTGGCGACAGAACAGGGAATTCGAGCCTCCAGCGAAATCCTTATTCTAATCTGTTTATTTTTATTTATTTTAGGCCTAGGCCTCATTGCAAGGCGATTTTTTTTCCATAGCTTAATTAAACTCGGCGATCGAATTCTCGATAAGATTCCTTTGGTTAATAAAGTGTATAAAACTTCCAAAGAGATTGTCCAATCCATATTCAATGCAAAAGGAGAATCCTTTAAACAAGTTGTTTTACTTCCTTTTCCCTACAAAGGAAGCCTTTGCCTGGGACTGATTGCAAATTCGTCACCAGAAACATGTTCCGATGCTGTCAAAAACAAAATGGTTTCCGTTTTTATCCCAACAACACCCAATCCAACCACAGGTTTTTTAGTAATGATCCCCAAAGAGGAACTGATCTTTCTTGAAATGAAAAGCGAAGATGCTATCAAATATGTTGTCTCCTGTGCAGTCATCCAACCTGGAATTCCAAAAAAATGAAAAAATATTTCCTTACAGGTCTTGTTCTTTTAATGCCCGTCGCCCTAACCCTCTTAATTATTTTCTTTTTATTTAACTTTTTTACGGGCCCCTTCGTCCCCCTTGTCTCGACTCTCATAGCAACATTCGAAACAAGATTTGATTTTCATCTTCCCCCCAGCTTAGCTATTTTTGTCTCGCAAATCCTTGCCCTAATTCTTCTTTGTCTTTTTATTGTATTACTCGGGATCCTTACGAGGTGGCTTATTATCAAAAACATATTGGAATGGGGCCATCGAATGATTTCTAAAATCCCTTTTATTAAAAGCATTTACAAAGTGAGCAGCGATATTTTTAATGCGCTTTTTTCCAGCGACGGCAAAAAAGCATTTAAATACCCCGTCATTATCCCCTTTGCCTACTCCCCTTCATTTTCCTTAGGATTTCAGGCAGGAGAAGTCGCTGAAGAAATCAAACAGAAGGTGCAAGAACCCCTCGTCTCCGTATTCATGCCAACAGCCCCCCACCCCCTTTCTGGCTTTCTTTTTTTTACACCAAAAAAAGATGCGCATACAATCAAAATGACTAATGAAGAAGCTGTAAAATTCCTCGTTTCATGCGGAATGGTCTGTCCAGAATCAAATATAAAACGACAAGACGATGACCCACTCCGATAAACTATCTACGACTCGAGTTATTTTTTTTCAGGTTAAAAATACAGCGGACAAACTGAAGTATATTTGCGAAACAGCACAAATACATTTTGAAAAAAAAGAACACTTTCTTTTTCTTGTAGACGACTTAAAAGCTCAAGAATTTGTATTTGATCTTCTTTGGAAACAACCCGAAACAAGTTTCTTACCCCACGTATCCGCTGATGAAGAAACTCAAGAGTTTATAACCATCACAAAAATCAAAAAAAATGTAAATCAAGCCCGAATTGCCTTCAATCTGTGCGCCACCCCCTTGCTCATTGAAGGGCCTTTTCGACTTATCTATGAATTCGAAGACTTAACAACTCCAGGAAAAAACAAGCTTTCCTCACTCCGATTCGATGCCTACAAAGCCGCTCATTTCATGATCGAATCGCGCGCATAAAAAGACATAAATTACTAAAAACAAGAGACTTACGACATCCATTGCAAAATATATATAAGACGCCATATACTAGCCCCTTTATTTATCGTAAAGGTATTACTTATGACCCGCATGAGCAAACAAGGAGAGCGAAGAGCTGTCTCCCATCGCAGAAGACGTCCAATCTCTGTGAAAACTGGACCTAAAAGAGATCATTTAGAATTCGGCTATCGGCCACATATTAATGCTATCATCTCCGAGTCTATCACAGACCGTTTCATTCCAAAGGTAAGGTAATTTTATGAGTCGACATTCGAGCTACGGATCAGTCAATAAAGGCGGTCAAAAGCGCAACGTGTTAAAGCGTTTTGAGCGCATTGATGTGCTTCGTAAATTAGGTAAATGGATAGATGGCAAGAATACGAAAGTCACAGGACTTCCAAAAACACCCTCTACCTAAATCTCCGCGCATTTATATAGAAAATCACCAAAAAGCGCTTCCTATTCGAAAGCGCTTTTTTTATAAATCCATTCGCGAATTATTTTCTTTTTTACAAATCTCTTGTGAAGAGATCTCTGTTTATTTTGTCAGTGAAAAAAAAATCTCGTCTCTCCACGATCAATTTTTTCAAGACCCGTCTCCAACAGATTGCATTACATTTCCTTTACTCGAAGCGCCATCAGGGGAAATTTTTGTCTGCCCATCCGTCGCGATTTCTTATGCAAAAAAACGAGAAATAAACCCTCTTAAAGAAACCTTACTTTATGTCGTACATGGAGTTCTTCATCTTCTTGGATTCGATGATTTAGATGCCACCTCAAGAAAAGCCATGCGGAAAATGGAAAAAAAATGTATGGATCATCTAGAGAGCGTATTCAAAACTTTTGAATACATACCGGGTCCTCCTCAAGGGCACCCATTTTCTAAGAGGATTTTTGATTGAACCCATTTTTTTTAAAAACCCCTACATATCCCCTCATTTTCCTATTCGGAGCGATCCTATTAACAATTTGCAATACAGCCCTCCTTCGGATAGGACGATTTCGATCCAAAGAATTTCTTCGTTCTTCACAGATCCTCCTTCTGTTTTTCCATCCTATTCTCAAAACAAATCTCCCAAAACAAGAGTGGGAAAACCTCTATTTCTCTATTTCTTTAAGCCGATCTTTTTATCTCATCGCCTATGGAGTATTCGCCTGTTTCTACGCATCCCCCTACCTCTTCTCTTCAAATAAAGTTTGGTTCCCTCTGATCACAGGAATTTTCATTTTCACACTCCCCATGATTCTTGATATCCTCGCTTGCTGGGCCGCCTCCATCTGGAGCCGCTTTACGCTCAAAATTGCAGCGCCTCTCTCTTTGATCTTCTTACTCCCTCTTCTTCCTATCTCTGGGCTCTTTTTTTACGTTACCCGAAGTCTTACGCGTAGAGCGACCCCAGAAAATAATTATGTACCGACAAATAAAATTCACTTACGCGAAATGATTCGAGAATCAGAACTACACCACCACCTAGAACCGGGAGATCAAAAACTCATTTCGTCTTTTATTAATTTTAAAGAACGGGTAGCCAAAGAAATCATGGTCCCAAGAGTCGATCTCTTCAGTCTCAGCGCCGCTACGAGCATCCGAGAAGCAACCCGCCTTTTTTCTCAAGAAGGCTATAGCCGTATCCCCATTTATCGAGATACCCTTGATCAAATCGTGGGGGTCGTTCTTTATAAAGACCTTCTCAAATGCTACGTTTCTGAAGACCAGAGCTTTGATGCTCCCTTGGAAACGATTGCAAAACCTGTTCTTTATGCTCCCGAAAACAAAAAAGTAGCCCATCTTTTCCAGGACTTTCGAAATAAACAAATTCATATGGCAATTATCGTTGATGAATATGGAGGCACGGAAGGGATCGTTACGATCGAAGATATTTTAGAAGAACTTGTCGGAGAAATCGAAGATGAATACGACATTGATGAAGAACACCCCTTTTGGGAAATTCCAGGGGGAGGATGGATCATCGATGCCAAAATGACTCTTCTTGACATTGCTGAACAACTCAATGTCCATATCCCCACAAATCCAGATTACGAGACCCTTGGCGGCTATATCTACCATTGCGCAGGAACAATTCCCAGCAAAGGCTGGCGCATCTCCCACGATGCATTCGATCTTGAAGTCGTATCATCCAATGAAAGAGCCATTAAAAAAATCAAAATCCAACCACGAATTTGATTTGCAAAACAAAAGATCCTAAGGCACAATAGTGTTCTCTATTAAGGAGTCTTGAATGCGTCGATCGATTTGCTACTGTGAACCTGCCGTCGCCCTAGCCGGAACTACCGGCAACTGGAAGTTCATCTATACAACTTCAACTCACCTTCCTAAAGGGACAAAATTACGCTTTGATTTGGCAAGTCAAGGGATGGCTTTAGACTGGCAAATTCCTCAAACAAATCTCAAGAAAAAAGAAAATCTTATTTGGGCCGAAATCCAAAACAAACCCTTTGCCGCTACAGAACTCGAGCCTGTTCAAAAAAAAACACATTCCTACGAATTTATCCTCCCCGTGGAGCTCAAGACGGGAGAAACTGTTTCCATTCATATGGGAACACCTGAAGACGGTCCTGAAAAGAAGGGAAATACATGTCAAAAAACGATTCAAAGAAAACGCCCATTTACTCTCTTTATCGACCCGAAAGGAAAAGGCGATTATAAAGAGTCCGAAATCTTCCATATGGATGTTCGAGGGAATCTTTTGAAAAATCTACGAATCGTCACTCCTTCTCTCGTCCACCGTAATAAGAGATTCGATGTCATTGTTCGTTTTGAAGATATGTATGGGAATCTTACATGCAATGCCCCTGAAGGAACTTTGATTGATTTAAGTTATGAACACTTACGGGAAAACTTAAATTGGAAACTCTTTGTCCCCGAAACTGGATTCATTGCACTTCCCAACCTTTACTTCAATGAACCAGGTATTTACAGAATCCAGCTCCGCAACATGAAAACCGAAGAAATTTTCTTCTCCCCTCCAATCAAATGTCTTCCCGATGCCGGTCTTAGTCTTTTCTGGGGTATGCTCCATGGAGAATCTGACCGCGTAGGATCGAAAGAAAATATTGAAGCGCTTTTACGTCATATCCGAGATGACAAAGCTCTTCAATTTTTTGCAACTTCTTGTTTTGAAAGCGAAGAAGAGACATCCAATGATTTATGGAAAACGATCACATCACAAATTGCTGAATTCAATGAAGAAGATCGTTTTGTCGCTTTACTTGGTTTTCAATGGCAGGGAGAGCCTGTAGAAGAAGGCTTACGCCAGTTCGTCTACGCCAAAGAAGGGAAACCCATTTTACGTCGCAAAGATACCAAAAATAACTCCTTAAAGAAAATTTTCAAAACAAATAATCCCAAAGAGATGCTTTCCATTCCTTGTTTTACGATGGGGAAAGAGACTTGCTATAATTTTGCCGATTTCAATCCAGAATTTGAAAAAGTCGCTGAAATTT
>Ga0209262_10000209_pt1 | contig 32390 bp, 28 predicted proteins | sample Lowcelwee11metaG_FD_187171 | JGI IMG/M metagenome (GOLD analysis project Ga0209262, IMG submission 187171) | Freshwater pond sediment microbial communities from the University of Edinburgh, under environmental carbon perturbations - Low... | ecosystem: Environmental > Aquatic > Freshwater >... | reverse complement strand
ATCAATATCATCCCTGTCAAGCAGATCGCCATACTTCTCATATGTTTCTGCCCTGATCGTTTTACCGGCTTCAGTGTAAAAGGCATTTACCTTATTTGCGAACCTGGTCCTCTTTATACCGTACACATCGCATCCGGCCCGTACCTCAACGCCGGAAATCCTAATGAACCCGTCAGTAAGATACATTGCCTGCCTGCCAAGGCCGATGAACCCGAGTCTGACAAGATGGGGGTCTTTTTTTGCCCCCCCGGAACGATTGCAGGCAGCGGACGGAAGTATCATAATTCCTGCCAGTGTGACTGCAGAACTGCCAACAAACTGCCTCCTTGAAAACTTCTTTCTTTTTTCGTTCATTTCAACTAGTTTTATGATAAAGAAATGACTGTGATCAGCCGGCAACCGGCAATGAAAATCTTCTAAGGACTAATATAAGAATTTATGCCGACAATGAAATTCTGTGCCCTCTCCATTTTGATTCTGCTTCTCCATCATGGTTGTTCGAGTGACGCGACATTACCTGAACTGAAAGGGAGAAAAGTGCTCATCGTATTCGGCGGCTGGGAGGGGCATGAACCTGCCGGATATGTCGACCTGCTCCTCCCATGGCTGCAGGCTGAAGGGGCAGTGACAGATACAACCCGTTCACTGGATATTTATACCGACGAAGCCTACATGAAGAGCGTCGACCTGGTCATCCAGATCTTTACGATGGCAGAAATAACCAGCGAGCAGGAGAAAGGTCTGTTGAATGCGGTCATGAACGGCACCGGTCTGGCGGGCTGGCATGGAGGGCTGGCTGATTCTTTCCGCAACAATCCCGCATACCAGTATATGGTCGGAGGGCAGTGGGTGGCACATCCGGGAGGGGTGATCGGTTACACGGTAAACATTACCGATCATGACGATCCTGTAACCAGGGGGCTCGCTGACTTCAGGATGCACAGCGAACAGTACTACATGCATGTTGATCCCAATGTAAAAGTGCTTGCCACAACTGCCTTTTCCGCTGACCATGACTACTGGGTGGATGGATGTACCATGCCCGTTGTCTGGAAGAAAATGTACGGTAAGGGGCGTGTTTTCTACTCCTCACTGGGGCACGTGACTGAGGATATGGAGGTACATGAGGCACTCGAGATACTAAAGCGGGGAATACGCTGGAGCTCTGCCAGCAAGTACGAGCCAACGGAAGAATTAGTTTCGCCGGTCTATTAACCTGCCATTAGTTGCTGACGTTTACCCGAAGATATCCGGTAACTTTAGGTTTCCGTTTTAGCCGTATTATTCGTATCTTACACCCACCTGAGTAAGCCCTCAGGCAATTATACCATCAGAACTCACAGAGATGAAGAAACTCTTGATACTGATATTGATAGCAACGATCTCTTCTTGTACGGCGATGAAGAAATCTTCTGCCGTACCTGAAGAAGAAGAACTTTATATCACCAGAAAATATGTCGGGGTATTTGTAGAATACCGCCATACCGGCCCTGAAGACCTCAATGGCCCCAACATCATATGGATCAAGACATCACTCGAGAGCATCTACGGGAAAATATCGGCGCAGGGCAAGAAATGTGAATTCAGGGAGGGTGACAGGCTATATTTACGAAGAACCTTCTACAACCCGGGCGTTGTTTCAGGTTACTGGATCTATCACATTGAGAACGACTCGTCAGTGTCATACAGGGCCACAGAATTTCAGCATGACCGCCAGGTGTTGATTGATACCTGGTTTTAGACGGAACGCCTTTCAGAGATGTTCTCATAACATCAGCCACAATTAATGTTCAGCGGCATCAGCACGGGAAAATAAATATTTGTTTTTAGCTCTGTTATAGGTTAACTTTGATAATGAACCAAATAGAACAGGAATGCCTGGCATTGTCACCGGATTTGAATATGACATCTTCATAAGTTACCGCCAGAAGGATAACAAGTATGACGGCTGGGTGACCGAGTTTGTCGATAACCTTAACCGTGAACTTGAGGCAACCTTCAAGGAGGAAATCACGGTCTACTTTGACAGTAATGCTCATGACGGACTTCTTGAGACGCATGATGTAGGCGCCTCTCTTAAAAACAAGCTCAGATGCCTTGTCTTCATCCCGATAATATCCCGTACCTATTGTGATCCGAAGTCATTTGCCTGGGAGCATGAGTTCAAGTCGTTCATCGACATGGCCTCCGGTGACAGGTTCGGGCTGAAGATCCGTCTCCCCAACGGTAATGTTGCAAGCAGGGTGCTGCCGGTAAGAATTCATGATCTCGACGAAGCTGATTTAAAACTGTGCGAATCTGCAACCGGAAGTGTTCTCCGCGGAGTGGAATTCATTTACAAATCTGCCGGGGTAAACAGACCTCTCAGGTCGCGGGAGGATAACCCTCATGACAATCTGAACCATACAATTTATCGCGATCAGATAAATAAAGTCGCTCTTTCTGTAAAGGGAATCATTGAAGGCATAATCATCGCCTCCGCTCCTGCTCATGAAGAGGAGGCTGAAAAGGATGAACAGAAACCCACCCCGGTAATCAGGAAACGCTCAGCCGCAGGAAGGGTGGTTTCCATGCTTGTGAAACCGAAGTTTATCATCCCTGTACTCCTGGTGCTGTTCGGACTTCTCTTCACATTTTCAGGCTCAACCGATACACCTTTTGAAAAACGTGACTGGATTGTTATAACTGACTTTGAGAACACCACCGGGGATCCGGTTTTTGATAAATCACTTTATACGGCATTCTGCATCACCACCAGCCAGTCAAGGTATATTAATATTTTACCGCGGCAAAGGATGATGGAAGCTTTGTCAAGGATGGAGCTCAGCAAGGACACTTTTATTGACGATAAAACAGGCAGGGAGATCGCGGCAAGGGAGAATGTCGATATATATATTGTTCCCGGCATAAGTGAAGCCGGCGGAAGGTATGTCGTTACCGCAAAAGTCCAGGAAACAAAAACAGGAGACATTCTTAAATCAGAGGTGCTCTATGCTCAGGACATGAACGAGATACTATTGAAAATTGACGACCTGAGCAAAAAGATACGCAGGGGTCTGGGCGAATCAAGATACAGTATCTCAACACAGGACAAGCCTCTGTCACGGGTCACGACATCATCTTTGGAAGCCTTGAAGCTTTTTTCCCTTGGCATTGAGAAACATTACCAGCTTGACTTCAAGGGGGCAAGAGAGTATTATGAGAGTGCACTGCGTGTCGATACAGGCTTTACTGCAGCAAAAGCCTCGCTGGGTAATATCCTTATTGAACAATTTGATTCCGAAAAGGGGAAAGAGCTGCTCCGCCAGGCAGTCAGGTCTGTTGACAACCTTACAGATAAGGAAAAATACGGTATCCTCGGTTTTTACGAGATACATGTCGGGAACAATCTCCCGAAGGGGATAGAGTATACAAAGAGACTGACTGATCTATATCCTGACGACCCTGCTTACCGTAACAACCTCGGGTATTATTACCAGATGTCAAAGCAATATGAAGAAGCCGCGACAGAATACAAGGCAGCCCTGGCAATCAACCCGAAGCAGGCCCTGACCTACGGAGGCCTTCTGTGGCTGTACCTTACAAATATCGGGAACATTGATTCCTCAATGGTCTGGGCTCAAAAAATGATCTATGACAATCCGCAGAATCCATGGTCATACTCTTACCTGGGAACAGCCTGGGTGTGTCTTGACAGCCTCGACAAGGCGGTGACGGCTTTCAGGAAAGCACAGGCGATAAATCCCGGCTTCACATTTAACCTCTTCCGCCTGTCTTATACTTACCGTCTCCAGGGAAAATATAAAGAAGCGATAGAAACCATAGAAGGAATACCTTCAATAAACCAGAGTGAAACCTTAACCACGTGGTATAACCTGGGGGTAAATTATCAGTTGCTCGGAGCCAAGGGGGAGGCTGACAACTATTTCTCGAAGTACAGAAAGTATGCAACTGACGACTGGTTGAAAAACTGGCCCGATAATCCGGATACTTATACCTCGCTTGGCGCAGTGGCAGCCCGGATGGGTGATATGGAATATTCAGAACAGATGCTCAGTAAGGCTGTAGAGTTAGACTCAACAAACTATCTAAGGATTGCAGGCGTGCTCTGTCTGCAAGGGAAGGTGCCCGAAGCTCTAGACCTTGTAGAAAGGGCACTTGAAACCGGATACCGCGATCTTTCATGGTTAAAAATGAGCACCGACCTCTATTCTCTGCAATATGATGTCCGTTTCCGTAATTTACTTGATGAGTATTTTTAGGAAGCCCTGATACCTGGCTTTCTCTCCTTTCGGTGCAGGATCTTAATCCGAAATCCAAAGCTGACAACCTTTCTCAGAACATCAAAATTCAGCAACATGTAAAAAATCAGTGTGACAATCCATAATACACTGATATTGAACCAGAAAGTATCTATTATGACATTCCCCACCTGCTTATATGATACATAGAACTGCGCGCGTCCGTTCCGCGAGACCGGTTTCATATAGACAGGTTCATACCGTTGTATTATTCTGTCACGAGTCTCGATTGTCTTTTCGATTGTGAACTCATCGAGAAGAATCTCTCTCAGCTTCCTGTTTGTATAGCTCTCCTTCATTGACAGAAATTCATCCTTTCCCATCCTGTCTATGAGAGACCGGGTGACTGAATCCTTCATTGCTATATGATTCTTTCTGACACCATGAAGTTTCCTTGCCAGGCTGTCAAGATAACTGTCAATCCGGTCTGCGGCTGCCGGACTGAATCTCTCCCTGTTCAAAGACAATGCCAGCTCTTCGGGGAGCGGTCCGAATCCGGCCAGACGGGCAAGCTGATCTGTATGCAATCCCAGTTTTCTGAAGTTGCCGTCAATAATTTCACTGTATTGAAGACTGTCACGGTAATTGCGGCACTCATAAGAATTTTTCCTAAGTTCCACTATCAGGAACGATGCATACCAGTTGTTCTGGCTGATCTCCGCATCATACCTGAAGAAGTTCTTCTCATACCTGTTGTTTTTGAACTGCTCGACGGCAAGGGCCTCGAATGACCAACGGGCGGGCATCAGGTCACCAATGACAGGCACATATTCATAGTTCGAACGCTCATTCTTGTGCAGCTTGTCAAATTTCACCAGCACCCCGCTGAAAAGCAACTGGGGGATAAGAATAAAGGGAATTAGAATGTAAATGGTTACAACAGAGTTCATGGCTGATGAAATGTTCAATCCAATCATGTTGGCCAGGCATGACGTGGTGAACAATACAGCCCAGTACACGGCAGTCACATCCCTGATCCCCAGAATCAGGTTGCCGATCAGTATGAATGAAAGGGTCTGTATAGCAGAGAAAAGGAACATCATGAATACTTTTGAGTTTACATAACTGAACCAGCTAAGGTTGAGAAATGATTCTCTCTTGAGTATCTTACGATCCTTTACTATCTCTTCGGCACTGATAATAAGTCCCAGGAAGAATGCAGTAATGACACACATGAACATATATGCCGGCAGGTTTTCATTCAGACTGAAATTATATGCCTCTCCCGACCGGTCTTTTGTGAAATAAGCAAGGAGAAACGCCAGCAAGGGAGCCCCCAGAAGGCTTATAAGTATATATTGCGTGTCAGCAAGCTTTGACAGCAGATCGCGCATAAAAAATATCCGTGACTGCTTGAAAAGGGGTGGAATGGAATAGTTATTTTCAGGCAGATTGCTCTTTTCCGGTCTGTTCTCCCGGGCAATTTTAGCAGCCTCTTCACTGAATGCTTCGGCCCACTCAGCGGGTGTTACCTTCCTTATATGGGTCGGTTTGCCGTCTTCGTTTACAACTTTTGACTCAATGATCTGCAGAAGCTGGTCGGTATTCACATTCCCGCATGAAACACACTGGTCTTCCAGGGCATTGGCGTGGTTTGCCCTGGTCTTGAACCATACAACCGCCTCAGTGGGATTGCCGTAAAAGATCATGTAACCGCCCTTGTCGATGATCACGACACTGTTAAACATTTTATAGATGTCAGAGCCTGGCTGATGTATACTTACTATCACCAGCCTGCCCCTGTAGGTCTGAGCCTTGAGTATATTCATGACCACCTCGGCATCTGCTGAAGAAAGTCCGGATGTCGGCTCATCAACGAAGAGAATTGTTGGCTCACGGATAAGCTCAAGGGCAATATTGAGTCTTTTGCGCTGCCCGCCGCTTATTACCTTATTCAAATAGTTTCCAACCTTCAGGTCTTTTATCTCCGCAAGGTCAAAATCATCAAGTATGTTATATACCGCTTCTCTCAGCTGTTCCTCGCTGAGGTTATCGAGGCACATCCGTGCATTATAGTACAGGTTCTGCCAGACGGTCAGCTCTTCAAAGAGAAGGTCATCCTGCGGCACAAAACCGATAACCCCTTTCAGGTTATCTCTCTCATCAGGAGAATAGAGATTATATCCGTTGATCGTTACCTCGCCGGTATCCGGTTCAGTGACTCCGCTCAGGATATTCATCAGCGTTGATTTCCCTACACCGCTGCCTCCCATGATGGCAACAAGCTTGCCTGATTCTTCATGAAAATTCAGCTTCTGTAACCCGCTGTCACTGTTTTTAAAACTGAGAGAGATGTCCCTTGCATCCAGTGACACCCTGAGTTTAAAGGCTTCTTCGGTGAAAACGCCCGCAACATCATTGTAATATACCGTTTCGACGCCCGACCCTCTTATTGAAGAACCGTGATCAAAGACATATGTCCGTCCCGGAAATATGTTCTGTCCGTTCAGAAACAGGTCCTCCCCTCCTGAATACCTCATAATAAGGGTATTTGCACTGATAATGTGGAGGAACAGCAAACGGCCCTTCAGGTTTTCATTGCATATGTGCTTGATATCTTTCCGGTCACGGCTTTTTTTGCTGTCAATAATCATGAGCCTGCTTTTCTCAGGTTCCTCATTTTCCGGGCCCAGAACAAATACTTTTATGTTTTCATACTCCCTCGCATCAATATTGAATGCCGTTGCTACCAGCCCGAGGAAATCAAGCTCCTGTTCCGTCAATGCACCGCTGAAAAAGATAAAGTCCATCAGCTGAACCATGACAAATATTTTCTGCCTCTGATGAAGCTCCTCATTTATCCTTTCACATTTTGAGAGGATCCTTGTGGCAGTCAGCGAGGTCCGCTTCCTCTCTTTCAGTGTTCCCTTCGAAATATGCTCCTGGTGGTAAAGCCTGACATATTCATCAAACATTGCCAGGTATTTCATAACAAGTTCATTGTTCAGCTGCCTGGCGAGAAAGAGTTTCACAATATCCCGGCCCCTGCTTGAGATTCCGGCATCATCTTTAACATCGCTTATCAGGGCAAATAATTGAATCAGTGCTTTTAATATGGATTCACTCATTGTTCAGGAGGTTATGATTTTAAAGCCTCTGGCAAATTTTCACGGCTATCTTTAACCAATATGGCTTAAAACTTTTATCTTTGTTTGGAGCGAATTAAGTTAATAATAATTATGGTTCCGCAAAAGAATTTTTAGGATTAACTGGTAAAAGGAAATTGACACGGTGATTTTAGGCCGGTTTTTGCGGAGCTTTATAACAGGTTGTTAATGGATAAGTTGAAAATCGAACCTACCACCTTCACTCCAGAAGTCACTTTTGACGTTGAACAGAGAGTATTTGAGATCTCAGGAGAGTCAAGGCCGCAGGATTCGAGGGAGTTTTACGGTCAGATCATCACCTGGCTCAATGAGCTCGACGCACACCTGAAGCCGTCAGGGAAAGGACAAAATGAGTATGTATTTAACCTGAACTTCAACTATTTCAATTCCTCATCCGGCAAATTTATTCTGGATATCTGTAAAATTATTGCCCGGATACGTGCCAGGGAAATAAATGCCTCAGTAAGATGGTATCATGAAAGGGATGATAGTGATATGCTTGAGGCCGGGATGGAGATCTCACAAATGGTCAGGTTTCCTTTCGAGTATGTGGAGACTGAACCGAAAGACTATTTTCCCAATGGAAACGGTCTCGATCAATCAGAATAAGATTGTTTCCCGGCCGTTTAGAAATTTCAAAACCTGATGTGGCCCGGAAACATATATGATTCGCCTGAAAGGGCAACCAGGGAACAACAGGCTGATGACAGGAAATACCTGGAGGACTTTGTAAAGCCTGTCGCTGAAGGCCTTGCCGGGGAAGTACGGAAAGGCGTCAGCCAGCCTACGGGATCTTCCCCGAAGGAGAAAAAATCCTTTCCACCCACTTACAATGAAAGAAAGTTCTGGCACCAATATGCCTATTCCGTACAGGATAAACTGAAGGCACTGAATCTTTACCTGCGGCTTTATGAAGGTTTCTGCAGGACATGCATCATAACCGAGAGTGAGATTGCCGCCATGGTAAAGATCGATCTTGACATGTTTGCTGAAAGGGATGAAAGGGAAGAGAGGAGAGAGTTCTTCCTGGGTCTGAATTACCTGATCCCCGCCATGGCAAAAAAGGCCGGATATGAAATAATCAGGAACGAGGAACTTGAGGGTGTGAATTTGTCAATGATCAAAAAAATTGCCAGGGTAATACACTCAAGATACAGGCACGGACTGATAAATACTGACCGTAACGCCTCAGACGGGAGCGATATGAGGATACCCGATTTTGAAGAGCTGCCTGATGAACTTAAGTACTCGAATATCGATAATGCAGCACACATCCCCACCAAACTGCTTTCAATAGGATATAAGATAAGGCCGTTAAGGAAGGGTTTTAAGCTTCGCACACTGCACCTGAATGATGAACAGGTTGAAACCATGGCCAGGGTTGAACATCTCAGGTGGTGCTGGGAAAAAAGACTGAACGGATGGAGATACGGCATGGTAAAGGATGTGGATAAAAAGATCCATCCGGGACTGACATCCTATGATGAGCTGGATGAAGGAGAAAAAGAAAAGGACCGCGGACTGGTGCGGTTGATACCGGCAATCCTCAAGGATATTGAATATGAGGCCTTCCCCGCTTCGCCCGGTCTCATCAGCAACCTGTCATATGCTATCAAACCGCAAAGCAATATCTACAAGCTCCTTTGTGAGACTAATGAGTTGAGCAATGAGATCAAATCCCTTGCTTCCGCTTCGCCCGCGATATGTGAAAAGATTAAGGCAGTGCATGAAAAGATCAAAGTGACCATCGGGGAAGTGCAGGGCAGCTATAACTATGCCAGGCATATACAGAAAACATTCCTTCCTGATGATCTGTACATAAGGGAGTGTTTCCCCGAGAGCTTTGTCCTTTTCAAACCAAAGGATATTGTAAGCGGTGATTTTTATTTCTTCAGCAGGCAGGGTGATCTGATACTCTTTGCACTGGCCGACTGCACAGGGCATGGGATCCCGGGGGCACTCATCAGCACCATCGGGTACGGCACCCTCGACCAGGCAGTAAACGTTCTGAAGATCACTGAACCGTCTGAAATACTTGCCCATCTCTTTTCACGAATACACAGGTTCATGAGAAATGACCTGGAGGAAACAGGTATCTCGGACGATATGGATATCATCCTGTGCAGCCTTAATATTAGAACTAGACAGATGGCTGTTTCCGGAAAAGGAAACTGCCTGTTTCATGTCACTGAGGATAAAATCGCGGCAGTAAGATGTGACATGAAAGAGGAGGAGCAAGACAAACAGGTGGAGAATGGCTTCCGTACAGGTATTATTCAACTGAGCCCCGGTGACAAGGTTTACCTGAGTTCGGACGGTTACCCCGATCAGGCAGGCATCTCACATAAGAGATACAGCAGGAAAAGGCTGAGTGAATTTCTGCTCCGGATACACGCCATGCCTCTTCAGGAACAGGGTGACAGCCTCTATGAAGAGATAGAGCGTTGGAGAGAAGAGGGCAATGAAGATCAGACTGATGACATCACTGTCATCGGCATAAGGTTCTGATTATTATTTGCATTTAGCCCTTCTATGGTTTAACTTTGATAGTGTACTAATCAGGTCAGGGATGCCAAGCATCATTCTGGGCTTTGAAAATGACATCTTCATCAGCTATCGCCAGAAGGACAACAAGGGCGACAGATGGGTCAGTGAATTTGTTGAGGCGCTGAAGACAGAGCTCGAATCAACATTCAAGGAAGAGGTAAGTACATACTTCGATATTAATCCGCACGACGGCCTTCTGGAAACACACGATGTTGACGCATCGCTTTCCGAGAAACTAAGAAGCCTCGTATTCATACCTGTCATCTCGCGTACCTATTGCGATCCCGGATCATTTGCCTGGGAGCATGAGTTCAGGGCGTTTATAAGACAGGCCGGGCAGGACAAATATGGTCTGAAAGTAACTTTGCATAGCGGCAATGTCGGAAGCAGGATACTGCCTGTACGTATACATGAACTGGATAATGCAGACAGGGAATTGCTTGAAAATGAGCTTGGCGGTGTTCTCAGGGCCATTGATTTTACCTACAGGGAGCCAGGCGTTAACAGGCCCCTTACCCCTGCCGATGATGAAAACAAGAACCTGAACGGCACAAAGTACCGTAACCAGATAAACAAGACTGCCAATGCCGTCAGGGAGATAATCACTTCGCTGCAGACAGGCCAGGATACTGCCCCTAAGGAAAAAACACTGCATAAAGAACCATGGGAGGAGCCGGGAACAAAAGAAACAGGGGAAAAACCCAGCATCAGAAGATTATCGGGGCGATGGCTTAAAGGCATTATTGCCCTTGCAGCAATGTTTCTCCTTGCTGCCGGCTTTTTCTCTGTATTCAAGATCCACGTCAGAAACAGTGAAAAGACCATAGCAGTCCTCCCTTTTGAAAATATAGGCAGCTCAACCGAGCACTCGTGGTTCGGCGATGCCCTTACTGATGAATTAATCACCCAGTTGTACAACATCAGCGACCTGGAGGTGAGATCGAGGACTTCGGTGATGCGGTACAGGGGCACCAGAAAATCGATTCAGACAATAAGACGTGAGATCGATGTCAATTATATAATTGAGGGTACCTACCAGATCGTGGGGGAACAATTCAGGGCAAGCATTAAATTGTTCAATACAAGAAAGGATGAACAGCTGTGGGGAGAGATGTTCGAGGGGACATGGAGCGATGTGTTCCAGATGCAGACCGATATAGCAACCAATACCGCTTCAGTCCTGAAGGCTGTCATCTCCCCTGAGGAGAAGGCAAGGATCGAGAAGAAACCGACCAGGAATCCTGTCGCATATATGAATTATCTCTCTGCCAATGTTATGTCAAACAATGCACTGAATTATGTATTGCTGGGCAACAGATATATAGACTCGACAAGCTTTGGCACGGCAATACTCATGTATGACAAGGCAATTGCAGACGACCCTCTCTTCGCGCTCGCATATGCAAGACGGGCCATCGCCCGCTCATGGGGGTATTATACCGGCAACCTCGATGAATCTCATGTAAAAAAATGCAAGGCTGATATTGACAGGGCACTTGAAATTGATAAGGAACTTGTCGAAGCACAGGTGGCCCTCGGATTTTACTATTATTATTGCAACACTGATTATCAGAAGGCGCTGACTCATTTCAGGACTGCCTCCAGGCAGGACCCGGCAAACTACCAGCCCCTTTTCTACATGGCGGCGGTCTACCGTAAGATGGGTGACTGGAAGAGCTCACAGGACCTGATAATGAAGGTCATCGAAAAGGAGCCTCATGATGCGCTGACACTGACCAATATAGGACTGTCATTCTTCTACCTCCACAGCTATGACACTTCAATATACTACCACCAGAAGGCGATTGAAGCGATGCCTGAATGGTCAGGGCCGTACTACAACCTCATTGAAAGCCTGATACTGAAATATGGCGACACAGAACTGGCAGGAGATGTTCTTGACAGTGCCGCAGCCAGAACGGGAGAGCGAATGATATATCACAGGGTCATTTTCTCTGTCTACGAAGAAGAATACGATGAAGCATTGAAGCTTTTAAGTGGCTCAACGGATGCTGATTATGGCTTCCCCGGAGTGAAACACCTTATTGAGAGCGGGATATACATGCTTCTTAATGAGAAGAGAAAGGCCGTCATGTACAATGACACTGCACTTGTAATATTAAAACAAATGGTGGCTGACTATCCTGACAATGCATATGCTTATGCCTATTGCGGTCTTGCATATGCAGGCGCAGGCAGGAAAGATGAAGCAATAACCTCAGGGAAAAAGGCTGTTGAGCTTTCAGCCATGGATGCCATGATGAATAGCGAGATGGAGGTTAACCTTGCAAAAATATACCTGCTGACCGGCAATTATTCAGACGCACTTTTCCTGGTTGATCAACTGCTGAACAAACCTTCGGGCTTTTCATTGAATCTGACAAAGGTTGACCCGGAGTGGAAACTTCTGACAACAGTGCCCGGATATGATAAACTGGCCGGTGACAGAGCCGGTACCCGATAAGTTTTATTCGTCGAACTAATAATTAAAAGTCATGAGCCCAGAATCAGAAGTTACCAGATTGCCGATCCCTCCCAAGTTCAAAATGGAGGAATGGTACATGCTTTCACTATCCGGCCTTACCACCGGGCAGATGAGAGAACTGACCATTGGTTACATAACGCATCTTAGGGATATCGCACAGTCAGAAGTAGAAATGTATAATAAATATCTTGAAGTTTTCAGCAAGCTCGAGAGCGGCGTTTAATGCCTCAGACCAATCCCGTTATTTTAATTGCCTTCGGGGAATATGATCACCTCGGAGCAGGATACCTGTCATCAGTATTGAACGCTCAGGGATTTGAAACCAGGATGATAGACTTCCGTTATGACAGTGAAACGATCCTTTTCAATCTCAGAAGACACTATCCGCTGACAGTCGGCTTTTCAGTGATTTTTGATAACCACATAAGTGAGTTTGCAGGCCTGGCGCGGGTTCTGAGGAAAGGAGGCATCACATGCCACTTCACAGCCGGGGGTTATTATGCCAGTCTTCACCCTGATGAGCTTTTCAATCTTATTCCTGAACTCGATTCGATAGTCAGGTTCGAGGGTGAAGATACCTTCCTGGAACTCGTAAGGAGCCTGAATGACGGGGGTGACTGGAAGCACGTGCAAAGCCTGGCATACAGGGAAGACGGAGAAGTAGTAAAGACACCCCTCCGCCCGCTCGTTGAAGATCTTGACAGCTACCCCTTCCCGACGAGAAGGGCTCCGATGGACTACGTTGCAGGCAGGAAATTTGCCACAATCCTTGCTGGCCGGGGATGTAATTATGATTGCTCATTCTGCAACACGCGGCAGTTCTATATGACCCCGGGCGGGCCGCAGAAACGCATCAGGAGACCAGGGATGGTTGTCTCCGAAATAGAACAGCTGTATCATGACAGGGGATGCACTGTTTTCCTGTTCCAGGATGACGATTTTCCGGTGAGATCCGCAGGAGGCAATGAATGGATAATGTCATTCTGCAACGAATTACAGAAAAGAGGGTTGCATACTAAAATCCTCTGGAAGATAAACTGCAGGCCTGATGAAATTGATTCTGAATTATTCGCCGTGCTGAAACAGTGCGGGCTGTTTCTTGTGTTCATCGGACTGGAAGATGGCTCCGACACGGGTTTAAAAAGACTAAACAAGAAACTGACCGTCAAAGAAAGCCTCGCCGGAATTGAGACACTCAAAGGGCTGGGCATAGGCTATGACTACGGTTTCATGCTGTTTCAGCCTGACACCACCTACGAATCACTGAGTATCAATCTCGACTTCCTGAAAAAGATATGCGCTGACGGCTACACACCGCTCACCTTTCTCAAGTTAATGCCCAACTTTGACACACGCGTAGAGAAAGAACTTCGTGAACAGGGGCGGCTGAAAGAAAGTCCGGGGTACCTTGACTATGATTTCAGCACTCAATCGCTGAACGATCTTTACACCAATGTCATGATGTGCTTCGGCCACTGGATAATAGATGCACACGGTCTTGCCAATATTTCAAAGTGGGTCAGAAACTACTTTCTGGTTCACGATCATTTCGGCACCTCTGACCCGGGCATGGAAAGGAGGAAGCAGAGGTTCAGAGAAACAGTTGCCGACAGCAACAGATTCATGCTCGATACCCTCAGTGTACTTTTCAGACTCTTTGAAACTGAAGAGTACCTCAAAGACGGAAAGGGACTGATTGACGGAATACGGTCAGACATAGGCAGGCAACATGAATACTGGTGCCGCGAAGTGAAAGAATGTATGTATAATGGGTGAGAGATTAAGGAATAACTAACTTCGCCAAAAATACGCTGCCGAAGAAAGCAGGGTTAAGGAGATAGTTATTATTAAGTATTATTTGTATGAAATTTAAGTATTTAAGTCCCTTTTTAAACCCACTGGAATGGTTCAGGGCACTGAGATTCAAAAGGGAAAACTCAAGGTATGACAAATCATCTTATGATCTTGAACTGTACCTTTATTCAAAGATTCTGACAAGCAAAATGCTCCATTACGGGTATTTTGAAGACCCGGAGACAGCACCGGAGGATATCTCAATGAACATGCTGGAAGCTGCTCAGAAAAGGTATGCAGAAATGATCATGGAGCATATTCACGATACAGGTAAGCCAGTCCTCGACGTCGGCTGCGGACTCGGGTCACTCGCTGATATGATCCATAATAAAGGGATACAGTCAGATGTCCTGACTCCAAATGAAAACCAGATAAAGTTCATAAATCTGAACTACCCTTTTCTGCAAAGCCACCAGTGCAGGTTTGAAGAATTCGTATCATCAAAAAAATATGGTACAGTGATAAATTCCGAGTCACTTCAGTACATTAAGCTTGCGGAGGCTTTCAAAAAAACTGATGAGATAATCGCCCCGGGCGGGAGATGGATAATTGTGGATTATTTCAGGCGTAACGTATCTGTCCCGGGGAAGAAACTGCATCTGATAGATGATTTCCGCCAGATGGTAAGGGATTACGGATGGGATATAAAGCATGAGCGGGATATCACCCCAAACATTCTACCCACTCTTCGTTTCGTTTACATGTATGTCGACAGACTATTGTTGCCGCTGAAACATTACGGATACGAAAAGCTCCGGTACAAGAAACCGGGGCTATACTACCTGACAGGCAGACTGAGGGAATGGATCGACAGAAAGGTAATAAAGGAATCCTCGAGCATCAATCCGCAGAAGTTCATGAATGAGAGGACCTACAGGCTCTTCGTCCTGGAGAAAATTTCTGACTTACCCCTTACTGAAGCTTCGCAATAACCCGCTTAAGTCTTCCGGTAACATCGCCGGCGACATCGCCAAGGGAGGGATTGCCGACTGCTGACATCGAGGCCACGGGGTTCACGGCTGCCACCTCAATCTTATCATGCCCCTGTTCAATGACAAGCACATTGCATGGAAGCATGGTGCCTATCTTGTCCTCAGCAAGCAGAGCTTTATATGCAAGAGGCGGATTGCATGCACCGAGGATGACATATTTCTTGAAGTCAACGCCCAGTTTCTCCTTCAGCTTCTCATGCATGACAATCCTGGTGATTACTCCGAAACCCTCACTGTCGAGTGCTTCTGTTGCCTTGATGACAGCCTCTTCAAATGATCCTTTCAATGTTGTGCTGAAATAATATTCCATATCCTGTTGTGTTTGTATTTTAATATTCTTAACCCTTCACCCCTTCAAGACCTGTCACAAAACAATCTCCGGAGCATCAATGTTCAATCCTGAAATCCCTGTAGTTGACAGGTGGCCTTGTTTCAACGGATACATCGCTGACGAATCCTAAGCCGGGTCCTTTGCCGCACCACCTTACAAAATCATCCAGTTGCTCCTGGCTGCCCTCAGCTTCAATAGAGACGCTTCCGTCAGGGAGGTTTTTGACATATCCGCAAATGCCCAGCTTCCTTGCTTCATATACAGCACTCCACCTGAATCCAACACCCTGAACTCTGCCTGTGACGTGGATCCTGTAAAGAACTTTCCCTTCCATGGCCTTATATAATAATTCAAAGATCAGAGTTTAAAATGAATTTCATCAAATCTTCATATACAATTCATTACTTGCAAGCCTTATTATGACAAACTTAAAAAGATAATAGAATGAAAAAAATCCTCTTTACAATTTTAGCCGCAGCATTTGTGGTGATGCTGAGCGGTTGCAACGAGATGTTCAATAATGACCAGGCCGACGGCAAAAGCCGGCTTGTGATCAAGATAACCGATGATCCGTTTGACATCAGCTATATTGAGTCTGCGACAGTAACCATAACGAAAGTCGAAATCAGGAGAACAGGTGACGGTGTCCCCGACGGCAATCCTTTCATGCTTCTTTCTGATGATACGGTTACGATAGACCTGATTGATCTCCGGAACGGTCTTACCGAAACTCTGATAGACATGGATATCGAGGACGGTGAATATGATCTGGTAAGGCTTTATGTTATGGAGGCAGGACTAAAGCTAAAGGATATTGAAGATCCTTATAAGGTGAAGGTCCCAAGCGGTGAGCAGACTGGCATTAAGATCTTCATTTCACCTGCACTGAATGTCTCCGGCGGTCTGACCGAAGAACTTCTTCTCGATGTGGATCTTTCAAGGTCGTTTGTCCTGAGAGGAAACATGGATCATAATAACGGCTTCATCTTCAAGCCTGTCATCAGGGCTGCCAATATGACCACCGCAGGCAGAATTGAGGGGATGGTCAAAGACACAGCCAAGATTAAGGTCAGGGAAGCCAAGGTATGGATAACCCGCGATACCACTGTGGCAACAGCTTTCGCTGACACAATGGGTTACTATGCAATCATCGGCGTGCCTGCAGGGACATATTCAATCTTCGCAACAAAAGAGGGATATGACACTGTGAAATACGAAAACATAAGTGTACTGGCAGGCAGCAAAACCGTAAGGGATTTTATCCTCACCAAAAAATAAATCACGCAACCATCTGCAAAAGAGGGTGTCTCAAAAGGATATCCTCTTTTTTTTGGATTCTTGCACCTTTTCCGGTATGCCCCCGCGCACCGCCAGATGCTGTAAGCTCTTTAGAAGCGTTTTCACGGAGTGACAAAATGTGAATAAACCTGGCGAAAGAGGCTGCCATTTTATTAACTTTGAGTTAAATATACCTGATTAATCAAATTTTACTAATCCGTTGATTATGAGATCGGTTGTGCCAGTCGCCGTTGCGTTTTTAATTTTCATCCAGTGTTCCTCTCAAAGAAATGATCCGGCACCTGCAAAGGACTGGTCTTCTGCTTACAGTGTCAAAACAGGTAATCCTGTTTCTGTCGGGCTGAGCGCCTACAGGACAACCATGCTGGCAGACGGCAACGATGAGGCACTCATAAGGGTTGCCGTGACAGACAGTGCCGGAAAAGAGATCAGAAATGCCACCACACCCATACGAATTTATATTGACGGTGATGCTTCGGTAACAGCAGCAGATGAGGGGCCGCAGCCAGAATATGTCTCTGAGGGAGACACTTCGGGATACTGGCAGGCCACCCTCTCTGAAGGGACCTTCACGTTTAACTTCAGGGCGGGTACAACCCCCGACAAAATCAAGCTTGAGGTAAAGGCTGACAGCCTCCAGTCATCGTCACATGAGATACATACCATCGATCCCGGTTTTCAGCAGTTCAAGCCTGAAAAATCACAGATCAGGAAGACCGGAAAGCAGATCAGCCGCATGCTGGGCGCTGATATATCATTTCTTCCGCAGTTTGAAGAGCGAGGCGCCAGATTTACTGTTAACGGACAGGAAACAGATGCCGTCAATGCGCTGGCTGATAATGGACTGAACTGCATCCGCCTGAGGATATTCGTGAACCCTGAAAATGAAAAGGGATATTCACCCGGCAAGGGGTTCTGTGGCCTGGATTATACCAAACAGATGGCACTCAGGGCAAAAGAGGCTGGTATGCAAATCCTGCTGAACTTCCATTATAGCGACTACTGGGCTGACCCCCAGCAACAAAACAAGCCTCTTGCATGGCAGCATCTTGAATTCGGACAGCTCAGGGAGAAGGTCAGACAATATACTAAAGAGGTCCTCCTGGAACTTGAGAAACAGGGTACTCTTCCTGAAATGGTACAGATAGGTAACGAGATCAACCACGGCATGCTTTGGCCCGAAGGTCATATATCAAATCCCGATCAGCTTTCAGAGTTGCTGAAGGCTGGCGTGGAAGCAGTGAATGAGGTCAATCCCGATATCATCATAATGATGCATATTGCCCTCGGAGGCCAGAATGCCGAGTCGGTTTTCTGGCTTGATAACATGATCGCACGCGGAGTAAACTTCGACATTATAGGATTATCATATTATCCCAGGTGGCATGGTACTCTTGATGATCTTCAGGCGAACCTTTCAGACCTCGTAAGCAGATATAACAAGCCGGTCAATGTTGTTGAATACTCACAGTACGTTGAGGAACTTCATGAGATAGTGTTCAGCCTCCCTGACGACATGGGGAAAGGGACCTGCAACTGGGAGCCTCTCAGGGCAATGTTCGGAAGAGAGGGTGTGGCAAACAGTTATCTGTTCATATATAAAGATATTGCAGACAGGTATTACACGAAGAATTCAAAATAAAAGTATAAAGGTTATTATGATGAAGAAGATCAAGTCTGTTATTACGGTATCCCTGATTGCAGCAGCTGTTGCTTTGATCTGGTCATGTGCCGTAAACCCGGTGACAGGAAAGAAACAGCTGATGTTTGTGACAGAGGAGCAGGAGGTTGCAATGGGCCTACAGTATGACCCGCAGGTCATAGCCACCTTCGGCGAATACAGGAATGACAACCTGCTCAGGTTCCTGCAGACCAGGGGGGATGAGATGGGAAAGATATCACATCGTCCCGGCCTCCAGTATCACGTCAAGATTCTTGATTCACCGGTGGTGAATGCATTTGCCGTACCGGGCGGATACATCTATCTCACCAGGGGCATTCTGGCACAGCTGAACAATGAGGCAGAGCTCATTGGCGTGCTGGGACATGAAATGGGACATATCACAGCCCGTCACTCCGTAAGCCAGCAGACGAAACAACAGCTCGGGACCCTCGTTCTTATAGGCGGAATGATCGCCTCGGAGCAGTTTGCCCGGTATGCCGAATATGCCATGCAGAGCATGCAGCTGCTGTTTCTGAGTTTCAGTCGCGACAATGAACGCGAAGCCGACAGGCTCGGCGTTGAATACTCTTCAAAAATAGGCTACGATGCACACAAAATGGCTGACTTCTTCCAGGTGCTCCAGAAAATGAATATGGAAGCAACGCAGGGCGGGGTGCCGACATTCCTTTCGACCCATCCCGATCCGGGCGACAGGTATAACTCGGTTAATCAGCAGGCAACCGAATGGCAGCAGAAACTTGACAATACAATATTCAAGGTCAACGCAGACAATTACCTTCAGATGATCGACGGTATTGTCTACGGTGAGGATCCGCGCCAGGGATTTGCTGACGGAGGGGTATTCTATCATCCTGATCTCAGGTTTAAATTCGCAATCCCGGCAGGCTGGGCAATGGAAAATCTTCCAACCCAGGTTAATATGGCTCCCTCAGACGGAAAGGCAATTGTTGTATTCACACTCTCCGCACAGAAGACGCTTAATGAGGCAGCACAGAATGCAGTCGATCAGCTTGGCCTGACAGTCCTGGAATCGAAGCAGACCACCGTCGGCAACATGCCGGCCCTGGCAGTGGCTTCGAAGATAGTCTCGCAGGATCAGTCGACCGGACAGCAACAGACGGTAATGCTTCTCTCCTACTATATCGATTACAACAGCCAGGTATATCTGTTTCACGGAGTGTCGTCTGAAGCTGACTTCAAAAACTATATCCCTGTGTTGGAGTCGACGATGAAAAGCTTCTCCGTACTTACTGATCCTGCAAGGCTCAGCGTCAAGCCGCAAAGGGTACATGTGAAAAAAGTACAGCGTACAGGCACACTGGCTGATGCATTGGCTTATTACGGCATGAAAAAAGAAAAGATGAATGAACTGGCCCTGCTGAATAACATTGAGCTTACAGACCAGGTACAGGCAGGAAAACTGATCAAGATAGTCGGGGAATAACTGTTCGAGACGATAATTTTGGGACGCGCAAGTTGCACGTCCTTCATTCTTTCATGAGCCAACTGCCTACGTCGAAGATATTGGTTCATTAATCACCCCCTGAGCTCCATAGATCAAAAAGCTCTTTGATCACCTCACCTGATGTTATAATTTAGGCCTGAGATTTGTATTTATACCTCTGACACGGCAGGGCATAATAGCGCTGCGGTGAGACGAAATGAAGACATATTACCAGATATCAGCGGCGGAAATGGGCATTGTACTGCTCCGGAAGAGAAAGATTGCAAAAGCACTTCGCAGGTGGTTGCGTGAAAATGGTTTGACCTACGAGTACAGTTTTTACATCCAATAATCTTTCATTTACAGGTTCCGTTAACAATTATCCGGAGTAACAAAAAGAGGGCGTCAGTATTGAACACCCTCTTTTTTATTCAGCAGTATGACACTCTAGCCTACCCCCTGTCAGGGAAAAGTCTGTGCCACCACCTGTATTTTTTAATTCTAGCCATGGTTTATGCGCCACAAAGTTGTAAACAATTTTAATACGCACACAATCTTTTCTGCTATTTTTTTAACAGGTCGCGTATTTCCTTGAGAAGAACAACCTCATCTTTTGGAGGAGGAGGTGTCGCAGGAGCTGCAGGCTCCGCCTCCTTCTTAGCCATCGCCTTGTTCATGGCTTTGATAACAAGGAAGATACAGAAGGCTACAATGATGAAGTCAATAATGGTCTGTATGAACGCACCGTAACTTATCGCTACCTGGTCAACAGCAGGACTTACCACGGCGGCACCGTCCATGACAGCTGCCTGACCTTTCTGAATAACCACCTTAAGCTGGCTGAAATCAACCCTCCCGAGGAGAATTCCCAGCGGAGGCATCAGAACGTCATTTACAAGCGATGTCACAATCTTACCAAAACTTGCGCCGATAATGATACCAACAGCCATGTCGACAACATTGCCTTTCATCGCAAAATCCTTGAATTCTTTTACAATTCCCATGATTTGAAGTTTATATTAATAAACATGATTACTTCAATCAAAGATACAAAATGAATAATTAAATGCCGAATCAATCCCGCCCCCTTTCGGCTCAGCTGTTATGGCAGTTAATGTTAAAATAAATTAAGATATAGAAGTATTTAATTATAAATTTATATATTTGCACTCGTGAGCAGAATGAGGAAAATATCGCCATTTATTTCTTTAATCCTGATTACCCTGGTACTTTCAGGCAGTCAGGGCTTTACCTTCATTAAGCACGATTGCTTCAGTTGCGGCACAAATGAAATACTTGCTGTCGATGCTGAAGCAGAAGCATGTTGCGGCACAAGCGAAGTTGCCGCTGCCGACGCTTCTGAAGAGGCATGTTGCTGCTGCCATGATTCAGAAAACCCTATTCACCGGCACAGTAAAGACGAGCCTATTTTTTCCGACGACTGCTGCACACATGAGACAGAAAGACTCGTCACAGCTGAGCTCATCCGCACGGAAGTGCAGCCTGAGGTGATACCATATTTTATGGCCGCAGTGATTATTGCGGTCATTCCGGAACAATTTCCGGGGATAAAAAGAACAGTCACAGATAATCCTGTACGGCATTGCGGCCGAGATCTGGCAACATTGCATTGCCAGATAATCTCCTGATAAATTCATAGGACATTTTCACCTGCCCGTTGTAGAGACGAAGCATGCTACGTCTCTACTGCGGGCGGAATTAATTTTATTAATCATTTATTCAATCCTATGAAAACATATTTGTCGATAATATTGCTGCTGATCTCACCTCTGCTGGCCCTTGCACAGGGCCACCTCGAGGGGAAGGTGATGATAACAGACGGCCCGCAGGCATCTGACAGCGTTGGACTGCCGGGGGCCAGCATCGTCTGGGCAGGAACAAACACTGGTACCTCAACCAACAGTGCCGGCTTCTTTACAATAAAAAGAACAAAAGGAAGCGAGATGCTGGTCGTCAGCTTCGTCGGTTACAAGACTGATACTCTGAATATTGCACCTGACCTCGATTATGTAGAGATCTTTCTGGCCGAGGACAATCTGATAGAGGAGGTGACCGTGACAGGGCGTGCAAGAGGAGCGCATATTGACAGGGCGGCCACAATTGCAACTGTAAATATTACTGCGGCAGAGCTCTGTAAGGCAGCATGCTGCAACCTGTCAGAGAGCTTTGTTACTAATGCCTCCGTTGACGTCAACTATGCTGATGCCGCCACCGGCGCAAAGCAGATACAACTCCTTGGTCTCGCGGGCTCCTATGCCCAGATACTGACGGAGAATATCCCCGTTATGTACGGACTGGGAGCCGCTTACGGACTTACCTATATACCCGGACCCTGGATGGAATCGATCCAGGTCTCGAAGGGCACCGCCTCTGTCCGCAACGGGAACGAGTCAATAACCGGACAGATCAATGTGGAATACAAGAAACCCGGAACCAGCGAAAAAGTATTTGTGAACGGCTTCGTGAGCGATGCAGGGCGGTTTGAATCAAATGCCAATGCATCGGTTATACTGAATGATTACTGGAGCACGATGCTCTTCGCTCACGGGGCAACGCAATCAGGGGCAAAGGATCATAACAGCGACGGCTTTCGCGATGAACCGGATGTCAAAACATATCAGTTCTTCAACCGCTGGGACTACCTCAGCCCGGACCTGACATTCAGATCAGGGATAAAATACATGAAAGAGGAGCGCATCGGCGGACAGTTTGCATACAACGATGCTGACGCCACCTGGGGCGACAGCTACGGAATCAATATAGGTACCGAGAGGGCTGAGGCCTTCACGAAACTGGGAGGGATGTTCGGCCCCGGTGATAAAATGTCACTTGGCTGGATTCAGAGCGTAACATATCATGACATGTCGTCGTGGATGGGCATCAACATGTATGATGCCACACAGAAGAGCTATTTCACTAACATTCTGTACCAGTTTTATCCTTCAGAAAAACATACTGTTGACGCAGGGGCCAGCTACAGGTACGACCATTATGATGAGACACAGGGTGTTTACTCCTTCCCTTATAACGATGTAATGGTTGATCTGTCAAGGGAGACAATAGAATCTGTCCCCGGGGTCTTTCTTCAGTACACATATACCGATTCCGCAAAGATGACCCTTCTCGCCGGTGTCCGTTATGACTTCTACAATGACCACGGTGCAGCATTCACTCCCCGCATTCACCTGCGATACGAGGTGACCCCGTCAATCACTTTCAGGGCCTCGGCAGGCAAGGGATATCGCACAGTACACGTACTGGCTGAAAACATGTATTACCTTGCCAGCAGCCGAAGCATAATTATTGACCCTGACCTTGATATCGAAGAGGCATGGAATGCAGGTGTCAATCTCACCGGTTACATACCTGTCGGTGGCCGGGAACTCAGGGTGACCGGTGAAGCATACCGTACAAGCTTTGTCAGCCAGGTAGTGACGGATATCGATGCCAGCGTCGACGAGGTCAGGTTCTATAACCTCGACGGTCCTTCATGGTCAAATGTATTTCAACTCGAAGCACAGATGCAGCCTGTTACCGGGCTGGATATAACAGCTGCCTGGAGGTGGAATGTTGTGAAACAGACCATTGGTGGGGAGCTCCTTGAGAAGCCCCTGACATCAAGATACAAGGGGCTGCTGACAGCATCATATACCACCCGCCTCCGCAAATGGCAGTTTGATTACACCCTGCTTTACAACGGCCCGGGAAGAGTTCCCTCAACGATGGATAACCCAGAACCCTACATGAGACATGACAGCTTTGAAGCATACCCGGTAATGAATGCCCAGATAACCAAATACTTCAAAAGATGGAGTGTTTATGTGGGTGCAGAGAATATTACCAACTTCATTCAGCATGATCCTGTTATTGCTGCCGACGATCCTTTCGGAGAGTACTTCGACGCCACCATGATCTGGGGACCGGTGCACGGCAGGAAGATTTACGCCGGATTCAGATTCGCTATAAACAGACCACTTGAATAATGCAACCAAAAACATAAGAAAATGAGAACAAACATTAAACTCACGATCCTCCTCCTGTTGCTTACCGGTACACTGTCATTGCATGCGCAGGGTAAAAGCAAGGACCTTGCAACGGTAAAGTTCGATACCAGCATCGACTGTGAAGCGTGTGTGAACACCATCATGAAGAATATCCCTTTCGAGAAGGGAGTAAAGGATGTCAAGTGTGACCTGTCCACAAAGGAGGTAACAATTGAGTATCAGGCAAGCAAGACGAAGCCTGAGCTGCTTAAGAGAGCGCTTGAAAAACTGGGTTATACTGCAAAAGAGGCAAAGGCCAAAAGCTAAACATCCAGGGGAATGCCTGCCAGCCGGCGTATGACGACAGAGGCGCAGACAATGCCGAAAAGGGCTGGCATGTAGGAAATGGTACCTACGTTTGATGCTTTGTTTGACTCAGCAGAGCCTCTTATTATTTTTTCCTTGTCAACAGGTTCAGGGCTGTATACAGCCATAAACCCCTCAAAGACACCAAGTTTGTGAAGCTTCTTCCTGAGTATCCGTGCGAGGTTGCAGAAGTTTGTCTCAGAGATGTCGGCTACCCTCACGGCGGTAGGATCAAACTTACCTCCGGCACCCATTGAGCTTACAATCTCCAGTTTAAGACGAAGCGAGTGGTATATCAGAAAAACTTTCGGCGAGAGGGTATCGATTGCATCAATGACAAAATCATATTTCTCCGCCTCCAGTATCTCAATCATGCGCTCATCGCGTATGAACTCACGTATTACCTTCAGATCAAGGTCCGGATTGATATCCTTCAATCTTAATCCCATCACTTCCGCCTTGTGTATTCCTTCGGTCGACTTCAGTGCCGGCAGCTGCCTGTTGCGGTTCGCCGGTGTCACAACATCACCGTCAATTATCGTCATCCTTCCTACCCCGGCCCGGCATACCATCTCGGCTGCATATGATCCCACACCGCCAAGACCGGCAACAAGAACATGAGCCTCCTTAAGCTTCATCAGAGCCTCCCTTCCGAGGCACAGTTCGGTGCGTGACAACCAGTGTTCCGTCATCTCCCTTCCCTGAACAGGTTGTTGAAGTTGGTCCTTATGAGCCGTGCGCATTGCCCGCCACTACAGTGAGCCAGTTCCGAGAACCGGAGATAAACATCTGCTATTGATCCTCCGGTATCGTCTGTCTCGAGGAGGAGCCTGTCATGTGAAACCGTCTCCAGTATCTCTTCCTTCATGCCAGTGATTCCAAGTGAGAACCAGAAACCCTCTGCGGCAAGTGATTCAGCCAGTTGGCGCCTGCCCCTGAATCCGTGAATGACCCATGGCATCACAGGCTTTATCTCCCTGCGTGCACTGAGCAGATCATCCCATCCTCTGACACAGTGTATGACCATGGGCTTGTGCATCTCCTCTGCCAGCATGGATTGAAAGTGGAATAGATCACGCTGCAACTCCCGTGACGGTCCTTGCAGACGGTCGAAACCTGCCTCGCCAATGACCACAACATGAGGGTGAGCAGCAGTGAGTATCAGTTCTGTCTTAAGCCATCTCATGTTGTCTGCGGTCGCCTGCCACGGGTGAATCCCTGCGGAAAAGAGGGTATTTGGTGTAAAGTCATCGGGTATCTCCTCCCCTGACATGACGTTCCTGACGACCACGGTATCTGACGACCCGTCACCGTGATGAGTGTGGAAATCAATATATTCTATCTCTTTTCCAAGGTTCATTACGACTGTTGTGAAAGATGCTTCACCCCGTTGCTCAGGCGTCGCAGAGTCTCATCCCTGCCTATCCACTCCACGATGTCAAACAGGTGAGGACCGCGAAGGGCACCCACTATTATCAGCCTGAAGAGGTTCAGCACAGTGCCTGTGTTATGACCCCGTTCACTTATCCAATCCTTGACTATCCGTTCACAGTTGTCTGAATAGAGCGGTTCAATGCCCGCCACTACTTCGCGCAGCTCTGTGACGATGCGCGGAGAGTCTTCATTCCATCTCTTTTTCACAACCTCACGGTCATAAGCCTCCGGGGCAATGAAGAAAAAGTCTGTCTCCTTCCACAGGTCACTGACAAAGCCGGCCCTCTCCCTGACAAGAGATACTGCCCTGACCAGTTTGTCTGCCGGAGGATGAAATCCTTTAGCCATGACAGTAGGCATGAAAAGTGCTGCCAGCTCCTCATTGCTCTTCATCTGGAAATATCTTGTATTGAACCACCTGGCCTTCTCGGGGTCAAATCTGGAGCCCGATTTGCCTACCCGGTCAATTGAGAAGGTTTCAATAAGCTCCTGCATCGAGAAGATCTCCTTTTCCGTGCCCGGATTCCATCCCAGCAGTGCCAGCATATTCACGAAGGCATCAGGGAAATATCCCTCTTCACGGTATCCTGTTGCCTTCTCTCCGTAAGGCCAGTAAAGAGGAAAGACAGGGAATCCCATCTTGTCGCCGTCACGCTTGCTGAGCTTGCCCTTGCCTGTCGGCTTGAGAAGAAGGGGCAGATGGGCGAACAGCGGAGCGCTCCATCCGAATGAGCGGTAAAGCATCACATGGAGAGGAAGAGAGGGAAGCCACTCTTCGCCCCTGATGACATGCGATATCTCCATGAGGTGGTCATCAACGATATTTGCAAGATGATATGTAGGCATGCCGTCAGACTTAAACAGAACCTTGTCATCGAGCGTTGACGTATTGACAACTATATCGCCCCTGATGATGTCAGTGAAATATATATCTTCATTTTCAGGCATGCGGTACCTGACAACATATGGCTCTCCTGATCCGATTCTTTGCTTAACCTCGCCCTCACTCAGAGTGAGCGAGTTGCACATCCCTCCGCGGGTGATGCATCCATAATTGAAGGTCTCGCCCCTGGCCTCACATTCCTGCCTGATCTTCTCAAGCTCTTCCGGAGCGTCAAAAGCATAATAGGCATCGCCTCTCTCAAGGAGCTCCACGGCATATTGCCTGTATATCTCCCTCCTTTCACTCTGCCGGTAGGGGGCATGCGGCCCTCCTTCCCTCACCCCTTCATCAACCTTTATCCCCGCCCACTCCAGAGCCTCCATGATGTACTCTTCTGCACCCTCGACATAGCGTGCCTGGTCGGTATCCTCAATACGGAGGATAAAAACACCGCCATAATGGCGTGCAAAGAGAAAGTTATAGAGTGCCGTGCGCACTCCCCCGATATGAAGGGGTCCGGTGGGACTGGGGGCAAAACGCACACGTATTTTTCTGTCTGTCATACCTGTAAGCTTAACGGAATGGGGCAAAGATAAACAATGCCGTCCATTTTCTCTTCACAAATGAATTCAGCGATATGCAGGTTGTCAGTAGCCGTAACGTTAAAAATCATTATTTCACATCCCTTTTTCTATTATTTTTACATGATAACGATTTAACAGAAGACATTATGAGTAAGATGAAGGCTCTGGTCAAGGCCAAGGCAGCCAAAGGATTATGGATGCAGGAAGTACCCGTTCCCGAACCGGGGTACAATGATGTCATCATTAAAGTGAAAAAATCAGCAATCTGCGGTACTGACCTGCACATATATGAATGGGACCAGTGGGCTCAGAAAACCATTAAGGTACCTATGACGATAGGTCATGAATATATGGGATATGTTGAGAAGGCAGGTCCCGGTGTCACCAATGTGAAAGTTGGCGACAGGGTGACAGGCGAGGGACATCTCTATTGTGGCACATGCCGTAACTGCAGACGGGGAAGGGAGCACGTATGCGAAAACACTGTAGGGATCGGCGTCCATATCGACGGCTCGTTTGCCGAATATGTAAAGATACCTGCACGCAACGTAGTTCTTCTTGATCACCGGATACCCGATGACTGGGCCGCAATCATGGATCCGTTCGGCAATGCAGCGCATACTGCCCTTGCATTTCCGCTCCTGGGAGAGGATGTACTGATAACAGGAGCAGGCCTGATTGGCAGCATGGCGATAGCCATAGCACGCTTTGCAGGGGCTCGCCACATAGTGGCCAGCGACCTGAGTGACTACCGGCTTGACCTGGCTAAAAAAATGGGAGCCACAATGGTAGTAAACCCGAAGAGAGGAGAGAAGATACATGATGTGCTTGAACCGCTGCACATGAAGGGATTCGATGTGGGGCTCGAGATGTCAGGCTCTCCCATTGCCTTCAGGGAGATGATTGAGAATATGTACAACGGATCCAATATAGCCCTGCTGGGCATCCTCCCCTCCAACTTCGAGGTTCCGTGGAGCGATATAATATTCAAGGCCCTTACCCTCAAGGGCATCTATGGCCGTGAGATGTGGGAGACATGGTACAAGATGCAGATGATGATCATCGGAGGCATCAACCTTGAGCCGATCATCACCCACCGTTTCCAAATAGATGACTTCCAGAAGGGATTTGACGTGATGGAAGAGGGGAACTGCGGAAAAGTCATCCTGAATTGGGAGTGAAAAATAGTCGAAAGTCCTTAAAGTCCTTAAAGTCTAAAGTCTTTAAAGTCCTTAAAGTCCATAAAGTCAGTATTATAGGAAATGAAGATTGATAGGTTTGAGGAGATTATTGCCTGGCAGAAAGCAAAAGACCTGGCATTAAGATTATACTTGTTATTCAAAGATAACAGGGATTTCGCTTTCAGGGATCAGATATGCCGTGCCTCACTATCAATAATGAATAATATTGCTGAAGGATTTGAAAGGAATTCAGACAAGGAATTTAAGCACTTTCTTTTCATAGCCAAAGGGTCATCGGGAGAAGTCAGATCGATGCTATACCTTGCCGCCGACCTGAAATATATTGATAACATCACGTTTAATGAACTTTTGGAATCATCAACCGAAATATCCAGACTGCTGTCGGGCCTGATAAAAACCCTGTCCTGATCCTAACCTTCAACTTTACAGACTTTCGACTTTACAGACTTTACAGACTTTCGACTTTATCCTAAAGGGGTAAAAATTTCCTGACATTACTCATAATTAATAAATAATTTTTACCTTGATGTCATCGAGTTTACTCATAAATGACATCTATGACCAATCACCCAACCTACGACGAGTTATCCAGGGATTTCAGCTGGAGTATAGCAGAACAGGAGCTTGAATATAAACCCGGCGGCAGGATCAACATCGGATGGTACTGCAGTGACAGGATCTGCCGTAAAGGAGATCCGGACAAGATCGCCCTTTATTATGAAGGATTCGGTGGCGTTGAGAAGAAATTTACCTTCAATGACATCAGGCTCGCCGGCAATACAATAGGTACATACCTGCGCGGACTGGGGATAAATGACGGCGACCGGGTATGCCTTTTTATGGACAGGATACCAGAACTCTATCTTTCCTTCCTTGGCATACTGAAGATCGGGGCCATAGTACAGCCTCTCTTTTCAGCATTCGGTGATGAATCACTGTTTGTGAGACTTGAAAATGCCGGGACAAGAGCCGTCATCACACAAAAGAAACATCTCTCCAAGGTAAGGAAGATACGTGCGCAATTACCTGATCTTGAATATGTCATCATAGTCGACGGAGTAAAAGCCTCAGACCTTGAGAAGGGAGAGGTGCTCTTTAACCTTGAGAAGTCAGATCCTGTTGAGAATTTCGACATTCACCCGACAACAGCTGAGTCCCCTTCGGTCCTGCATTATACTTCCGGGACAACCGGCCAGCCAAAAGGAGTCAAACATGTTCATTATTCGCTTATTTCCCAATATCTTACAACAAAATGGGTGCTTGACCTGCGCGACGGTGACATCTACTGGTGTACTGCCGACCCGGGCTGGGTTACAGGTACATCATACGGAATAATAGGCCCGTGGAGTCTTGGAATTACTCAGTGTGTTCTTGACTCGGGCTTCTCAGCCCAGACCTGGTACAAGTTCATTGAGAAGCACCGGGTGACAGTATGGTATTCAGCTCCGACAGCAATAAGGTCACTGATGAAGGCCGGTGATGAGATTGTAAAATCATTTGACCTCTCCTCACTGCGTCACCTGGCAAGCGTGGGTGAACCCCTCAACTCCGAGGCTGTGATATGGTCAGACAGAGTGTTCGGCAAACCGTTCCTTGATACATTCTGGCAGACAGAAACAGGTTCAATAATGATCACCAACTTCCCGGGCATGAAGGTCAAGCCCGGATCAATGGGACGAACTTTCCCCGGCATAACAGGCACTGTACTTGATCCTGTCACTTATGATCCCATAACCGAGAACGGCAGGGCCGGATTGATAGCCTTTAAACCCGGCTGGCCTTCAATGATGCGGACATACTGGAATAACCCTGAAAAGTATAAGGATAAATTTGTGAACGGCTGGTATCTCTCAGGTGACAGGGCCTCCATCGATAACGAGGGCTACTACTGGTTCATCGGCCGTGATGATGATGTCATTAACACCGGAGGGCACCTTGTAAGCCCCTTCGAGGTCGAATCTGCACTTCTTGAACATCCGGCTGTCGGCGAATCGGCGGTGACATCAAAACCCGATGAGATAAATATGGAGGTGGTGAAGGCATTCATCACCCTTAAGCCAGGCTTTACACAGAGTCCTGATCTTGAGCTTGATATAATGAACTTCATCAGGAAGAAGCTTTCACCCCTGGCAATGCCTCAGGCTGTGGAGTTCATGGATAAACTGCCCAAGACACGGAGCGGCAAGATCATGAGACGTGTTCTCCATGCCAGGGAATGGGGAGAAGAGATAGGCGATATATCCACTCTCGAAAATGATTGAAACAATTACCCTGACTAATCCCAGCTAATCTTAAAACAACAAACTATGGAAGAAATGACTCTTAACGAAATGAAGGATCTCGTCCTTAAGTATGTCATCAAGGAATACATTGATGATGACGATGTCACAATAACATACGAGACGCCTCTCATATCAAGCGGTTATGTTGACTCATTCTCAATGGTGTCACTGCTTGTTTTCCTTGAGAATAAGTTCAAGATCAAGATCCCTCCCTCAAAGGCCACCCCCGAGGCATTTGACAGTGTGAACAGTATTGTGGCTCTGGTAAACCAGTACCTGAAATAACCAAACATACATAGTCATGAGCTACCCTGACAAGATCAAAAATATCTACCTGACACAGCTGGCGGAGATTCAGCATGCCGGTATCTTCAAGGAAGAGAGGTTCATTCACAGCTCACAGTCTGCCGACATTGAGGTTGAGTTCCCTTCAGGCTCAGACCTGAAAAAGGTCATAAACATGTGCGCCAATAATTACCTGGGGCTGTCGAGTCACCCTGAGGTGATCAGGGCAGCCCATGAAGGGCTTGACACAAGAGGCTACGGGATGTCTTCAGTCCGTTTCATCTGCGGTACACAGGACATCCACAAGGAGCTGGAGAGAAGAGTGACTGAATTTCTGGGCACCGAAGACACTATCCTGTTCCCTTCATGCATGGACGCTAACGCAGGTGTCTTCGAGGCTATACTCACCAGTGAGGACATAATGATCTCCGACAGGCTGGTGCATGCCTCCATCATTGACGGCATGAGGCTCTGCAGCGCTCAGCACGACACCTTCAAACACTCATCCATGGAGCACCTTGAAGAGAAGCTTCTGCTCCATGCCGACAAACGCCTGAAGCTTGTCATCACCGACGGCGTCTTCTCCATGGACGGAGATACGGCGAAGCTTGACGAAATGGTCAGACTGTGCGAAAAATATGATGCCATGCTGCTTGTCGATGACTCTCATGCATCAGGATTCATCGGGAAAACAGGAAGGGGAACCCATGAATTCTGCAATGTCTTCGGCAAGATTGACGTCATCACCACCACATTCGGCAAAGCGCTTGGCGGAGCATCAGGAGGATGTGTGTCAGGAAGAAAGGAGATAGTGGAGATGTGCAGGCAGAAAGCCCGTCCATACCTCTTCTCAAATACCATTGCACCGGTAATCGTCTCGGGTGTGCTGAAGGTGTTCGATATCCTTTCTGCAAGCACCGAACGTCGCGACAAGCTTGAAAAGAACGCGGCATACTGGCGGAAAGGTCTCACAGAAGCTGGCTTCCTGCTTAAGGAGGGTAACACCCCGATAGTCCCCGTGATGCTTTTCAATGCAAAACTGTCACAGGACTTTTCCAGGGATCTGTTCAGTGAGGGCATTTATGCCATTGGTTTCTTCTTCCCCGTGGTACCTAACGGACAGGCAAGGATACGCACCCAGATATCTGCGGGTCATGAGATACAGCATCTTGACAAAGCCCTCGGGGCGTTTATCAAAGTGGGGAAGAAATATGGTATTCTTGGCCTCACAAAAGATCAGATTATTGAAAAGTACGGATTGTAACAGGCTGCTTTTTTAAGGTACGGCTTCATTTTTTTCACCTGA
>Ga0209262_10000208_pt1 | contig 32394 bp, 25 predicted proteins | sample Lowcelwee11metaG_FD_187171 | JGI IMG/M metagenome (GOLD analysis project Ga0209262, IMG submission 187171) | Freshwater pond sediment microbial communities from the University of Edinburgh, under environmental carbon perturbations - Low... | ecosystem: Environmental > Aquatic > Freshwater >... | reverse complement strand
ATGCCTGCAGCATCCCACGATTCCCTGACAGTGCTGCGTGATGCTATGCCGCAGGCATTGTTGTGTTTCAGTATTGCGCAGGTAGTCTCATCAAACTCATCGATAAGTGCTATTGCTGCGTCAATATCGAGAAGGTTATTATAGGATATTTCCTTGCCGTGAAGCTGATCGAATATGTTCTTCAGGTTACCGAAAAACAGCCCCTTCTGATGCGGATTCTCTCCGTAGCGCAAAGGCTCTCCCGTCTGAATGCTCCTCTTGAACGAAGTGACCTGATCATGCCGGTTGAACCAGCTGAAAATGGCCGCATCATAATGTGAGGTGAGGTCAAAAGCCTCAACGGCAAACCTGTACAGTTCCTCTCCCCTGACAACTCCGTCGTTCCTGTCCAGTATCTGCATAAGGGGTTCATACTGCAGCCTGGAAGAGACTATCAGCACATCAGCATGATTCTTGGCACCTGCCCTGATAAGCGAAACACCCCCGATGTCAATCTTTTCAATTATTTCCTGATCAGCAGCTCCCGAAGCTACTGTCTCCTCAAAGGGGTACAGATCAACAATAACCAGATCAAAAAGCCGGATGTTGTATTCGGCAACCTGCTTCATATCTGTCACATTATCCCTTCTCGCAAGGATCCCTCCGAATATGCCGGGATGAAGTGTCTTGACCCGGCCTCCCAGAATAGAGGGATAAGTGGTTATATCCTCAACCCTGACAGCCTCCACTCCTGCCCTGGTAATAAAATCGTATGATCCTCCAGTCGAGACAATGCTGACACCAAGAGCCTTCAGCTTCTTAACGATTGGCTCCAGCCCATCCTTATAATAGACTGAAATAAAGGCACTCTTTATTATTATATCTCTCATTAATAGCGACTTAGATTGCAGATACCCCGGAAGAAGCAATCCGTTAAAAATAGATATTTTTTTTGACAAGCAATGTTTTATTAATTATTTGAATTCGTGAATTATCGGGGAGTTAATGATGTTTCTTATTTGATTACCTTTGGCCTTGATTAATTACATTGGCATGTGGATCAGATTGTTGAAAGAGAGTTTTCTGTTTGCTTATAGTTCAGTGTCAGTCAATAAGTTGCGGACATTTCTGTCGCTCTTCGGCATCACTATCGGAATTGTTTCCATAATTTCTGTCTTCACTGTGTTTGACTGGATGGAAAACGGGATCAGAACAGGGATTGAATCACTTGGAGATAATACTATCTATGTTGAGAAGATGCCTTGGACTCCTTCGCCTGACATGAAGTGGTGGGACATGATCAGATGGCCTGCTCCGTCACCCGAAGATTTTGAGGCGATTCAGAGAAGGTCTGTTTCAACAGAGGCGGTTTGCTTTACGGTTTTTGCTCCGCGTACTGTCAAGTACCGCAGTAATTCGGTGAATGACACATATATCTCAGGCGTGACCCATGACTTTGACAAGGTGAGATCGTTTGAACTGGACAAAGGGCGCTACTTTACGCTGTCAGAGTCTGCTGCCGGCAAGCCGGTGGCGATCATCGGTGCGGTAGTTGCGGAGAGGCTCTTTGATAAGGCCGATCCTCTGGGGAAGGAGATAACGATCAGCGGGTACAGGGCAGTGATCATCGGCACCTTCAAAAAGGAGGGCAAGGGGGGATTCAGTGACAGCGGTATGGATGAACTGATGGTTGTTCCGCTTAACTTCATAAGTAACTTCGTCAACTTCCGGAACCGAAACCTCAACTCTGACATAATGATAAGAGGCAAAGAGGGTGTGTCGGTTCTGCAGCTCTCTGATGAGGTAACCATGATCCTCAGGGCAGCAAGAAGGCTTAGTCCGGGGGAGATAAGCAACTTTTCGGTCAACCAGGCCAGCCAGGTGACACAGAGCCTTGAACCTGTCTTCGCGGGAATAAACATTGCCGGGTGGATCATCGGCGGTTTTTCAATCCTCGTCGGAGGATTTGGCATAGCCAACATCATGTTTGTTTCTGTCAGGGAAAGAACGAGCATAATAGGAATACAGAAAGCACTCGGGGCCAAGAGAAGGTTTATCCTGCTTCAGTTCCTGATTGAATCGGTGCTCCTGTCGATAACTGGTGGCATTGTCGGACTAATAATCATCTTCATTGCAACCCTCTTTGTCAATTATCTCTATAACCTTGAGATGTTTCTAACGGCGGGAAACATCATACTTGCGATAACCATCTCAGGGGTAATCGGAATAGTTGCAGGCTTTGCTCCGGCGTCTACAGCCTCAAAGATGAATCCTGTTGAAGCAATAGGCTATTCATTCTGACAGCCCTTCTTTCAGGGATCCTGCTGTTGCCTGTGTGCATCAACCCACCTGGTGAGCTCCACAAACTGATCGACCGAAAGCTGCTCCGGTCTCAGTGACAGAAGTGGCATTGATCCGGCATCAGGCTTTATCATCATCTTAATAGGATTGCGTATCATCTTGCGGCGCTGGTTGAAGCAACGCTTTACCACGCTGAAGAATAGTTTCTCGTCGCAATCGAGCTTCTCTCTCTTGTTCCTTTCAAGCCTTATAACAGCAGATTTTACATTTGGCGGGGGAGAGAAGACCTGCTCACTCACGGTGAAGAGATAACCGATGTCATACCACGCCCGCAGAAGGACACTCAGGATGCCATAGACCCTGCTTCCCGGGTCAGAGCATATCCGCTCAGCCACCTCTTTCTGAACCATGCATACAACCTCTGTCACCCTGTCACGGTTCTCCAGTATCCTGAAGAAGATCTGGCTCGATATGTTGTAGGGAAAGTTGCCGATCAGGGCAATCGTCTCTCCCATCGGACGGAGGTCCATCTCCAGGAAATCACCGCTGATGATCTCTCCAATGCCTGTCAGATTAGTTTCAAGGTATTCAACTGCTTCCCGGTCTATCTCGACGACCTTGAGTGACGGGAAATGTCTCTCAATAAGAAATTGTGTCAGCACACCCATGCCGGGACCCACCTCGAGGACTGTATCACACCTGTCAGCCCTGAGTGCATCAACAATTGATGCTGCAATCCTCTTGTCCCTAAGAAAATGCTGGCCTAAGTGTTTTTTTGCTCTTACTTTACCGTCTCCCATGGAGGTACCAGTCTGTCAGGTCCGAATCCCGGTATTTTTATCCGTTCGGTCAAATTCAGAAGCCGTTTCAGCAGGTTCAGATAGAGTGTCACAAAGAGAAGCAGGTTAAGCACCCAGATCACTGCCATGTTGAACCATAATGTGCCTATACGCCAGTTGCCAATCATCTTGAACGGCGCATAGAAATGAGCCCTGCCATAGTGTGAACCGGGCTCCATAAGTACCGGGTCCGATTTCTGGATGATCCGGCTCCTGGTCTCATAAGTCTTCTTCAGAACCAGACGGTTAAGGAGCAGATCCGCCATTTCTTCATTGTGGGTGGTCTCACGTACCCTTACCAGCTCATCCCTTCCCATAGCCTTTGTAAGACTGTCGGTAATCTGGTCCTTGACCCTGGTATAATGGATATATTTCGTCCTGATCACCTTCTGAAGAGAATCAAGATAGTTTTCCACAAAATTGTATGTGTCGGCATCATAGGGTTTCTTTCCTAAAAGATTCACCACCGGGGAAGAGTCGAAACCCTCCTCTTCGCTGAGCTTGCTTATATGCCATGTAAGTTTCCTGATATTATCGTCATACGCCTCACTGAGATCAGGCTTGTCCCAGGCATAGAAACATTCATTGCTCTTCTTTTTAAGCTCCGGTATCAGGAATGCAGACTGCCAGTCATATCTGCTTATGTTAACCTCATTGTTGAAGTAAGGCTTCATGTAACTGCTTGAACGAAACTGTTCAACAGCCATTGCCTCATATGACCATCTTGTTGTCATGAGGTCTCCGATGACAGGCACATAAATCTTTCTTGTCATGGTCTCATGAAGGTCATCATATCTTATCATGGCCCCTCCGAGAAGCAGCTGGGGAACAAGGATGAGCGGAATGAGGATATAAATGTTAATCACCGATTTCATCCCGGCTGAAATATTCAGGCCGGTCATATTTCCGAAGCATGAGGTGGTAAAGAGGATCAGCCAGTGCCTCCACATCATCCCCTCCACATCGAGGATGTACTGTGCTACAATCACATACGTGAATGTTTGCACTGCTGACAGCCCGAAAAGGAGAGTAATCTTTGACTGCAGATAACTCCAGCGGCTGATATTAAGGTATTTCTCGCGTTCGAGTATCTTTCTGTCCTTGAATATCTCTTCCGCGCTCACAGTCAGACCCAGGAAAAGGGCTACCACAACGCTCATGAAGAGAAACACCGGGTAGTTCTTGTTTTCAGAGAAGAGGTATACCCCCTCAGTCACATATTTTGAGAAATAGCCCAGTATAAAGGCCAGCAGCGGTGGCTCAAGGAGGTTGATTATAAGGTACTGCCTGTCGGCAAATTTTCTTACAAGGTCTCTCTTTACAAATGTGCGAGCCTGTTTCAGCTTGTCAGGAACCTTGAAATTGCTCGGAGGCAGCGGTTTCATCTCGGGCCTGCCGCTTATCGCGGGCTCCATCTTCTGCCTGTACCTGTGATACCACTCAACCGGAGATACCTGTCTCTCCGACCCCTTGTTGCCGTTGTTGTCAACCAGCTTCGCCTCAACAATCTGGAGTATTTCGTCAGTCTCAACGTTACCGCAGGTAGGGCATTCGCTCTCTGCTGCGTTTGCCTGTGATGTTTCGGTCTTGAAATAAACTATCGCCTCTACGGGGTCACCGTCATAGATCATATACCCCCCCTTGTCAAGCACCCAGAGCCTGTCAAACATCTTCAGGATATTGGAGGAGGGCTGGTGTATGATCACGTAGACAAGCCTCCCCTTTGTTGCCTGGTCCTTCAGCAGCTCCATCACCTTCTCCGAATCATGAGAGGAGAGGCCTGATGTAGGCTCATCGGCAAAGAGTACCGCCGGTTCACGCATCAGCTCAAGCCCTATGTTCAGTCTTTTTCGCTGTCCTCCGCTTATCTTCTTATTCAGCGGATCGCCAACAAGCAGGTCCCTGATCTCAAAGAGATCGAGCTGCTTCAGTACGGCAACGACAACTTCATCGAGCTGTTTTATGTCATAGCCTCCAAACGTAAGCTTGGCGTTATAATAGAGGTTCTGGTATACGGTCAGCTCCTCAATAAGGAGGTCATCCTGCGGGACATACCCAATGAGGCCGGTAAGTGCCTCCGGTTCTGTGTGGAGGTCATATCCGTTGATATAAACTGAGCCGCTCTCAGGAGTCAGCTTCCCGTTGAGGATGTTGAGCAGGGTGCTCTTCCCAACGCCGCTGCCACCCATTATGCCAACAAGGTTTCCTGACTTGACACTGAAGCTGAGAGGCTGAACACCGTTATCTGACCCCTTGAAATGGAACTCAATATTCTGTCCCTCAAAGAGGATGTCTTCGCTGAACTGCCCCCTGATGAACTTGCGGTATATTGCGGTATAATAGAGAGGAGACATGCCTGCCCCCCGGATGTTAACCCCCGGATCAAGGAGGTATGGTCTCAGAGGTACTACATTACGGCCCTTAAAGTGGAGAGCTGCGTTGCCTTCATACATGAAAAGAAGATGGCCTGAGCTCTCGATGTATAGTACGTAGATAGTTCCTTTAAGTCCCCTGACGACCATATGGTGCCATTCGTGGTAATTGGCATACTTCGAGGCGGGCCCCCCTATATTGTCGTCACCCTCAATGGCAAGAAGATGGTCAGGATCTACCTTGTCAAACCTCATCCCAAGCATGAAGGCTGAAGCATTCGTAGTCTCTTCCTTTGAGACATTGAAAGTACGGGCTACGATATCTACAATAGATGACTCCTGCTCTGAAATAGAGCCGTCTTCGTAGACAAACTCAAGAAGCTGAAGAAAGACTATCATCCTCTCCTCAATGAAGAGCCCTTTCTTGATCTGCCTGCAGATGTTTGTGATCTGGAATGTAATCAGGGAATTTTCATCAGAGAGTTCTCCCTCATCCACTGTCTTGAGCTCACGCTCATAAAAATGGAGATTGTTCTCATAAAGCTTAAAGTATTCGGCTTCAAGCTCCTGATTGAGATACCGCCGCAGGTAACTGCGAAGGATCTTTTTGCCTCTGGATGTCACTCCTCCCGGATTGACAGTAGAGATAATGGCAAAAATATGTATCAGTGCATGTAATACTGATTCCCTCATCGTCTTAAAAAAAGACCGCAAATGTTTTTTGCGGTCTGAAAAGAGTTGAATGAAATTACTTTACCATCTCCGCCCTGACCGCACCGACAGCCCGTTTAAGGTCTTCGATATTCTGCATCGTGAGGCTGGTGCTGAGTGTCGCGTAGATATCATTGATAGGCTTAAGATCCTGCATCATCTTGACTACAAGGGCATCATCAGAGTGAGGCTTGGCAATCTCGAGGAACATATCAAAAGATTTTTTCTGATCTATAAGTACCTGCTCGAAGCCCGTAAGATGTGCTCCTGACTCGGACACGGCGAGGGTAAGATACATCCCTTCAAGCCAGGCACCTCCGATCATAAGCATGGCAATGTTTGCCTGCCCGGCGTCAACCATGTATGCATATGTGCGGTCAAAAACATCGGTAAGAATGGTTACCAGCGTATCCCTGTTGTCAAAATTATTCCTGATCTTTTCATAAAGAGTTTCATCGTAGATCTTCGCAAGATTCAGGTCATTTGCCAGGATACGCATAGCATCCAGATAATTGATCACATCCTGCTGCATGTTATAAACCGTCACATAGCTGAGATCGGCACCGTAAACCCCGAGATTCACTGACCTGCTGTAGCTGGTAACGTACTTCTTTGCATTATATGACGGATTGGTTACACCAAGTATATAACCCAGATCAAGGTCACTAAGCTGCTTGATGACCTCGGCCGAGGTAGGAAGCGGATAAACATTCTCTTCCAGCTTGTCCTCAAGGATCTCCTTCTCAATTATGTTAGACTCAGGTTGCTTTTTTGATTCACCCCTGTTCTTGCAGGAGTACATACCGGCAGCCGCAACTATCATTACAGCAACCAGGATCTTTGTGTAACTCTTTTTCATAAATCTGCTTTTTGTGCCTTTATTTAGATTTGTAAAATTAAAACAATTAATTTTCCAAGTTAACATATTTGAGAATATATTTTGGAAAAAGACCTGCCATCTGGCCCTCTCAAGATAAACAGCAAGGGGTCGAGCGTTGTTCATACTATTTTCCATATATTTGCATCCCGGACAAACAGACAGACCCTGAATGTGGAACTTTGACGAGGAAATCAACCGGGAAAACAGCAACAGCATTAAATACGACTGGAGAGAAAAGATCTTCGGAAGATCCGATCTGATCCCGATGTGGGTGGCAGACATGGACTTCAGGACCCCCTCATTTGTGATTGATGCAATTTCAGGAAGGGTGAAGCATGAAATACTGGGGTACTCATACAGACCCGAATCCTATTTTGATGCACTTATTAAATGGATCGGCGCGAGACATGGCTGGGATATCAGGCGCGACTGGATAGAGTTCAGCCCGGGAGTGGTCCCTGCTCTAAATATATGCACGCTTGCATACACAGACCACGACTCCGGAATAATCATCCAGCCACCGGTATATACTCCATTTCACGGCGCAGCAAAGGATCATGGCAGACGACTGCTGTACAACAGCCTGCTGGAGACACCCGACGGATGGGTGATGGACTTCGATGGCCTTGAAAAAATGATCACTCCTGCAACCAGGATGATTATAATCTCCAATCCTCATAATCCGGTCGGCCGGGTATGGAGGAGAGATGAGCTCGAACGGCTGGTTGATATCTGTTTCGCAAAAGGAATCGTAATCCTTTCTGACGAAATACACTCTGATCTTATCCTTCCCGGCAACAGGCACATACCTGTCGCCTCCCTGTCTGAGAAGGCAACGTCAATAACCGTTACCTGCATGGCTCCGAGCAAGACCTTCAACCTTGCCGGGCTCTCAACGTCATCAATGATAATACCTGATGCCACCCTGAGGGAGAAATACAGGAACGTGCTTGAAGGGCTTCATCTTCACCTTGGAAACATCTTTGGCAACGTGGCATCGGAGGCAGCATATACTCACGGCCATGAGTGGCTCAATGACCTGCTGGTCTACATTCAGGGCAACGTTGACAGAGTAGTCACTTTCTGCAGTGACCATGTTCCGGTGATTAAGCCGGTCACCCCTGAGGCTACCTACATGATATGGCTCGACTGCCGGCAGATGGGAATGAGCGGGAAGGATCTCCACAGGTTCTTCATTGAGAAGGCAGGGGTGGGGATGAACGAGGGATCGCTCTTCGGTCCCGGGGGAGAAGGATTTATGAGGATGAACGTAGCATGCCCCGCGTCGGTTGTTGATAAGGCACTGAAACAGATTGAGAGCGCAATAAACGGTTAAGAAGATGACAGAAAAGAGAATAAGTGTCAAACTTACCCTGGAGGACGGTACAGTATACAGGGGCTGGTCATTCGGGGCACAGGTGGCGGCAGCCGGTGAGGTGGTATTCAACACCGCCATGACAGGTTATCCTGAGAGTCTCACTGACCCCTCGTACCGGGGCCAGGTGCTCTGCCTGACCTATCCGCTTGTAGGCAATTACGGGGCGCCGGGAAAGAGCGAACAGGATGACCTCTATCTCTTTTATGAATCTTCAGGGGTGCATATTTCAGCATTAATCGTTTCAGATTATTCATTCGAATACAGCCACTGGAATGCAAGTCAAAGCCTCGATGAGTGGCTGAAGAAGAGCAATGTGCCGGGGATATACGGCATTGACACGAGGGCGCTGACAAAAAGGATACGCGAGAAGGGGGCAATGCTCGGCAAGGTAGAGCCTGACGGCACGGCAACAGAATTCTATGACCCCAACAAAGTTAACCTTGTTGCCGAGGTCAGCACCGGCACCAGGCAGGTCTACGGAACCGGAAAGTACCGCATTGTACTTGTTGACTGCGGAGTGAAGTACAACATCATCCGCAACCTGATGAAGAGAGATACTACAATAATAAGGGTGCCGTGGGACTATGACTACAGCAGTGAAGAATATGACGGACTGTTCCTTTCGAACGGGCCGGGTGATCCGAAGATGTGCCGTGCAGCGATTGACAATATCAGGAAGTCACTTGACGGTGACAAGCCCATCTTCGGCATCTGTCTCGGAAACCAGCTGATGGCCCTTGCCGCCGGTGCCGATACCTATAAGCTCCGTTACGGACACCGGAGTCACAACCAGCCGGTGCAGATGGTGGGCACCGACAGGGCATATATCACATCGCAGAACCACGGGTTCGCGGTAAACAACAACACCCTCCCGGCAGGCTGGGAGCCACTGTTCATTAACGTCAATGACAACACCAACGAGGGGATGAGGCATGTCTCCAGGCCATTCTTCTCAACGCAGTTTCACCCGGAAGCCTCCGGCGGGCCAACAGACACCGATTTCCTGTTCGACGTGTTTATCGATAATATCGCCAAATCAATGTAAAGACGTTGCATGCAACGTCTCTGCATTCATTAATTACGATCTGTTTTCATTTTTTCAAATAATTCCGCGGGTGATGAATCCGGTTTAAACCCTTCCATGATCTTTTCAACCCGGAGGCGAATGAGATTTGTTCCAGTATTTCCTATGCTGCCGATATGTGAATAATCGGCAGGACTGGTTTTTTTAAACTCACCCGACCCTGCCCTTGATGCAACTGCCCTGTATGCCTCCCTGAATGGGACCCCTCTCATAGTCATCCTGTTGGCCTCTTCAACCGAGAAGACATCATTATATCCCGGATCGTCCATAATATCCTTTCGTATGATCAGTCCGGCCGCAGCAATGCCAATGGCGGTCACCAGCTCATCAGTCTCATCGAAGGCATCAAATATGATTGCCTTAAGTTCCTGGAAGTCGCGGTTATATCCCGGAGGGAGTCCGGCAGTAATGAGCGTCACCTCTCCGGGAACAGCCTGCAGCCTGTTGCACCTGGCTCGTATCAGCTCAAAAAGATCAGGGTTCTTCTTGTGAGGCATTATTGACGAGCCGGTTGTAAGATCGTCTGAGACGGAAACAAACCTGTAACCGGGAGACATGAAAAGTATCACATCCGAGGCGAACCTCCCTATTGTGTTCGCGACAGAGGCTATCGCGCCAGCCAGCTGCCGTTCAGTCCGCCCGCGACTCATCTGGGCATAGGGCGATGTGACTATCAGCCTCTGAAAACCAAGCAGCGAGGCCGTCAGCTCCCTGTCGACGGAGAGGGAGGTGCCATAACCGGCTGCCGTTCCCAGGGGGCAGGCATCTGCCAGGGCTGCAGCACTTGAAAGAACATGCAGGTCATCACAGAGGCTCTCGGCAAACGAGGCAAACCATAACCCGAAAGAGCTGACCATCGCCGCCTGCATGTGGGTGAAGCCAGGCATAAGGTCCTCCTTATGCTTCTCACTGAGATCCATGAATGTATCTGCCAGAAAATTCAGTTCGCGGGCCATAAGGAATGACCGGTGACGCATGAACAGGTGAAGATCTGTCAGCACCTGGTCGTTGCGTGACCTTCCCGTATGAAGCTTCCCGGCTGCCTCACCGGCGAGGGCACGGAGACGAAACTCCACCATGGAGTGGATATCCTCAAACTCTTTTTCTACCTTAAGTAACCCTTGTTCAGCCTCAGCAAAGAGTGCGGAAAGACCTTCAATAAGCTCTCTCCTCTCCTCATCAGTGATTATTCCGCACCTCCCGAGCATCGTGGCATGAGCCATTGAACCCACGATATCGTACGTGGCCAGCCTCGCATCATAAACCCTGTCGCGGTCGCAGGTGAAGCTTATCAGCGATTCCCGGGTCTGGCCACCCTTATCCCACAAATGCATCATTCGGCGCTTTTTTCCTGTTTGCCTCCATGATGGCATGATGTGCCATCAGGCGGATAGCGTTGATGCGAATGAACCCGAGGCTGTCAGTCTGATTGAATCCTCCCTCGATGTCCATGCTTGACAACTCCTTATTATATAATGATGACGGCGATTCACGTCCTTCAATGATGATGTTGCCCTTGTAGAGCAGCATGTGAACAACACCGTCAATCACCTCCTGGCTCTTGTCCATTGCCGCCTGCAGGAACTCCATCTCAGGCGAGAACCAGAAGCCGTTGTAGACCAGCTCGGCGAAGACAGGGGCGAGCATGTTGCGCAGACGCATCACCTCACGGTCCATGGCAATACCCTCTATGTCCTTGTGCGCGGCATGAAGTATCGTTGCACCGGGGGTCTCATATATGCCCCTCGACTTGATGCCTACATACCTGTTCTCAACCATGTCAAGCAGGCCTATGCCGTTCTGTCCGCCTATCCTGTTTAGATATGTGAACAGCTCAAGCGGGTCAGTATAAACGGTTCCGTCATCCCTGTTGGTGACCTTTACCGGAATACCGTCGCGGAAGGTGACAGATATGTGCGTCTCCCTGTCAGGTGCATCCATCGGCATCACCATTTTCTGAAGGATATCCTTGCCGGCAAAATAGAGAGGGTCTTCAAGGATGCCTGCCTCATGGCTGATATGCATCAGGTTGTCATCCTCGCTGTAGGGTTTGGAGATGGACGCCTTTACCGGGATACGGTGACCGGCAGCGTACCTGATCATGTCAGAACGGCCCTGAAACTGCGAAAGGAACTCAGGGTCCTTCCATGGTGAAATGACCTTTATGTCAGGCTTGAGCGCATAGTATGTCAGCTCGAAGCGCACCTGGTCATTCCCCTTTCCTGTTGCCCCGTGCGCCACATAGTCAGCCCCGTACTCAATGGCAGCTTCAATCTGCTTACGGGCAATGAGAGGACGGGCAAGGGCAGTGCCGAGGAGGTAACGATCCTCATATACGGCGTTGGCCTTGATGGCTTTGAATATATATTCAGTGACAAACTCCCTCCTGAGATCCTCAATGATCACTTTTGAGGCACCTATAGCCAGCGCCTTCTGCTGCACCGCCTCATAATCTTCGTCCTGACCGACGTCAGCAACGTAGGCAATAACATCGTATCCTTTGTTTATAAGCCACTTAAGTATTACGGAGGTATCAAGCCCTCCCGAATATGCCAGCATTACTTTTTTCATCTTTTTCTTTTTTTCTCATTATTACTGTTAAAAATCAGGCTGAGACACTCCTCAACTGCGTCGTTGCTCACATTGTCCCTCGGTATAAGGAGAATTGTGTCATCTCCTGCCACTGTCCCGGCTATCTCGTACCTTGCGGCACGGTCAATCTTTATCGCCACCGCAGAAGCAAATCCGGGGTGGGTGCTGATGAGGAGCATGCCTCTCGCCCATATCATCCCCGTGACTGCCTCTTTTGCATGTCCGGGTGTTATCTCAGATGCCTGTTCTCTTTTGGGCGGAAGAAGGTAGCGGTACCCGCCTCTGCCGTCGAAGCCCCTGCTGATACCCAGCTGCCTTAAATCGCGGGAGAGTGTCGCCTGCGTGCACTCTTTCCCTGCTCCCTCCATAAGTTTTAGCAGCTCCTCCTGTGAGGAAATGACATTCTCCGATACGAGTTTCTCGATAAGGATCAGTCGTGATGCTCTGTTCATATTGTATTTTTATTCATATAAAATGCAAATTTATACATTTTTATTTAATACAAATCTTTTGAAGGCAAATTGTTGTATTTTTGCTTTCCAAACAGCAACGATGAAGGAAGAGATAAAGAAGGTGCTGCTGCTGGGCTCAGGGGCACTGAAGATCGGCGAGGCCGGTGAATTTGATTACTCAGGGTCACAAGCTCTTAAGGCACTCCGCGAAGAAGGTATCTTCACCGTTTTGATAAATCCCAACATTGCCACTGTTCAGACCTCGGAGAAGATAGCCGACAAGATATACTTCCTCCCCGTCACTCCCCGGTTTGTCGAACGTGTCATCGCCCGTGAGATGCCCGACGGCATCCTCCTCTCCTTCGGTGGTCAGACTGCCCTTAACTGTGGCACCGCCCTCTTCCGCGCAGGGGTATTCGAAAAGTACAACGTCAGGGTACTTGGCACACCGGTGAGAGCAATAATGGATACCGAAGACCGTGAGCTCTTTGTTAAGAAGCTTGACGAAATCAATGTCAAAACCCCGCGCAGCATTGCCGTCACCAGTGTTGATGATGCACTCAGGGCTGCTGACAAACTCGGGTTTCCGATAATCATACGTGCTGCGTACACCCTCGGGGGTCAGGGCAGCGGGTTCTGCTCTGACACCGATGAGCTCAGGGCTCTTGCAGGGAGGGCATTCACCTTCTCGGGACAGATACTTGTAGAGGAGTCGCTCAAGGGGTGGAAGGAGGTCGAATATGAGGTGGTGCGCGACCGTTATGACAACTGTATCACCGTCTGCAACATGGAGAACTTTGATCCTCTCGGCATACACACCGGTGAGAGCATCGTCGTGGCTCCGTCACAGACACTCACCAACAGCGAATACCACAAGCTCAGGGAGCTGTCGATAAAGATCATAAGGCATGTAGGGATCATCGGTGAGTGCAATGTCCAGTATGCCCTTGACCCCAACTCAGAGGACTACAGGGTCATTGAGGTCAATGCCCGTTTGTCGCGCTCCAGCGCCCTGGCCTCAAAGGCGACGGGTTATCCCCTGGCCTTTGTGGCAGCCAAGCTGGCGCTGGGTTACGGCCTTCACCAGCTGAAGAACTCTGTCACAAAGACCACGACAGCCTGTTTCGAGCCTGCCCTTGACTATATTGTGTGCAAGATACCGCGCTGGGACCTGAACAAGTTCCAGGGGGTGGCGCACGAGATAGGAAGCAGCATGAAGAGCGTCGGTGAGATCATGGCCATCGGACGCACCTTCGAGGAGGCGATACAGAAAGGGCTCAGGATGATCGGGCTCGGCATGCACGGGTTTGTCAGCAACCGTAACCTGAGCTTCAGCGACATAGAGAAGGAACTCTCGGAGCCTACTGACATGCGTATCTTCTCCATAGCAGAGGCGCTGGAGAAGGGGCTCGACGTCGACCGCATCTGCGAGCTGACGAAGATCGACCGCTGGTTTCTTTACAAGCTTCAGAATATAACAGCAATAAAGAAAAAGCTTGAGTCTTACAACGCCATCGAGGAGCTGCCTGCCGAGGAGCTTCTCCATGCCAAGATCAACGGGTTCAGTGACTTCCAGATAGCGCGTCATGTGCTGAAGCCTGACCCGGCAAGGACCAATGATGCAATGCTGACGGTGCGCCGCAACCGCAAGAGCAGGGGTATTGTACCGTATGTCAAGCAGATAGATACTCTTGCTGCCGAGTATCCTGCCGTTACAAACTACCTGTATATGACATACAGCGGTATGGAGCACGATATATGGTACGAGAATGACAAACGATCGGTCATTGTCCTTGGGTCAGGTGCCTACCGCATCGGGTCGAGCGTAGAGTTCGACTGGTGCTCGGTGAATGCCATCAACACTATTCGCCGTGAAGGGTTTCGCGGCGTGATGATCAACTACAATCCGGAGACGGTGAGCACCGACTACGACATGTGTGACCGTCTCTACTTTGACGAGCTCTCATTCGAGAGGGTAATGGATATCATCGACCTGGAGACACCCCGGGGAGTGATCCTCGCCATGGGGGGGCAGATACCCAACAACCTGGCCATGAGGCTTCACAGACAGGGAGTGCCTATCATGGGTACCCCCCCCGAATCTATTGACAGGGCTGAAGACAGGCATAAGTTCTCATCCATGTGCGACACCCTTGCCATCGATCAGCCACGGTGGCAGGAGCTGACGAGCTTTGAGGAGATAGACAGGTTCATTGACGGCATCGGTTTCCCGGTGCTGATCAGGCCCTCGTATGTGTTGTCGGGTGCTGCGATGAATGTGGTCTCAAATCGCAGTGAACTGGTTCACTTCCTTGAACTGGCGGCAAGCGTTTCAAAGGAGCACCCGGTGGTGGTGTCGGAGTTCATCGAGTATGCCAAGGAGATAGAGATTGACGCCGTCGCCGCGGCAGGTGAGATTGTGGCGTATGCCATCAGCGAGCATGTTGAGTATGCAGGCGTCCATTCGGGTGACGCGACGATAGTGTTTCCGCCGCAAAAGATATATTTCGAGACGGTAAGACGTATCAAGCGCATTGCCCGCGAGATAGCAAAGGAGCTGAATATCTCGGGGCCTTTCAACATACAGTTCCTCGCACGCGACAATGACATCAAGGTCATCGAGTGCAACCTGCGCGCCAGCCGGAGCATGCCCTTCGTGTCAAAGGTGCTGAAAACAAACCTCATAGAACTGGCCACAAAAGTGATGCTGGGTGTTCACTGGGAGAAGCCGCACAAATCGGTCTTTGACCTCGATTATGTCGGGGTGAAGGCCTCTCAGTTCAGCTTCTCACGCCTGGCAAAGGCCGATCCTGTGCTGGGTGTCGACATGGCATCGACAGGTGAGGTGGGATGCATCGGAGACAGCTTTCAAGAGGCACTGCTCAAGGCGATGTATTCCGTAGGATACCGCATGCCGGAGAAGGCTGTCCTCATCTCATCAGGTCCGGCCAAGTCAAAGGCTGATCTGATAGAGGCGGCGCGGCTGCTGCAGCAGCGTGGATATAAGTTATACGCAACCCGTGGCACACAGTTGTTCATGAGCAATGCCGGGGTGGAGGCGGAGGTGGCATACTGGCCTGACGAGAAGGAGTCGCCCAACACTGTCGAGCTCATTAGAAGCAGGGTTGTGGACCTGGTTATAAATATCCCCAAGGACCTCTCTGCCGCGGAGCTTAACAACGACTACCAGATAAGGCGCAGTGCGGTTGATTATAACATTCCGCTGATAACCAACGCACGGCTGGCATCGGCATTCATCAACGCCTTCTGCAGCGTGCCCGAGAGTGAGATTGAGATAAAGGCGTGGGACGAGTATTGAGTAGGCAGTAGGCAGTAGGCAGTAGGCAGTAGTGGGAGAAGAGGACAAGGGGCATGGGGCAAGCCTTGTCCGCCTAAGCCTTGGCGAAGGCTGGGGGGCAAGTAGCAAGCGTATAAGAAAGCACGAAAAAATATGATAAAGATCCGGAAAGCGATAAGGAAGGACAGCGAGGCAATAATCAGGTTTCAGCAGGCGATGGCCATGGAGACGGAGGGGATGGAACTGAAGCGTGATGTGCTTACAAATGGTGTACATGCGGTATTCAACGATCATGGCAAAGGGCAGTATTATGTGGCCGAGGATGATGGCAGGATAGTTGCCTCGCTGATGATAACATACGAGTGGAGCGACTGGCGTAATGCGAATGTATGGTGGTTTCAGTCGGTCTACGTCATACCGGAGTACAGGCGCAAGGGTATCTTCAGGATGATGTATGATCATGTGAAGAGTGAGGGGCTGGCTGAGGGTATCGCCGGTCTGCGTCTCTATGTCGAGTCAGAGAACCACCGTGCGCAGAAGACCTATGAGGCGATGGGGATGGACGGAGAGCACTACAGGACGTATGAGTGGATGGCCGGGTAAGGGCAGAGTAATGGGGGGAATTAAGAATTAAGAATTAAGAATTAAGAATTGTGGGCTGGTGATAAGACACTTAGCCTGGTGCCTGCAAGGGGTTCTGACTTTACGGACTTTTGACTTTTGACTTTCGACTTTCGACTTTTGACTTTTGACTTTCGACTTTTGACTTTCAGACTTCAGTTCGATAAATGTGGTGGCTGATAATACCGGTGGCATTTTATTCCCTGGGAATACTGTGGCTGTGGCTGATTCTTGTAAGGAACAGTGATGAGCCGCTGCAGGCAACAGACAGAAGACCTGCAGTGTCGGTTGTTGTCGCCTGCCGCAACGAGGCAAAGACCATCACTGCCCTGCTGGGCTCCCTGGCAGGGCAGGATTATCCTCACGAGCTGCTGGAGATAATAGTTGTGAATGACCGATCTACTGACAGAACTCCTGTTGCAGTGAGTGAGTTCATAGCAGCAAACAGGCACCATTCAAAACCGGATATCAGGCTGATTTACAACACTTCTTCGGGCAAGAAGAGTGCTGTGCGGCTTGGTGTCAGGAGCTCGAAGGGGGAGCTGATACTTACGACCGATGCTGACTGCGTTGTAGGCAGAGGGTGGGTAAGTGCCATGGCCGGCTGTGCGGCGACAGGTGCGGAGATGGTGCTTGGTGAGGTTTACCAGAGTGGCGGAGGAGGCTTTGCGTCCCGTTTTGGCATGCTGGAGTTCTCGGCGCTGCAGGCTGTCAGTGAGGCTGCCGTGCTGTCGGGGCATCCGGTTATGTGCAACGGGGCCAACATGGGGTTCAGGAGGGATATCTACATGCGTCACTCGGGTGAGTTACGTGATGATATTGCCTCTGGTGACGATATTTTTCTTCTGCATGCTGTCAAGCGCGGGGGCGGGGTGATAAGGTATGCGGGTGGTGGTGCGGCGGCGGCGGAGACAGCCGGGGCTGTCACGGCTGCGGCGCTGCTGCGGCAGAGGGCGCGCTGGGCGTCGAAGAGCTTTGCATACAGGGACACTGCGACCCTCACCCTCGTCGCAGCCACGGCGGCGTACAACGCCGCCGTCGCCGCCGCCGTCATCACAGGAATATTCTCCTCCGGCCTCATGCTCCCTGCAACGCTCTACGCCACCCGCCTGATACCCGACTACCTTATTACATACCGTAACATCAAAAAGAGAGAGGGACGTATGCCCCTCCCCTACTTTCTATTGTCTGAACTGATCTACCCCTTCTACTTCGTCCTGGTCGCCCTCCTTACAGTGTTTCCGTCATCAAGGAAATTCAGGCACCACGTATAGTCTAAAAGTCTGAAAGTCAAAAGTCCGTAAAGTCAGAATCCTTTGAAAACACCAGGCTAAGTCTCTTATAACCAGCCCACAACCCACAATTCTTAATTCTTAACTCTTAATTCTTAATTTTTAATTTCCCCCATTACTCTGCCCTGTGCCACTAGTTCCCCTCAGCCAGCACCTTTATCCGCATCAGCCTTATCTCCTCGTCCTCGAACTCACCCGCCAGCTCCTTGATCGCCTCATCCAGCGAACCGGTCTCAGCCTCCTCCATGAAGAATGAGTAGATATCCTGCTGACGGTCCTCATCTATAACCGCATCAACATAATAGTCAATGTTCAGTTTTGTGCCGGAGCTGACAATGGCCTCAATCTCGGAGAGCAGGTCCTCAAACTCTATACCCTTGGCATCGGCAATATCCTCAAGCGGCATCTTCCTGTCAATGCTCTGAATGATATATACCTTCAGTCCCGACTTGTTTACAACCGACCTGACAACCATGTCCTGCGGCCTGATGATCTCCTTGTCGGCAACATAGCTCTTTATTACCTCCACAACCTCTTTCCCGTACCGCTGAGCCTTGCCAGCTCCGATACCCGTTATGTTCTGCAGTTCCTCAAGGGTGACCGGATACTGTATCGCCATCTCCTCCAGCGACGGGTCCTGGAAGATATTATAGGGGGGCTGGTTGGCCTGCTTTGATATCTTCTTCCTCAGATCCTTCAGGATGCTCAGCAGCTCTTCATCAGCTGCAGCGGTGCGCGCACCGAATGAGGCCTCCTCGTCTTCAGACTCGGAATAATCATGGTCCTCATTCAGCATGAAACTCTGCGGCTTCTCCAGGAACTGGTGACCCTTGGGAGTCAGCCCCAAAAGGCCGTAGTTCTCTATGTCCTTGTTTAACAGCTTATTGATGAGAGCCTGCCTGATGACCATGTTCCAGAAACGCTCATCCTTTTCCTCATCTATCCCGAAGGTTTCGAGCTTGTGATGCTTATATGACTTGATAGCCGAATTCAGTGTTCCGGCCAGTATCTTGGCTATATGGTCTGCCTTATGCTTCTCCTTGACGGCCAGCACCGTCTCAAGCACGTTCACAACATACTCCGAGCCCTCAAACTGTGTCTTGGGATGGAGGCAGTTATCGCATGCCTCACAGTTCTCCTGCCTGTATTCTTCACCGAAATAGTGCAGCAGGAGCCTGCGCCGGCATGTCGATGATTCTGCATACGACACTGTCTCGAGCAGCAGCTGTTTTCCTATCTCCTGCTCGGCAATAGGTTTTCCCTGCATGAATTTCTCGAGCTTGACAATATCATCATAGCTGTAGTATGCGATGCAGCGACCCTCTCCACCGTCACGCCCCGAGCGGCCTGTCTCCTGGTAGTACCCCTCAAGGCTCTTGGGCATGTCATAGTGTATGACATACCTTACATCCGGCTTGTCAATGCCCATGCCGAAGGCTATGGTTGCAACTATCACATCAACCTCCTCCATCAGGAACTTATCCTGGTTCGTGGTCCTGGTGACAGAGTCCATACCCGCATGGTATGCCAGCGCTTTAATATCATTCACTTTCAGTGTCTCTGCAAGCTCTTCTACCTTCTTGCGGCTGAGACAGTAGATGATCCCTGATTTGCCCGGGTTGTTCTTGATGTATTTTATTATCTCCCGTGCAGCATCCTGCTTTGCCTTTACCTCGTAATAAAGGTTCGGCCTGTTGAATGATGACTTGAATATCTGCGAATCAGTGATGCCAAGGTTCTTCATTATGTCATGCTGCACCTTGGGTGTGGCCGTAGCTGTGAGAGCTATGATGGGGGCACGGGTGATAGTATCTATGATAGGACGTATGCGCCGGTATTCAGGCCTGAAGTCGTGCCCCCACTCTGATATGCAGTGAGCCTCATCAACAGCATAGAATGATACCTTCACGCTCCGGAGAAAATCGATGTTCTCATCCTTCGTCAGTGACTCAGGGGCAACATACAATAACTTGGTCTTACCATGTATCACATCCTGCCTGACCCGCGTTATTGCAGTCTTGGTAAGTGAAGAGTTGAGGAAATGTGCGACGTCATCCGTAGTGTTGAAGTTGCGCATAGCGTCAACCTGGTTCTTCATCAGTGCTATCAGGGGTGAGATGACAACAGCAGTACCCTGCATCATCACAGCGGGCAGCTGGTAGCAGAGTGACTTGCCTCCGCCGGTAGGCATAAGCACAAACGTGTCACTGCCGCCGAGAACACTCTTTATGATCTCCTCCTGATTACCCTTGAAAGTATCAAACCCAAAGTAACGCTTCAGATAATCATGTATAGAATTATCATCAAACATCTTAATCTTCCCCCTGCATTAAAACCTGAAATATGGTAAGACAATAAACCAAGGTACTAACTTTATGCATTTAATCTCATCCTTTATATCAAAATTAAGTTAATTTCAATCATATATCAAATCTTTTCTCCCAAAAGAGAAAATAAAAACGTTTGGTTGGAAAAATAAGATTTAGCATCTTTACACGCCTTAAAATAAGGCACGTCTGATGATTGGCAAAAAGAAAAAGAGAGGCGAGGGTGAAGGTGAGATGACCTTTCTGCAGCACCTGGAAGAGCTGCGGTGGCATCTGATAAGGGCTTTTATTGCCGTTGTAGCCGGCGCCATCGTCGCCTTTGTCTTCAAAGACATCATCTTCGATCATATCATTCTTGCACCCAACAATCCGGATTTTATAACCAACAGGCTCCTCTGCCAGCTTGCTGAGATAGTGAATGCGCCGGCTCTGTGCATCAACCAGAATCCTATCGAGCTCATCAGCATAAAGATGGCCGGACAGTTTACAACGCATATCAACATCTCACTCGTTGCCGGTCTTATCTTGGCATTTCCTTATGTTTTCTGGGAGTTCTGGTCATTTTTCAAGCCTGCCCTTTACGAGAAGGAGGCCAGGTATGCACGGGGAGCTGTCTTCTCTGCATCGCTGCTCTTCCTGTTAGGGATCCTGTTCGGCTTCTTTGTTATTACTCCTCTGTCTATCAATTTTCTTGGCAGTTACCGCGTCAGTGACCTGGTACAGAACCAGATCAACATTGCATCATACATCGGGTCGGTGACATCGGTGGCTCTTGCGGCAGGAGTAACCTTTGAACTGCCGATAGTGGCTTATTTCCTTACCCGGATAGGGGTCATCACGCCGGAATTCATGCGTAAGTACCGCAAGCACTCAATAGTTGTGATACTTATCCTTGCCGCCATCATCACACCCCCTGATGTCTTCAGCCAGATACTTGTCTCACTGCCGTTGCTGTTGTTGTATGAAGTGAGTATCTTTATCGCTGCCAGGGTGGTCAAGAACCGGGCAATAGACGATGCAGCGCGCGAAGCCGCAGAGTCAGCCCATTGAACCGGAACCGATGAAACTCTATACGACAGACCTGATAAAGAGATACAAGACCCGCACCGTGGTGAACGAGGTCTCCGTAGAGGTCGAGCAGGGTGAGATAGTCGGTCTCCTCGGCCCCAACGGAGCCGGAAAGACCACGACATTTTACATGATCGTCGGACTCATAAAACCCAACGGAGGCAATATCTTCCTCGATAATATCAACCTGACCAACTTCCCGATGTACCGCCGGGCACGGCTGGGGATAGGATACCTGGCGCAGGAGGCCTCCGTCTTCAGGCAGATGAGCGTCGAGGATAATATCCTTTCTGTGATGGAACTCTCTGACATGGGTGTTGATGAGCGGCATGAGCGCCTTGAGTCACTGCTCTCCGAGTTCGGTCTCGCAAGGATCCGCAAGAGCCTCGGCATTCAACTGTCAGGAGGCGAGCGACGCCGTACGGAGATAGCCCGCGCACTGGCACTGAAACCGAGATTCATCCTGCTCGATGAACCTTTTGCCGGTGTTGACCCTATCGCCGTGGAAGATATCCAGGAGATAGTCTCTCACCTTAAAGACAAGAACATCGGGATCCTCATTACCGACCATAACGTCCATGAGACCCTTTCAATCACAGACAGAGCCTACCTTCTCTTCGAGGGGAAGATACTGAAGCAGGGGACATCGGCACAGCTTGCTGATGATGAACAGGTAAGGAACGTCTATCTCGGTAAGAACTTCGAACTCAGGAGGTAATTTACCATTCCGCTTTGATACTTCGTATTATTTACTAATTTTGCGCCGGATTTTGCGGATGTGTCGTAATTGGTAGCCGAGCAAGACTTAGGATCTTGTGCCTCAGGGCGTGGGGGTTCGAGTCCCTTCATCCGCACAAAACAAGAGAACCGCTCTGACTGTCAGACAAAACGACGATCAAGCGGTTTTTAAATCGACAGTTAATTTTACTATATATGAATATTACCAGAGAGAACATTGACGCACTGAATGCACATGTCATAATCAATATCGCTAAGTCTGATTATGAAGAGAAACTTGACAAGAAACTGCGCGAGTACAGAAGAAATGCCAGTATTAAGGGTTTCCGCCCCGGACACGCTCCCTTCCCGATGATCAAAAAGATGTACGGCACATCCATACTCGTCGACGAGATAAATAAACTGGTCTCTGAAGGACTCTCAGATTACATTAAGAATGAACAGCTTGACATCCTCGGCGAACCATTGCCAAAGAACGACGGGCACTCATTTGACCCTGAGAACTCGGAGGAGTTTACCTTCACCTTTGAGCTTGGACTGGCACCTGTGTTTGAGCTGTCACTGACGAAGAAACAGAAACTTACAAGGTATATCATTGAGCCTGATGCCAGAATGATAGCCGATTACATCGATAACTATGCACGGAGGAACGGCGAATTCATAATCGTGAATGAGGCGGAAGAGAAGGATATGATCAAAGGCGCCATTGCCTCTGCCGACGGCATTATCACTAATGAGGACGCAACCCTCTCCGTTGACCTGGTAAAGGATGAGGCAATCAAGAAGGAATTCATCGGTAAAAAAGGAGGAGACACGGTCACCTTTGACATACGCACGGCGTTCCCGAACGACAATGAGATTGCCGGATTGCTCCGCAGACAGAAGGATGAGGTTAAGGAGATAACCGGTGACTTCACCGTCACCGTGAGGGAAGTCTCGAGGTTCATGCCCGCAGAGAACAACCAGGAACTGTGGGATAAGGTTTACGGTGAGGGGACCGTCACCACGGCAGAGGAGTTCGAGGCTAAGGTTACCGATGAGATAAGAACATACTTCAACCGTGAAACCGACTTCAAACTGAAGACCGACGCACGTGATGCCATCCTTGAAAAAACACCATTCGACCTTCCCGACGAGTTTCTCAAGAGATGGCTGGTCAGGGCAAACGAAAAGACTACTGCAGAAGAAATTGAAAAGGACTATCATCATTTCCGGGACGATCTCCGCTGGCAGCTGATCAAAAACAGGATTGCAAAGGAGAATGAGGTCAGGATAACCGATGATGAGATCCTTGCCGAGGCGATGGCCTTCACCAGGTCACAGTTCTCACAGTACGGACTCTATTATGCAACCGATGAGCAGATTACCTCTTTTGCCAGGGAGATGCTGCGCAAGGAGGATGAATCGCGCCGGATAGCAGAAAAGGTTCTCGACACAAGGGTCCTTGAGATAGTCATCGACAACCTTAAGGTGGAAGAGAAGAAGGTAACGATCGAAGAGTTCAACAAGCTCTTTGAGAAGAAGTAAAACCAAATAATATATATTTTATATCTTTGAAGATCAATCAAAGTCAATAACTATGTCTGATAACAGAGATTTCAGAAAATTTGCAGCTGACAGGTTCCGGATAACGAGCATGGACATGCATCGTTTTACGTCAATCTATAACAGCTACATCTCCCCTACCATTATAGAAGAGCGCCAACTTAACATTGCATCGATGGATGTCTTTTCGCGCCTGATGATGGACCGGATAATTTTCCTTGGTCTTCCAATAGATGACTACGTAGCCAACATAATACAGGCACAGCTGCTCTATCTTGATTCATCAGATCCGGGGAAGGATATACAGATATATATCAATACCCCGGGAGGGTCTGTTCATGCCGGACTGGGAATCTATGACACCATGCAGTACATCTCTGCGGATATTGCCACAATATGTACCGGCATGGCCGCCTCTATGGGGGCAATACTTCTCACGGCAGGGACGAAGGGAAAGAGATCGGCCCTGAAACATTCGCGCATAATGATTCATCAGCCGATGGGCGGCGCCGAAGGTCAGGCTTCTGATATAGAGATAGTGGCAAAAGAGATCGTAAAGCTTAAAAAAGAGCTCTATGAAATCATCGCCTTCCATACAGGCAAGCCGGTTGATAAGGTTGAAAAAGACTCGGACCGCGATTACTGGATGACATCAAATGAGGCCAGGGAGTACGGTATGATTGACGAGGTTTTGTCAAGAACAAAGAAATAAGTCCAGCTGATGGATAAATGCTCGTTCTGCGGCCGCACCAAGAAAGAGGCAAACCTGCTCATCGCAGGTCTTGAGGGCCATATATGTGACCACTGCATAGAGCAGGCTCACAATATCATGGCTGAAGAACTGGGCACCAAGTCAAATTTCAGCCTCGAGAGCATCAAGCTGCGAAAACCTGATGAGATAAAAAAATTCCTTGACCAGTATGTGATCGGACAGGAGAAAGCGAAGAAGATACTCTCAGTTGCCGTTTACAACCATTATAAGCGCCTGATGCAGCGGGCCGACAGCGATGATGTCGAAATAGAAAAATCGAATATTGTGCTTGTGGGTGAGACCGGCACCGGCAAGACACTCCTTGCCCGTACAATAGCACGCATGCTGCATGTCCCCTTCACCATCGTTGATGCCACAGTGCTCACCGAAGCCGGTTATGTGGGTGAAGATATCGAGAGTCTCCTGACACGGCTGCTGCAGAACGCAGATTATGATGTCAAGGCTGCAGAAAAAGGTATAGTCTTCATCGATGAGCTCGACAAGATAGCGCGCAAGGGTGATAATCCCTCCATCACCCGTGATGTGTCAGGCGAAGGTGTTCAGCAGGGTCTGCTGAAGCTCCTTGAGGGTTCAATAGTAAACGTGCCGCCCCAGGGAGGACGCAAGCACCCCGAACAGAAGATGATACCCGTCGATACAAAAAATATACTGTTCATCTGCGGGGGCGCATTTGAAGGCATTGAGAAAAAGATTGCACACCGTCTGAACACAACCGTGGTCGGGTATACTGCAAGCCGTTCACGCGACAGGTATGACAAGACCGATCTCCTGAAATACATTGCCCCGCAGGATCTGCGGGCATACGGACTCATACCGGAGATCATCGGCCGCCTGCCGGTGCTGACTCACCTGTCTCCACTTGACGCTGAAGCACTGAGAGCCATCCTGACCGAACCGAAGAACGCCATCACCAAACAGTATATCAAACTCTTTGCAATGGATGGAATAGAGCTCTCATTCACCCCTGAGGCACTCGATTATATTGTCGACAAATCGGTGGAATTCAAGCTCGGGGCCAGGGGCCTGCGTGCAATATGCGAAAACATCATGATGGATGCAATGTTCGAGCTCCCGTCGCAGGAGGTAAAAGAATTTACAGTGACAACCGAGTACGCTGCCCGTAAGCTCGAAAGGGTAGACATGAAGATCCTTAAGGCATCATAAAAATGAAATCCCGGCCTGATAGACCGGGATTTTTATTTGATACATATTGCAGAGGCGCAGCATGCTACGCCTTTACAAATTATATGAGTTAATTGTTTGCCGGGAATTTCGGGTGCCTGAACCTCAGGGTTATCTCCTTGCTCTCATCTCCCCTTGTAATTGTCGCATAAGCATCACATTTACCATCGCCGTAATCAAGATCGAAAGGCTCAATGCCTTCAACCTCAAACCTCTTTGTGCCGCTGACAATGAACCGGCATGCTGCGGTCCAGTGCAGAGCATTGGTGATTGTATGGGTAAAGCTCTTACCGTCAAGATTCACCCCTGTGGCAACTCCTGTGATAAGACACTCGTCATCCCACGGAGTGCGGGTAAGGAAGCCTGATATGTATTCCCTCTCACGCTCAACCTCGCGCACGATGGTCTTGCCGTCAGGAAAGGTCATCTTTCCGTCTGAAAGATTAATGCCAAACACAACATTCTGATTAGTGTTAAGCCCGAGATTTTCAACGCTCTTGGTACCTTCTATTTTGACCCCGTTGACAAAGTAGTTGTCAAAGGTTACAGTCCTCACTGCCCCTTTCTGCTTCCGTGGAGCTGTCATTGTGATCATGATCTTGCCGCTGCGCACTACTTCGTTGAGGCCGACACACTCTGTGCCATAGTTTATAACCACGTTGCGTGGCCAGAGCCCCTCACCCGGGAACGTCACCGTTACAACCGGACAGCTGTCAACAACCGATGATTTAAGCTCACTCTCGGCAATACCGGAGGCAATCTCCACAGAAGCAAAGACATCATCAAACAGTGTCTCTGCAAATACGGCATCATCAGCCGCTTCGATACCCGACTCGCCGATTGGCTGTGTTTTCTGACAGGATGTGACTGCAATGCCTGCCATGATCATAATAAGGATAAATGTTTTTGTTTTCATGATAGTGTCTGTTTAAGTGTTCTGCGTTTTCTATATCACATAGACTGCAGAAACACTCCAAAGGTTTAACGGGGCCGGAAAATAAATTTATTTTCTTCGCAGGTAAGTTGTATATGTAAAGTTGACCCCGTCATTATCAGTTGCGATATGGTCCTCTTTTTCAGAGACATACCACTCGTCTCCATCAATTTCGGGGAAGAAAGTGTCTGAAGTGAATTCCTTATGAATATGGGTCACCATCAGCCTGTCGGCAAGGGGCATGAACTGTCTGTAAACCGATCCTCCGCCTATGATGAATATCTCTTTACCCTCATCGCACAGCTGAAGTGCATGTTCTACCGACCTGGCTGTCTCTGCGCAGTTAAAGCAATCGAGCTCATTATCTGTAATAACAATGTTTTTCCTGCCTGCCAGCGGTTTGTTCGGAAGTGATTCCCATGTCTTCTTGCCCATGATCAGGCAGTGCCCCATTGTTATATTCTTAAACCTCCTGAGGTCGCCGGGCAGATGTACCAGGAGCCTGTTCCCGTATCCGATGCCGTTATTGCGGTCTACTGCAACTATTATTGTGATCATGTCAGACAGATATTTCCCCCTTTATTGCCGGATGGGGATCATAGCCCGACAGTATGAAATCCTCATACCTGAATGAAAAGATGTCGGTTATCTCAGGGTTCAGGGTCATAACAGGCAGTCTCCGCGGCTCACGTGAGAGCTGAAGCTTCACCTGCTCAAGATGGTTAAGGTAGATATGGGCGTCACCGAAAGTGTGAACGAATTCTCCGGGTTTGTACCCGGTGACCTGTGCCATCATCATGGTCAGCAGTGCATAGGAGGCAATATTGAAAGGTACGCCCAGGAATATGTCCGCGCTTCTCTGGTAAAGCTGGCACGAGAGCTTCCCGTTGGCAACATAGAACTGGAACAGTATATGGCACGGGGGAAGAGCCATCTTCTCAACCTCCCCTGTATTCCATGCGCTCACGATGTGACGCCGCGAGTCGGGGTTGCTCTTCAGTGACCTTACCACCGCACTGACCTGGTCTATATTCTTTCCGTCAGCTGTTGGCCATGAGCGCCACTGGTATCCGTAGATGGGACCCAGGTTGCCGTCGGCATCGGCCCACTCGTTCCATATCCTCACTCCGTTATCCTGCAGATATCTGACATTCGTGCTGCCACTCAGGAACCAGAGCAGTTCATGAATGATTGATTTTAAATGCAGCTTCTTGGTAGTCATCAGCGGGAACCCGTCAGACATGTCGAAGCGCATCTGGTAACCGAAAGTACTGATGGTCCCGGTGCCGGTACGGTCTCTCTTTTCTGTGCCGTGCTCCATTACATGTGTGAGGAGATCGAGATACTGTCTCATGACTTTTTCTGCTGCCGTTATTTTGTAACTGTGATCCTGGCAACCCAACCGCCTCCGGGAGCCATGTTTATTTCAACCTTACCCGGAGAAGAGAAACGGAGTGTCCGATGTATATAGTCCTCTCCGTGCTTGTCAGCGTTGACCCCGTCACCGAAGAGCTCAAGAGTATAGTCTCCTGCAGGTAGAAATGAGAGATCAGCGGACAGGTCCCTCTTGTCCCAATCAGTCATGGCTGCAAGATACCAGATGTCTGCCTTTCGTCGTGCAATTATGATATAGTTGCCCGCCTCAGCGGCCATGACCCTTGTCTCATCCCAGGTCACAGGCACACCAGCAATAAATGTTGTACACTCCTGGTTGCGCCTGTAGTTTGACGGACTGTCGGCAAGCATCATCAGAGGGCTCTCATATACAACATACATTGCCATCTGGTGAACCCTTGTTCCCTGGCTTGCAGGCCTGTAGAAGACAGGTTTGAAGTCGCGCTTCTGCATGTTCACCATGGCTCCCGGTGTATAATCCATCGGGCCGGCCACCATTCGCGTAAAAGGCAGGATGAGGTCGTGTTCAGGATTGCAGTCTGTGCTCCATTTGTTGTTTTCCAGACCCTTCACCCCTTCCCTTGTGATTACATTCGGCCAGGTACGCTCCATCCCGTCTGGCTTGTATGAGCCGTGAAAATCGACCAGCATCTTATGCTTTGCAGCAGCAGATGCCACCTCATGATAATAGTTGACCATCCATTGGTCATCACGCTGCATGAAATCCACCTTGATTCCCTTCACTCCCCATCTCTCAAACTGGGCCAGAGCCTCATCCAGCTTTTCATAAAGGCTCTTCCATACAACCCAGAGAATAATCCCCACATTCTTCTCTGCAGCATAAGCGCACAGCTCCTGAATATCAAATCCTTCCGCCACATCAAGCACATCGCCGAGGTTGTACCATCCTTCGTCAAGAATTACATATTCAATATTGTTTGTACTGGCAAAGTCAATATAATATCTATAGGTCTCATTGTTAAGCCCTGCAACGAAGTCAACACCATACAGATTATTGGCGTTATACCAGTCCCATGCCACCTTCCCGGGCTTTATCCATTCAGTATCGGTCATGGTTGTGGGCGCTCCGAGCCTGTAAACCATGTCGCTTTCGACGAGCCCGGCGTCATCAGGCGTAATGATGAAGACACGCCATGGATAATAGCGGGTACCAGATGTTTTTGCAAGGTAGTCTTCACGTTCTGTGACATAAACATTTCGGTCATTAAGTACCTTTTCGGCGGCAGGGAACCGTGGAAAGGTGCCGCTGACACCGCCTTTACCGTCACCTGTGATCCACATCCCAGGATAATCGCGGATGTCAGCCTCTGTCAGAAGGATGTTCACTCCCTGGGTCTGAAACAGCACCGGCAGGCTTGCAAGATGGCGGCTGTTGATCGTGTCCATTTCCGCAGGGAAAAATCTCCTTTCATTATGTGACATGAAGCTCTCTTCAAGAGGATACCATGATGTTGCGCCTGCAGGCAAACCAAATGAGAAGTCTTCCGCAATGACAGTAGTCTGCTCCTTCAGCGCTGTATAAAACCTGTAGGCTACTCCGTCATCATACACCCTGAACTCAAGCATCGATCCGCCGAGAAACCTCAAGACCAGCAGGTTGTAATGGTCAATGACAATGCTGTTCTTGTGAGGCACCACCGGAATGATAGTATCTGATATCTCAGTCATGCTGCTCTTTGTGACCTTCTGGTCTGACCCGGGAACAACAATTCCCTCAAGAGTAAGGGCCGGAGCAATACTGGTTATTATATCCCTGCCATCATAGGCTATTCTAAAGGTTACAGTTTCGCCGGCCTGCACGGACAGGTTGACACGGTTATCAGGTGATTTGACATTATAGTCCTTCGACAGCACAGGCATTGATGGCAACAACCAGGCTGCAAGAAAAAAAATAATAATTCTCATTGGTTCAACACTTTTCAATCCTTCCCTTTTCTTCTGGCAATCTCATCGCGGATGGCTGCAGCCTGCTCATAGTCTTCGCGTCCGATGGCATCCGACAACAGCTCTTTCAGTTCATCGAGGCCGACGTCGCTGTACCCGGGAGACGGAGAGGGTGTCTTTTTCTCTGAGGTCTCACTCTCCTGTCCGGGTTTCTCCTCCTCTGCTGAAGAAGTCATGATTATGCCTGCCTCATTGAGAACGGCCGGTTCAATGAAAATAGGGCATTCAAATCTCAGGGCAAGGGCAACAGCATCAGAGGTGCGTGAGTCGATCTGAAAGCGTCTTTCACCGTCAGTGCATATAATCTCTGAATAGAAGATCCCTTCACGCAGCCTGTTGATGAGCACCTGTTCAACCGTGACACCACAAGCCTCTGCAAAGCTCTTGAACAGATCATGTGTGAGCGGCCTCGGTGGCTCCAGGTTCTCAAGCTTGATGACAATTGCCTGCGCTTCAAAGCCCCCAATGATTATTGGCAGCCTGCGTTCTCCCTTCTCTTCTGCCAGGATCAGGGCGTAGGCACCCGACTGCGTCTGGCTGTATGAAATTCCGATTACCTTAAGACGAATTAGCCTGTTCTGCATAGTTTCTCAGCTTTCAGCCCGACAGGCTGATATGACAAATATAAACAATATGAATCTCTCACTTCCCTGCCATTAAAATTTTTATCCACACTTTATTAGCGATAAAATCATCATGTTGATTTGCAAATAAGTTAATTTTTATATCTTTGCAGTCCGAAAAACAAAGATCCGCAGGGGCAGGCAGAAGTGTCATGCACGGATGAGCAGGACCGCCTCACGGAGTAACGAACAGAGTGATTGAAAATGTACGCAATCGTTGAAATTGCCGGACAGCAGTTTAAGGTAGAAGAAGGAAAGAAGATCTTCGTTCACCGTATGGAAGCAGCCGAAGGCGAGAATGTAGAGTTTGAAAAAGTTCTCTTAATCGATAATGACGGAGCCATAACCATTGGCGAACCTGTCATTGAGAACACCGTTGTTGAAGGCAAAGTGCTTTCACACCCCAGAGGCGATAAGGTGATAATCTTCAAGAAGAAGAGGAGAAAAGGGTACCAGAAGAGATCAGGACACCGTCAGGACCTCACACAGGTAGAGATCCTCTCCATCGGCGCCAGAGGCGAAGCGAAGAAGAAGGCCCCGGCCAGGGCTAAGGCTAAGGCCGAGACGGAAGAAAAGGCTGAGGTCAAAGCTGAAGCAAAGGCTGAAACCAAGAAAGCTCCTGTAAAAAAGGCTGCAGCTGCCAAGGAGAAGAGTGAAAAGAAACCCGCAGAGAAGAAGGCGCCTGCTGCAAAGAGCGCAAAGAAATCTGCAAAAGAATAACAGTAAACATTAACAGATAAGGATATGGCACACAAGAAAGGAGTCGGCAGTTCGCGTAACGGCCGCGAGTCGGAAAGCAAACGACTTGGCGTCAAGCTCTTCGGAGGCCAGGCCGTAAAGGCTGGCAGCATCATCGTCCGCCAGCGCGGCACAAAACATAACCCTGGAGATAACGTCGGCATAGGCAAAGACCACACTCTCTTCGCCCTGATCGACGGTACCGTGGAGTTCAGAAAGAAAAGTGATGACAAATCATACGTCTCGGTAAAACCAGTTGCCGTATAAGTTAAGCTCACTTAAGAAAATGACTCCTGAAAATATCCGCTGCGGCGCATCTTTTCAGGAGTTTTTGCTTTAATTTTGCACTGCCTTAAAGGGCTCTAAATGATCCACGATGCTTACCATTAACTTTCTTAGGGAACACCCCTCAGCAGTCATCGAGAGGCTGAAAATAAAGAACTTCGATGCTACTGAGATAGTGGCACATGTGCTTGATCTCGACCGTCGCCGGCGTGAACTGCAGTCTGAGAGCGACGCCATACAGGCTGAGCTGAACAACCTCTCAAGAGAGATAGGCTCCATGATGAAGGATGGCAGGAAAGAGGAGGCTGAGGCCGCCAAGAAAGGGATCGGCAAGCTCAAGGAGCGGCAGAAGGAACTGTCTGAAGCCTTCGATTCGGCCAGCGGGGAGATGCAGAATGAAATCATCAGGCTCCCAAACATCCCCCATCCCAGGGTAGCCCCCGGCAAGAGCGCCGAAGACAATGTGGTGGTCAGGGGCGGAGGACGCATACCTGAGCTGTACCCCGGTGCCGTGCCACACTGGGACCTGATAAAGAAATATGACATCATTGACTTTGACCTGGGGATCAAGATCACCGGAGCAGGGTTCCCCGTCTACAAGGGGAAGGGGGCAAAGCTGCAGAGGGCACTGATAAACTTCTTCCTCGACGAGGGTGAGAAGGGAGGATACAGGGAGATAGAACCTCCGATAATCGTCAATGAAGACTCGGGTTTCGGCACCGGCCAGCTCCCTGACAAGGAGGGGCAGATGTATCACGTAGGCATTGACAATCTCTATATGATACCCACGGCAGAGGTCCCCATTACAAATATATACCGCGACGTGATTCTTGACGCAGCTGACCTGCCGATACGCAACATGGGATACACTCCCTGCTTCCGACGTGAGGCAGGGTCATGGGGCGCACACGTCAGGGGACTGAACAGGCTGCACCAGTTTGACAAGGTCGAGATCGTGCAGATCGCCCACCCTGAGAGGTCGTATGACTCGCTCGAAGAGATGGTCAACCATGTCAAACTGGT
>Ga0209262_10000207_pt1 | contig 32413 bp, 31 predicted proteins | sample Lowcelwee11metaG_FD_187171 | JGI IMG/M metagenome (GOLD analysis project Ga0209262, IMG submission 187171) | Freshwater pond sediment microbial communities from the University of Edinburgh, under environmental carbon perturbations - Low... | ecosystem: Environmental > Aquatic > Freshwater >... | reverse complement strand
CGCTATTCGGTGCGTTTATGGCGGGGGCGATGATGCCCTCATCGGCTGTATCGAGACTCAAAGAACTCATTGCACCACGGCTAGAATACGTCAGCCTTTTGGTGTTATTGCCCCTCTTTTTCGCCCTAACGGGATTACGCAGTGAAATCGGTTTACTTAACAGTGTAGATGCGTGGCTGATCTGTGGAGGAATCATCGTGATTGCGGTGTTCGGAAAACTGTTTGGAAGTGCCCTTGCCTCCAAATACATGGGATTTAGCTGGCGAGATTCATTTGCTCTGGGGATACTCATGAACACACGGGGACTCATGGAACTGGTGGTTCTTAATATCGGGTATGAGATGGGGATACTCTCCACAGAACTCTTTACGATGTTTGTCGTCATGGCACTGGCAACAACCATTATGACCGGACCGTTTCTGAATCTCATTACCCGTGGATTCAAAGAGAATAAAGTCGTCGAAACGATGCAAAAGAGTTTGATAGATCTCCTCTCTCACGAACTGCGAACCCCTCTGACTCTCATACGGGGGGCTGCCGGTAATTTATCCAATCCACACTTCACCCTTGCCGACAAGGATAAAGAGGAGATGGTTCAGACCATCGTCGAGGGGTCACGTCGCATGGAAAAGGTGATCGATAATCTTCTGGTTAATGCCCGTTTTCGTGAGGGAAAAACACCTCTCAATAAAACGATGCTTAGAGTAGATGATGTCGTATCTTCTGCACTCTCCATAGCTGAGGGAGACTGGAAGCGACAAGCTAAACTCTCATTTTGCCCCGATATTCCACCCCTAAACGCAGATATTGCCCTGCTTCATCTCGCAATTGGGAATCTACTCGATAACGCCTTTAAATACGGTGACGAGGTGAATGTCGAAATCACCTCGGCATTTAATGACATCACCTTGATTATCTGTAACAACGGCGATCTCCCCTCTGCCGATACGATAGCAACGCTTGGAAATACTCCCGGTCGGCTCGATAATGCTATGGGAAAACCGGGGTCAGGAATCGGTTTACGCCTCTCACAAAACATCATCGAAGTGCATGGAGGAACATTAGCTATCTCGTTGGAAAATGACCGTTTTTGCGTTCGGGTAACGCTTCGGAGTGAGTCATGACGCCACGTATTTTAATCGTGGATGATGACCCCTCTATCCGTCGCTTATTGGCAATGACATTAGCCTTTGCAGGTTTTATGACAGAGACAGCGTCAACGGCAAAAGAGGGATTGAAAAAAGGTTCCGATGAGCATTTTCATTTGATTCTACTCGATTTGGGATTGCCGGATATGAGCGGAGTAAAATTTTTAGAGCTCTATAGAGCGGATGAGCAAACTCCCGTCATTGTCGTCTCAGCGATCCATGATGAATCGGATAAGATAGCCGCCCTCAATGCCGGAGCGGATGACTATGTCACCAAACCGTTCAACACCGATGAGCTGATCGCCCGCATTAATGCCAACTTACGCCGTGTTCCTCCCACACAAGCAACATCCCCAATATTAATTGTCGGAGAGATGCGAATGGATATAAGCAACCGCATTGTGAGCATAGAAGATGAATTGATCAAATTAACACCCAAAGAGTTTAAACTCCTCCGCGTGTTTATGGAGAATCAGGGGAAAGCTCTCACCCACGCATGGCTCCTTAAAGCAATATGGGGAGTCGGATATCAACATGAGACCCACTATCTGCGTGTTTTCATCAATCAATTACGCCAAAAGATCGAAACTGATCCTGCACGACCAAAATGGATTGTCACCGAGTCTGGGATCGGCTATCGCTTTGTCGGATAGTAAATTGTCAAATTCTTAAGCAATAACTCTATTTCGACCGCTCTCTTTTGCAATATAAAGTTTTTCATCAACACGCTTAAGAAGCTGATCGGGAGTATCTCCATTATTCCATCGCACAACCCCGATCGAACATGTCATATTTTTAACAGGAGTGAAATCACTTTCAGCCACTTTTGAGCATAAACTTTCAGCTAATTTAACCGCCGATGAGAGTTCGCTGTCAGGGAGTAAAATAACAAACTCTTCCCCGCCCCAACGTGCAATGAGATCACTTTTTCGGATCCCTTCACTCAAAATTTTAGCTAATTTTTTGAGTATTTCATCACCGACCAAATGGCCGTATTTGTCATTTACCGCTTTAAAATGATCAACATCAATAATCATAATGGATAGTGCACGACCATAGCGTTCGGACAACGCAATGGAGTGTTCCAATACTTGATCAAACTTAAATCGATTGGCAACTTGTGTCAAAACATCCTGAGTTGCTAATTGATTGAGTTTCGTAATATCGGTAAAAACAACCACATGACGCATTTGATTTTCATACTTCATTTTCTGAGTATGTGCGGTAAAAATAGAGGTAACCCCCCCTACTGTCATTTTAACTTTGTGCTCTTTTCCAGTGAACTGTGTCAAATAATCGGTCCATAATAAACCTTTCATTTTGGGCTGCAAATATTCATCCGATTCCCCAAGTTCAAAACAATTACAAATACAAGAGTGCTGACGTCGAAACTCATCCAATGATGAACAGCCAAAATAGTCATAAAAAGCTTGATTGACAAATATAATATCTTCCCCGTCAGTTACCACAACAATATTTTTTTGTGAGTCAAGTATCGTTTTAATATAACGTTCCTGCAAATTCAGTTTATCGATCAAAGTACCGAATGCATACTCAAATAAAGCCCAAAATAGTAGAAGTAAAGCGACTGTCAACAAGAGACTGCCAAAAACTGTTTCCAGTGTATTTTGATACCCTCCCGTTACATCATCAATACAAATGATCACTCCGGCACTGTTTCCCTCTGAATCTTCCAAATAAAGGGGATTTATTTCATAATCTTTATCGTCGATACGGACATTTTTGGGTTTCATAGCGTGATTATTATCACTAAAAGCATCCATATATTTTTTATGATCTTTTGTTATTGCAGCGGTATAGCGATACTCTCCCAATCCTTCTTTGAATAATGATTTATCGACTGCACCCAAATAACTTTCATGAATCATCAATATACTGGTTGACCCGGTAATCTGCTTAATTTTCTCTACAAAATATCCGGTATCGATTCCGAATTCTAACGCGCCGATATAGGTATTCTTATCAAAAATCGGTATGACAATACGATAGGCCATCCCATGGATTCCCCCTTCAAATCCGGTTACCATTTTATGACCGGAATGAGCAGTTCGAAGCATCGGACGACGTGATGCAATGTCATCTCCAAACTTATCTTTTAAATGCATCCGTAAAATAGAGTGCCCATCTGCTGCATGATATTGCATTACCATCAAGTGAGGATTTTCTTCTATAAGTGCTTGATAGCGTGGAAGTGTGAGAGAATAGAGCTGTTGCGTATCTCTCTTTTTGATAGCTTCTATCACACCCGCTAGGTGTAACGTAGTGTAGGCACGATAAACATAAAAATGTTCAAGGTCGTCTGTCATAGAGTTAAATGCCATTTTGACATTTTCTGAGGAGTGAAGCGATCGCTCTTGAGCGTATCGGCTTTCGTTTGAAATATGAAAAAAAGTTAAGGCAGACGAAACGGCAATAACAATCAGTGCAATGATCAACTGCGCTCGAAACTGAAAACTCATCTTTACCCTTACTCTTGAGAGCAGTTATACCATCATCGGCTCATCAGTCGGCTCAATCTCTTCAAAATCGATGACAATCTGATCTAACATCTTCTGTGTTCTTTTAATTTTATCTATATTTTCATCAAAGATTGCTTTTGATGCCGGAAATGCTTCACTAAGTTCCTGATAAATGAGAATACGTCCTCCGAAATGACGATTGAACTCATCAAATGCTGATCGTAAATACTCTTTAGAGGTAGTATGACGAAAAAGTGCTTTGATCATTTTCTTCCGCTCTTTAATCGGAATCGATTCATCTATCGCTTCGGCGACCCTCTTAATATCAAGGCGTGAAAAATAGACACCGCTATGATACGGAGCTAACAATTTATCAGAAAGTTCATCCACAAAACTCGGAACCGGCTCATTATCTGGATCATTTTCTTCCGCTTCTGTCTCACAGCTTCCGCTATCGCATTTTCCCCGTACAAATTCATCAAACTCAGCCTTTAAATCGCTGAAATCGTTTGTTTTCATCTTGTTTCTCCTGTAGTTAAGTCATAAAAATAGTGACACATGGAACGCATAGCTATCTCATCCTCGAAATCGTCTCGATCGGCGTAGCGCTCTAACGCACTCGTCATAATCAAATCCCCAATCAATTTTCCCTCATGTATCCTAATAGAGTCGCAATAGCCCCCCTCTTGGGCACTATCAGAGGCTTCATCGACCAAAGAGAGAGCCTCTTCTTGGTATTCACTCCCTATAATCGCACCACTGAGCTTGGAGCTACGCATTTGGGAGATCGTAAAGGCAACATCATCAGAGCGTATATTCATCGGGATCATCATCGCATCAATCCCGTTCTCTTTGTAAAGCTTATTCAGTGTGACTGAGAAGCGACTGCTATGGGCATTTTCCGCAATGTAGCCATACAGTTTTGTTGCAGCAGTAATGGTGTTATCATTATTCATATTCATTTCCTAACGCCAAATGAGTAAAGCCCATCTTGGCTACGCTAACGCTGAGTTCTCTTCGGCAGAGTGCCCACGCACACTTGTGTGCTTTATTCATTTATTTAATCCCCATAGTTCCAGAGCTTCCTCTTCTTCAAGCTGACATCGACGGCAAATTTTCTCACCGCCTACCGAACTGAATATTCCATCACACTCATCGCATCGACGTACTGAAAAGGTGATGAGATTTTGCACTGCAGGCTCAAACCACTCAGTGAGATTATACGAAGTGGAAACGCTGAGCGCATCGCTCTCACATACGTCATGGCATAGATGACATTTTACACATAAAAACGGGTCAAAATCGATTTTTGAATTACGCATATCCGAGGTGAGAGCTGCCGTAGGGCAAACGCGATAGCACATCTGACACGCGGTACATTTACTCTCATCCATGATTTTTTGAGAGGTAAAAGCGATCATCTGAGCATCGACGACATGAAACTGGGATGGTTTCTCTACCCGCTTCAGTGCCGTAAAAAAGAGTTTCCGTCGATCGGTGATCTTTTTCGTTCTAAGCTCTTGGGTATGAGAGCTGTCAATATTCACTTCGATAAACTCATCCGTCGTGCTTTGAACCTCTTTTTCAAAATCGTGTTTGGCTTTTGCAATCCCGCGCAGATGAAAGGTTTTGAAAAAATCTCTCCGATCTTTTGGCTCATCCGCCTCAGTGCTGCTGTAGGCGATTGTTTCACACACCACGTGGTTCTCAACCTCTATCGCTTCGAGGAGATAATTTGTACTCTGAACTCTCTCCTCCATCACCTCAAGCACTTTATGACCGATATCGCAACTGCTGCAATGTCCGGTATCCAGAAGCAGCCCTTTTTTAAGACTGCACAATGAGATTAAGTGCTCGACAGAGAGCGCGGCAATACAGGGAATATTTTTTTGACACGAAACAACACTCTCGTCATCGTTAAGAAATGAAAAGAAAAACTCGCTCGGATTGAAATCATCCAAAGTAAGTGCTTCACTCGGGCATACGCTCACGCACCCCGCACATCCGACGCAAAGTGATTGATTGATTGCTGGGAGTCTTCCTAGAAGTGTTATCGCACTTGTCGGACAACTATCACTGCAGTGTGAACACTCCGAGTTGACACTCAGCGCTCGTACGCATCGTGCAGGTGATAGTTCTAATAAACTCACGCCACTACCAAAGCACTCAATGCTTCGTTATCAGAGAGAATGAACTCCAATGCCATCTCTGCGCTGTCGTAATACAAAGGTGTACGGGACTCATATTTCATATTAATCAGATACATCGGTGCCCATTTCAATAAATGGGAATTTAAAAAATTATGCTGAACATTGATCAGCTCTTGTACCGCTTCATGATCTGCTTCTTCGAGTGCTTTTAGCTGCGCTTCACACAAGTGGTGCATAAACTCCATTTCGATACCGATATGATCCGAAGAGACAACGCGTGCTACTTCATAATCGACGAGAAAATCATACGCACTGTAGATGTCGGTAACAGGATTGGCACCGCCTGTTTCGATCATTTGGTCACTTCGTGTATAAAACGTTTCATAAGGGACTAAATGTAGCAATGATAGATTGGTAAAATCGGGATTCAAATACTCTTCCAAAAGCTGTTGTGATTCAATATTTTTACGAGGTTCCCAATCACGCCAATGGGGCATAAATTCTAAAACCGTTTCGTCGCTGCGAAGAATTTCCAAGCGTTCCACATCCAACTCTTGAAGCAATATTCGTGATAACAACGCATATAAATTACTGCGTGCGATAATTTCATCCATTTGTACAAACCTTTAATAAAGTAGCGTGATTGTAGCTTACGCGGCTGAAAAGTGCATAAGAGGTGTAGGTTATAAGGGTATATCAAGCCTTACGACTTGATACTAACCTCGTAGACCGCTGGATCGAGGTTGACCCATGGGCGTTTGATATGGCGAGGACGACGAAGAGTAGAATTTGAATCCAATCCTCGCGTCAATGTATCTCTCCATGCTTGATAGACTTTAAAATTATTGTCATAGTTTACGAAAATATCCCCGATTTTATCACCCGCTTGTGATGGTTCAAGAAGAACTTTATGGTGCCAGCAGTGCATACCTGAAACCGGGTCTGGATGTGGAGCAGCAACGGCATTTTGCCATGAACCGCTCAAACCATCCCACCAGATATTACCCGAATCTCGGTTGTAGTCACCGAAACGTTCCGTATGGAACGGTTTGATCCCCTCAACATATTTGAGCTTACCGACTTTTCCGTCCATTTGAATCTCAGCGACCGGAACCCCGAAACTGTTAAGTCCCGTCGTCCCTTCATAATCGTCAATAATACTTTGTCCGCCTACTTTACCGACATTCGCCGGAGACTCGCTCAAGAACTCTTTATTATTAAGATCACGTGGTGCCACACCCGGTGCAACTTTACCGTCACTTACACCATTAGGGATTGTAACCGCATTAGTCAGTTTCCAGCGCCCACCATGGTGTGAACATGCGAGTGTACCCGGAAGAACGCCCTCAGTCGGAACTGCCATAGCAACAAAATATCCGCCCTCTAATCCTGAAACCGTATCGACGATACGAACACGGATTGCATCACCGCGTTTGAATCCGAGACGTTGTGCATCTTTTGTCGAGATCCAGATCGGGTCATGGTTTTGGCTAATCTCCATGAGGTGCTTTGAGTTCGCTGAACGGGTATGAATGTTATACGGCAAACGAAATACCGTATTGAGTGCAAATGAGTTCTCTTCCGTCATATATTTGTGGTTGACATGAGAAACCAAGTGAACGTACTCATTTTTCTCCTCATCATTACGCGGATAGAACGGCATAGCGTACTCTCTCCACTTCCAATCGGTCGCCCATTGAGTATAGAACTCTAATTTTTTGGTTAGAGTTGCAAATCCTTCCATTTTCTTACCGTCGATTTCGATACCGATTTTTTTCTCTTTACCGTTGTGATCTTGTGCAGAGATAACACCGCCTGCACCGACACTCATCGTTGACGCTGCAAATTTATGGCCGTGTGAAACGACTTCACCGTCTTCAAATTTGAGTTCTCGTTCTTGTGCGTTGAAGATTTTATCCTCTTCCATCCACACACCGTAATCACGAAGGTACGAATAAACCGGAAACTCTTCGTTCATATAACGTGGATCATTGGTTGCCGTCTCTTTGAGTTTTGGCAAGTTGTCTCCGAACGCCGCATCGTACCACTCAGCAATAGTAACCGTTTTGCCCGGATGACGTTTCGATTCCCACATTTTTCGGATACCGAGAGAGCCGTCCGGATCGATATAATCGGTACACAATTGGAACCAGAACTCGTTCTCTTCCCATACTTCACCCAGACCCGCTTTGATATGTGCCTCAAGAGTTGCACGGGCAGGATTTTTCGCTTTCCATCCCGATTTTTCGAGTGCTACACGCAATACCGGTTGACGGAAACTTGTCCATCGTGCCGGCATCGTTGCTTCAGAGTGTTGGTCATGACGCTCACCCGCAAGTCCGACAGGGAGGACATAGTCCATGTACCAGTTTGTCTCCGACCATACCGGCGAGAGGTTCATGGTAAGTTCCATTTTTGACTCATCTTTGAGTACTTCGATCCAACGGAATCCGTCCGGATTAATCCACACCGGATTGTACATACGAGGAATCCATACCGCGAGCTTACTAGGGACTGTCAATCCGCGATCATTCCATTTTTTCTGCCACGCCGTATCACTCAAAAGATGTGGCAAAAGATAGGAGAGCTCATACGTTGACAACGGCCATTCCGGTGGCCATGTAAGCTCATTATAGGCTTGAACTTTCGGTACATCGGCACCGGAAACCCCTTGACCTACGGTTGAGCTTCCCCCTTTACCGGAAACGGAGATAACGTGCCAGTGGTGGAAGAATGTTCCCCCCTCGGTTCCGATAGCTCCGCGAAGACCGATACAAAAATAGGCAGCACGTCCACCCATCCATGCACCACGGTTACCTGCCGCTGCTGCACGCCAGATATAGGTAGAAATCGCATCTCCCGCCCAAATAAACATCTCATAGAGTTTTTCAAGTTTATACGCCGGAACATGGGTCTCTTTTACCGCATAATCCAATGTATACGGAGCATACATATCTTTGAGCAATTCCATATAGCTCTCAAAACTACTATCAGTAGGAAGCTTAGTAATTTGACCTTTGGCAAGCATAAAATTTAAATGCTCAGAATCGTTCATCAACGTTTCCCAGTTGAACCATTTTTTGACGAACTTTTTGTCGGTCATATTTTCATTGAGGATACGGTTTGCCAAATAGAGATAAATCGCCGCTTCCGTCCCAGGCCAAGCCGCAATCCAAAGATCCGACATACCTGCAGAGTTTGACATACGAGGATCCATAACAACAAGTTTAGCCCCTTTTTTACGGGCATCCGCAATAAAACTAGCCGATTGTTGAAAGTAGTGACCCGCGTCCGCTGCATGGGAAGAGTTCAAGAAAATCAATTTCGCATTTGCCCAGTCCGGACTGGTTCGGTCATCATTTGCTGTCCAAATCGTCGGAGTACGACCGTTTGATGAACAGATGTTGGTATGGGAGTTGTACGAATCAAGTCCCAATGTTTCCCAAATTTGTGGAACAAATCCATTCTCATTCGGGCGACCGACATGGTACATCACCGATTTTTTAGAGAGTAGATCCCCTTTTCGGATAGTATCGGCCATTTTTTTACCGATAGTACTCATCGCTTCATCCCACGTTGTACGGATCCATTTCCCCTCACCACGTTTAGAACCCGGTGCACGTTTCAATGGAAACGGGATACGATCCGGATCGTACATTTGTGATTGAACGGCATACCCTTTTGCGCAGTTACGACCACGTGAGCCTGGGTGAAGCGGGTTACCCATATATTTTTTAACGGTAAAGGTCTTTTTGTCGATCCATGCCGTAAGTCCGCATGCCGCTTCACAGTTTGAACATGCTGTCGGAACGATCATAAAATCGTTGACATAGATACCGTCAGGATTGTTTTCGCTTTGTACACCGTGACGATCGATACCACCACGTTTCCAGTCTACCCCGCTAAGTTCCTGAAAACTACTCCATTGATCTTGTGGAGGATAGAACGAAAGAGTATCCGGTGTATTGGTAAATTTGCTCTCTTTTACCGATTCAGCTGCCGCATCAACGGTAAAAACCCCTTTAGCGATTGCGGCACCCGCTACGGTGAGCGCGGTACCTTTTAAAAATGTTCTTCTGCTTTCTAAATACATCATAATTAATCCTCTTTAGCTCATAGGTAACAATTGTGGAATAACGAGCCAAACGTGTTTGCTCACCCACAAGCCGATCAATGCTGATACCGCAGCAATTTTCAGCAAGTAATACGATTGATTTTTAAGGCTTAAGCACACCAAAGCCATTGGAACCAAGAATGCCATCACTTGACCAATCCAGAACATAACGGTGTATTCGCCGCCTTTAATGTAATGGAGGACTGCTGCAACCTCTTCGGCTTTCATCGGACCAAAAATGATCTCTGCCATGTAGAGGATAAATGCTGCTGCCGCTGCAAGTCCTAAAACAACTGCCAAATCTTTTTTAACTGCATCCGAGAATTTGTTACCGCCAAGAAGAATCATTGTAGCCGATCCAGCCAACAATGCTGCCAAAATCATTTGTGCTGATTCTGTCGGCATTTGCCAGAGTTCACGTGCTGTTGATTGTGCCATAAGTCCAGCTGTATACAACGTTACCGGAATAGCCAAAAGAACTGTCCATCCGAGAAGTTTGTCGTACATCACTTCATCTTTTTTCATATAAATGAAGTAGGCCATAGCGAGGAGTAACCCTACGAAACCTGTTGCCATCCAAGCACCGATCGTAATCGCCGATGTTAAATGTGGATAGAAGAAAATGTGCCAAAAGCGGAACATCTGGTGCAAGTCGATGACCGTAAAGAATAAGAAAATATGGATAAATACGATCGAAATCGCTACTACCGGAAAACGGATGAATCCAGTTTGCTCCGGATGTTTTTTAAGCAAATAAAATCCAAGGAAAATAATCCCTGTACCGATACTTTTCGCCCACATATTCATGGTAATAATCCAACCCCAAACGATACCCGGAAGAGCAACATCAAGAGTTACAACCGCGTTTGTTGCCGCTATTGTTTCGTGTACCATTAGTGCCCTCCTATAGGGAGATGTTTGAGATTATTAAAGAGGTTGTGGCCCTCGCCTCTGAACGATGCTAGAGGGTTCAACGTAACATTACCGCCACCGACATAAAAGTGGTGAGGGAATGTCCCTTTTTCCGGTTTACGCACTTGAACGTTCCCTTGATGCGATTGAATGTATTTGCTGATATTCGACATCGGATCATCCAAATCACCGAAAATATTCGCTTCTACCGGGCATGCTACGACACATGATGGCATCATCGCACTCGCAATACGGTGTGCACAATAGGTACATTTATCGGCTGTTTGTGTTTGAGGATCGATGTAGATCGCACCGTATGGGCATGCCAAGACACATCCGGCACATCCAATACAACGCTCTTTATCGATATTTACAATACCGTTTTCGAGATAGTGCAGTGCACTAACCGGACAAATACGTTCACACGGTGCATTTGCACAATGGTTACAGCGAAGCGGGGTAAATGTCCGTTTCGTCTCCGGAAATGTTCCCACATCAACATATTTGACACGTAGACGCCATGTACTGAGCGGAACTTCGTTTTCCACTTTACAGGCGATCTCACAGCCCTTACACCCCATACAAAGGCGAAGGTCTACCAAGAAACCTAATTGCATATATTCTCCTTATTCCTGATTCACGTGAACGCCACTCATGTCATAAGCTACATGAATAATCTTTATTTGATGCCGTGATTACAGGCATTTGACGGCATTACTGCTGGTTGATAATAGCTAAAGTAGGTTTAACTCAAACTAAAAAGCTACCCATTTTTGCTATAACTTTTTGATATTTAACCGTTATGTAACCGTTTGGAAATATTTCCCGCAAAGGGGAATGATAGAAAGAGAAAGGTTTATTTATCTAATCTGCATCGAACTGATGCTTCATGAGCACCAAGCCCTTCGGTATGGGCTATAAGTGCACACGCTTCCCCGATCTCATTGATCGCTTGGCGTGAAAATGAGATAATAGAAGATTTTTTCATAAAATTCTCAACCCCCAACGGTGAGTAAAATTTTGCGGTTCCGCCTGTAGGGAGGGTATGGTTCGGACCTGCCACATAATCGCCGATTGCTTCGGGGGTATAGTGACCCAAGAAAATAGCACCTGCGTGTTTGATAGATGGCAAAAGGGCAAAAGGGTTATCGGTGGCTACTTCGAGATGCTCTGGGGCAATCTCGTTCATCAGAGCTACCGCCTCTTCCATCGTCTCGGTTACAATAATCGCGGCACGCTCTTCAATTGACTTACGTGCAATCACTTCACGCGGAAGTTTTTTGAGCCAATTTTCAATTTCAATCGCACAAGCATCCGCAAATTTTTGAGACGGGGTGATTAGAATAGAGCTCGCCATTTCATCATGCTCTGCCTGAGAAAGCAAATCAATCGCGATGTGTACCGGATTCGCCGAATCATCCGCCAACACACCGATCTCACTCGGCCCTGCGATCATATCGATGTTTACCTCTCCAAAAACCATCTTTTTCGCCGTTGCGACAAAAATATTTCCCGGACCCGTAATGACATCGACTTTAGGGATCGTCGCGGTACCGTATGCCATAGCCGCAATTGCACTCGCACCGCCGACTTTAAACACTTCACTCACGCCGCACAAATGACATGCCGCCAAAAGAAGCTCATTAGGCTCATTGTCCGGTGTCGGAGTTGTCACAATGATATGTTCAACTCCCGCTACTTGTGCCGGTATAACATTCATCAAGAGTGAACTCGGATAGGCCGCTTTTCCTCCGGGGATATAAAGACCTGCACGATCGACGGGAGTCACTTTTTGTCCTAAAATAGTCCCATTAGCTTCAGTATCAAACCAGCTTTTCGGTAACTGCTTTTCATGATAACTTCGTATCCGGTCATACGCTAAATGCAATGATGCTTTCAATGTCGGATCCAGTGCTTCATAGGCTCGTTTCATATCAGCCGTATCAATGCGAAGCTCTCCACCGCACGTCGGATTCCAGCGATCAAATTTAGAAATATGGGTGATTAAAGCCTCATCACCAAGGGAACGGATCTCGTCAATAAGTCCTTTGACTATAGAAGAAACATGCTCCATGTCCATCTTTCCACGCCCTAAAAGTTCGTCAAATACGGTATTAAATTGTGCATCTTTAGTATGAATCAGGGTCATCTACTCTCCTTTTTACTTATTCGTCGTACTTTTTTTGTACTCTTGCTTGACAATATCAAGCGCTTTGAGAAAATCTTCACTCTCAACAGCCCCCATTATCGGTTCGAACATTGGGGATTTTCCTTTGATAAACCATGTTGCCGGAGTCCCTTGTGTCATCAGTGATGGGGGTACCGTCCCCTCATCGGCGATACCTTCATAGAGAATAAAATCGCGATTGAGTATCGCAACAATTTTCGGATTTTTTAACGTGTTTTGTTTTAGAACGTCACACCATCGACATCCGTTTTTCGTCACAAGAACCATTAAAGGCTTTTGTTCTTTTATCCCTCGCTCAACTGCTTTAGCAACATCTTTTTCCCACTTAAGATCAGCCGCGGACAACATTATGACTGAGAAGAACAGTATAAAAAATAGTCTTATCATTATCATTTCACCTTTTTTAAAATCTCTTTTGCGATATCACCGAGTTCTTTATTGCTCACATCAATAACAATATCCGCTACTTTTTTGTAAAGGGCTGCACGTTCATCGTAAAGCTTTATCGCTTTATCGATATCTTGAAAGAGAGGACGTTTACGCAATTTTTTTTCTGCATCCGGATGTGCCAGAATCCGGCCATGAATCGTTTCAAAAGGGGCAGATAGATAGACAACAGTCCCAATTTTTTTCAAATTTGGTACTTTAAAGAAACCGCCTCCGGTAGAGATCAATGTCCCTCTCACCTCTTTTTGGAGCCACTGTGCTACCTTACGTTCCAATGAGCGAAAATACTCTTCACCCTCTTGGGCAAAAATCTTTTTGATACTACGATTTTCCATACTCTCGATAATATCATCCGTATCCAATGCCACTAGATCAGACAGCTTAACTATTTCACGTGCGACTGAGCCTTTACCGACTCCCATAAAACCGATTAGGACGATATTCTTCATAGATTCTCTGATGTTGGTTTATAATGGTGACATCATATCACGCGTTAACTTAGGAGACTTTCTTGATCACTCTAAATAACCTATACCACACCGAAACTCCAGTTCCCAACAGCGAAATTTTTACCACTCTTTTTCAAAACCAAAAACTCAAAATAGAATCGATCCGCTCAAGTCTCAACACACCGGGAGAGATCTACAATCAACAAGAAGATGAATGGGTAGTATTGTTAATCGGAGAAGCCACTCTCGAAGTTAACGAGCAGAGGCTAACACTCTCAGCAGGAGATTATTGTTTTATCCCTCGGCACACAAAGCACCAGGTTTTATCAACCTCTAGCGATGCCCTCTGGCTTGGAATTTTTAACTCTTAAACTCATTAATACGGGCCGAAAGAGATTGTGCTACCTGCACCAACTGTTTGGAGTCATTTTGAATTTGATCAACACTTTTTTGATTAGCTTCAGATACCGTATTGATTTCTGAAATTTTCTCAATAATCCATTCGATATGTCCTACCACCTCAACTGAATCATTGTATGAGCGTTCCGCAACAGCAACTGAACGTTCCATTTCAGCGGATGTCGTAGATATTTTATCTTCAACCTCATTTGAAATGACCGTCAGCTCGTTCATGCTTTTAGCGTTCTCTCCCATTTTGTCACTGACGTCATTAATCGCTTGAACGATCGTGCCGACACTGATCTCAATCTCCGTCAAGCTTTTTTGGGTTCGCTCTGCCAGTTTTCGAACTTCGTCGGCAACAACGGCAAATCCGCGTCCATGTTCTCCCGCACGTGCCGCTTCAATCGCTGCATTCAGGGCTAAAAGATTCGTTTGATCGGCAATATCTTTAATGACTCCGAGGACACTTTTCACTTGATCCGCATCGTGCTGCAGTGACACCAATCGAGAAGACATCTCATGCTCGGTTTCAATGTATCCTTCAACTTCTTCGACTAATTTTGACAACGCATCTTTGGCTGTTACCAGCTCACCGTTTGCATTAGCGACATTACGCTGCGTTTGTTCTGATACCGAAATCGCTCCGGAGAGGATCTCTTTGATGGAGTGGCTTTTTTGGGTTGTTGCTTCCACAATTTGACGTTCTTGTTCAACCCCTCTGGAAATGACCTGTGTGGCATCGGTGATAGTTGTTGCAATCGTCGAATTTTGACGTCCTAAATCTTTAACTTCATTGACCGTCTCTTGTATCATCGATACAAAGCGGTTTACGGCAGTCGCTGCTTGTGAAAATTCATCTTTTTTCGTCACTTCAAGCCGTTTGGTTAAATCTTTATCTCCACTGACCAGCGCTCCGATACGATTTCGCAATCCTTCTAATGGAGTCAATACCTCTTTGCCAAAAAAGATATTGAGTACGGATACGAAAACAACGACAACAACACTTAATGCTATGAGCAGTATCATCTTTGTTTTATTGATTTCAGAATCATTTTTCTCTAACGAAATTACCAAGTCCATGACTCCGAGAACGTCACCCGCTTGAACATTTGTATGACAGGCCAAACACCGCTCTTCCGCTACAAGAGGCTGCAGTAGACGAATCGTATGGGTACCGTTCGTTTTTTCAGTTACAACCGGCTTTTTCGTTTTAAAAATTTCCTGGATTAACGGCTCATCGGTAAACTTCGAATCAGGTGCCAGCAATTCGATTACTGCTTTAGATTTTTCAACTTTTAATGCTTCTATACCGTCAATTTTTTGCGCATTTGCTATCGCTTCGGCAACGACAGCCGGATCACCAGCCAACATACTCCCTGAGAGAGTCTGAAAAATAGACTCACTCAACATATTCAGAGAACGCTTTGCCGTTTCATTAGAAAAATCATGAAACGTTGTTGTTAAATACCAATATATTGTCCCTAATCCTAAAAAACTAAATAGCAAAGTTGTAAAAATAATTTTGGATTTGACCGTATCAAACATTCAAGACCTCATTGTTATTAATTGTGCGATTATTGTACCGTATATCGATCGCCTTTGCGAGGTAAATTTACAATTCCTTGTGCCGTTTCCATTTTAATCGGTAAATTCATCGGTCGACGCATTGAAATCGGATCCACCTTACTAACACTAAAATGGAGATGCGGTCCGCTGCTATATCCCGTATTTCCTGAATAGCCGATCAAATCCCCTTTGGAAACTTTCTGACCGATCAGTGCAATCGCGCCCCCTTGTTTCAAGTGATAATAATTCCCCATTGTTCCGTCACTGTGTTCTACAATAACGTAATTGGCATATTGTCGATACTCAGGGCTCGCACCGCCTTGATTACTGCCTCCCTCCGATCCCACAACAATCCCCTCACGTGCCGCATAAATTGGTGTTCCGACGGGAACCGGAAAATCAACCGCATACGCCGAAAGTCCTTTATGGGATGTCTCTCCGTGATATCCTTGAGAGACATAAACATTTGAACCTTTAATAAACGGAAGTTTATAAAGATAATCATTTTGATGGCTAGCAAACGCCGATCCTCTTACCCAACCATACGACGAACGGTAGTCTACACCCAAAGCGTGAGAAATACGATCAAGGTTAAGAACCTTTTTTTTGCTTCGTCCGGGAATCTCAATAAAAAGAGGGAGCTTGCTGACTGTTTTTAGATTACTGAGCGATTCAAAATCGATACTCATCGTTACTGTATAGGGATTTAGATTTTCTGCCTCAAATTCATACCCACCTACGCCGTTGGATTCCACACTCACTATGACGCTATTACGGGAACCGATTTGAGCTGTTTTTTTGACATTTGAGACTTCAGAGCGTTTCAAAATACGTAAATGTTCTTCGTATGCTTGTTCCTGTTCTATCGCTATTTGAATACTTTTTTGCTCTAACGCTTGCTCATCACACAACGCTTCAATAGATTTAATCGAATGGTGCGGGTAATTTTTTCGATAAAATGCAATCACTTCAGAGCGTATGCGGGGATGATGAAGAGGATCTAAGGCCACAGTAACCAAATCTTCAAAACTCTTTTTATCGGACTCTACCATAGCCACGTTTAGCGATTTTCGGTAGAGGGCGTCTATAGACTCTTTGGTACGTGCCAATTCCCGCAACTCTTTGAGATAGGCATTTAATATCTCTTTATCGATCTCTTTTGCAGTGGAGAGCTCTCTCCCCACATTCAAAGTTGCATCAACACCATTCAAAAAATTCCGCAATATCTGCTTGTTGGGTTCCATCACAGGCTTCTGACTCAGCTTTTCAATGGAGGCAGTACTTTTTTGAAGCGGTTCGGCAAGAGTATCAAATACTAGCGGTGTTGGCGCGGCAAAAAAGATCCCGCAATAGGCAAGAAGTAAAACAGTGATACGTACCACAACCGACTCCACTTTATTTTAATTCTAACATTATTCCTCTAAGGCTATAATATCGTCAATTTTAAGTGTGGGGTAAAAGCAATGTCCGTAAAAATTTTAGATGTGATGAAACCGGGAGTCATTTTCGGTGATGATATTCAAAAACTCTTTGAAATTGCAAAACAAGAGGGATTTGCCCTTCCTGCGGTCAATGTGGTCAATACCGACTCGATAAACGGTGTTCTTGAAGCGGCAAAAGTAGTAAACTCTCCCGTAATCATCCAATTTTCCAACGGTGGAGCAAGCTATTTCGCAGGAAAAGGGCTCAGTAATGCTGATGAAAAAGCGGCCATTGCAGGTGCAATCAGTGGAGCTATGCATGTGCATATGATGGCAGAAGCCTACGGTATCCCCGTCATTTTACACACCGACCATGCGGCTCGCAAACTTCTGCCATGGATCGATGCACTCCTTGATGCAGGTGAAAAACATTATGCCCAATACGGAAAACCTCTTTTCAGCTCTCATATGCTTGACCTTTCCGAAGAGTCTTTAGAAGAGAATGTCGCGACGTGTGTAGAGTATATGAAGCGCATGGATAAAATCGGAATGACGCTCGAAATCGAACTGGGTGTTACCGGAGGGGAAGAAGACGGTGTGGACAACAGCAATATCGACAATGCCCTCCTCTACACCCAACCCGAAGATGTTGCCTACGCGTATGAGAGACTCAGTGCCGTGAGTGAGCGTTTCACCATCGCCGCATCGTTCGGAAACGTCCACGGTGTTTATAAACCGGGTAATGTCGTCCTCACTCCGATCATCCTCAACAACTCCCAAAAATATATCCAAGAGAAGTTCAATACACCATCAGAGAAGCCGGTTAACTTCGTCTTCCACGGCGGTTCAGGTTCTACACACGAAGAGATTCGCGAAGCGATCAGCTACGGTGTCATCAAAATGAACATCGATACCGATACTCAATGGGCAACATGGGAAGGGGTCAAAGATTATTACGAGAAATACAAAAACTATCTCCAAGGACAAATTGGAAATCCTGAGGGTGAAGACAAACCAAACAAAAAATATTACGATCCGCGTAAATGGCTTCGTGATGGACAAGTAACGTTGGTGAATCGGGTTAAAGCAGCATTTGAAGATTTAAATGCGATAGGTAGAAACTAATTCAGCAGAGATTTTCCCGCCTAAACGGGAAAATCAAGAAGATTATTTAGTATAGGTAATTTTTGCTTTTTCGCGAAGTGAAGACATTTTCTTCTCCATTGTCGCTTTAAATTTATCCATTTTCAAACGTTGTTCAATGAAATTTTTGACCTCATCAAAGCTAAGTTTTTTTGCCGCTTTTTTATCTTCGACATAGATAACGTGATAACCGAATTGACTTTGTACCGGAGCAGACGACATCGTCCCCTCTTTCATAGCAAATACCGCATCATTAAACGAAGGAACCATTTGTCCGCGCGGGAAGTAGCCTAGATCACCACCCTTTGCTGCACTTGGTCCTGTTGATTTGGATTTAGCTTGTGCAATAAACTCATTTTTGAGTTTCTCACCGCTAAACCCTTTCATACTTTTAATAACCGATTGTGCTTCTGCTGCAGTTTTAACCAAAATATGACGGGCACGAATTTTCTCTTTATCGACAAACTCTTCCGGATTTGCATCAAAATAGGCTTTTACCTCTTTGGCATCGATTTTAATCGCTTCGAATTGCTCTTGCTCCCATACTTTTGCGGCAAGCTGAACTTTTAGTCGGCTCACTAACGCTTCCAACTCTTGTTTGTACTCTTTTGATTCAAGGACACCGCTTCGTTTTGCATCATCGTACACTAACTCTTGGGCAATCATCCCCTCGATAATACGCTGACGTAATTCGTTTTGTTTATCGGCAGGCAAAGAATCAAAACGTCCTTGGGTCCCTTCCATTAATACCTTGTTTACTTCTTCAGAGGTAATTTCATCTCCGTTAACAGTCGCTAAAACAGCAGCAGAACCACTTGTAGCGCTCAACAATAAACCCAAAATCCAAGCGGCATAATATCGCTTCATTGCTATCCTTGTAATTGTCCCCTCTGTTCAAGGGGGATTTGATTTCGGCATTATAATACATTTGTGAGTATAGTACGCAAAAAACAATCAATATTAAACGACATTTCCTTCACGTTTTTGCTGGGCAATTTTTAAATAGCGATCAATCGTTTGCAAAAGAAAGTGTTTATCGATCGGTTTGGCCAAATGCGCATCCAATCCTCCCGCCACAATTCGCTCTCTGTCTCCGATTAATGCGTGTGCCGTTAGAGCGATAACCGGAACAAATCCGCGAGAATCGCGTTTATCAATCTCTTTAATCAACCTGTTTGCCATCAATCCGTCCATTACCGGCATATCGATATCCATCAAAACCAAGTCAAAATGTTCTTTTAGATACGCATCTACTGCTTTTTGCCCATTATCTACCGTTACCACACGAAAGTGTTCTTGAAGCAATATGGTTTCAAGAAGTTTAAGATTTATAAGATTGTCTTCGGCTACTAATATCTTGACATTTTCCGCTTTAGGGATAGTTTGTACTTCATGAGAGTGTGAAATATACTCTTTTGGCATCGTATTCCAAATGACAGCCAGCGTTTTGTGCAGTGAGCTAGGCAAAATCGGTACTGTCACAATAGAGGCAACCGAATCGATAAGTGCATCGGCTTTATCACCATAATCTAGCTTCATTATCGGAACCATCTGAAGCATAGGATACGTAGATTGCAGTGCATCAATCTGCACTTTAGAGATATGCACCACATCCAAGAAGAGGACATCACTTTCATGCAATGTTTCATTAACTAAATCATGAATAACTTTCGTCTGCACTTGGAAAAGTTCTAGATATTTATAGAGCAAGGCTCCTTGTGCACTCATCTGATGCTCTTGTGTATAGATAGTTGCCCGAGTCCCTTCGATAAAATCAAAAGAGCCATCTTCATTCACTTGATGAGTGATTCGAAAAGAGAATCTGGATCCTTTGCCGCTTTGGGATGCAAGCATCAAATGGGAATTCATCATGTCCACATATTTATGACTCAAACTGAGTCCAATCCCAAGACCGTCTTTCCCTCTGCGCTGATTCTCCCATGCTGAAGCAAACGGACGTAAAAGTGTTTTTACTCGCTCAGTATCGATTCCGATACCGGTATCACTGACCGCATATTCTACTTCGATGAAACTATCTTCTTCTCTGACAATAAGAATTTCAACAAGGACACTGCCCCCCTCATCGGTAAATTTAATACCGTTTTGAATGAGATTACGCATAATGGCCAAGATTTTGTCCTGATCGCCGATCATTGTTTTAGGCAAATGGGGATCGATTAAGAACATGAGTCCAATCTCTTTTGAGAGAGCGAGGTCATTAAATTGCATGGAAAAATTTTCATATACTTCAAGCGGATTAAAAAGTGCCAGATTGGTATGAATGCTGCCGCTTTCGACTTGCATAAGTTCCAAGAGATTTTCGATATTTCGCATCATTGACTGAGCACTGCGGCTCGTCATTTGGACATATTCTTGCTGCCATGAACTTAAAGGAGAGCTTTTAAGCAAATCGGTAAATCCGATGATAGCATTCATCGGAGTACGGAACTCATGAGAAATATTGGTTAAAAACTTTTTTTTAAAATGTTCAAAATAGCGTTCAGCCGCACGTGCACGCTCAATAATCGATACATCTCTAAAGACAACTCCTACAATAGGATGTTCATCCACCAAAAGTATTTCAGATTTTACCGCTACATCGTAATCCGTCCCTTCCGTATGAATCCTTCCCCGATAATCACCTGATTTGGAAAGGAGATAGGATAAATCTACCCCTTGAGGATCAAACCAATCATTTAGAGGAGTAACATTCTCTAAACTTTCGACATTTAACAGTTCCATCAATGCACTATTACAACCGGCAATATCTCCGGCTAAATCAGTGTAAATCATAGGGTCAGAGTGTAAATGGGCGCACGAAGTAATCACCTCTATCACAGAGGCGTATTTTTCTTCAAAACTTTTAGTGTAAAACATTTCCCCCTCCTATACTTTAACGTGTAAGTATTTTTGAAGTACATATTCAAGTTTTTCACGTGTAAGCGGTTTGGAGAGATAATCATCCAATCCCCGACCTAAAATATATTCCCGATCACCCTCCATTGCCAATGCGGTTAATGCAATGATCGGCATTCGTCCGACTTTCGAATATCTCTCTTCCGCTTTAATCTCCTGAGTTGCCAAAATACCGTCTTTAATCGGCATATCGATATCCATGAAAACAATGTCAAAAGTCGTCTCTCGACATATTTCAACCGCTTCATCTCCATTGGAAACAGCCACAACGGAGATTCCATACTCTTTGAGAAGCAATTTGATCAAACGTTGATTAATTAAATTATCTTCAACTACCAAAGCCCTCACACCACGCTGAATTTGTGGAAGAGCTGCCGGAGCAGGCTGGGGAATATTAAATACTTTTGAGAGATGTTCCAACAACGAAGTCGGCAACAAAGGCTTGGAAAGAGCTGTATCTACAACATGGAGCATTTTAGCCTGCAGATGTTCATTCTGCTCCAGTAAAAGAACCGTTTTACATGAACGTTTGAGGGATGAAAGGGTTATGGCCCAATCACTTTTTTCTTGCGAAGCGATCAAATAGACTACTTCCGCATCATTAAAAATCGTATCATCTATCATTTGAGTTTTTGTTACACTTACTCCAAAACTGCGAAGATAGTTGGTTAGATGGTTAGCATCTTCAACCTTTTTTTCATCAATAAGGACCACTTTTACACTACGTCCGTTAATCATTATCATAGCGTGATCGGAGGAGCCTTCCAACGTTAATGCAAAACTGAAAGAGGAACCTTTCCCCTCATCACTCGTAATTTTAAGTTCTCCTCCCATCAAAGAGATTAACCCATGCGAAAGGCTAAGCCCGACGCCCAGACGATTGTCGGCGTGATCTCCCGATACAAAAGGGCGTGTGATGTTACTGAGTTCCGATTTGCTGATCCCTTTTCCGGTATCTTTTACTGTAAATCCTATATTGCATGTTCCCGACGTATTGCGTTTGAGCAGTTTTACCTCAACGGTTATGCGACCCCCGCTCTGAGTAAATTTGAGTGCATTGTTATAGAGATTGTTAATCACTTGTTTGATTTTTCGGACATCGCCGGTGATATAGGTAGGAAGTTTTGGATCGATAAAAAATAAAACGCCGACCCCTTTATCCATTGCAATGGATATGCTTCCCCGAGCTAATTCTTCCATTTCGGCAACAATATTAAATTCGCTTTTACTAATATTCAAACGGCCGTTTTGCATTTGTGCCAAATCTAGCAAATTTTCAATATTTGACATCAAATTTCGAGCTGATCCTTGCACGGAATGGATATATTCGAGCTGAGTATCATTAGGAGAAGTTTTTGCCAAAAGGTCAACAAATCCTAAAATACCATTCATCGGAGTACGAAACTCATGTCCGATATTAGCTAAAAATTTACTTTTCAGCTGTTCAACTTTCACCACTTCAGCTTGAAGGTCAACCAGTTTGCTCTGGTCTTCAAGCCGGAGTAAATAGAGATCTTCTCCCCCTTCTTGTATCAACGTAGAAGTTGCCAGCAGCGTGTGCATTCTTCCGGAGGGATCGAGTATTCCCAATCCGTAACCATTAGGACAATGGGTCCGTATATAATCTAACCAGCTTTTATCATACTCGGTAAAAACCTCTTCGTCTTCATGGTCGAAAAGTTCGCGGATACTTTCATGTTTGTTACGCAGTTGTTCAATATTTTGAAGGGGAACTAAATCGAAAAATGCTTTATTGGCCCCTATCCAACCCTTCTCTTTCGTAAAAAAGAGTAATGGATCGGTATCGGTATCCAAAACTTTATACAAAAAATCTTTATTGATTGTTTCATCACTTTCACCTGAAAAATGGTGTGTATCACTTCCGAAAATATCTTTAAGAAAACGTAGTAATCCCAAAATTTTCCCCTTAAAATAACGATTTTGTACAGAAATCGCTTATTGTAACACAAAAAATATCTGATATCTTTTTAAATGCTACAATACGACTAAAAAACGGATATTTTTGGATGAAGAAAGCAACAAAAAAAGAGATTGAAGCACTTAAAACGGCTCTTTTAGAACGCTACAGCGATGCGGTAACCGAACTTAGCTATACCAATGCCTTTGAGTTGGTCATCGCCGTAGCCCTCTCTGCCCAATGCACCGATAAACGGGTCAATCTCATTACTCCTGCCCTATTTAAAGCTTACCCAACACCTCAAGCTCTCGCAAATGCTGATATCGAAGAGGTTAAGCGTCTCATACAAAGCTGCTCCTTTTTTAATAATAAAGCCATCAATCTCATCACCATGGCAAAACGGATCGTCGAGGTATACGGAGGTGAGATTCCGCTGGAAGAAAAAGAGCTGGTAACCCTTGCCGGAGTGGGACAAAAAACGGCGCATGTTGTCCTGATCGAATACACACAGGCCAATCTAATGGCAGTCGATACACACGTCTTTCGTGTCAGTCACCGTTTAGGACTTAGCGATGATGTGAGTGCTACTGCCACTGAAGCAACTCTTGTCAAAAAATTCAAAACAAATCTTCATCAATTGCATCAGGGGCTAGTTCTCTTCGGACGCTATATATGCACCGCTAAAAATCCTAAATGTGACACGGAATGTTTTTTAAATGAGTTCTGTAAAAGTAAGGATGGGTTTAAACCCAGATAAGATACAATATCCGAATGGAAAAATACTATTTACTCTTTTTAATACCGATTTTTTTTGCGGGATGTTTTAATGAGCGCGGCGTTAGCCTTCGCTATTACAACGACTGTGAAGAGTATTATGACGCCCAAGGGTACTATCATAAACAATGCGACAAAAATATACTTGACTACTCTGATATCAAAGATGCGTTAGAATCCAACCAAAATCCCAATCGCGGAAGCGTCCGATAACCTTTATTTGATAGCGATAAAGGTGGCGAAATTAGCCCATCGGAAAAGAACCTCACACGTTTTAAACCCGTTATTTTTTGCCATTTGTATATTTTCATTCATAGTGTAGGGGATGAGGACGTTTTCAAGCGCTTCACGTTTTTGGACAATCTCGTATTCACTGTACCCTTGCACTTTTTTGAAGTCGTAATAGCAGTCAATCAACTCTTTATTCAATTTCGGATCTTCACTCACCACTTTTTCACTAAAAATAAAAACACCGCCCTCATTGAGCGTATCACTGATCGTCCGAACCAGAGCGTCCCGTACCATCGGGCGGATAAATTGGAGCGTATAGTTGCTGATAATCACTTGTGCTTTCTCATACGGGAACTGAAGGATATCACCTTCATAGAGTTCAATTGCCGAACCGTATGCCTCAATTTTCTTTCGGGCATGCGCAATCATCGCAGGAGAATTATCGATACCGACCAACCGAATTTCTCTCTCTTCATCGATCGAACGCTCAATCTCAAGTAATAACGATGCGGTTGAACACCCTAAATCATAGACGATCCCGCCGTTTGAGAGGGCATTAAGGGCAAAACGACGGGTAAGGGTTTGTGACTCTTTGTAAAACGGAACAGAGCGTAAGAGCATATCATCAAATACTGCTGCCACATCGGCATCGAATTCAAACTGTTTTGAAATGGGTTTGGTAAATAACGTATCGGTTTTCATAAAAGTAATTGTAGCGTAAAGGAGAGAGGTTTTGAGGGGCACCCTTAGTGACGAAACAAATGTTTATGCCCCTCGTTCATCAAAAAGCAATTTTCAGTCCACTTAAAACAATGTGGGAACCGCGTCATCGTCCATTTTTTTATTTTTGCCTGGATTTGACTTTGTCTCACCGAAGAAAGTGATCTCATTTTCTCTCAAAATTCGGATAATATTCGTCGTTCCGGGTGTACCGATCGGATACCCTGCCGTAAAAATATAGGTATTCTTTTTGTCGATAATTCCTCGCTTCAAACCGTTTTGAATAATATCGCTGAGCATATCCTCTATACGCCCTTTTTTAATCAGATATGCCGGAACAACCCCCCATACTATGGTTAGTAAACGGGCGATACGTTCTTCATGCGTCGCCGCATAAATAGTCATTTTCGGACGATAGCGGGAGAGTTTTTTTGCCGATTGTCCCGATGCACTCATCGCAATAATCCCCTCCGCATTCAAAGAATCTCCAAGGCGTACGGCCGATTCATTAACCATATCCATCGAATCGTCATATCCGAAATTAAATTTTTCAAATGGATATATCTCTTCAATCGCTTGAATCGTATTTACCATCGTCTCTACGACGAGCACCGGATTGTGCCCTACTGCACTCTCTTCTGAGAGCATCACGGCATCCGTTCCATCCAGTACCGCATTCGCGACATCACTGATCTCCGCTCGTGTAGCGGACTCTTTTTCGGTCATCGACAACAGCATCTGCGTTGCCGTAATAACCGGCTTAGAGTGAGCATTGGCTTTGTCAATCAACATTTTTTGAATGGTCGGGACACGGTAATAAGGGACTTCAATTCCCAAATCACCGCGCGCTACCATTAAACCATCCGAATGGCGCAATATCTCGTCAATGTTTTCTACCGCATCAAACTTCTCTATTTTTGCGATAAGCTGTACCTCTCCGCCATAAGAGTGCACGACTTCCCGTGCATTGATCATATCCTGTGCATTTTGAACAAAAGATATCGCCATAAAATCAACGCCGTTTGCCACACCCCATCCGATATCAACTCTATCTTTTTCCGTCAAAATATCAATACCGAGCCTCGTATTGGGAAAATTGATCCCTTTATTTGACGTGAGCTTCCCTTTATTTTCAATTATAGCCTGAACATATTTATCCCCTATCTCTACAATGCGAGCACGAATAAGCCCATCATACAAATAGACAAAATCACCCTCTTTCAACATCCGAAGAATTGTACTTTCGCTAATAGAAATGCAATAGTGATTTTCTCTTATCTTTTCTCCTAGGCAGGTTTCATAATGAAAATCGAGCCGATCGCCGCTCTCTAAAACAAACTCTTCCTTCAATTTTCCGACACGGATTTTTGGGCCGCTAATATCTTGCATCACCCCAACGATCAATCCCGTTTCACGCATTGCCAAACGGATATTGTCCAGTACCTGTGCATGGTATTCATGGGTACCGTGAGAGAAATTGAGACGAAATACATTGACACCTGCTTTGATGAGAGCTGCAAGGGTCTCTACGTTATCCGAAGCGGGACCAACGGTCGCTAAAATCTTAGTTCGTTTTTGCATAAGGTCAACCTAAATAGATATTTTCAGATATAGTAACACACTTTGGAATCAAACTAAAAAACGATCCGATCATGTTTTAGCCAATCTCAGCAATTTTAGACTACAATTGAAATAATTTAGTTTTACAGGTTTTAGAATGAGTAAAAGAGCGATCACTACCGATATTGTCCTCATCGACATCATCGATTTCTCACGTCTACGCATGGATGAACAGCTTGAAATAATCTCTTATCTCTCTCTCACCTATAAAAAAATGATTCTAAAAATGCTCAAAGCTTCCGGTATCACTATGGATAAGATGCTGCAGGGGATGATTCCGACCGGTGATGGCTTTTATTGTATTCTCCACCCCTCACTACGGGGATTTGGCCCTATATTAGGGCTCTCCTTTATCCATTTTTCCGATTTTATTGCTAAAGAGTACCCTTATTTCAAAGGGATACGTGTGGCGGTTCATACGGGGAAAGTACACCATTTCGAAGATATTTTGGGAAATGAAAATTTCATCGGAGACGGTTTGAATGAGTGTGCACGCTATGTCGAGATCAAAAATCTTGTCATCAGTACCGTCATCATTTCGGATTCGGCATATGCATCACTCCAAGAATTTTTAGAGCAGCACGAAGATTTTCATCATCTTTTAGAACAATGTGAATTTCGCCACAGTTCTCTACATACCTTTCAGGATAAACATAATATCACCCATAAAGGTTATCTCATTTGGATGAGAAAGGGGGGGATAATCCCTCCTCCAAAACCTTCATGGCTATCTGCCCCTAAAAAACGCTAACCAGAGAGACTTTTTTTTGGGTAATATAACACTCATAATATCCTTAAGGAGGATGTATGCGTTTTACGGTCGATGAATATGCCAAAACCTTTAAAATGTCCAAAGAGATGATCCAGAATAAGCTTAGAACGAAGCGTCTTAATTATATTATTGAAGGCGGTGTGACTTATATCATTGTTCCAAGAAGCTCTTTAGATGAAGAAAAGCGTCAAGAACTCTCCCAACATAGCAAACCCTCAGCATCGGCACCTGCTCCTCAAAAAACAACCGTCGGCATGATAATTGCCCTCTATCAAAAAGAGAACCAGCAACTTAAACTCAAAATCAAAGAACTCGAAACCAAAATTGATCGCCTTGTAAATGATAAGGAACAAATGCTCATTGCCGAGCGAGAACGGATTGAAGAGATTTATACCGCAAAAGATGAGCAACTCAAAAATTTCTTTGAAGTAATCAATACCAAACTGCTCCTCTCAAGAGATAACAATGTCCATGATGTTGATGTCACCGTGTCAGAATCTGTAGCCCCATCCCTCTCCAGCGGTGTTATTGAACTTAAACGTTATCTCAAGTTTATAGGGATGGGTTCAGATGAACGTAAGGCGGTAAAACGTCGTTTTGAACTCTCATACGGAAGCGATATCCGTATTATCCAAAAAGAGGGTGAATTCTACGTTGACCTCTCCAAATACGATTACACCGATTTTCTCTCATAAGGGGTAACCCCCCTTTCTTCGATCTACGATCTATCCTCTCTCCTCTCATACATTTTGATACATCTGCCTATTTTTTAACAACAATTTAAAAAATCTATTTTTTTACGCAAAAATAATACGGTTTTCCGTATATATAATACGTTTATCATATTTTTTTAGTTGGAATACTTTATGCTATGTAGTTTTTAATGTTACTAATATACTATTTATAGCTATTAGTATGTATTTTTTATTATATTTCATACGGTTTAATGTTTATTTTAAGAAAAGAATATTACAATGGAGCAATGGAAATGAGTGATCTCTTTAATCTTCTTCACAATGCCGTTGAGGCACAGCGCAACGGGAAGAAGATATCCCAAAAAGAGATGGCATCAGAGCTTGGCATTTCTATGCGAACGTATCAAGATTGGCGATTGGGAAACGCCAAACCTCAAGCCGCCAAAGCCGTTCTTGAAATGCTAGGGATGTTAGAGGATGATGAGATTATTCGAGTTGTACGAAAAATTAATAAGTTAGGACATATATCATGAGCAGTTTGAGTGAACAAGAGCGTATCGGATTGGAAGAGGTATTTTTATCGATCTCATCCTCTCAAAATTTTGTCCAAAAATGGTCTGATTGGAGTAAAAATTTCTCTGTAGATTTCGATACGAAAAAACTTGTATCGCCTCTTGCATTCGCCCAACATTCAAAAAATTGGCTAAAAAATGGCCTTAAAAACCACAAAATAACAAAACTATTCAATAAAATACAAAAAAGAAGAAAATTTTAAGGTAAGAGATATTAAAGTATTCGCGGCTAAAACATTTTTCACCCTTACGTGCTCGTGTGTATGGGGTGTTTTAAGTGTTATTCGCATATCTAAATTAAGGGTAATAAATGAATAAAGCGCAATTCGTAGAATTGGTTCAAAAAAGCGGTAGTTACAAAACTAAAGTTGAAGCTGAAACAGCTATCAAAGCTTTCACAGAAGCGGTAACTGCAGCACTTGTTGCAAAAGAAGAGGTTTCCTTGGTAGGATTCGGAAGCTTTACATCTACTCTTCAAAAAGGGAAAAGCGGTAAAGTTCCAGGAACTAGCAAAACTTACAGCACAAAAGATAAAATGGTTCCTAAATTCAAACCGGGCAAAAGCCTTAAAGACAGTGTAGAAGCTGGTAAATAATCACCCCTTAATATGCTGAGGTTTCCCCCTCAGCTTATTTCTCCTCACCTTCAGACCTATCTGTTTTCTTTTACATTAAAATTCGGTTATAATTGTTATTTAGAACCAACCGTGTTATCCCCATAACACAATTTTCATAGTAGAGGGCATAGGTGATTTTTTCTTTCTTAAACCGTTTTTTCCCTAAAAAATCTCTCACTGATGATCAAACAGAACCTTCAAGCGATAATACTTCCCAAAAAGAGTTCTTCCGCCTACTTGCGCAGGAAGCGAACGGCCTTTTTTTTGAGAATTTTAATCTTTTTTACCAAGAGACCCGCACCGCTATCGATCTATTACTCTTCCTTCCCGATCGAGGGATCTTTTTTGGGGAAAAACTCTCTTGGAGACTAAAAGATCTCCAAAACGCAACTATCGAACGCTCCTCAAAGAAAAATAATAAAAACTCTTCAACCCATTTGGAAATAACTGAAACAGCTATTCGACATAAACTTGAAGATATACTCTCTTTTGATTCAACCAAATGCGAACGTTTTTTTTGGATGAGTTGCTTAAGCGAAGAAGATTTTGACAGTTTGGATTCCTCCTTCCATGAACTACTTCCTAAAGAGCGTCTCATCTTCAGCGATTCGTCACAAGAATCTATCCATCAAAAACTGAATGCTTTGACACCGAAGAGGGATGAACCGTACTCAACACTGAAAATTATCGGCTCGCTCCAGTCCCATACACTTCTGTTCCCCTCGGAGGAGAAGCCCTATGGTGATTTTCTTTCCGAAGAACAGCAAATTTTTCTCGAAACCGATTATACGGATACTATCACTTCCCTATTTGGTGAACACTACAGCGGCAAGAGTACCCTCCTCATTCGTAAAGCACTTTTTTCACTGCTTCATAAGCCAAAAGAAAAAATCCTTATTATTACCCCTACCCTGATCGGTGGTGAAATTCTCCGCAATGAGTTGGTCTCATTATTGGAATACGGTGCTCTAAAAATTGACTTCTCATCCCTAAGCTTTTCTACTCCACAAAGCGTTGAAAGAATTGAGGAACTAGAAAGTTTTCTATCTGCCTCCATTGTACTATGCGATGATGCCTACACAATGGAGCAAGATTTCATTGATTCTCTCGTTAAGCACAGAGAAAAACGATGGATTCTACTCTCTATGTACAATGAATACAAACCTATTAGTGACTCCACATATATCCTGCACAATAATTATCAAAAAAATATTATCTACACAAAAGTTCCGGCTTCAGCTGAAAATGTTCTTCTTACGCTACTGTTGGAGCTGCGTATACGTCTACAGTTTACCTCTGCGGATAAAGTTATGGTTATTGTTCCAGACAATACCCATTTAGCAGATTACAAAGAAGCAATAGATGAATATTTTGATATCAATACTCGAATACTCAGTAGAGAATTTAGTCTTCAATACCAAAATCTTGATGATCTCATCCTCACAACTTCTGAAAACGCCTATGGGCTTCATTTACCGTATGTCTACAGCATACTCTCCGATGAAGAAAAAAACTACACCTATCCGCTAAGCCGTGCATCAGAATCTGCTACTATAATCTCTTTTTCAAATCCGAAGCGAGAAAACAATGACCAAAATAGTGAAGAGTAACGAAGAGTGGCGAGAGCTACTTTCAGACGAAGCGTACCATGTCGCGCGCGAGCATGGAACAGAGAGAGCTTTTAGCGGTGAATATGCCGCGTTTAAAGAAGATGGAATCTACCGCTGTGTCTGCTGCGGGGCAGCGTTGTTTGACTCAACGGCGAAATTTGATTCCGGTACAGGATGGCCGAGCTATGATCGTCCTATCACCCCTGATGCACTCGAAGAACACCGAGATTCCAGTTATGGTATGGTCCGAGTTGAAGTAACATGCGCTTCGTGTGATGCTCATTTGGGTCACGTTTTCCCCGATGGTCCGAAAACCACAGGATTACGCTATTGTATCAATTCGGTTTGTCTCACCTTTACATCACGTTCACAGGAGTCTTAATGCGCCTTATCCTTGCCTTATTGTTCACATCCATCCTTAGTTTTGCAGCGGAACATCCGCGCGTCGCGTTAGAAACAACCCAAGGGACTATTACCCTCGAATTGTATGAAAATGTCGCTCCAATGGCCGTAGAAAACTTTACGACTCACGTCAAAAACGGCTACTACAACGGCTTAACCTTTCATCGTATTATCAAAAACTTTATGGTTCAAGGGGGCGATCCGACAGGAACCGGTGCCGGAGGAGAATCCATCTGGAAAAAACCTTTTAAAGATGAGTTCAAATCAGGGATCGTTTTTGACAAAGCCGGTGTTTTAGCGATGGCCAATGCGGGTCCGAAAACCAACGGAAGCCAGTTTTTCATCACCACCGCTCCCACTCCGTGGCTCAATGGCTACCATACGATTTTCGGTCGTGTTGTCTCGGGCATGGACACCTTGGGTAAACTTAACAACGTTCAAACAAACGGTCAACGCAGCGGTGACAAGCCTTTGCAAACCCAAAAAATCATTAAAGCTACACTCCTTCCATAATCCTCTTTTTGCCCGTCAAAGTCTTCTCAAAGAGACAAACGGGCATAATTTGTAATCTTTTTGTAACCTTTTGGTAATTGTTTTGTAACAAAAAACCCTTTGTTTACATTATTTTATGAATGGAGTACTCATGTTCTCACGCGACAACCTCTTCTTTGGTGGCATATTCGTTGTTATGACTGCCGTATTTATGATTTGGGGATTCAATTATCTCGAAAACAACTATACGCTCTTTGTTCTTGCTACCTTATTTGGTATCTTTATGGCATTTAACATCGGTGGTAACGATGTTGCCAACTCATTCGGTACCAGCGTAGGAGCGAAAACCCTCACCGTCAAACAAGCACTAATGATTGCGGCGATCTTCGAACTCGGTGGTGCTATGCTCGCCGGAGCAGAAGTGACCAATACCATCCGAAAAGGGATCGTTGACATTTCAGCAATGGATTTCGATCCGATGCTCCTTGTTTTTGTTATGATGGGTTCACTCCTCTCTGCAGGAACATGACTCCTTTATGCTACATTCAAAGGGTATCCCGTCTCCACAACTCACGCCATTATCGGAGGTATTCTGGGGGGTTCAATCGCACTTGGATATGCTACGATGGAAGTGGGAGAATCGGTATTTGGCCTG
>Ga0209262_10000206_pt1 | contig 32511 bp, 34 predicted proteins | sample Lowcelwee11metaG_FD_187171 | JGI IMG/M metagenome (GOLD analysis project Ga0209262, IMG submission 187171) | Freshwater pond sediment microbial communities from the University of Edinburgh, under environmental carbon perturbations - Low... | ecosystem: Environmental > Aquatic > Freshwater >... | reverse complement strand
AGGAGTTCTAAAAATTTGCGCGGAGATTCATGCAGATGCAACACATCCTGCACGATTACGCTCGCATAATCGCGGGGGATCCCCCCTGCTGGAGATTTATAATCTTTGATCGTAAAAGCTTTATGAAAAGGGGGTAGATTCTGATGATCCCCCGGAAAAAGTGAAACATCGATCAACCCCTCATAGGGAGAGAGAAAATCACCTAACTCCTCCGCCATTGAATCCAAATGACTCGTCACCACCATAATTTTCGTATGGGGAGTAGGATGAAGGAGAGAGGTGATCATTTAGGCGTAACGACTATAGTGCCAAATCGTGCAATTCTCTAAAGAGATAGGCTTCGACAATATCATCAATCGTACGCTGCGAGTGAGCAACAAGAACCATCATCTGCTGATCTAGAAATTCCATCACCGGCTCATAGTTATTGGTGACGATCACCGCATCGCACGGTGTCTCGATTGTGGAGCGGTCAGTATAAAAGTTAATCTCGATGACTCGCCCCTCTTCCACCTCTACCGTTGCCCAAAACAATGCGCTTAAAATACCCGTGAGTTCAGACTCCTGTGTATCATCGCCATTCATCGGCAACAGCAGTACCATTATTGCTCTACCTTTGCAAGGTCAAGCGCTAGCGCTTCGTTATCCATAATATCGATATCTTTGCGGAGCACTTCGGTTGCAATCGCTTTCGCATCTTCAAGAGAGTGCATTTTGTACGTTCCGCATTGGTAGATGTTGAGTTCAGGGATATCATTTTGGCTTTTTACTTCGAGGATATCTTTCATCGACGCTTCCCATGCATCGGCAACGACCTCTTCGCTCGGCGTCCCGATCACAGACATATAAAAACCGGTGCGGCATCCCATCGGAGAGATATCGATGATCTCTGTACTCCCGGAGTTGAGATGATCGCGCATAAAACCTGCAAACAGATGTTCTAACGTATGAATTCCCTCTGGAGAGAGTGTTTTTTCATTCGGTTTTACAAAACGTAAATCGAAAACGGTGATATCATCACCCTTAGGTGTTTTCATCCCCTTTGCTTTACGAACGGCAGGTGCAGGCATAATGGTGTGGTCTACGCAAAAACTATCGAGTAACGGCATGAAAATCCTTCAATTTTTATATTTAATGGGAGCAATATTAGCATATTTTATCCCCTCATCGCTATAATTTGACCATTAATAGAAGGATCTAACATTATGACAAGCCTCTTTGACTCTTGCACCGCCGCCCAATACCAAAATGACCCGCTGGGGATGAGGGTCTATACCTCTCAACTCTTGGGTCAAAGCAAGGAGCTCGTTCTCCACGGCGGCGGAAATACCTCGGTGAAAATCGATAATACCCTCTATGTTAAAGGAAGCGGTTGGAATCTCGATACGATCGAGAAACCCGGGTTTTCTCCTGTCAATCTCGATGTCCTTCTGGAGATGGCTACTAGAGAGAGCCTCAGCGATACCCAAATGGTTGCGAAGCAGCGTGCCGCCATGTCAGATCAAAGTTTCCCGAATCCCTCGATCGAAGCAATCCTCCACGCCATCATCCCTTATGATTTTGTCGATCACACCCATGCCGATGCGGTCGTCACTCTCACCAATACTCCGAATGGAAAAGTATTGGTTCAAAAGCTCTACGGTGAAAATATGCTCATCATCGATTACGTGATGCCCGGATTTGAGCTGGCAAAACATATCTATGAAATGACCCGAAACATCGATTGGAACTCCCTTACGGGGATGATTCTGATGCACCACGGCGTTTTCACATTTGATAACGATGCACAGCGTGCTTATGAGAAGATGATTGAACTCGTCACCGTTGCCGAAGCGTATCTCGCTGAACACGTCACCTTGGCGTGCGGTGATTGTGAAGGAAAAGGCGATCCGAGTACCGCTACAGCGGTCGGAATTGAAGCAGCAAAACGTCGTGGATGCGACCTTTTTCCCCTTCTTATCGATTCACCCCGCGCCCAGCTCTTCAGTATCCTCCCCAATCTCGAAGCCCTTGTCAAAAAGGGAGGGTTGACACCCGAACACGTTATCCGGATCAAACCGTTCCCAGCAATCATCGACGGTGATATCGCTAAGGGGATTGAGCAATTTGCGCAGGAGTACAAAAGCTATTTCGACGCTAATGCCTCTTCGGAACACATCTGTCTCGATCTCGCCCCCCGCTATGCGGTGATCAAAGGGGTGGGTATCGTCGTGCTGGGGAAAGATGAAAAAGAGTCCCGTATCATCGGTGATATCGTCAAACACACCATCACAGCCATCCTCTCTGCCGAACAGCTCGGAGGATGGGGTTCACTAACACTCGCTCAGATGTTCGAAATGGAATACTGGGAATTAGAACAGGCAAAATTAAAGAAATAGCACGGTTCACTGTGCGCGAGCTTCCCGCTGAGGGAAACCCAGCGTTAGCGTAGCCAAGCGGGACTTTGTTCCGATGGCGTATAAACTAAATAAAAAAAGGAATAAATAGATGAAAATTACGAAAAAAGTGACCTTTATCGCCAAAGAGGAACATATCGCAACGGTGAAAAAACTCTTAGAGGATATGGTTGCCCCCTCACTTAAAGAGCCGGGATGCCTCTATTACTATATCTTTCAGTCTCGTGATAATCCGCGCAAATTTTTCGCCGTCGAATCATGGGCTGATGAGGCATCACTAGAGGGGCATAAACATACGGAACATTATGCCTACTACAAATCGCATTATGAGCCGTTTGTGTATGATAAATATACCGAAGAGCTAGACCTTCTCGATGAAAAGGCGTATGGGTTCTAACTCTGCCTCGACAGAGGCTAGCTTTAGTACCATAGCGGCGAGCGTAGACAAGTGGGTTTTACTCACTTGGCGTTCAAATTAATGGACGCCAGGAGCCTTCCACATCGGCTCCGTAATCCCTTCACGAACTAGCTCCATTTGTTTAGCGTACACTTTAAGCCATCTCTCTTTGATCTCGCCGTATTGTTCGTGATTGACCGCGTTCGGTTCATACGTCCGCTCAATTTTGACGATCTCTCTCCCCGCCTCTTCAAAGTTTTTATAGACCCCCGCACCGATGCCGCACGCCATCGCCACACCTAGAGCCGTCGCCTCTTTGACTACCGGTACACACACTTCTAATCCTGTGACATCTGCTAAAATCTGAGACCATAACGCCCCGTTAGATGCGCCACTGGCAAAGGTAATAGAGGTGGGTGATACTCCGCTAAAGGCTTTGATGTTTTCCAGATTGATCGCACTCACGATACATGCGTTCTCTTCAAGGGCACGAAACATGGATGCGACGTTGTATTTGGACTCGTCCAACCCAAGTCCAATAAACGAAGGGGAAGCATGTATCCACTCGCCGTAGTTCATCCGATCACTGAATATCGGAGTGATTCCATACGAACCGATGGGAGTACTCTTAGCCATTGCTTCAAGCTCTGCATAACTTTTTCCGCACCCAAATGTGTTACGAAACCACCGCATCACCAGCCCCGTAAAAAAGGTGATCCCCTCCGCCTGAGACATACCGCGTACCACATGAGGATTGACCCGTAACAACATCTCATGAGAGAGTTTTACATCGTTAGGGATATTGACCACCTGCTGCCAAAAGCTCCCACCGAGTACCACCGCATCGCCGAGTGCAGATGCTCCCAGCCCCGCCGTACCGATTTGAACGTCACCGCCCCCCATCACCACTAGGGTCTCCGTCCTTAATCCCGTCTCGTTAGAGGCTTCTGCATTGATGTGACCTAATACCTCTCCGCTCTCTTTAATCGGGACAAACAAATCTTTGAGTCCGCATTTTTGAAACTCGCTTTTATCCCAAGTACGATTTTTCAGGCTAAATGAGCCTGCCGTACCTGCATTGGAAGGCTCAGACGCTAACTCTCCGCTAAGCTTGAAAAGTATCCAATCGCTGATCATCGTAAAATAGCGGGCTTTCTCATACACTGTTGGGCGATTATTTTTCAGCCACAGCAGTCGCGGTGCGGCAGAGAGGGCAAACGTTTGTCCACTTATCTCGTAACTCTCTGCTTCCAGTGTTGGAAATGTTTTTTTGAGATAGGAAACTTCCTCACCTGAACGCCCGTCAACATTGGCTACGCCCCAGATTTCTCTTTTTTCACCGTCATAGACAACGATCCCCTCACGCATGCTGGAGGCTGAGACCGCCACAATCTCGCTAGGATTGATCCCTGAAGCAGCAATCGATTCTCGGATACACCTCTTAGCGAGTTCCCAACCGCGCACAAAATCAAATCCCATCGACCCTGCAACACCCATCTCGGCAATATGCTCCCACTCGTATTGGGCAATAGCAATTTGATTTCCAAGGGTGTCAAAGATGATGGCACGGATACTCCCCGTCCCCGCATCGAGCACGAGAAAGTAACGTCTCATCGAAGCTCTTTCATGTTCAAAAAGAGCTCCATTGGAAGACGCTTCTCTATTGTCCCCTCTACAGGTTGAATATCAACATTGCAAATCGATCCCTTAAGCTCTTCAGCGAGTTTCAGGAGCTCTTCTTTGCTCTCACGTTTGGCGATTCCGCGTGCAGAACATCCGTTGTTATTTAAATGGTTATAGGTCATACGATACATAATTAAATCCAAAATTCTTAATTTTGAGATTAAAAGCAAAGAGAGTTCCAAAATTTATAAGTGGGAAAGAGAGAAGAAAAAAGAGGGGAAGCAGGTGTCGTTAGACACTTGCCTCTTCACGGCGCTGGAGATAATCCCATTTCGCATCGACACGTGCTTGCCACTCATCGATAAGGTAATCATATTGTTTTGTGAAAAGGTGTTTAAAACGCCCTTGTGCACCAAGATAATCACGTACGGGAACAATATTTTTCGGACGATACGTGATGTTAAGTTTAGTTCCGTCAATGATTTCGTACAATGGGAAAACCAACGAATCGGTTGCCAAATCAGAAATAGCGATTGTATCTTCCGGCGCAAATTTCCACTCGGTCGTACATGCCGACATCGCATTGATATAAACGGGACCTTCTGCTGCAAACCCTTTTTGGATTTTTGCCACCATATCTTTCCATTTGTTCGGAGCGACTTGTGCAACGTAAGGGGCACCATGTGCCGCCATAATCGCCATCATATCTTTTTTGTTTTTCTTCTCACCGTAACTGATACGCCCAGCAGGAGTTGTCGTCGCCGATGCACCGATCGGAGTCGAAGACGAGCGTTGTCCACCTGTATTTGCATACACTTCATTATCCAAACAAACGTACATCATATTGTGACCACGTTCAAAACATCCTGAAATCCATTGGAATCCGATATCATAAGTCGCACCGTCACCGCCGAATGCAACAAATTTAGGGACACGATCCGGTTGTTTTAGACGCCCTTTTGTTTTAAGCGCTTTATACATAGCTTCCGCACCTGCTACTGCAGATGAACCGTTTTCGAATCCGATGTGAATCCATGACGCATCCCAAGAAGTATACGGATAAACTGCCGTACATACTTCCAAACATCCTGTTGATGCTGCAAGAATCAAATCGTCATTGGTAGCATTGAGTACTTCACGAACGATAATCGAGTGAGCACAACCCGGACAAAGGAGGTTAGCCCCTTCAAAGCGATCCGCCGAAGTGGAAAAATCTTTGAGGTTTTTAATTTTTTTCATTTCTGACATTGGGGCTCCTTAGAAAAAAGAGAGTTTCGGTCCGCGAAGACCGATATATTGTTGCAATGGAGTGGTTACTTTACCAGCATCCGCATTTGCTTTGAGATCTGTAAAGATACTCACTAAGTGTGCTTTGGTCAAATCACGTCCGCCCAATCCGTAGATGTAGTTCGTAAGAACTGTTTTGGTGCCTGTGTTGAATAATGATCCTGATATCTCATTGAATAATGCGCCAACAGTACCATGTGGGCTTGAACGATCCAATGCTCCGATCGCTTTAACATCTTTCAATACTGCCGCGATTTGCTCTAGCGGCCATGGACGGAAAACACGAATACCGACAACACCCGCTTTAATGCCGTTCTGACGCATTTCAAGGGCTACTTCACGTGCCGTTTCGACTGATGTTCCCATACAAACAACTGCTACTTCCGCATCGTCCATGCTATAGGTTTCAACTAGGTTGTATTTTCGTCCACTTAATTTTTCGAACTCGGCAAACGCCGCTTCAATTTTAGGGATAACCGCTGTCATAAGGGCATGTTGTTGACGAGCTTTATGCTCGAAATGCCAATCTTCTTCCGTTTGAACCCCATGGGTTACCGGATGATCCAAATCAAGCATGTCGTTCATCGGTTTATACTCACCAACAAAATTGAATGCTGCCTCATCACTTAGAGTATGAACCCCTTGTGCTGTATGTGAGGTCATAAATCCGTCTTGGTGAACCATTGCCGGTAAGCGGACATCATGATCTTCAGATACTTTGAAAGCGATAAAGTTCAAGTCATACGCCTCTTGCGGGCAATATGAATCAAGCTGGATCCAACCGCTGTCACGTCCCATATACATATCAGAGTGGTCACCGTTAACGTTGAGCGGCGCACCGATAGCACGATTTACAACGTTTAAAACGATCGGCAAACGCATACCTGATGCTGAGTACAACGTCTCTACCATCAGCGCAAAACCTTGTGAGCTGGTAGCCGTTGCAACACGTCCCCCCGCAGCTGCCGCGCCGATACAACATGACATTGCACCGTGCTCAGATTCGGTCATAACAAATTCGCCGTCAACATAGCCGTTTGCCGTAAATCCGGCATAATTTTCTACGATAGGGGTTGATGGAGTAATCGGGTAAGCAGCAACAACATCCACTTGCACTTGACGAAGTGCTTGGCTTGCCGCCATATTACCGTCCCATACCTCGATATCGCGTAGTTCCATAGTATCAGCCATTAGTCTTCCTTTGGTTCTTCTGATTGGTCTTTTTTCTCTTTTTTAGGCCATTGCTCAAGTGCTTCTTCTTCATCTTTTTGTTCTGAGAACATCAAAAGAGATTTCGGGTTTGTAGGACAAACCTGAACACAGATCCCACACCCTTTACAGTGGTCAAAATCGATACCCACCATTTTTTTATCACGTGAAATGATCGACATATCGGGACAATATACCCAGCAAAATTGGCAGTCGATACAATAATCTTTGTTGAACAAAGGTTTTTCAATACGCCAGTCGGCAACACTCGCAGTAAACGAGTTTGATACTGAATAAGGGCGATTTTCCGGAAGCGTTGTTGCGATATCCTGTGTTGCTCCGTCAAACGAACGAAGCATAGCACCGATTTCAAACCCATCCCATCCTTTTTTTTCCATCATGTGCTCCTTATTTCACTTCATCATACGCGCGTTGAATCGCGATCATGTTGGCATCGATAATTTTTTGTGGCAACTTTTTAAGTACACGAATCATATTCTCTTTGAAAAAATCCATGTCATACATTCCTGATACTTTCATCAATGCGCCCAGCATAGGAGTATTCGGTATCGCTTTTCCGATCGTCTCTTGAGAGATTTTGATACAGTCAACGGTATACACTTTTTTACCGGCAAGTTTCGGTTGAGATGCAACCAACTCCTCCGTACTCATATGGGTAGTGATAATGTAAGTTGTATTCTCTTTTTCATTTGCCGTAATGTCTGCAACGTATACCAATGCAGGGTCAATAACCAAAACATAGTCAGGACTCATAAATTTTTCGTGATTTAAAATGACTTTGTCATCAACACGATTGTACGCTGTCATTGCAGCTCCACGTTTTGCTGATCCGTAAAACGCAAATGCCTGTACATGCTTACCGGTGGTGGATACAACATCGGCTAGACCTTTTGCACCTGTTACAGCACCTTGTCCGGCTCGACTATGCCATCGAATCTCTAGCATGAATTCTCCCTCTGACTTAAGTTTTAGTTGAATTTTATCAATACGTGTATTCTATGAAAGTTGCTCTTAAATGTAGCTTTTCAGTCGTTGCGAGCTATAAAACCAAAGATAAAATGTTACTTTCATCCCCTCTGAGCAATATATTTTACCGCTTCAAGAGCATTGGGTTTTATAATATCTGTTAATGTTAGCAATTGTTCTACATTATCATATCCGCTCGTGACGGCGACACATTTTATACCGGCACGATTGGAAGCTTCTATATCAAGTCGAGTATCTCCGATCATCCATACGCTCTGTAAGTTATTTCCCATCTGCTCAAGCGCTTTAAAAATGGGCTCAGGGTGAGGCTTTGGATTCTCAACGTGCTCACGCCCTACTAAAACCTCAAAATAGTGCATCAACTCAAAATGTTCCATCAGTTCACGAGAATAAAGCCCTGTTTTCGTTGTCACAATCCCCAATCTCGCAAAAGATGCGGCTTCATGCACTGCTTCCAATGCTTCCGGCAATAATATGGTCTTTTGACGTGAAATTTCCCGATAATAGAGCTTATAGGTACTCACATGCGCATCAATATCTACGGACTTAACCCCTACACACGCAAACATCGTCTCCAAAGTATGCCCTATCTGTGAGGTAATCATCCCATCGCTGACGCCCCTTTCAGACCCATGGGTTCGCAAAGAGTGGTGAAAACTCTCCAAAATCGCTTCGGTCGAATCGATCAGCGTCCCGTCTAAATCAAATAAAATTATCGGTTTCACTTTTTCTCCCAATCGATATAATTTTCCCAAATGCCGTTAATACTCGGTTTGATCCCTTTGATCGATCGGCTGTAGACGTTGATCTCATTAGGGATCACCAAAAAGAGATAAGGGTTATCCCCTGCAATTTGAGCAAAAATTTGCCGCTGCAAGGAGGCAATCCTCTCAGGATCGGTCGAATTTTCCATCTGTTCTATCAGAGTATCGGTATGCGCCGAATGATACCCCACAAGATTAAACCCACCCGGCACATCGCTTTCGGAGTGCCAGAGAGCATACGGATCGGGGGTCAGAGAAAGGGACCATCCCAACAACACCGCATCAAATTTTCGAGGTGCTACCACCGTATTCAAAAACGCCTGCCACTCCATCACCCGAAGTGTCACTTTTACCCCTATACCATGAAGCTGCTGCTGCAAAATCTCGGCAGCATACGGGCGGATCGCATTCGAGTTTGACGTGGCAATCTCAAACTCCAGAGGATGCGCAGCATCGTATCCTGCAGCTTTTAGGAGAGATTTAGCACGTGCTAGATTTTGTTTCGGAGCCTTTATCTCTTCATTGAATCCTTTGCTTCCCGGTAAAAAAGGGCCGGTACACACTTTTCCATGTTTCAAAAACAGTACATCGATCAAAGCCTCACGATCAATCGCCAACGAAAGGGCCTCGCGAACTCTGGGATCTTGAAATTTTTTCAGTCTGAGATTAAGCCCCAGATAGGTATAGCTGTGGGAGGGGAGCTCCAGCGTTGCAAATTTTTGGTGAAACGATGTGTCCAATTGCCGTTCATACTGCATAGGTTCCAAACTGCTTACATCGATTTGACCCGATTTAAGCATCAAAAATCGGGTCATCGGATCACTAATGACATGAAAGACAATTTTTTGAATCTTCGGAGGATGCTCGAAATAATTCGGGTTAGCTTCCAAAATAATCTGTTTGGAAAACTCCAGTTTTTTCAGGATATACGGCCCCGTTCCGATGGGAGCGGTATTGAATTTTGAACCCATTATATCTTTTTCGTTTTTGAGTATATGGCTTGGGACAATCCCCATCATCCATATTTCCAACGCTTTAAAATAGGGCTTTTCATAGGTAACGCGCAGGGTATACTCATCCACCATTTTAACTTGTTTGATAACTCTGAAATCGGAGGCATAGGGGGTAATGGTCGTCGGCGATTTAATCAGATTATAGGTGAACAAGACATCACGGGCGCTAAAGGGCTTTCCGTCATGCCATTTTACCCCGCGGCGAAGTTTAAACTCAATCTCATTTGGAGTGACGAAGCGGTACGATTGGGCCAAATCCCCGATAATTTTTTGTCCGCTCTCGTCGTATTTAACAAGAGAATTAAAAACAAATCCGGCGATGGACGAACTTGCCGAATCGGTGGCAATCAGAGGGTTAAGACGTGCGGGATTGGAGGAGGTGCTGAGATGAAGTGTCGATGCTATGAGCCAAACACTCTGTAAAAGAAGTAGTAAAAGTTTCAATCCGTGCCCATTTTTTAGGTGAGATTATAGCATCTAATCTCACGCTCCCTCTTTACGAAATTCTCTTATTTCATTGAATTTATCGACACCGCGTACAATGAACAAAATAATCAACCATGCCAAAATCATTGTAATAACCGTATGACTCAGAAAATGATCGCCAATAAGCATTTTATACGTCCCCATGCTCCATCCAATCAGCATAGCCGTAGAAGCAGCCGCAATTTTTACTTTTCGTGAACGAAATAAAAACACCAGTGCAAGTAATGCAAATCCGCCGCTTGCATGTCCTGCCGGCCAGCATTTTTGTTTTTCTAAATGACACTCTTCTGTAGTGTATTTTTCCCACACGCACGTATGGGGATAAACTCCACCAAAAATTTCAATATTTTTCGGGCATGGCATATTGGTCACGGCTTTTAATGATCCGACGATCACCGGAACTAATATGGATGAGAGAAGAACGATAGCTATCCCTCGTCGATACGGTTCAAAAAAGGGGCGTTTCCATACTGCTATCGAACCAAACAGCATCAAAATAGCTATAAAAATTAAAAGGCGCTTGATCCCATCGTAAAAAATAAACTTCAGAACTTCATTATTCGTGTCAACGACCCATTGATGGGTAAGGGGATTATAGAAATGGCTTTGTACCCAGATATCAGTTCCGCTTAATCCGAAAAAAAGGACGGCACCTATCAAAATACTTACGGTAAGCGTTATATTTTTAGTGAATCCCATGCAAAATATCCAATTCTGGCTGATAGACAGTACTATTGATTTCAGCAAAATTCAATACGGTATGAAAATAAGAGTCATGTGATACTGGTTGTTTAGCTTTTTCTCTCAGTTTTATCTTATTGACCTCAAAATGTTTTCCGAACCACATTACTGCAGGAACATGTTTTTGCGCTTCAGGGGCAATAGCGTATGGAAACCCATGCAGATAAAGCCCCTTTTCTCCCAACGATTCGCCATGATCACTGATATAAAACATTGCCGTCTCAAATTTATCATCGTGTTCTTTTAAAAAGTTAATCGTTTTTGAGAGAAAATGATCGGTATACAAGATGGCGTTATCGTATGCATTCGTGATCTCCTGCTCAGTGCATTGTTCGAGTTGATTGCTTTTACAAACAGGGGTAAACTTCTCATATGCTTTGGGGTAACGTTTATAATAAGCCGGTCCATGATTTCCCATCTGATGCAATACAATAACTATATCCCCTTTGGGATGGGCTTTGATGTAGTCATCCAAGCCAATTAGCATCCCCTCATCCCTACACTCTCCATCTTCACACATCGTATTCTTATCCGATGTCTTAAAGTCTTCGTAGGCTCCCCGAAGGGCTACCCCTTTTGAATCGGAATTATTATCCCTCCATAAGACATTAACTCCGGCATGAAGTAAAACATCCAAAACATTTTCAGTATGTTCCGCTTTATCTCCCTCATATCCCTCTCGGCCAAACGAAGAAAACATGCATGGAACCGATACTGCCGTCTCGGTTCCGCACGAGCTAAATTGAGTAAAATTGATAATATCCTCTTTTTTTAAAAGCGGGTTGGTTTCACGAGAATATCCGTTTAGGGAAAAATGATCCCATCGTGCCGCTTCTCCAACAACTAAGATGACCAGTTCCCGATCCACATCGCTCTCAGGAATAGCCGCATCTTTGCCGATAATCTGAAGTCCTGTGTAAGGGTGTGAGAGGGATTTTTGGACATAATGACCTACTGAATAGAGATAATAGGCCGGATTGGCATAGTAGCGAAGTGGCTTATGTTCTCTAAAAAAGGAGGTATAGTTTTTGTTAAAGAGTGACAGAAGGATCAATGCAACTCCCAACGCTGAGCCTAAAAGTTTAGCTTTTTCTATCAATACCGCTTTGATCCCATTCTCTCGAAACTCTACACGATAGATCAAAATCGAGGGGATAACACCAATCAAAGCCACGTATAAAATCAGGGTGATACTGAACAGATCAGCAGATTCATTGAGATTCGTTTGAAGTGTATTCTCTATCATATGGGTATCGATTACCACATCGTAGGTATCCATAAAATAGGCTACAAATGAAGAGACCATCAAAATGATTATTAAGAGTGGTTTCGTAACCCTCCCCCATGATAATAATGAGAACACTATCACACTCACACTGACCAAAAGAATTGCCAGTGAGACTATAAAAGAGAGTGTACTCCACGAAAGAGGATAAACGTCGATAACGTGTTTAAAAAATGCCACATTGGCAACAAGGGTCAAAAAAAAGGCTACCGTAAGGATGACTCTCCATTGTGGTACTTGAGTAGATTTAAAAAAGGTAAACACTGCATCTCCAAAAAATAAGTATCGCATCATAATCCCCATGAGATAACCGTTCGTAAACACTTACTATTATCCATACTTATCCTATAATTGCACATCATTAATTATTAGGAACCTGACTGTATGCTTCGTGAACTCCTCAAAATTTATCTCCTCTTTATCGCCCTCTTTTTTCTCGGACGATTGGGACTCTATGGCCTCTATTTCGACCGATTAGGGGATATCAGCTTTACTGAATCGCTCTTATCGTTTCTGTACGGGTTAAAACTCGATACGATGACCGCCTCTATCATCCTTATCATTCCGGCACTTTTGCTCTCCATTACCCCTCAGGTTCTCGCGAAATATGTTGGACGCTTTCTGAACGGCTACGTCCTTGTTTTTCTCCTTATCGCTTTGTATATCGAAAATGCCACCTTTCCGTTTGTGGCCCAGTATGATGTCCGCCCGAACTACCTTTTTATCGAGTATCTCAAATATCCCCAAGAGGTCACCTCGATGATCCTCAAAGAGTATCCGTTGCAATTGGCTGTCGCACTCGGAATGCTTATTGTTATGGCGTGGGGATATCTCCGTTTCTCACCGCTGCGTTTAGTTGAAGCGATCCAAACACCTCTATGGAAACGTCTCCTTTTGTTTCCGATTGTGGTCGCCGTTCTTTTCATCGGTATCCGTTCCTCATTCGGTCACCGCCCTGCCAACATCTCCGATGCCCTCTACAGCACCAATCGTATGGCAAACGAAATTGCTAAAAACTCCCTCTATTCCATCGGATACGCCTATAAGAGCTATACCAAAGAAGAAAATTTGGTGAAACCGTACGGGAAAATAGGGCTTAGCGAAGCGTATGCACGGGTTGGGAAAAAACTTCATCTTATCGGGAGCGGTGAACGTCCGTTTAGCCGTCTTGAGCCGACCCATTTTCCCTCTCAAAAACCTAAAAATCTCGTCATATTTATCCAAGAATCGATGGGGAGCCAATTTGTCGGATTTAGCGGAGGGGACGCCACTATCACCCCTAACCTCGAAAAGCTTTCCCATGAGGGGATCGCCTTTAGCAATCTCTTTAGCAACGGAACACGGAGTATCCAAGGGTTGGCGGGGATGAGTTCCGGATATTTGCCGCTTCCTGGGGAGGGGGTAGTAAAACGCAATAAATCCCAAAGCGATTTTTTCACCGTTGCGTCTCTTCTTAAACCGCTTGGCTACAAATCGAGCTTTATTTACGGCGGCGAGGGACGTTTTGACAATATGCGCAGCTGGTATATGGGGAACGGCTTTGATGAAGTGATCGAACAAAAAGATTATGAAAATCCTAGTTTTGTCAGTACATGGGGGGTCAGTGATGAAGATTTGGTCCTCAAAGCGAACGAAAAATTCAAAGCACACGCCCTCAAAGGGGAAAAATTTGTCAGCGTGATGTTCTCATCCTCTAACCACTCTCCGTTTGAACTGCCCGAGGGAAAAATAGATTTTATCTCCAGAAAACCGAAACAGGGGGTCGAAAATGCGGTTAAATACGCAGACTTTGCCATCGGACGTCTCTTTGAACTTGCCAAAAAAGAGCCGTATTATAAAGATACCGTTTTTGTCGTCGTTGCCGATCATAATATTCGCGTCTACGGAGATGATCTTGTCCCCGTCACTATGTTTCACATTCCCGCCCTTATCATTAGCGAGGGGGTAAAACCTCAAAAATATGAGACCCTCTCCACTCAGCCCGATGTCTTAGCCACTGCATTGGATCTCATAGGTGTCAATCTCACTTATCCTATTTTGGGTCATTCTATTTACAGTGATAAAAAACAGGAGGTAGCGCTGATGCTGTTCAATGATAGCTTTGCCCTGCGTCACCATAACAAAGTGGCCATCATTCAACCCAACAAAGAGGCTGAAACGTTTATCTATGAGAAGGATCGACTACTCCCAGTAGCGCATGACAAAGAGCTTGAACGTGATGCATTGGCCTTTGTAACGGTTATGGATGATATGTACAATAAAAAACTTTACCGATGAAAAAGATACTCTATTGGGGATTGGGGAGCGCAATACTACTGCAGTTCATTAGACCTGATTTTCACAATCCGAAGGTGGATGAAAATATCGCGTTACACACAGACGTGAAAACGATGAGTATACTGAAAACCTCATGCTATGACTGCCATTCAAGTGAAACAGTATACCCGTGGTACCACAATGTTGCTCCACTCTCTTGGGTCATGTCCGCCAATATAAAAGAGGGACGCGCGGCACTTAATTTTTCACATTGGGAAGCCATAGATACCAAAGTAAAGTTAGAGCGATTAGAGCGTGCAAAAAAGCTCATCAGAAACGAGATGATGCCAAAAAGCGACTATCTTTTGATACATGACAATGCTGTTTTAACAAATGAAGAGAAAAAAATATTGGAACGATTTTTTGATTCAGAAATAGAAAAACTGTAGAGTTTATACAATAAAGAAGAGAAGAAAATCTTTTCCCGAAAAGGGAAAAGAGAACGATTAACGTTTTGAGAATTGAGGAGAACGACGTGCTTTGCGTTTACCCGGTTTTTTACGCTCAACAACACGTGAGTCACGTGTAAGCATACCAAACGGTTTCAAGATAGCGCGGAATGACGGATCGAATGTGCAAAGTGCACGAGAGATACCGTGACGAAGTGCATCTGATTGTCCTGAAAAACCACCACCCATAGTTGAAGCAGTGATATCAACTGATCCATCTTGTTTAGTCAAAGAAAGCGGTTGAGTAACACGCAATTTTTTTGCTTCAAGACCACCCAACCATGCGTCGAGTGAAAGACCGTTTACAGTAATTTTACCTGTACCCGGAGCAAGCCATACTTTAGCGATCGAAGATTTTCTTCTTCCGGTTGCATACGTTTTTGCCATTATTTATCCTTACTTAGCAATCTGTGCAGAGTGAGGATGTTCCGCACCGGCATAGACTTTTAGTTTTTTGATCATCGCGCGACCCAATTTTGTTTTAGGGAGCATACCGCGAGCTGCAAGTTTGAAAACTTTTTCTGGGTTAGTAGCCAAAAGTTCTGTAAATTTTTCACTTTTTACGTTACCGAAGTAACCTGTGTGACGGTGGTATGTTTTAGTAGCAGTTTTGCCGTTACCGTTAATAATCGCTTTTTCAGCGTTAATGATAACAACGAAGTCACCACAGTCAACATTTGGGGTAAAATAAGGTTTATCTTTACCGCGAAGACGAGTAGCAACATCAGTCATAATACGACCGAATGTTTTCCCTTCCGCATCGATCAAAACCCATTTACGTTCGATTTGCTCAGGTGAAGCAATTTTAGTAAATTTCATCTTGAGTCTCCTTTTAAAGTCTCTATAAATAGTGGCGAAATTGTACCCTTTTAAACTTATAATCTGCTGAAATTAAGTTTTTTATAAGCACTTAACCCATTCTATTTTCTCTTCCAAGAGATAGCACAAATACCCCTCGGTTTTCTCTCCAGTGGATGAGTGTATCGCTTCACAATAACGATTAATCTGTTCGCGATGTTTTTGTTCCTCTTCCCGTCCGCTTTTGTAATCAATGACAACCCACCCTTTTTCGCCCTCTACCAACAAATCAATAACCCCAAGATTTCCCTTGTGCCGTATCATCTGCTCTTTCCGCCAGTTCCCTTGTACCAAACGCTCAAACATCTCATCGCTGATCAAACGTCCTATCCTCTTTTCGATCTCTTCCATCGCACCGGCATATAAAACAGCTCCATAACGGTTACGAGTTGACTCAAGTGCGATAGTGAGTGATGCACGGGTAAACTCTCCCATCATCTCCAGCGTATAATGGAGTGCCAATCCAAACTGTACCGCCGCATAATCGTGTGTCGCCTCTTTCAGTGAACGGAGTGTCGCTTCTTGTGTACCGAATACTAATGCTTTAAAAGGGGGCCCTTTTGCCGGTTCCGCAGGGGACGCTTTTTGTGTTTGTATCTCTAACTCTCCCCGAACCGATGCTATCAGTTCCAACGGATCAAACCAAGAGTTTTTCGTTTTGGTTATCACCATCAGTGATTCCACGGCACGGGTCAATGCCACATACAGAGCGTTAAGCTGATCCTCATCCGAAGCTCTCTTCTCGGCCTCCAATGCCTTGGCATATACGGGGTCAAGCGACTCGCGCCCCTTGATACGATAATGGATCCCCCGAAGCTGAGCCCCCTCATACTCATAGACGATAGCATCGTTATGGCTTCTCGCCGTTCCAAGCCGATCAAGGACAATAACGTGTTCAAACTCCAGCCCTTTGGATTTATGCACCGTCATAATCCGAATCCCTTTTAGATCGCTCTGCGGAGAGGTGCTCTCAAGACGGTCAATCTCGAAAACAACCTCTTCGATATCACGATATCCACGCAATACTTCAATAAACATCAGAGCACTTTTATCCGCGATTTTAAATCTTCGTACAAACGCGATGACGGCAGCAGATACTTCCTCCACCCCTGAACGCTCAATCTGCTCGATAGAAAGCCCCAGCAGTGCTGCACAATTAGAGCGGTAAATCGGCTCACCGAAATAGCAAAAGCGGAGGTACTCGATAATAGCGCGAACACTCCGCTGTGCGATCAGTCGTGCTGTCGTTTCGGTTACCACATCATATCCTTGAGCACTCAATGCCTCTTCTACCGCACTGCCGTCTTTATTGGTCGCGGTCAATACGGCGATCTCTTCAGGGATTACCCCTTGATTGATCAGCAATGCAATACGCTCACCGAGGGTTTCGAGGAGGTCATCACTGCTCACCACTTCGACATATCCTCCGCTTGAACTTTCTGGGCTTTGTTGAGGAATATACCCCTTGATTTTCCCCTCGAAGGAGCGGTTGACAAAATCGACGATCTCACTACGGGAGCGGTAATTCACCTTAAGCGGTTCTAAACGGACATCGAACAATTCGGCGACTTGATGAAACAGTGCACTCACCCCTCCGCGAAAACGGTAGATCGATTGTTTTACATCCCCGACAAAGAAAAAGCTCCCCCCCTCGTTCACTCCGATACCTGAGCGGATCTCTTCAATCAGCGGGCGGAGGATATCAAACTGGATGACACTGGTATCTTGGAACTCATCAAGAAGGAGATGTTTCAGACGCGAATCAAGGCGGAAATAGAGAAACTCACTCTCGAGCTTCTCACGCAGCAGGGTATGGACATTGAGAGTGATATCGTCAAAACTCAGTTCATTTCTCTGCAACGCCATAGAGTGACGGCTCTTGATGTAGAGTTTCAAAATACTCAACAACTCTTTAAAATAGAGCACTTCACGTCGGCGCATCTGGGAAGCTACCGCAGTTTGAATCTCTCGGAGCAGTTCATCCATACGAGGCTCATAGATTTTTTTAAAATCCCAATATTCCAAACTCGGCTTCATAAGCCACGTCTTTCCTAAGAGATCCTCGAAACTCTCAATCTGCATCGTTTTTTGGGCACGGTCGCTAAGAGGTTTGGACAATACCAGCCTTGAAAGTTCTACGGCTAACTCAAGGGCATACCCCATCGACTCTTCCGGAGCTTCAATCCCCTCATACGCCTCCAAATTTAACTCTTTATATTTGGAATAGAGGGATGAGAGGAGAGCAAAAAGATCACTAAGCCGTTTGTCGCTCAAAAGAGAGAGATGCACCAACGCCTCGGAAGAACGGGATACCTCCACCTCGTTTAAAAAGCGCTCCAAAAGTACGCTTTCGTGATGATTCTGGAGTGTTTTAAAGGTGGGCATCAGCCCCGCATTAAGGGCAAATTTCCGCAAAATCCGACCAAAGAATTTATCGATCGTAGAGATTTGAATATCGGAACGTAAAAAGCGAGAGAGTATTTTCGGACGCTCTTGCAGTATCGTCGCTTCATCGATCCCGCTGAGACGCGCGATATGAGCAAGCTCGCTCCGCGTAGGCAACTCTTCGAGGGTGAGGATGATCCGCTCCAACATCTCATTCGCCGCTTTGTTCGTAAAGGTTAATGCGACAATGGAAGATGGGTTCTCCCCCATAAAAAGGAGGCTCAAATAACGGACAACGAGGTTAAAGGTCTTACCGCTCCCCGCACTCGCCTCATAGGCCAAAAAGGGTTCAAACTCCACGCATTACCTCCCGATGACAGAGATAGGTATAAGGGCAGTGGCGGCATCGGCTCAGATCCTCACACATCTCCCAATTCCATACTTTCTCGGAGGCCATAAAGGCTAATATCTCTCGCAGTTTGGCAATTTTTTCCTCCAAGAACTGCTCAAATTTGAGTTCCCCTTTTCCTAAATCATAATAGCCGCATCGTCCAACCTTGCCCAGTTCTCCCGCAAGAAGGGCATAAACACTCAGCTGATAATCAACATCCTCCTCTTTGGGCTCTTTGGTTGTATCGGGATATTTACCGCTTTTATAGTCGATTACTTCCAAGAGAGCGTTGTTTTCATCAATCCGATCGATTCTCCCCATCAGGGTAATTCCCTCGATCTTCACACTGCCATCCTTCTCGTTATAGAGGACATGTGAGCCCGTGCTAAAACGCTCTGCCTCACTGCGGTAAAAGGGATCTAGTTTATCGATCCATAGCCGCTTCATATAGCGCTCCAATGGATCATCCGCTTTCTCTCCTTCCCATTGAGCACGAAGCGCCTCTTTGATCTGTATCGCCGAACTATAGCGGTCTTTTTGGGTAAAAATTTGCTCTAGTGCACTGTGTAGAGCATTCCCGATATCGCGTTCTTGTGAGAGATCGCGCGGCAGTTCATGATCACGAAGATGGGCAATATAGCGATAGTAAAACGCCCTTTTGCAGGTTAAAAACGTTTTAATCCCACTTGCAGAGAGGGGTTGAGCTGTAAAATCATACTCACTCTCTATCGCACCGATATGCCGTTCCCTAAAACTCGCAGATGGAAATAACACCTCTTCAAAACGATGCCGTGCAGGGATGCTCTTGATCCCCAGTTGAAGTAAAAATCGTGACGGTACCGACTCGGCGTTTTGGACACATCCAATCACCACTTTTGAGGCACGGTTAAAAAGGATGGAGTAATAATGTTTTTGGAGCGATTCACGGTCGCGTGCGCTTGGGAGTCCGGCGTATTCACGGGTTTTAGTATTGAGAAAGAGATCTTTTTCACTCTTGTGAGGAACATACCCTTCATTAAAGTCGATAATAACGACCCCCTCAAACGCAACGCCCCGTGTCTCTAACAACCCCATAACCGTTATTTTCCCTCCACGGACGTCATCGATACTCTGCTGACGCAATCGGTTCATAAAGATTCGAAACACTGCCCGAAAATCCATCTGTTCCAGCGCATGAGAGAGGTGGCTAAAGCGGTGCAGTTCATCACGAAGTATTTCAATCGATTCCTCCTCCGAACCCTCTAAGAGTTGAATCAACTCCTCCAGTTGAGCAAACTGAAATTTTTTGTTGTAATGGGCTTTAAACCAATCAAGAGTCGTTGTTTTGATATTGCGGATCCGTTCACGGTTTAACACACTCGCTTCATCCAGATACAGGGTAATGCTCTCTAACTCTTTATAGAGGACACTATTACTAAACGGCTCCCCCATCGCAAAGTTGAAATTCCCTTCGGTATCAAACTCCTTTAACATCTGCGCGGCATCTTCATCAGGGAGAACTACCGCAATTTTCTCCGGTTCTATCCCCTCCTCTACAAACGTTTCAACAGAGGCTTTGATAAACCCTATCTGAGCGAGGCGTGTATGAAACACTTCGCATGTGAGCGAGCGATTACTAGGAAGCGGCATTTCAGCTATGATACGAAGTTCACTCAGAGACAACCGATACTCTCGTCCCTCATTCAGTTCAAACCCCATCTCCTCGAAACGTGCCGTCATTTTGCGGTTATACGCCGTCGTGTTGTAATGGAGAATCACTTCCAAATGTGCAGCACACTCTTGCAACAAAGCGATTTCATATCGGCTCAAATACCCCTCAACCACAATTGTGATTGAGTCAAAATTGCGCAAAAAATCGTGCTGTACGTCGGTATGCTCTCCATTAAAGATTCTATCCGCCCACCTCTCACGAATACATATCTCACGGTAACGCTCACGGAGCCGCCCCAATATCGCGATATGCTCTTCATACTCACCGTAGACATCGACAGACTGAAGGGTCTCTACTGATACACATTCGGAAGAGAGCTCTTCGAAAAATCGGAACAGATACTCCGAATTTTGGATAAATGTGAAAAAATTACGCTCGATATTCAATGCGGCAAAAGCGGAAAAATCGGATGCTTCATGCATGGCCAATAGGCGTAAATCCTCATCCGGAACGATTTTTCCTACCGAAACATAGGCGCGTGAGAGAAACTCTCCCATTGTCATTGTATGGGGAAGAAACCCCTCACTGCACTCTGCAACCGCTTCACGAATACACCGTGCGGTAGGATATACGATACATTCTCTAGTCATGCAGAGTTTTTCCTCGATTTTCTACCTACTATCCCACTTGGAGATTCGGATATGAATAGGTAATTTTTAATAAAAGCTATTGTAGTGAATTTCCCCTAAAGGGGAGAAAATACGATAATGAAGATTAAAATTCCGACGTGATCGGGTTGCGGGTATCCGCTTTGAGGTTGTAGTAACGCTGCAAGCTGCCGACAGAGACTTTTGCCATGATGTCCCAACGACCCGCTTTTGGTAGATCGATAGGAGCAAAGGTATATTTCCCCTCTACCACGCTCGGATTGCTGAGATTCATATCGAACTCTTTAAGATCCGGACGCGTGAGGATGATTTCAACCTTTGCATTATTAACGGCATTACCTGATTTATCACTCACTTTGTACTCAAGGATTGAACCTTTTTCACTAATCTGAGGTGTCAAAAAGGCAATCGTATAGTTTTGATCAAACGCGATCTTAGCATTGATAATTTCATTCGCATTCGCATCATATTCATGATACCCCTGCATCCCGTAATTAGACAATTCGACCGGGTTATTGAGTGCAACTTTTATTGTCCATACACACGCACCGATAACGCCAACGATTGAGAGCCCAATGATAATCGGCCACTTCGTTCCGGGGTTTTTAAACATTCTTAGTTTCCTCTTTTTTACGCAAAAATTTCCCACGCACATATTTAAAAATAGCGAAAAGAATGATACCGTAAAAGATTACACGCAAAATATCGATGAAGTTTTTACTTCCGCTACCCGCCGATGAGCTTAAGGTAACATTGTGTTTAGCAGCGATCTGCTCGGCGACATCGCTGTAACCGTTGAACATCGCGACTGAGTATTTAGAGACAATTTCAGCCCCTTTGGCACGCTCTGCCAAAATCGGTAAAATCGTCCCCCCTCGGTTACTAATTAATTCTGCAGCTTCATCAAAACTGCGTGCAAACATCACGGCACTCACCACTGAGCCCATAAAGGTTGCATTCGGACTTAAGACCTGAGATTTGTTAAAATATTCGTATAAAGAGACGGGACGGGCCAAAATATCAACTTTTTGCTTGAGCTCGATAAACGTCATAATGACTGCAGGCTCTTTGAGCTCAGTTGAGAGTTGTTTTTCGAAATCGGCAATACTCTGATTCTCTTCTGTATCACGAACCATTACCAAGTAGAGCGACACGCCCGTTTTAGCTTTAAGTTCCGCGCCGATAGCATTGATTTGCTCAGAGAACTGAGGATTTTTGACAACATCATCTTTATATAAATATTCAGCTTGGAGAGTGAGTGAGAATAACATGGTGAGGGTGAGGGCCGCTAGCCCTCGTGAGAGTAACAAAAGCTACCCTTAACCGACGTAAAGATGATTCGGTGTAATAACCGCCCACAACGTAACCGCTGCAGAAATCACCAATGTAATTGTGATGAGTTTATCCATGATACTTGCCATCTAAAACCCCTTATTTTACATCAACACGATGCGCAGCATTATCAGTGCTGAACATCTTGATGTCTTTTTCATTTTCAACTTGGTAATAGTTCGCTGCACTGCCTTGTTGTACACCCAATCCCCACACGGTCAAACCGGCAAGGATAGAGAGAAGCAATACAGTCGCGATCAACATACCGGTGATACCGTCTAATGCAAAAATACTACGATTTTCCATTCGGTTCTCCTTACTTACTAAGATCGGTGACATAAGCACCAAGCGCTTTAACTTGAGCTTCTGTCAAGTTATTGAATGCAGGCATTGCACCGATTGCACCTTTTTTACCGTGTTTAAGAACATCTGCAACAAGTGTTGGATTGAAGTCTGCGATACTAGGCGCAACCATCTCCATACCTTTTCCATCCGCTCCATGGCACGCAGCACAAGTACCGGCAAATACATCAGCACCTTCAGTGCCTTTCATTCCGCCAGCTACATATTTAGCAACTGCATCGATTTCAGCATCTGTAATCAATGCATTGGTGTTGACATTCATCAAACCGTTGCGATCTGGCATAGGTGCCGGGAATCCAAGCATACCTTGACCGTTATTGATAACGTGTTTAACTGTTTTTTCTTCCAAACGTACATTCAAATTCGCCGCTTTACCGTCGATACCGTCTGCTTGTAGACCGTGACACGGTGCACATTGAACGATAAAGATTGATCCACCCATCTCTTTTAGAGTTTCATCATCCATATTGGCATGTTCAGCTTCGAATTTCGCGTCATGTGCCGCTACTTCTTCGTTATATTCACCGATTTGTGAATACGCGTTAACCGGATACCCCGCAAGGAAATACCAGATTGCCCAAATTACAAGACCAAGAAAAATAATCGCCCATCCAAAAGGAAGTTCGTTTTTATACTCTCCAATTCCGTCCCAGTTTTCATCCGCAAGTTTACCGCCAGCGCGATCATTTTGCATTTGTCGAACATATTTGGTAACTACAAAAGATGTTACGATAACGAGAACAACTGCACCCAATACGGCTAGTTTGTTAACCCAGTCACCTTCTCCACCCATACCGCCGGCCATTCCGACAGCGACATAGGTAAAGCCAAGCATTGCAATTACAACTATGATAGCAGCAAGTACTGTCTTATTCATTTATGCCTCCTACTTTTTTATCATCGTTTTTCGAGATTGTTTCGATCGGTTGATCGGTAACATCGTCGTGGAGCGCGATATTTCCGTACTTTTCATAATCGCGCTTCCCTTTCCATTGCGAGCTGTAGAGGTGGTAAATGTACGAATACAACACCACCACCAAAAACGCAACGAAGAAAAAGTAAGCATACGCTTGAAGTGTACCGAGATCCACGCTTTCTCCCTTATTTCAGACTATTAAGATACGCGATCATCGCTACGATTTCAGGGATTTGACCCGCTGCTACCGCATCTTTAACGTCTTGATCTTTCATATCTGCTGCAATCACTTTTGCTTCTTCCAAAGCTGCTGCTTTTGCTTCATCTAATGTTGCTGCCAACGGTACGGTTGCTTTTGTCCCGTCAGCCATTGGAATTTCTGTATTATAAGGTGTTTTGAACACTTTATTTACGGTTACTTGCTCTGCATATGCAGTGTCGATATCCGCAGCATTTTTAAACATCCAGCGATATGCCGGCATGATAGAACCCGGAACAACCGCTGCAGGATCTTTCATGTGATTTTCGTGCCAGTCTGTTGTACGGTAGTTACCTACACGCATCAAATCTGGACCTGTACGTTTTGAACCCCAAAGGAATGGACGGTCATACGCATATTCACCGCTCAAGCTGTAGTGACCGTAACGGTCAGTTTCAGATTTAAACGGACGAATGAGCTGAGAGTGACATCCCATACAGTTGTTTTTAATATAAACATGACGACCAGCAAGTTCCAACGTGGTGTAAGGTTTAGTCCCTACTACCGGTTGAGACGCTTGCGCAAAGTTTGGCAAAATTTCAATAAGCCCCGCGAACGCGATGGTAACGAAAATCGCTACCGCGAAAAAGAACGGGTGTTTTTCTAACCAGTGAAACATTTTTTCCCCTCCTTATTATGCGCCCATAGGCGATGCGTTTTGAAGTTCACTCTCTTCAACACGGCGAGAGCTTGTCATTGTTTTGTACATATTGTACGCGAACAAGAACATACCTACGAGGTACAATGTACCACCAACAGCACGGATAGTGTAATACGGATGCAATACAGTAACTGTATCGATGAATGAGTAAGCAAGGTTACCGAACTCATCATGCGCACGCCACATCATACCTTGTGTAATACCTGCAATCCACATAGATGTGAAATACAAAACAACACCGAGAGTTTGAATCCAGAATTGTGTATTCATCAATGATTTAGAATAAATCTCACGTTTAAATACACGTGGAGCCATGTGGAAAAGTGCTGCCATAATCATGAACGCAACCCAACCAAGAACACCGTCATGTACGTGACCAACGATCCAGTCTGTAAAGTGAGCCAAAGCATTAACTGATTTGATCGCTTGAATAGGACCTTCAAGTGTAGAGAACATATAGAATGTAGACGCAAGGATCATAAATTTGATCAATGGGCTAGATGCTACTTGTTGCCATTCACCCTTCATAGTCAAGAGCATATTGATCGCAGAACCCCATGATGGGAGAATCAATACAACCGAGAATACAGAACCCATAGTTTGCATCCAATCCGGTACTGTAGAGTAGATCAAGTGGTGTCCGCCTGCCCAAAGGTAAACAAACATCAATCCCCAGAAAGCAAGCAAAGAGAGTTTATAAGAATAAACCGCTTGACCAGACTCTTTTGGAAGGAAGTAATAGATCATCGCAACGATAGGTACAGTAAATCCGAACGCAACCGCATTATGCCCATACCACCATTGTACCAATGCGTCATTTGTACCTGAGTACATTGAAACAGAGTGATACCATGCACCGATTCCGCCAGAAGCAAAATACGTTGGGATTTCCATGTTGTTGAAAAGATACAACATAGCGATACCAAGGAATGTAGCGATGTAGTACCAAATAGAGATATACAATGATTTTTCACGGCGAATACCGATCAAACCGAAAATCGACATACCCCAAATAACCCATACCACGACAACTGCGATATCGATAGGCCATTCAAAATCTGCATATTCTTTACCGGTAGAGATACCAAGTAATAGTGTACCAACTACAGCAACTACCACTAACAGGTAGATAAAAAAGTGCAATTTAGCAAGGAACATCAAGAATTTTGATTCCGCCATAGAGACTTTCAAAACACGTTGACCTACATAATACCAAGTAGCCCAGATACCGCTAAGGGTAAAACCAAAGATAACTGAGTCAGTATGTAACGGACGAAGACGACTAAAGTTGGTGTACTCTGCCAATCCTTCTCCCGCCATCAAATTCACAGCTGGAAACGCCATTTGCCACGCCAAAATAACGCCGACAAGCATCCCGACAATACCGAGAACAACAGTTGTAAGCATAAACCACTTTGCAACCGTGTAATCATACTCCAATGGACGATTCTCCATTTACGACCTCCTTAAAGATTCAAAGCATAAGAGCCTATTAGGGCACCTCTTATTTCACATCATATCGTATGAAATAAAAAGTGCCCTTAACACTTTTGTAACAAAAGTAGGCTATTAGACACTCTAATGATAGCAATCACACTATTTAAGGAATCTTAAATTATTAAACATTTTTAACACTTTTGTAACAAAGTGATAATTTTAAGTATATATAAAGCATTAGGGGTAAAAAAGTAACACTGCTAGGTTTTTTTATCGTCAAAAGAGGGGAAAATATCCCCTATATTTAAATTAGCGCTGAATAAGTTGCAGAAATTCGCTGAATATATAGCGACTCTCTTTAGGTCCCGGACTTGATTCGGGGTGATGCTGTACTGAAAAGACGTGACCGTTGTTATAGCGTAGCCCTTCGATTGTGTTGTCAAAAAGATTGATATGTGTCACTTCGGCGATTTCTCGTACCGATTCAGGGACATTGTAGTTATGATTTTGTGCCGTAATTTCGACCATCCCTGTTTTTACATTTTTGACCGGATGATTGCCACCGTGATGACCGAATTTGAGTTTATGGGTATCGTATCCGTGCGCGATACTAAGAAGTTGGTGACCCAAACATATACCGAATAAAGGAATTTGGCGGGCAATGAGTTTTTTGATCTCATCTTGCTCTTTTTTGAGCACTAGCGGATCGCCAGGACCGTTCGATAGGAAAACACCGTCGATCTCTTTTGCGTCATAGCGTGCAATCAGTTCGTCGGCTCTAAAGCTGTTTGGCAGAACTTCTACTTCCAACCCTGCTTCGGTGAGTTCGTTGAGAATATTGCGTTTTACACCGAAATCGATTGCGGCGATCTTGGCTTTCGCAGAGGGTGCATCGTTATAGCGAAAATTAAAAGGGTCATAAATACCGTTACGATGTGTATATGCCGTTTTTGTACTCACCTCTTCAATATAATTAATCTCTTCGATGCGAGGAGAATTCTCTAACATTTTTTTAAGTTCGTCTTTATCCGAAATTTTCGTTGAAGCAATCATCATCATAGCTCCCTGTGTTCGGAGCATTTTAGTGATATAACGGGTATCAATATCGCAAATTCCGATAACGCCGTGTTTTTCTAAAAAGGTGTGCAATGCTTCTTCGGCACGAAATGATGAGTAGTTGCTTTGGTATTGACGAACGATGATCCCTTTACAGTGAGCACTTGAGCTCTCCATATCTTCATCATTCACCCCGACATTACCGATTTCAGGCATAGTAAACGTAACAAATTGGCCTGCATAAGATGGATCGGTGATAATCTCCTGATAACCGCTCATAGAGGTATTGAAAACAATTTCACCCACCGCTGTCGTATCGGCACCAAAACTTTTAGCACTCAAATACGTGCCGTTTTCAAGATATATCCACGCGTCACGTAACATTATGCCATCCCCCTTCGAACCAACTCATCTTTATAAAGTTTTTCATACACGATCTCATATTCATCGGTACCCGGAATTAAGTTGCGTTTATAGCTTTTTAATTTTTGGAATACTGCCGATTCGATTTCGCTTGAATCAGCGATGGAGCCGGTAATCGCATCATAAATAATATTTTTGACTCGGTTCTCACTCACATCATAGTTGATCAAATCTTCTTCATATAATACGTCTAAAATCTGATGCGCGATATCAGAGTAGCGGTCTTCGTATGACAAAACAACACCGTACTCCGGTGCCAGTTTCTTTTTGATCATAAAAAAGAGTTGTCGCTCATCGGCAAGATAAAAATCTATCTGCTCTTCATTGGCATTGACGATCTCTTTGACTTTCTCTTCAAGAGCCATCTCTTTTTTAATGTTGGCGCTCAAAACGTTCTCAGCCTCTTTGGCAGTACTCTCAAGCCCTTTGGTCATAGTCACCAATCCGCTGCGGCTAAGATCAACAGCGATTCGTGTCGCGATATGGGGTACGTGTGTCAGTGAAACCTTCATTGCCAGCCCTGAGTGAAATTTTTTGCATTTTAGCCTAAAATACCTCTCAAATCGCTTAGAGGAAATAGAGAGTTATTGTGGAGCTTCCGGAATCTTACGTAGTTTATCGGTAATTTCCGATCCTTTTTTCGGATCCATCTTGCCCAATATCTGCCCAACTACTTTCGAGTTTAGGGTACTCATGATATCTGCAGCATCGCCTGCGGGCATTTGAGAGAGGATCTGTGCCGAAGCGGAAGGTTTCATTTTCGCAAACGTTTGTGATACTTTGTCCGATTTGAGCTGTTTGATTTGGTCTAATATTTTTTTATTTTCATCCAGCATTTTTTTAATGGATGCTTCTTTTGCTTTAATCTCATTCAATTTTTGATCGACTTTGGTATCTTTCCCCTTCACCAATGCCTCTTTTTTTCGTAAAAGATCTTCTGTTGCCCTCTTTAGTGAATCGAGAGATTGCTTTTGTTCATCAATCCGCTCTAATTCGACCAACAACTCGTTTTTTCGGTCTTCAAAAATTTTAGTGCACTCATACGATTTTGTAGCAGGTGCACCGTACAATCCGCTAATCAGTACCAAACTCCAAATGATTTTCATAGTGTCTCTCTTTTATAGGTCATAGTACCGATTTCATCAAGCATTTTAGCCTCTTGAACTTTAAGATGTTTCAAATGGGCATTCATCTCTTGGACTTCCAAGTATTTGAATTTCTCAAAATCCATCATCGCCGCTTTAAAACGCTCCCGCATTTGATACTGTTTTTGCTGTGCCATGTGCACCTGATTTTTATACTCTTCTATGGTGAGATGTTGTGCATGTATCATGGCAGTTGCCTGAGTAAATTCTCCCACGCTCCCTTGCGTCGGAAGTGTCATATGGGAGAGCTCTTCATATGAGCGGCTCAGTTTTTCTGAAGCAAAGGAGAGTTCATTGTTGGCAACTATGAGGGCGCGTTCGGCGGTGTCTAAACTCTTTTTCTTGAGTTTGACTAAAGGCTCGTAACGCGATTTACTCATATGCGCCCCTTGACGTAGATTATAATGCAATAGTGTCGTTTCGATCCGGTGACGTAGAGATCATACCGATTTTAGTTTGTGTCAACTCTTCAATCGCACGGAGATACTCTTGAGCCGTAGCGGGAAGCTCTTCGAAACGGCGAACTCCCTCAGTTTTATCCCAACCTGCAAATGTTTTATAGATCGGTTTTACATTCTCAAGATCAAGCGGCATATAATCGATTACTTCACCGTTCACTTCATACGCAACACACACTTGAATTTCATCGAAACCATCCAGTACATCGAGTTTCATAATAGAGAGATCATCACATCCGTTCAAACGGCTCGCATAGCGGCACGCTACCGCGTCAAACCATCCGCAACGACGAGGACGACCCGTAGTAGTTCCAAACTCATGCCCTTGTTTACGCAAACGCTCACCGATCTCACCATGATCTTCACTCGGGAAAGGGCCGTTTCCGACACGGGTACAGTAGGCTTTCACAATCCCCGTTACTTTACCGATATCTTTTGGATTGACTCCAAGACCTGTACACGCACCCGCTGAAATTGTCGATGAACTGGTAACGTACGGGTAGGTTCCGTGATCGATATCGAGCATCGTCCCCTGCGCACCCTCTAGGAGGATTTTTTTATCCTCATCCATCAGTTTCCATGCCATCTGCGTCGTGTTTGCCAAAAACGGCACCAACGCTTCTGAAAAGGTTGTTAATTCAACGGTTAATTCTTCTTTAGTTGGTAAGGAGATATCCAACGCTTGGAAGATTGCACTGTTTTGCTCGAAATACTCCATAACACGGTTGGTAAGGGTTGTAACATCACGAAGCTCTCCGAGGCGGAATCCTGCGCGAGCGATTTTTTCGCTATACGCAGGTCCGATACCGCGTCCCGTCGTACCGATCGCTTTTTCACCGCGAAGTTTCTCTTTGGCTTGGTCGATCAACGTGTGAAACGTCAAGATCATGTGTGCCGATTCAGAGACAAACAAACGTCCGAGTAGATTATCAAACTGTTTCATCTCTTTAATCAACGCTTCGGGAGAGACAACCACACCGTTACCGATAATATTGATCGCTTTCGGGTTCAAAATCCCCGATGGGATAAGGTGAAGCGCATGCGTTTTACCGTCAACAACGATGGTATGTCCTGCATTGTGTCCCCCTTGATAACGGGCGACACAATCGTATTTTTGCGCGAGCAAATCGACGATTTTCCCTTTTCCTTCGTCTCCCCACTGGATACCGACAATCAAATCTGCTTTCATAATAATAATCCTACTTTAGTTATTGGTGTAATGCGTCAATCAACGCATCGGTGTAAATGGCGAATCCGACCGAAACGGTTTCATCACTTTTATAGCGTCCGCCCATGGCATAGACTTCATTAGCCTCGATGACACGGAAAAAAAGCTCATCATAATAGAGCATTTTAGCGTAATACAAAGGGGCTATGACTACATTCGGATATTCTAGCCCCTCACAGAGCTCTTTGATTTTCAAAAGCTCCGGTTTGATCGCGTCGGGGACAATTGCGGCAACAGTATCGATTTCATCTGAATGCTGCATATAGACCAGTCGTGTAAGCCAATCAATCTTCAAAGATAAAAATTTCTCTATATTCACATGACGGAAATCATCCAGACTCAAATTCAATAGTTCGCTTAAAATACGGGGAATATTGATATTGGAAATTTGCAAAAGAGGCTTCATTTCCAATACATTTAAAATCCGTGTTGCCTGTACAAGAGCAACCGAGAGATTCGGTTCATCGATAATCTCAACCCCGATTTGATACTGCTCATAGGCTGGATAGCGATAAACCGGCTGAATGTAGAACCATTTTTTGTGTTCCGTGTTGCCGCCGAGACGTTTATTGACAATACGCACCACATCGATCGTCGAATCGGCGCGGAGGCTGATCGGATGATTTTCGCTGTCGTTCACGCGGATAAGCTCACGCTGGTCGCAGACGCTCATGTGCTGATGATATGAAAACAGCGGAGTGAGTATCTCTTCAAATCCGGCATCGCTCAGCAATGTACTCGCTTTGGTTTCGATTTCACGCTTCGTCTTCGCCGCTCCGGCAAAGTAAAGCTTTGAACCCTCAGGGATTTCGTGTTCAAATACCATAATGTTACAATCCAAAATAGACAGTATTGAACACGCGGTTTGCGGTTCCATCATAGGCTCGGCGACCCATTTTATCGAGAGCCAATTCCACCGCGTTAACCGCCCAACACGCTTCATACGGAGCGATAAGACCCATGTGGTTGATTCGGAAAATTAAATCTTTAATATGATCTTGTCCGCCGGCGACGTTTATATCGAACTCTTTGAGGGTAGAGCGGATTTTTTTCGCTTCCGCGTCCCCTACCGTCGTCATCGAATCGGCTGGACTTGTCGGATAGATGGAAAGACCGATTGCTATCATCGCTTCACGGGTCGCTTTCGCACGACGTGCCGTATCGGCATACAATTTATCAAGTCCACCCTCCGCTTTAATGCGATTCAAAATAGACTCTAACCCGATAGTAATCGTCGTTGCCGCCGTCCATGCCGTCGTGTTTTTACGCTGATTTTTGATCTCGGTAGCGAGGTTAAAATAATACCCTTTGCCACTTCCGATTTTTTCAATCGCTGCATTAGAGAGACCCATAATCGCGAGCCCCGGAGGGAGCATCAACGCTTTTTGGCTCCCTGAGATCAGACAGTCGATATTGGTGACGTCGATTTTCTCAACACCCACCGCTGTGATACCGTCGGCAATCACCATGATGGCTGGGTTATGTGCTTTTACCGCACGTGCAATCGCTTCGACACTGTGGCGCAATCCCCCCGCACTTTCACAGATTTGGATTGCAATCGCATCGATATCAGGGTTAGCGTTCAATGCCGCTTGGACTTCCTCAACACTTGCAGGAGTGTCCCATTCGTGTTTGATCTCCACATTGGCGATCCCATGAGCTACGGCGATTTTACCGAAACGCTCACCGAATTTCCCCGAGTTGATAGAGAGGAGTTTAGAATGGGCGAGATTGATCACTGCCCCCTCCATAGCTCCCGTACCCGATGACGCAAGCATCAGGACCTCATCCATCCCAAGAAGTTCAAATAACAATGTGCGGGTTCGCTCAAAAATCGCTTCGAACTCAGGGGTACGGTGGTGAAGTGTTTCACCTGCCATAGCGACACGTACCGATTCAGGTACTGGGGTTGGTCCGGGGGTAAAAAGTAACATTCAAAAATTCCTTGAGGGAAAGTGTCATAAATCCGCGCATTTTATCCTATGTGAGGTTAGGGGAGGTTTAAGGGGTGAGGCTATGGTACAATTACACCAAAAAAAGAGCTCAATTATGACCTTATTTGACGCATTGATCCTCGGAGCCCTTGAGGGAGTCACCGAATTTCTCCCCATCTCCTCGACGGGTCATCTTATCCTCGCTTCGCAACTGTTGGGATTGGAGCAAACCGCTACCCATAAAGCGTTCGAGGTCTCCATCCAACTCGGAAGTATCCTTGCCGTCTTATTCCTATATGCCAAACGGCTGATGCAGGACAAAATGTTGTGGCTTAAAATCGGTGTCGCTTTTTTACCGGCAGGCATTTTGGG
>Ga0209262_10000205_pt1 | contig 32630 bp, 23 predicted proteins | sample Lowcelwee11metaG_FD_187171 | JGI IMG/M metagenome (GOLD analysis project Ga0209262, IMG submission 187171) | Freshwater pond sediment microbial communities from the University of Edinburgh, under environmental carbon perturbations - Low... | ecosystem: Environmental > Aquatic > Freshwater >... | reverse complement strand
GATGGCGCGCTTCATCCGTTCGCTGGGACTTTCTCGTCTGCCCTCCAGCTTGCCCCGGAAGAAACATACTTGCCGGGTCTGGGTCTTCTCCGGCGTCCTGAGGCATTTGTCCCGCTGCTCGCAAGGACCGCAATCCCGTAGCGCCCCCTGAAACTTGGTGCCGATCAAGCCCTTGTGCTTGCAGTTGGCGCCATTCCGATAGAGCGATTTCCCCGCCGGGCAGATGCAGGTGCCCGCCTCCGGGTCGTGGTCGAAATCCTTGGGGCGGTAGTGCTTCGCCCCTTTCTTCGGGTGCGCCTTGTCGTAGTTCGGATCGGGTAGGGCTTTGTATTTGTCCTGATCCTTGAAGCGCTCGTCGCGCTTGCGCATGCCGGTATCGGCGATGAGGGCGGGGGTCTCCAGCGCGGCCAGCTCCGTCATGTTGGCGTCGGAGTGATAGCCGGCATCTGCCGTGATCAGCGTTTGGTCGGTACGCAGCGGGTCGGTGGCTTTGATGATCGGCAGCAGCAGTTCCTGTTCCGAGCCGGTGCCGTGGGCCTGGGCTTCGACGATGATCTGGTGTTTGCTATCAACGGCAGCGACGCCCGTATAGCCTTGGATGACGCCCTTGCTGGTAGCCATCTTGGCCGATTCATTGTCGGTGCGGTTGCTCTTCCTGATGCCGCCCGTGGCGCCCTTGCGCTCTGCGGGGTTGGCCTTGAGCCAGTCGCGCAATTGGGCGGCATCGCCTTGCAGGCGTTCGATGCGCTGCTGCGCTTTGGCGTCAAGCGAGGATTCGACCGGCAGGGTGTCGTTCTCGCGGTGACGGGCGAGCATGGCCTGCGCGGCGGCTTCGAGCTTGTCGGCTTGGCGTGCGAAGTCGGCACGGGTGCCGCTCTTGGCCTTCGATGCGTTGCTCGGTAGCTTGACGCCGTCGATGGCGAACATCTCCCGACCGATCAGGCCTTGCCGGTCGCACAGATAGAGCACTTGGGCAAACAGCTTGGCGATGTCGTTGCCCAGCCCGGAGACGAAGGCGGCTAGCGTGGTGAAGTGCGGCGCGCTGTCGCCGCAGAGGGCGATGAAGGTGACGTGTTCGCGGCAGGCGCGTTCGATGCCGCGACTGCTGACCAGCCCTCGGCTATAGGCGAAGAGGATGACTTTGAGCAGCACTCCAGGCGGGTAGGCGCTGGCGCCCATCAGGTCGTTGCGGTAACGCGCGTCGAAGCCGGAGAGGTCCAGTTCGCGCTCGATCAGATGGTGCAGCGCGTGTTCGAAGGTGCCCGGCAGCAACTGCCGTTCAAGATCGACCGCAAGAAAGCGCGGACTCGTGTCGATGTGTTTGTAGCGCGCCATGCTAGGCCTCCGAATCCAAAAACCATTGGAGCCTTGTTATTCCGTTTGGTTCACAGCAGAATGCGTCCATGAAAAGACTTTTTCTACAGCGTCGTTGAAGTTGTAGAAAAACTCAATTTTGAAAAGTGACGATCAGCAACCACAAAAATTATTGCGTCAGAATCACCCAGATTGAACGATCAACCCTCCGGGAGGGGTTAAGCGCCCCCAGAACGATCTCTCTCAAACCCGTTGCCGAGTTTTTCTACAACCTCGTTGGGCACCTCGAGCTAAATACGCCACGGTGATTACGAAATGATCGAATCCATCACGATAGGCAGCGTCGCAACATTTAGAGACCCGCCGGAGGTATTGAACGGCCTATCCCAGTTCAATTTTCTATTTGGCTCGAACGGAACTGGTAAGACGACCGTTAGTCGCGTTATTGCGGACGAGGCCACCTTTCCAACTTGCAAGGTGGCGTGGAAGGGTGGTACGAAATTGCAACCCTTGGTTTACAACCGCGACTTCGTAGAAAGGAACTTCTCCCCGTCGGTGGAGCTGAAAGGCGTCTTCACACTAGGCGAGAAGCAAGCAGACACCCTAACAAAGATTGCAGTGGCCAAGACAGACCTTGATGCTCTTACGGCCAAGATTGAATCGCTTACCTTGGTATTGCAGGGTGCAGACGGCAATGGCGGAAAGCGGAGTGAGTTGGCGGCTCTTGAGGCTGGATTAAAAGATATTTGCTGGGCACAAAAGCAGAAACATGATGCAACTCTTCAGGGCGCATTTGAGGGGTATCGAGGTAGCGCGGAGAAATTCAAGGCGAAAGTAGTCCAAGAGCTGACAGCCAATTCGGCAACCCTTGTCGCACTCTCGGACTTACAGAAGAGAGCAGAAACGGTCTTCGGACCCACGCCCGCCGTTGCACCACTCACTCACCTCATCGAGACGGCCAATCTAATTGTCCATGAGGCGAACCCGATTTTGACGAAACGTGTAATCGGGAAGGATGACGTTGATATTGCTGCGATGATCAGGAAGCTCGGTAACAGCGACTGGGTTCGTGAGGGGCGCTCTTACTATGACGCAAATGAACAGGTTTGCCCGTTTTGCCAACAAAGCACGACCGAAGCGTTTGGTCAGAGTTTGAATGAATATTTTGATGAGACTTTTCTGACTGACAGCAAAGCCATTGATGATTTGGCAACAAACTATGCGACTGACGCTGCACGGGTTCAACAGCAAGTTGCGTCAACCATCACAACCGCATCAAAGTTCCTCAATGCCGAAAAGTTAAAGGCTGAGAAAGAACTTCTTGATTCAAAGATTACGATAAACCTCCAGCGCCTTGCCGCAAAGAAGAAGGAGGCTAGCCGGGTTGTTGAGCTTGATTCAATCCAAAACATAGCGATGGCAGTCAGTGCACTAATTGATTCGGCCAATGCGCTCGTGACCACTCACAACAACATGGTCGCTAATCTCTCCAAGGAGCGCCAAACACTCACGGCACAGGTATGGAGATATGTGCTTGACGAGCTAAAGGCAGACCTCACGTCCTATAAGGCAAAGCGTGACGGTTTGAACAAGGCTATTGAATCCATGACTGGTCAGATTGCGTCGGCGACAACAGACAAGCTAATGAAGGCGGCGGAGATTCGCGAACTCGAAAAGCAGACGACGAGTGTGCAGCCGACCGTCGATGCAATTAACGCACTATTGTCCTCGTTTGGCTTTCAAGGGTTTTCTCTTGCCATAACTGCGAACGGGACATCTTACAAACTGGTAAGACCTGACGGCTCAGATGCCAAAACAACGCTAAGCGAAGGAGAGAGGACATTCGTCACGTTCCTCTACTTTTATCACCTGCTTAAGGGAAGCGAATCGGAGAGCGGCATAAGTACTGACAGAATCGTCGTTTTTGATGACCCGGTTTCGAGCCTAGATAGCGATATTCTATTCATTGTTGGAAGTCTGATCAAAAGGCTCCTCGACGAAGTGCGGGCCGGAACGGGTCACATCAAGCAAGTATTCATCTTGACCCACAACGTCTACTTCCACAAAGAGGTGACGTTCAATCCGAAGCGCAGCAATGGGGCTATGAATGAAGAGACATTTTGGATCGTTCGGAAGCCCGGATTGGCGTCGAACATAGTCAAGTATCCCTGCAATCCGATCAATACGTCTTACGACCTTCTTTGGTCAGAGGTCAGGCGCGCTGATCATTCGCATCTCACGATTCAAAATACTCTCCGCCGCATTCTTGAGAACTACTTTAAGTTCTTTGGAGGAGTGGATCCAAAAGAAATTTGCAGCAAGTTCGCCGGGAAGGAACAACTCATATGCAATACCTTGCTGTCGTGGATCAATGACGGGTCACACTACGCACAAGATGATCTATACATGTCGGTTGACGAGTCAGCGGTCAATGCATATCTGAACGTCTTCAGGGGAATCTTCGAGAAGTCGGGACACTTGGCGCACTACAAGATGATGATGGGCGACGCTTTTGAGGAAATCCCAAGTGCATAAGTTGCCCCAAGAGGTGCCCAACCCGGCAGTCCACCGGACGCTGCGCGATAAAGCCGCGTAGCGTCCGGTGACCTCCACATTGAAGCTGTAGCCCCCATTTCATCGCCTCGGAGTCGCGCCGCGCCGTCCCGCCAGCGCCGAGTTTATGCGCAGGGCTTTCCCTGGCCCGATTGCCTACTGCGCGTCATGACGCCGAGCCACTGGCAGTCGCGGCCCTGAGCGTCGCCAGCCCCGCTTCGAAGTCGAACGCGCGGATGCGTTCGTCGAGTTTGGGATAGTGCGTGGGGAAGGCGGTGTTGAGTAGGTCCGCATGCGCATCCAGTACGTCGATGGCGGCGGCATCGGCGTAGATCATCAGGGACTCCAGTTTGGCGCAGATTTGCGCGAGTTGTTCCCGGTCGACCACGGCGGCCAGCCGCTCCGGTTCCGCCGGGAGTTGCAATTCCAGTGCAGCGATCAGGGGCGTCAGCGCTTGTGCCAGGGCGTCGAGTTGCGCCGCGATTTCCGCGTCCGGACGGCGCTCCTGGATCGCGGCTTCGAGTTTCTCGGCCAGAGTGTGCAGGCCGGTGGCGCCGATGTTGCCGGCATTGCCTTTGAGCGTGTGGGCTAAGCGTTCCGCTACGTCATCCAGCCCGTCCGCCAGCGCTTCGGCGATGTCTGCGGCGGCGGATTTCTGCCCGGCGACGAACTTGCGCAGCATCGAGAGGTAGAGCGACTTCTTGCCGAGCACGCGGCGCAGGCCATTGGTGATGTCGAGTTCCGCGATGCCGGTCGGCAGGCGGATTTCCGCCAGGACCGCCGCCGGCAGCGCCGTGCTGATCGGCGGGCGCGGCTTGATCCATTGCAGCAGGGCGCGCCATAAGTCCTCGGGCTCGATCGGTTTGGCCACATGGTCGTTCATGCCGGCCGCCAGGCAGCGGTCGCGGTCGCCCTGCATGGCATTGGCGGTCATCGCCACGACCGGCAGATCATTGAAGCGCGCTTCCTTGCGTATCTCCCGCGTCGCCGTCACGCCGTCCATCACCGGCATCTGCATGTCCATCAGCACGATGTCGTAAGCCTTGGCGTGCAGCTTGTCCAGCGCGAGCTGGCCGTCCGCCGCGAGATCGACGACGAAACCGGCGTCGGTCAGCAGTTCGATGGCCACTTCCTGATTGATGTCGTTGTCTTCGACGAGGAGGATGCGGGCGCCCCGGATGGCGGCGAGTTGGGCGCTGCTATCGGTGGAGGCGTCGAGGCTGGCGACACCCTCGCCGCCGCCGCCGAGCAGGCGCACCACCGCGTCGAACAGCACCGAGGCGCTGACCGGCTTGATCAATATATCTTCGATCCCAGCGGTTTCCGCGCCCTTGATGACTTCCTCGCGGCCGTAGGCCGTCACCATCATCAGCAGCGGGATGCGCTTGAGCGGGCGGGTTCTGAGCCGCTTGGCGGTTGCGACGCCATCCATGCCCGGCATGTGCCAGTCGAGCAAGACGATTGCATAGGGCCGGCCCTGTGCGTCGGCCTGTTCGACGGCGGTAATGGCGACCTGACCCGAATCCGCCTGATCGACCTGGAGGCCCATGCCGCCAAGCATGTCGACCAGCACCTGACGGGCATTCTCGTTGTCGTCCACCACCAGCACGCGCTTGCCGAGCAAATCGCCGGACAGCGCCGGCAGGTGGGTCGGACTGAGGCATTTGCCCAGGCGCGCGGTAAACCAGAAGGTGCTGCCTTTGCCTGGCGTGCTGTTGACGCCGACGGCGCCGTGCATCAATGCGGCGAGTTGCTTGGCAATCGCCAGACCGAGGCCGGTGCCGCCGAACTTGCGCGTGGTCGAAGCGTCGGCCTGGGCAAAGCTCTGGAACAGGTGGGCACATTGTTCGGCGCTCAGACCGATACCGGTATCGTGCACGGCGCAGTAGAGCAGCAGGTCGTGGGCGGATTCCTCTTGCACGCGGATGACGATGCCGACTTCGCCCTGCTCGGTAAATTTGACGGCGTTGTTGCTGTAGTTGATCAGGATCTGCCCCAGCCGCAGCGGATCGCCGATCAGGAAGGGCGGCACGTTCTTGTCGATGTCGAAGACCAGTTCCAGCCCCTTGGCGGCGGTCTTCTCGGCAATCAGGTCGGCGACATTGTCGAGCACCTTTTCCAGTTCGAATTCGGTGCGCTCCACCTCCAGCATGCCGGCTTCGATCTTCGAGAAGTCGAGGATGTCGTTGATGATGCCGAGCAGATGGCGGCCGGAGCTTTGGATCTTCCGCAGATGGTCGCGCTGGCGCGGCGTCAGCTCGGTTTTCAGCGCCAGATAGGCCATGCCGATGATGGCGTTCATCGGCGTGCGGATTTCGTGGCTCATGTTGGCGAGAAAGTCCGATTTGGCCAGGCTGGCGGCATCGGCGGCCTGCCTGGCGCCTTCCAACTCGACATTTTTCTCTTGCAGGGTTTTCAGCAAATCCTGCGTTTCGCGCAGCACCAGACCCTTCAACTGCTGCTGCGATTCGCGATAGAGCAGATAGGCGAAAGCAAAGGCAAACAGCAGCGCCAACAGGCTGGCACCGCCCATGATGGCCAGCAAACGGCGCATGTCCGCTTGGAATTCCGCTTCGCGCTGTTCCCGCAAGTCTTCCTCCAGGCGCATGAAGCCGACCATCTCCGCGCGAATCGCATCCATCAAGCGTTTGCCCTCGCCACCGAGGGTTTGTGCGATGGCCTGCGCGCCGGCCAACTGGCGCTGCGTCTCGATCGCCAGTGCCAGCCCCTGCAATTTGGCTTCGATCAGGGGCGCCATGGCGTCCAGATGCTTCTCGGCGGCCGCCAGCGGATTCAGTCGGCGCAACTCTGCCAGTTGGTCGTCGATGCTGTCGCGCACGGCCAGATACGGCGTCAGGTAGGTTGCGTCGCCGGTCAGCAGATAGCCGCGCGAACCGGTTTCGGCATCCTTTATGGCCGAGAGCAGATTGCCCGCGCCGTTCAGCACCCGATAGGTCTTCGCCCGCAACTCGGCGGATGCTTCGATCTGCTGGAAGGAGCGGAACGCCGCCGCGATGCCCAGCGCCACCAGCAGGGCTGCGATAACCGCCGCTGTCGCGATCTTGTGTTCGGCTTTCACGTTGTACCCCCGTCATCGCGAGGTAGCGTCACGGTGAGCGTCGTCTGGTTTTCCGCGTCCTGAACGGCGAGCGCCACCGTACCGTGTTGCGCCTCCGCGAGCAGTTTGGCCGAGTAGGTTCCCAAGCCGGTGCCTCCCTCCTTGCCGTGGGTGACGAACTTGTCGAAGAAGCGCTCGCGAACCTCGACCGGCACGGCGCCGACGTTGCGGATCGCGATGGCAAGCGGCGCGGTATCGCTCACGATGACGCTGACCAGACTTTTCGCGGGCGCCGCTTCGCAGGCATTCTTGATCAGGTTCTGGAACAGGGAATAGCAGAACATGTCGTCGCCCAGGGCGCGCGGGATCTCCGTTCCGTCCGGTGCGTCCAGGTCGACGGCGATCAGGAGGTTTTTTTCGGCAAACGTCGCGCGCGCAATCTCGACGATGCGATTGAGGATGTTGAAGATCCGCACCGGCTTGGCGTCGAGCCGGAAGCGTCCGGTTTCGATCTTGAAGAGTTCCGCCGACAGATTGATCATGTCGAGCACCTGCAATGCGGTTTCCTCAATCGTGCGCAACTGTGCGGTTTGCTCGCGGTTCAGCGCGTCGTCGTCCATCAGCGCCTGTACCAGCCCGATCACGCCGGCCAGCGGTCCTTTGAGGTCGTGGCGCGTGATGTTCTCGACATCCTCGCGCAGGCGCGCCAGTTCCAGCATGCCGTCGTAGTTGGCCTGCAATTGCTTGCGCTGGGCCACATAGCGCATGAAGTTGCGTACGCGCGGCCTGAGCACATCGGGATCGACGGGTTTTTCGACGAAATCCACCGCACCCAGCTCCATGCCCTTGAGCCGCGCGTCGCTGCCGGTCATGGCGGTGACGAAGATCACCGGGATGGCTTCCGACGTCGGGTGTTCGCGCATGCGCCGCGCCACCTCGAAGCCATCCATGCCCGGCATCATGACGTCGAGCAGCACCAGATCGGGCGGGTTATCCGATTGGCAGATATCCAGCGCCTTCTCGCCGCTATGGGCGATACGCACGCAGTATTCGTCCTTGAACAGTTGCGCCAGCAGCAGCAGGTTGTCCGGCGTGTCGTCAACCACCAGTATCGTCGGCGTTGCCGGCAGGATGGCGGCCGCTGCCGCCTCGGGCTTAGCCGCAACTGCCGCGCGCGTAGCGCGGAGCGGCGCGGCGGCGCGGGGTGGGGCGCTCAGCGCCTGTTCGATGTGCGTGGTGAGGCGCTCGGCGGTATAGGGCTTGACCAGCAAATCGCTGACGCCGCTGGCAATGGCCTCCTCAATGCGGTAACGCTCGGCTTCGGCGGTAATCATGATGAAGGGCAGGTGCGTCAGCTTCGCATCGGCGCGCACTTCCTTGAGCATTTGTAGCCCCGTCATGACCGGCATGTTCCAGTCCGACAGCACGATATCCACCCGCTGCTTCTTCAGCACCCGCAAGGCTTCGGCGCCGTTGTTGGCCGTCACGATATTGCGCGCGCCCATCGTCCGCAGTTGCCCCGCCGTGACCTTGCGCATGGGCTCGAAATCGTCGACGACGAGGAATACCGTGTGTTTGTCGATTGCCTGCCGTGGCTTGCCGACCGCCGGGTGGGGCAATTCTTCCAACGACGTGCCCTGCATCATGAAATTCTCCCCGCGCGACCGCGATCCGGCCAAGCCGACCTTTTCGTCGCGGCAGATCGCCATGCGAAGAGAAGCTACGCGAAGTCGGGGCGCGGTTCTGTACGTCGGCGAACAGAGCAGGCAGCGGCTTGCTCAAAGGAAAGGGTGAACACCGTTTGCTGTAGACTGAACGAAAGGAGAACGAACATGGGTATTACCCGTACTACCTTGACCCTCGCAAACCCCATCAAGCGAGAACTGGAGCCTATCCAGGTTCAGGCTTTGGCCGATACGGGAGCAATGCATCTGTGCATCCCAGAGCACGTCACGATCCAACTGGAACTTGCGGAGAAGGAAAAACGCGAAGTCACCCTGGCCGATGGCTCAAAGCGACTTTTCCCCTATGTCGGCCCGGTAGAGTTGCGATTCGGCAACCGCACTTGCTTCGTCGGCGCGATGGTGATGGGAGACGAAGTGCTGCTCGGTGCGATCCCCATGGAGGACATGGATTTGATCGTGCGCCCGCTGACCCGCGAAGTGATGGTGAATCCGGCCAGCCCGAATATTCCTTCATCGCTCGCAAAAGGCTTGCGCTAGCTTGATCTTGAATTGTTGCGATGGTCAGGCATAGGCCGGCTGCTGCCTGAGATCTTCCTCCCCGGCTACTCCGCCAAACAAAGCCGCAACTGATCCAAGCAGTCGAACCGATTCGTTGATGCGCTGTTGGTGGTCGTGGTAACGTTGCTACATTATCCGTGCGTACGAGGTATCGCCATGACCATCACCACCCTTTCAAGCCGTCAGTTCAACCAAGATACCAGCGGGGCCAAAAAGGCGGCAAAGGCCGGCCCGGTGCTCATCACGGATCGCGGCCGGCCGGCGCATGTGTTGCTGACATTCGACGAGTACAAGCGGATCACCGGTGGCCAGACGAAGATTGCCGATCTGCTGGCGATGCCCGGCGGCGAGGACATCGAATTCGATTTCCCGGCATTGCGCGACCTTGCTCAAGCAGCCGATCTCTCATGATGTACCTGCTCGATACCAATGTCGTGTCCGAGCTGCGGAAGATTCGTCTTGGCAAGGCGGATGCGCATGTCGCGCGTTGGGCCGATAGCGTGGACGCCGCCGACCTGTATCTGTCGGCGATCACCATTCAGGAATTGGAGATCGGCGTACTGCTGGTCGAGCGCCGCGACCCGGCGCAGGGGGCGTTGTTGCGGGCGTGGCTGATCGGCCAAGTCCTGCCTGCCTTCGCCGGCCGCATCCTGGCTGTCGATACCGCCATCGCGCAACGTAGTGCGCAACTGCATGTGCCCAACCCGCGCCCCGTGCGCGACGGGCTGATCGCCGCGACGGCACTGGTGCATGGCATGACCGTCGCGACGCGCAACGTGGCCGATTTCGCGCCGACCGGAGTTCCGACGCTCGATCCATGGACGTGGCGCCGTTAAGCGCCGTCCCGCCGGCGCCGACTCTTCCTATTCCGCCAGGCAGAGCTTGAGCTGATCCAACCAGTCGGGTTGCCGCAAACCGAAGTCGTTGGCGAGCCGTTGGCAGTCGAGGCGGGAGTTGGCCGGGCGCGTGGCGGGGGTGGGAAACTCGGCGCTGGCGATACGGCGGACGGGGATGGTTTTGTCGATGAGGCCGCGTTGTGCGGCGAGGTCGACGATGGCCTCGGCGAAGCCGTGCCAGGTGGTTTCGCCGCCAGCGACAAAGTGGTAGAGGCCGGTCTGGCCGTGGTGGCGGGCGAGCAGCAGGGCGGTGGTCTGGGCGATCATGCGGCTCCAGGTGGGGGCGCCGAACTGGTCGTCGACGACGGAGAGTTCGTCGCGTTCGGCGGCGAGGCGCAGCATGGTGCGCAGGAAGTTGGCGCCGCGTCGGCCGTAGACCCAACTGGTGCGCAGGATGAGGTGGCGGCAGCCGACGGCCTGGATGGCTTGCTCGCCGGCCAGCTTGCTCTTGCCATAGACGTTGGTCGGCCCGGTGGCATCGGTTTCGCCATACGGCGTCGTACCCGTGCCGGCGAAGACGTAGTCGGTCGAGTAGTGGACGAACAGGGCGTCGAGCCGGCGTGCTTCTTCGGCGAGGATGCCGGGGGCGGTGGCGTTGAGCGCCATGGCCTGCTCGGTTTCGCTTTCGGCCTTGTCGACGGCGGTGTAGGCGGCGGGGTTGACGATGATCGCGGGTTTGACTTCCCGCACCACGGCGCGCAGGCGGTCGGGGTCGGCAAGGTCGAGGCCGGCGCGGTCGCAGGCGATGATCTCGCCCAGCGGTTGCAGGCAGCGTTGCAGTTCCCAGCCGACCTGGCCGTTGATGCCGGTGAGCAGGATGCGCGTCATGGGTAGGTCTCCGCGTCCTTCAGCGGGATGCCGGCGGCGTCCTTGGCGGCGAGCAGGGGTTCCATGCCGCCGAGTTCGGCAAGCGGCCAGTCGATGCCGATGGCGGGGTCGTTCCACAGTACCGAGCGCTCGTGTTCGGGGGCGTAATACTCGGTGGCCTTGTAGAGGAAGTCGGCACTGTCGGAGAGCGTGAGGAAGCCGTGGGCGAAGCCGGGCGGCACCCAGAACATGCGTTTGTTCTCGGCGGAGAGCACGACACCGGCCCAGCGGCCGAAGGTCGGCGAAGACTTGCGCAGATCGACGGCGACGTCGTAGACCGCGCCATCGACGACGCGCACCAGCTTGCCCTGCGGCTGGACGATCTGGTAGTGCAGGCCGCGCAGCACGCCTTTGCGCGAGCGTGAGTGGTTGTCCTGGACGAAGTCGAGGTCGAGGCCGAGTGCGGCGAAAGTGCGGCGGTTCCAGCTTTCCATGAAGAAACCACGGGCGTCGCCGAAGACCTTGGGTTCGAGGATGCAGGCGTCAGGAATGGCGGTGGGGATGCGCTGCATCAGAACACCCTTTCGTGTAGCAGGCCGCGCAGATATACGCCGTAACCGTTTTTCGCCAGCGGGGCGGCGAGCGCTTCAAGTTGTGCGTCGTCGATCCAGCCCTGGCGCCAGGCGATTTCCTCGGGGCAGGCGACCTTGAGGCCCTGGCGCTTTTCCAGCGTGGCGATGAACTGGCTGGCTTCAAGCAGGGAGTCGTGCGTGCCGGTGTCGAGCCAGGCCATGCCACGGCCCATGAGTTCGACATCGAGCTGGCCGGCTTCGAGGTAGATGCGATTGACGTCGGTGATTTCCAGTTCGCCGCGCGGCGAGGGCTTGAGGTTGGCGGAGATGTCGCAAACCTGCTCGTCATAGAAATAGAGGCCGGTGACGGCGTAGCGCGACTTGGGCTGTTTGGGCTTTTCCTCGATGCTGATGGCGCGCCGTTCGGCGTCGAACTCGACGACGCCGTAGCGCTCGGGATCATGCACGGCATAGGCGAACACTGTGGCGCCCTGATTGCCGTCCATTCCGACTTTCGCGGCGCGTTGCAATTGCTCGCCCAGTTCGTGGCCGTAGAACACGTTGTCGCCGAGCACCAGCGAGGAGGGGTTGGCGCCGATGAAATCGCGACCGATGACGAAGGCTTGCGCCAGGCCGTCGGGCGTGGGCTGCACGGCATAGCTGAGATTCAGCCCCCATTGCGCGCCGTCGCCGAGCAGTTGGGCGAAGCGCGGCGTGTCCTGCGGCGTGGAGATCAGCAGGATGTCGCGCATGCCCGCCAGCATCAGCGTGGCGAGCGGGTAGTAGATCATCGGCTTGTCGTAGATCGGCAGCAGTTGCTTGGAGACGGCGAGCGTGGCGGGATGCAGGCGGGTGCCGGCGCCGCCGGCGAGGATGAGGCCTTTGCGGGTTTTCATGGCTGGACGGGCTTAACGTTGCGTGTAGTTTTGATCGATCCACTGGCGGTAGGCGCCGCTTTGCACATGGGCGACCCAGTCGGAATTGGCGAGATACCAGGCGACGGTTTTCTCGATGCCGGAGACGAAGTCTTCCAGCGGACGCCAGCCGAGTTCGCGCTCGATCTTGCCGGCGTCGATGGCATAGCGTTGGTCGTGGCCGGGACGGTCGGCGACGTAGGTCTTGCCCGCCGTGTGCGGTTGGCCGTCGGCGCGCGGGGCGAGACGGTCGAGCAGGGCGCAGAGGGTATCCACGACTTCGAGGTTGGTCTTCTCGTTGTGGCCGCCGATGCAGTAGGTGGCGCCGGGCGCGCCGCGCTCGAACACCAGGCGCAGGGCGCGCGCGTGGTCGTCGACGTAGAGCCAGTCGCGGATGTTGTCGCCCTTGCCGTAGATCGGCAGCGGCTTGCCGGCGAGGGCGTTGAGAATCATCAGCGGCACGAGCTTTTCCGGGAACTGGTAGGGACCGTAGTTGTTCGAGCAGTTGGTGATCAGGATGGGCAGGCCGTAGGTGTGCTGCCAGGCACGCACCAGATGGTCTGAGGCGGCCTTCGACGACGAATAGGGCGAGCGCGGATCGTAGGCCGTGGTTTCGTCGAACATGCCGGTCGGGCCGAGGCTGCCGAAGACCTCGTCGGTCGAGACGTGGTGGAAGCGGAAGGCGGCGCGTGCGGCTTCGTCCAGGCCGCTCCAGTAGGCGCGGGCGGCTTCGAGCAGGGTGTAGGTGCCGACGACATTGGTCTGGATGAAATCGCCGGGGCCGTGGATCGAGCGGTCGACATGCGATTCGGCGGCGAGGTGGATCACGCCGACCGGCCGGTGCGCGGCGAACAGCGCGTCGAGCGCGGCGCGGTCGCAGATGTCGCTGCGGCTGAAGATGTGGCGCGGGTCGCGCCCGGCCTCGGCCAGCGATGCCAGGTTGCCGGCATAGGTCAGCTTGTCGATGTTGACGATGCGCCAATCGGATTCGGCGATCAGCAAGCGGATCAGGGCGGAGCCGATGAAGCCGGCGCCGCCGGTGACGAACACGGTTTTCACGAAACGAACACTCCCTAGTTTTATTGTGGTCAGGCGGCCAGCACGCGGTTCTTGCCCGCGCGCTTGGCCAGATACATGGCGCCGTCGGCGCGCTTGATGGCGTCGTTCCCCGTCTCGTCAGCGCCGAGTTCGGCGACGCCGCAACTGAAGGTGATAAGCACCTTGTCGTTGTTGTTGAGGAAGAAGCGCCGCGTCAGTTCGCGCTGCACGCGCACCATGACGCTGATCGCCTGTTCGAGCGGGGTATTGGGCAGCAGCACGACGAACTCTTCGCCGCCATAGCGCGCCAGCGTGTCCTCGGGGCGGATGGTTTCGTGCACCACCTTGGCGAGGTGCACCAGCGCGGCGTCGCCGGCGGCGTGGCCCAGCGTGTCGTTGAGCTTCTTGAAGTTGTCGATGTCGAGCAGGGCCATGCACAGGCTGCCCTGGTGACGGCGCGCGCGTGCCACCTCGGTTTCGAGCGCCTCGTCCATGCCCTTGCGGTTGAGCGCGCCGGTGAGCGGGTCGTGGCGCACCATCTGGCTGGCGTTGGCGAGTTCGCTTTGCAGGCGTTCGACCTCGCGCTCGGCCTCGGTGGCCTTGGCGCGCAATTCGATGAGTTCGTCGCGCGAACGCTGGGCGTTCAACTGGATCGTGCGCGTCTCGCGCATCACCTCGTCGAGCACCTCGGTCAGGTCGGCAATGTCGTTGGCCTTGCTGATCTTCGCCGCGCAGCGCTCGATTTTGTCGTGGTAGTCGCTGGTGGATTCGGAGAGATTGGCCAGCCGGTCGACAAAGGTGGCGAGCATCAGCTTGATCTGGTCGCGCGCATCGAGCAGGCTCTTCTTCAACTGGCCTTGCTTGAAGATGACGTCCTTCATGCGCCGTTCGACGTCGTCGAGGCGGCGCAGGCTGAGCGGCTGGCCGACGAGGTCGAGCACGATGGTGATCTGGCCTTGCATCCACTGGTCGTCGAGCACCAGTTCGTTGATGTTGTCGATGATGAGGTGCAGCAGGTGCAGCAGCGCGGCTTTCATTTCCGCCTGGTCTTCGGCGACGAAGTGCAGGCGATAGCTGAAGCGCTTCATCGCGGTCACGAAAGTGTCGACATCTGCGCTGCCGCGCACGGCGCGTGCCGTCGCTGCGAGTTGGCTGGCTTCGTCGGCGAGTTCCGGCGAGTCGGCCAACAGGATGCCGATGGTGTTTTCGAGCAGTTGCGCCAACAGGTCCAACAACTCCCCGGTCGCGCCCTTGGCGAGGTCGATAAGGCGCGCCGCCGGTGCGGCGGCCACCGGCTCGACAAGAGTCGGCGCTGGCGGGACGGCGGCGGATTCCGTAGTGGCGTCTTCCTCCGGCGCTGGGTCGTCTTCCATGGCCTTTTCCAGCGCCTGACCTTGCGACCAACCCTTCAGCAAGCCCTGCAAACGCGCATAGAGCAGGTCGGGCGTACCCGAAGCGGCCAGGACATGGTCGAGCGTTTCGCGTTTCTTCGCTGGTGTTAACTCGGCCTGGCGGGTTTCGAGCCGGGTTAGCAGTTCGCGGATCAGCCACGACCAGTTGGGCGGCTCGGCGGCAGCCTTGGTCAGCAGATCGGCCAGCGCGACCTTCAAGCTTTCCCAGTTCTTTTCGTTGACGGCGGCGTCCAGCTGGCGGATGAAGCGAAGCTGTTCCTGCGTGCCGCGCGGCAGGTTGTTGGCGAGCGCCTTCAGCGTTTTTTCCGGGAATTCCTCGGCGACTTGTGTACCGGCGATTTCGTGATAGAAGGTGCGGTAGTTGTCGGGGGTGGGCGGCGTGCGCTTCAGGGCAAGACGCTTCAGGGTCTCGCGTGCGGTTTCGGATGGATTCATGGCGTTTTTTGTGTGTGGCTTATTCGACGAGGCCGTGCTTGAGGCCGTAGTGAATCAGTTCGGCGGTGCTCTTCAAGCCCATTTTCTCCAGCAGTCTGGCGCGATAGGTACTGACGGTGGCGACACCGAGGTTGAGTTCGTCGGCGATCTGCGTCAGCGGCTTGCCCTTGGCGATCAGGACCAGCACCTGGTATTCGCGGTCGGTGATGCGTTCGTGCGGCAGTTTTTCCGTATCGTCGGAAATGGCTTCCACCAGTTGCTGCGCGACGCTGGCGCTGACGTATTTGATGCCTTGGGCGACCTGGCGGATCGCCGTGACCAATTGGTCCGGGGCGCTTTGCTTGGTCAGGTAGCCGGAGGCGCCCGCCTTCAGCGCCCGCACCGCATATTGTTCCTCGGGGTGCATGCTGAGGATCAGCACCGGCAGACGCGGAAATTCGCGCTTCAACTGCTTCAGGGTATCGATGCCGTTGCGGTTGGGCATCGAGATATCGAGCAGATAGACGTCCCATTCGTTCTGGCGCGCCAGTTGCAGGGCATCGACGCCGTCGTCGGCTTCGCCGGCAACGACCAGATCCTCGGTTTCGGAAAATATCTGCTTGAAGCCCTGGCGCACGATGGCATGGTCGTCGGCGATCAGGACGCGTATCTTTTCGGACATATCAGAACAAATCCCGTTGTACGGCTTCTTCGATTTCGCTCGGAGGAACTTCCTCGCCACGGCGTTGTGGCACTTTCAACATCAAATAAGTCCCCCCTTGTTCGGCCATGGCGATGTGGAATGTCCCGTTCAAACTCTGCACACGTTCGCGGATGCCGCGTAGGCCGAAAGATTTAGGTTTATCCATGTCGCTTTCGGTGATGCCACGGCCATTGTCGCGAATTTCAAGGGTGATGTTACCGTTTTCGCGCCGCAACCGCACGACCACGAGCGAGGCATGCGCATGCTTGGCGACGTTGGTCAGCGCCTCCTGCACGATGCGGAACAAGGCCAGCGCCGTGTCGCCGTCGGGATCGACGCCGTCGTCGCATTGCGCCCGGCAGGCGACATCGGTGCTGTGGGCGAAGTCGTCGGCCTGGCATTCGATGGCGGCGGAGAGACCGAATTCCTTCAGGATGCCCGGACGCAACTGGCGCGCGACGCGGCTGGCGGTGCCCATCGCCTGATCCAGCAGGGCCTCGATGGAGCGCGCCTTGTCGCGCAGTTCGGCCGGCAGTTTGCTCGCCAGCAGTGCCGCCTCGATTTTCAAGCGCACCAGGATGCTGCCGAGTTCGTCGTGGATGTCGCGCGCGATGCGTTCGCGCTCCTCTTCCTTGGCGGCTTCGAGGTGGAAGGACAGCGCCGCCAATTGCGCCCGCGATTCGCGCAGGGCGGCTTCGGTGTGCTTCGTCTGCGTGATGTCGGTGGCGATGCCGGTCCACTGGATCGTGCCCTCGTCGTTGCGGTGGGGATGCGAGCGCAGGTCGATCCAGCGTGCGCCATCCTTGAGGCGGCCTTCCCAGACCAGGGGGGTGCCGCCATGCGCGGATTTGCCGAGGGCTTCGAGCAGGCGCTTGCGGTCTTCCGCATATAGCGCGTCGAAGAAGCGTTGCGCCGTGCCGCGCAGCTCATGCTGCTTGACGCCCAGCAAGCGTACCGAGCCTTCGCTGACGAAGAGGAAGCGGTATTTTTCGTTCGGATCGCGTTGCAGGTTGAACACCATGCCGGGCAGGTTCGATGCCAGGGCGCGAAAGCGTGCCTCGCTGTCGTGCAGCATTTCCAGCGCGGCGCGGTGATCGGCACGCTGGGCGGATTCCCGTACCTCGCGTTCGACCGTGGGCGCCAGCCGACTCAGGCGGTCGAGGAAGACGACATCGTGGGCGCCGGTGTGCAGGTACTTGATGGCGGCGCGTTGGTCGTCGGGTTCGGCGACGATGATCAGCGGGGTGTCGAGGTCGCGGTCGCGCAGCGTTTTCAGCGCGGTGGCAGGCGAGCAACTGGCATGATTCAGGCAATGCAGCACCGCATCCCAGCGTTGTTCGCGCAGCAGTCCGCGCAATGCCGCGACGCCATTGGCGACGGCAAACACGGGCTTGACTTCATCGCGCTGCCAGACCTCGGTCAATTGCTCGAACAGCGCGGTTGTGCCGACTACCAACAGGCGCAATGCGGAGTCTTGTGACGGGGATCGCTGCATGGGTGGGTTCGGGCAAGTGGTCGGGCAAGTGGTCGGGCGAGTAGTCGGCGCGGCATTATCGCCATTTTCACGGGCAGTTCGCGCGGTTTCAGGGCAGGATTTCAAAGCGGTTCAGGGCGACAAAGTAGAGCGCCTTCCTGACGGGGCGGTTTTCCGCCTGGAACAGCGCGGCATAGCGCGCCAATTGCGCCGCATGCTCGCGGCACTTGGCGGCGACGTGGGCTTCGATATCAGCGCCGACGTAGCGCTCGGTTTTGTAGTCGATGATCCAGCGCGTGTCGTCCTCGATAAAGGTCCGGTCCACGATATTGCCGCGCAATACGCCCTGATCCTGTTGGGTGAGCGCCAGTTCGCAGGCATCATGTTCGCCGTGCGACTGCAAGATCCAACGTCCGCGCGGGTCGCTGACGGCATTGATCAGCGCGTGTTCGACATGCTCCGCTCCCTGTTGGCGTTCCTGGCGATCATGGCCTTGTCGATGCAGCCACTTTTCGCAGAGGGGGCGCAGCGTGCGCACGCGCGCAGCATCCCAGGCTGCCACGCCCTCGCTGGCAATGAGTTCCAGATAGCGGTGCACCAGTGTGCCGACGCGCCGCGCCAGGCGCGATTCGGCCAGGTCGATATTCTCGGACAAGGCCAGGACTGCTGCGGCGTCGTTGGTGGCTGCGGTGGTCGTGGCTTGCGGCAGGTGTTCCAGAGGCAGGCGCTGGAGGCGTGCGGCGAAGCCTGCAATGTCGCCGGGGGCTGCTGGGGTGGGCGTTGTAGCGTCCGTCTGTGCCAAGTGCTCTAGTTTCTCCCGCAGGGCCAGCGTGTAGTCTCCGGACAGCATCGGCCAGAGGGTGTGCAGAGGCGTGCCGCTTCTGACCGACAGCCCATATTCGCCGGTCTTCTTGCTGGCTTTTGCCTTGGCGACGCCGAGCAGATGCAGCGAGCGGATCGCGCGCGTCGCGGCGACATACAGGACACGTCGATTTTCCTGGTCCGCGCGGGTTTTTTCGAGCGCATGGATGTAGGCGCGAATGGCCGCAGCGTTGCCGGCGAGCGCGGCTGCGGCCGTGTCCGCCTCCGTACCGGGGCGGCTGTAGGGCGCGACGACGAGATGTTTTTTGCCGTGCTCGTCGTGCGTACCTTCCCAGGCCAGGAGTTTTTGCTCGTGGCGGCCGGTGTCGCGATGCAGGCCGGGAAGTATCACCGTGTCGAATTCCAGCCCCTTGGCCTTATGCACGGTCATGAATTTGAGCCGGGCGGCTTGCGGGTCGGTGCTGGGGGCGGCGAATAGATCCTGGATGTCGGTTTCCAACAGGTCCAGGTCGAAACGACCGGCGGCATCGAGTTTGTCGAGGAGTCGGAAATAGGCGGCGACGTCTGCGGCATCGGCGGGCGCGCCCAGGCCGAGATGCCCGCCGAGACGGCGCCAGGCGCCTTCGATTTGGCGTCGCAAGCTTTGTCGGCCGGGATACTCGACTGTGTCGTGCAGTGCAGTGCATACATGTAGCAAGCGTAGCCGGCCGTCCGCGCTCAGGCTGGCCTGGCGCGATGCGTCCTGCATCAGCGACCAGAGCGTGGGCCAGGTGGGGCCTGACGGGGCGGTGTCCGAGCCGCCGGTAACGGGCCGGGCCAGGAGATAGAGGTCGGCCAGCGTCAAACCGCACCACGGCGCACGCAGGATGGCGAGCCAATTGACGCGGTCGCCGCGATGGCAGAGCGCGCGCGTCAGCGCCAGCAGATCCTGGATGGGCTGGCGCGCGGCCAGGCTTTCGATTTCGACCGCTTCGTAGCGCAAGTCCGGCCGGCGGCGGCGAATTTCCGCTACCAGGGGCGCCAGGTGGCTGCGGGCGCGGACGAGGATGGCGATGTCGCGCATTGGGTCCGCACGCCAGGTATCGGCGACGATGTCCAGTATCGTCCTGGCTTCCTGTTCGTCGCCGTCCTCGATGGCCGGCATGTCTGCGTCGACGTCGCTCTCGGCGTCGTTGCCGGGCGTGTCGGCGGGAGTAATTGCAATGATCGGGTGCACGCAGCATCCGCTGGTGAGTCCGGATGGGTCGGGCCGGGTGAAGATGGCGCGGGAGTAGGGCACCATGCCGCGCTCGGGATCGGCCTCGGTGGGGAAGGCTTGCGCGAAGGTGGCGTTGATCCAGTCGATGATTCTGGGCACCGAGCGGTTGTTGCGGTACAGGGTGAGCGGATTGAGTGCGATGGTGCCGATGCCGCGCTGCCAGGCCGTCAGGAATAGTCCGACATCGGCCTTGCGGAAGCGGTAGATGGATTGCATGGGGTCGCCGACGACGAAGAGCGTGCGGCCATCCTGCTGGGTCCAGCCCGCCGTCAGCTTTTCCAGCAGGGCGATCTGGTGGTGGTTGGTGTCCTGAAATTCGTCGACCAGCAGGTGATGCAGCGCATAGTCGAGCTTGAGCGCGAGTTCGCTGGGATCGTCGGTCTCGCCCAGCGCGTCCAGGGCGCGTTCCGCCACTTCGATGAAGTCCGTTGCGCCGGCTTCCTGGAACACGCCCCAGAGAAAACCGTAAGCCTTGATCAGCACGTCGACGAAGGTTTCGATGGCATCGAGATCCGTGGCGGCATACAGCGGCGTCGGGCACTGCGCAATGGCGCGCAGGGCCGCTGCGGCCTTGGGCCGCTCGCGCAACAGCTCGGTTGCAGCCTTGAGCGTGGCTTTGTGCGTCTTGAGCGTGTCGGTGTTTGGCGCTTCCTTTTCGCTGGGGAAGCCCAGATCCTTGCCGAAAAGCTTGCGCGGTTCGCCGGCCTTGGTCAGCAACAGGCCGACCAGTGCCCGCCAGCGCTCAAGTTCTTCCGCCCTTCCACATAGCGGCGTGCTCCAGTCGCGCAGGTGCAGGACGGACGCATCCGCCGGGGCGAAATCCGCCAGATAGCGTGCTGCCGCCATCAACGCCGGGCTTTGTACCTCGGCGAGCAGGCGGGCGGCGTGGGCCAGGTCGCGTTCGACCAGGCGGCGCAGGCTTGCACTCAGGTCTGCGCGCAGATCGGCACGTAGCGCCGCGTCGTCGCCGATATGCAGGTCGCGCACGTGGACCAGCCATTGGTCGCGGAAGGCGAGCATGGCGACGAGCAGTTTGCGCAGCATGAGCGCGTCGTTGTCGAGGTAGTCCAGCGCCTTGGCGACGGCGGGAAATTCCTCGACGGCTTCCAGGGTGCGGCGCGCGGCTTCCTCGTAGTGGACCGCCGCTTTTTCCGCAACGGCGGGCATGCCGCCAAAGCGGCTCAGGTAGGGCATTTGCCGCACCAGGCTCGCGCACAGGGCGTCGATGGTGGCGATGCGCAAACGTCCGGGGTTGTCGAGGATGCCCCAGCCATGCTGCCGGTCGGCCTGCATGGCCGCGCCGGCGAGTTGCCAGGTCTGGCGTTCGTGTGCGCTGGCGGGTTCCGGCCCGGCGGCGGCTTCCAGCCGCTTGAGAATCCGGTTGCGCATTTCACTGGCGGCCTTGCGCGTGAAGGTGAGCGCGACGATTTGCTCGGGTGCGCTCACCGTCGTCAGCAAACCCAGGTAGCGCTGCGTCAACAGTTCGGTTTTGCCTGCGCCAGCGGGCGCCTGGACGATGAAGGACTGGCCGAGGTCAAGCGCCCGCAGCCGGTTTTCGGCATCGAGCGCCTTCAGTCGGTCGTCGCTGGTCATGTCGCACCGTTCCGCCAGCGCCGAGTCTGGCCTGTCGCACTCATGCATGGCGATCCTCCTGACGGTTCTCGAACTGGCGCCTTCTTTCCGCCAGGCGCAACAGGGGGAGCACGTCGCTGTACATCAGCAAGCGTTCGTCGGCGACGCGGACAGCGGCTTCGCCCCGGCGAATTTCGTCGGCGATGGATTCCAGCCGGGTTTTCCATGAGTCGAGCAGGGCGTGCCAGGGATCGAGCGGGGATGCAATCTCCGCGTGCGCGGCCAGGGCGTCGACGCCGGGCAGCAAGTCGGGCGCGGCGGCGATGCCCTGGAATCTGCATTCCTTCAAGCGGACTTTGGCAAAGGCGACGGCGGCGACCGGCGGTTGTTCCGGCTGGGCCAGGATGATGGCGGCGTAGAGTGGCAATTGCGGTTCGACGATGCGGCGGTCGCCAAACCAGTTTTGCGTGTCGAGCGCGCCGCCGGTCTTGTAGTCCAGCACGATGCGCCGTCCGTCGTCGAGCAGTGCGTCGATGCGGTCGATGACCAGATTGATGCGCAGCCGCCCCAGCGCGACCGCGTGCTTTTCCTCGCAGGCGATCACCCGGAACGGCGGCCTGGCAGCGTCACCATCCACCGCCAGCCAGGCGCGGCAAATGCGCTGGAGGCGGCGGGCTTCGAGTTCGCGGAAGGTGGCGGATAACTTTTCGCCCGACAGGCTTTCGAATTGCGCCAGGGCGAATTCGGCGGCGGTGGCGATGGTCGTGTGCAATTCTGCGGCAGCGAGCGCATGCAGGCGGACGGAATCCTTGACCATGTTCCAGAACGCTTCCAGCATGGCATGCACCAGCGTGCCGCGCCGGCTGGCGTCGAGTCCCTCGGTCGGGGTTTCGAGCTTTTTCGCGCCCAGCCGATAGCGATAGAAAGCCCAGGCCGGACAGATCGCCTGGGCCTTGAGCAGGCCGCTGCCGCCATGCACTTCTTCGCCGTCGGCCAATGGCGGCGCTTGCGTATCGTCGAGAAATTCGCAGGCGACCGGTGGGTCGTCCATTGCGGCGCTTGCCGGCCATTGCGTGGGAGCGCTCGCCATCAGATCGGCGATCAGGGGGCTGGGGCGCAGTTCGCGTTCGCCATCTTGCCGGGCGTGGCTGAACACGATGGTCGGCGCACTATGCAGCAGCCGTTGCTGAATGTTTCGGGCAAAGGCATGTTGGACTTCCGCCGAGGCGCCCGGCGTTTGTTGCCGCCGCTGTAGGTCGGCGGGCAGCAGCGGGTTGGGGTGCGGCGGCGGCGGCCAGAGTTGGTCGTTCATGCCCATGACCCAGAGTGCGTCGAATTCGGTTCCCGTAGCTTCCAGCAGGCCAAGCACCTCGATCGGCGGTTGGCCGCGCGTTTGCGGCTGGAAAATTTTCTCCTTGCAGAGTTGCGTCAACTCCGTGCTTGCCTGGGCGATGCCGATGGGGCCAAGGAAGGCATCGAGTTCGGCCAATTCGGCCAATGTGTCGAAAAAGGCTGCGCGCGTCTGGAATTCCGCCGACGATAGTGTGCGTTCGCCCGGCCAGCCGAGCCGGTCGAGCGTGTTGCGGAAAATCCTTGCCCAGGCGCTGGGTAGCTTCGCCCGCGCATATTCCGCTTGCGCCTCCTTCAGCAGCTTCAGGTGACGCTGCAACTGGCTTGCATCGCTCATGCCGAGATGCGTGGCTGTGCGCAGCACGGCGCCGATGGGCAAGTCCTGTCCCGGTTTTTCGCGCAGCTTGGCATCGACGCGCGCGCGCCAATCCGCCTCGGTTTGGTCGGCCGACCAATAGGGCATGCGCAGCAGCGCGCCGAATTCGGCCAGCGGCAGGCCGCGCGGACGTCCTAGCAGGCGTAACAGCGCCAAGGCGGTGCGCACCAGGCCATGGCGGAGGAGCGGCAAACCCAGCGACAGGTTGTATTTCCGGGAAGGCGTATCGTCGCAGTTGGTGAGCGCGTCGGGGTCCAGTGCGGCATCGAGGCAGCGCATGACCGTTTCGCGGCGTGTTTCAAGGTCTGCTACGACGATGCCGATGCGCGCGTCGGGCTGGATGTCCAATACCTCTTGTGCCCAGGCGGCGGCGGCCTGACATTCCGCTTCGGCATCGGTGCAGGTTGCGACGCGCACGGCATGGGCCGGAGTGATCGAGAACTCAAGCTGCGACAGCGCCACGCCACGCTTCTGCAGAGTTGCCTGCAACGCGTGCAGCATGGGCGGGATACTGTCGAAACCGGCCAGAACCACATGGGCCGGCAGCTTTCCCGCCCCTCTTTCGATCCAGTCCAGTACGAGCTTTTGATATTCCGTCGCGCTGGACCAGCGGTTTTTTCGACAGATGGCTTTGAATTGCCGGCGCCAGCGCATGAAGAGCCGGGTTTCGTCTGCCATGGCCGTGTCTGCAAGCTGCAGATTCCAAGTGTCGATCAGTGCTTGCGCCTCGGCGGCAGTTTTAGCGAGGCCGCGTAGATCGAATAGCGCCAAGCCCGGATTGTCGTCCCCCGTCGTTGTCAGGAATGCCTGCTGCAAGACCAGGCATTCCTGAGTGTGGTTCAGTACCCGATCGGGAATCTCGCGCACAGCGATTTCGCCCTGCAAGGATATTTGCTCGCCAATGCCATCGAACCAGGCCTGTACGGAGGTGGTTCGCGGTGTCGGCCACTTGCCCTCTCCTTGTACGCTGCGACTACGTGCAAAGGCAAGCTGGAGATTGCGTGCCAGCCGGTTCGTAGCACAAAGAATGGCGATATTCTCGCCGCTCGCCAGCCTATCGAATAAGTCGTGTAGCGGTAGCGCTCCGGATACAGGAGTTTCCGCTTCGCCCTGTGGCTTTGCTTGATTCTGGGAGGCCATCACGGGCGAAAAAACTCCAAAATTTGCGAGCCTTCGATACTATCGTATCTCGCTTCCCCAGCACCCTTTACTTGGCTTGTCGTTGATTTACTTTGAGACTATGATGCAAATGTAGATTACGGCTTCGGACGTGAGCGATGACAACAATTTCTTCCTCCTCTGGTATGCAGAATGCGGTGCAGTCGGGCTTGCAGCAGCTCAGATTGCAGCAGGCGAAGAGGAATGCCGATCAGGCCGAGCAGATGGCGCGCGCTTTGCAAGTTGAGGCCGCCGCCGCCCAACAGGTTGCAGTTCGTGCGCAGGAGAACGCACAATCGCTTACGGTCAAGTCGGGGCAAGCTGAGGCTACTGCAGGGCAGGCGCGGCAAGGTTTGGCGATGATCAAGACTGCCGGTCAGATGCAAGCGCAGTTGGGAGTTACCGCAAGTACAGTCGTTAAGCAGCAGTCGTCGCAATCGAGTACGACATTGGATGCGGCCGTGCAAACTAGTGCGAGTAGTGCAACTCCGGTGGTGAATACACAAGGACAACTGACCGGTACCTTGGTCAACGTCACAGCCTGATTATTTTTGCGGGAGATATTTATGGCAATCAATTCAGTAGCTTCTGCGGCTAATGCCGTACAGCAAGCGAAACCTCAGGCTCAGGCGCAAAATGTCCAGGCCTCCGATGATGCGTCTCGACAGCGAGAGGTGCAGACCAGTTCGCGCTCGCAGCGTACAGAGCAAGTGCAGCAAGCACAAAATAGCGAGCAACCTAAGCCGGTCGTTAATGCGCAGGGGCAAAAAACGGGTACTATCATTAATACGACGGCGTAGGAGGATATATAGTCGTCAGTTTATGTTGCAGTTGGGGCTGTGGCATGCCACAGCCCCAACTTTATCGGCATTACCCATTCGATATTTTTGTCAAACCAATCCGAGGATCACATTGCTATGAATAAATCCGAACTTATCGAGGCCACTGCAAAGGCTGCGGATATCACCAAGACAGCAGCCGAGAAGGCTCTTTCCGCCATGATCGACGCTGTCGTCAATGCCGTGGCAAAGGGTGACACTGTGACTCTGGTTGGTTTTGGCGCGTTCAAATCCTCTAAGCGTGCGGCTCGTACAGGTAAGAACCCTAAGACGGGAGAACCGCTCAAGATTGCTGCGACCACTGTGCCAAAATTTACGGCTGGCGCTACGTTTAAAGCCGCCGTTGCCGGCAAGAAGGCCGTCAAGAAGAAATAGGCTACCTTTTATAGGTTTGATGCAATCCCGTGCGAGTTGTCGTGTGGGGCTGCTTTAGGGGTAGCGAAATCCCGTATTGCGTAATCGGAATTGCTCTTGTGTTACATATTCTCCGGCGTGTTTAGCTGGTGTGTATGTCAGCGATCATTTATTGCTTGCTTGTGCGTCAAGATTCGCTATAATGCACGCCTTCGATGTGCAGGGGTTATATTCTGGATATCGGGTTTCATACACCAGTAGTGGTGACGAATTTGGAGTGGTAGTTCAGTTGGTTAGAATACCGGCCTGTCACGCCGGGGGTCGCGGGTTCGAGTCCCGTCCACTCCGCCAAAAATTGTTCAAGTAAGGTTCAATATATGCCTTGCTTGGTATTACCCGGAACAGGGCGCCTGAGTGATCGGGTGCCCTGTTCTATTTTGGAGTTTCGATCATGCCCGTGATTACACTGCCCGATGGTTCTCAGCGTGAGTATTCTCAATCGCTCACGGTGGCCGAAGTTGCCGCTTCGATTGGTGCTGGACTTGCAAAAGCAGCCCTTGCTGGGCGTATTGATGGTCGTCAGGTTGATACTGCGTATTGCATCGAGCAAGACTGTGCGTTGGCAATTATTACCGACAAGGATGCGGCGGGTGTCGAAATTATCCGTCATTCGACCGCTCACTTGCTGGCCTATGCTGTCAAGGAATTGTTTCCAACGGCTCAGGTCACTATCGGTCCGATAATCGAAAATGGCTTTTACTACGATTTTGCTTGCAAGCCCTTTACTCCCGATGATTTGCTTGCACTCGAAAAGCGTATGCAGGAACTGGCAAGGAAGGATCTTCCTATTACTCGAGAAGTTTGGCCTCGCGACAGGGCGATTGAATTTTTCAAGTCCATAGGCGAGTATTACAAAGCCGAACTGATCGAAGCAATACCCGCTGGCGAGGATGTCTCGCTTTATCGCGAGGGCGATTTTATCGATCTGTGTCGCGGTCCTCATGTGCCCTCAACTGGGAAGCTCAAGCATTTCAAGTTGATGAAGGTGGCGGGGGCCTATTGGCGCGGCGACTCCAAGAATGCGCAGTTGCAGCGTGTGTACGGTACTGCTTGGGCAAAGAAGGAAGAGCTTGACGCATATTTGCATATGCTCGAAGAAGCGGAAAAACGCGATCACCGCAAGCTCGGGCGGCAACTTGATCTGTTTCACCTGCAGGAGGAAGCGCCGGGTTTAGTGTTCTGGCATCCTCACGGCTGGACGGTGTGGCAAGAAATCGAGCAATACATGCGCGCCGTGTATCGCGACAATGGCTACCAAGAGGTGCGCTGCCCGCAGATTCTTGACCGTAGTTTGTGGGAGCGCTCTGGGCACTGGGAGCACTACAAGGACAATATGTTCACTACCGAATCGGAAACCCGCGACTACGCGGTGAAGCCGATGAACTGTCCTGGTCATATTCAGATCTTCAATACTGGCGTGCGTTCATACCGCGAACTGCCGCTGCGTTATGGTGAGTTCGGTTCTTGTCATCGCAACGAGCCTTCGGGAGCGCTGCATGGTGTGATGCGCGTACGCGGATTCACGCAGGATGATGGTCATATCTTCTGCACTGACGATCAGATACAGCCCGAGGTTACCGCTTTCAACGATCTGGTCCGCAAGGTTTATGCCGATTTTGGTTTCAAGGATGTGGCGGTGAAGTTGGCACTGAGGCCGGATAGCCGAGTTGGCGAGGATGTTTTATGGGACAAGGCAGAAAATGCCCTGCGTGCCGCGCTCAAGGTCAGCGGGCTGTCCTGGGATGAGTTGCCCGGTGAGGGGGCGTTTTATGGCCCGAAAATCGAATTTCATATCAAGGATGCGATTGGGCGCTCTTGGCAATGTGGCACCGTACAGGTTGATTTCTCCATGCCCCAGCGCCTTGGGGCTGAGTATGTCGGTGAAGATAATACGCGTCACACGCCGGTGATGTTGCATCGAGCCATTCTTGGCTCATTGGAGCGCTTTATCGGCATTTTGATTGAAAATCACGCTGGTGCTTTGCCGCTTTGGCTGGCGCCGACGCAGATTGTGGTGATGAACATTTCCGAGGCCCAAGCGGATTATGCCGAGGGTGTGGCGAAAATGTTGCGCTCTGCAGGTCTGCGCGTTGAATGCGATTTGCGCGGCGAGAAGATTAACTATAAAATACGGGAACATAGCTTATTGAAGCGGCCTTACCTTGTGGTTGTTGGAGACAAGGAAAAGGCCGCCGGGTTGGTCGCCTTGCGTGCCCGAGGCAATCAGGATCTCGGGCAGTTGTCCCCAGATGCTTTGATTGATCGCCTGCTGCTTGAACGTAGCAGCAAGGGCGTAGCGGTCTAGTTTATTGTTGATTTATTGGAGATTCGAGCCATAGCCCAGGATAAGACGCAACGCGTCAATGAAGAAATTACAGCCCCCGAAGTTCGTTTGATCGGGGTGGAGGGCGAGCAACTCGGAATCTTTTCCGCCCGCCAAGCGCTGCAAATGGCGGAGGAGGCAGAGGTCGATCTGGTTGAGATCGCGCCTATGGCGGTTCCGCCGGTCTGTCGGCTGATGGACTTTGGCAAATTCAAGTATCAGGAAGCCAAGCGTCTTGCAGAGGCCAAGAAGAAGCAGAAGGTCGTCGAGGTCAAGGAGGTCAAATTTCGTCCGGGAACGGATGAAAACGACTATCAGATCAAGTTGCGCAATGTCATTAAGTTTCTTCAGGATGGCGACAAAGCGAAAATCACCTTGCGCTTCCGTGGTCGCGAAATGGCTCACCAGGAAATTGGTATGCGTGTGCTTGAACGGATCAAGGTCGATCTTGAACAACATGCCCTTGTCGAGCAGTTTCCAAAGATGGAGGGCCGGCAGTTGATCATGGTGCTGGCGCCATCGAAGAAAAAGCCGCATTGATTGTGGTTTGTAGAATTTGTTTCGCTTCGTATTTCGGGGCGAAACAAAATAAGTGGCTGCGGGTTATCAAGTGTTCCCAGGGCGGGGGCCACCTAGCAGGCATGATATAAGGAGATCTTCGATGCCGAAGATGAAGACGAAGAGTGGTGCCGCCAAGCGCTTCAAAGTGCGTGGGTCCGGCAGCATCAAGCGTGGATGTGCGTTCAAGCGCCACATCCTTACCAAGAAGACCACCAAGAGCAAGCGCCAACTGCGCGGCATGCAGACCGTGCACGAGTCGGATGCCAAGTCCATTCGCGCTATGTTGCCCAACGGATAAGGAGAGCACGCCATGCCAAGAGTAAAACGCGGTGTCACGGCGCGCGCGCGCCACAAGAAAGTTCTCGCCCAGGCCAAGGGGTATCGCGGCCGGCGTTCCACCGTCTATCGCGTCGCCAAAGAAGCGGTGATGAAGGCGGGTCAGTACCAGTATCGCGACCGCCGTCAAAGAAAGCGTCAGTTTCGTGCGCTCTGGATTGCCCGTATCAACGCAGCAGCTCGCGAGTTGGGCATGAAGTACAGCACGCTGATGAATGGTCTCAAGAAGGCTGCGATTGAGGTCGACCGTAAGGTGCTGGCCGATTTGGCCGTTTTCGATAAGCCGGCGTTTGCCGCGCTGGCGAATCAAGCCAAGGCGCAGTTGCCGGCCTGATCTCAGATCGGACCCAGCCAGAAGGCCGCCATGGCGGCCTTTCTGGTTTCTCAGCCTCTCTTTTCGGTTTTCTTTCATGCAAGAACTGGAAAAACTGATTGCGCAGGCGACTGCGGATTTTGTCGCAGCGACCGAGCTTGCCCGACTTGAGGAAGTCAAGGCAGGATACTTGGGTAAAGAAGGGTCGTTGACCGCTTTGCTTAAGAGTCTAGGCAAGTTGCCAGCCGAAGAGCGCAAGAGCGCTGGAGCGGCGATCAATCACGCCAAGACACAGATAGAGTCGGCGCTGGCGGCACGGCGCGAGGCACTTCGCTCGGCTCAGCTTGAGGCCCAATTAGCCGCCGAGGCCTTGGATGTAACCCTGCCTGGTCGCGGCCAATCGCGTGGCAGCGTACACCCGGTGATGCGCACACTTGACCGCATCGAACGCTTATTTCGTTCCATCGGCTTCGAAGTCGCAGATGGTCCCGAAATCGAAACCGATTGGCACAACTTCACCGCGCTCAATACGCCTGAGAAGCATCCGGCGCGTTCGATGCACGATACTTTCTACTTGCTGGACGATGCCGGCAATGTGCGTGAAGATGTGTTGCTGCGTACGCATACCAGCCCGGTACAAATTCGCACCATGCTGGCACACGCCGAGCAATACAAGCATTGCGAGCGCATGCCCGAGATTCGCGTGATTTGCCCGGGGCGAGTCTACCGTGTTGACTCCGATGCGACACATTCGCCGATGTTCCATCAGGTCGAGGGACTCTGGGTGGGCGAGAGTGTCAGCTTTGCCGACTTGAAGGGTGTGGTTGCGGATTTCCTGCGCCGCTTCTTTGAAAGCGACGACCTTAAGGTGCGCTTTCGCCCCTCTTTCTTCCCCTTTACCGAACCATCCGCCGAGATCGATGTCGCCTTTATGCATGGGTCGATGGAAGGTCGCTGGCTTGAAATTGCAGGTTGCGGCATGGTGCATCCGAATGTGCTGCGCTGCGGCGGCATCGATCCAGAGAAATACACGGGCTTTGCTTTCGGCATGGGGCCAGATCGCTTGACCATGCTGCGCTACGGCATCAACGATCTGCGTCTATTTTTCGACGGCGATCTTCGCTTTCTTTCACAATTCCAGTAAGGCCTTCTGCTGCCATGCAATTCCCCGAATCCTGGCTGCGCGCCCTCGTCAATCCGCCACTGTCGACTACCGAGCTATGCCATTTATTGACCATGGCCGGCTTGGAGGTCGAGGAAATGCAAGCGGTGGCGCCGACCTTCTCCGGTGTCGTCGTCGCTCGCGTGCTCAGTTGCGAAAAACATCCCGACGCCGATAAGCTGAAGTTGTGTTCCGTCGATGCTGGCGATCATGGTGTGTTGCAGATCGTTTGCGGGGCACCGAATGTCGGCGCTGGCATGACGGTGCCTTGCGCCGTCGTCGGCGCAAAACTGCCCGGTATCGATATCAAGCAGGCGAAGGTGCGCGGTATCGAAAGTTTCGGCATGCTCTGCTCGGCGCGCGAACTGGGTTTGTCCGAGGACCATGGGGGGCTGCTGGCGCTGTCCGCCGATCTGGCACCCGGTCAGGATGTACGCACCGCATTGAATCTCGACGATACGCTGATCACCCTGAAGCTCACGCCAAATCGTGCCGATTGCCTGTCTCTGGCCGGCATTGCACGGGAAGTGGCGGCATTGACCGGCGTGCCCCTGCAATTGCCTCAGATCGAGGCGGTTGCGCCCTTGCTTCCGGACGTGCGTACCGTCGTACTCGATGCGCCTGCCGCTTGTCCGCGTTACTGCGGCCGGATTGTGCGCGGCGTGAATGCCCGCGCTGCCACACCCGACTGGATCAAGCAGCGTATCGAGCGCTGCGGCGTGCGTTCGATTTCGGCGCTGGTCGACGTCACCAACTACGTGATGCTCGAACTTGGACAACCGCTACATGCCTTCGACGATGCGCATCTGCAAGGCGCCATCCATGTACGCTACCCCCACAGCGGGGAACAACTGCTGCTGCTCAACGAGCAGACCGTTCAGCCTGCCGCCGATACGGCGCTGATTGCCGACGAGGCGAAGGCGCTGGCGCTCGCCGGCATCATGGGCGGCGAACATTCGGGCATCAACGATGCAACCACCGACCTGTTCCTCGAAAGCGCCTTCTTTATGCCCGAGGCTATCGCCGGAAAGGCGCGTGCTCTGGGGTTCGGTTCGGACGCCTCCTATCGCTACGAGCGAGGCGTCGATTTTGCCTTGCAAGCGCAGGCAATCGAGCGGGCAACGCAATTGATCGTCGCCATCTGCGGCGGCCAACCCGGCCCTGTGGTCGAGGCGCTCGCTGCCGCTCATCTACCGACGCGGGCGCCGGTGCGTTTGCGCATGGCACGCGCGGTGAAAGTGCTGGGCATGGCGTTGTCCTTCGAGCAGATCGAGAAGCTTGTCGCTGGACTTGGATTTGTCTATGCCCGCGTGGCTGACGATCTGGTGGTCACACCGCCCTCGTATCGTTTCGACATCGCAATTGAGGAAGACCTGATCGAAGAGATTGCGCGCCTGCACGGCTACGACAATATTCCCGCGCCGCCACCGACCGCACGACTTGAAATGCTGCCTCTACCAGAGGCGCGACAAAGCGCGATGTCGGTGCGCCGCCTGATAGCCGAGCGTGCTTATCATGAGGTCGTCAATTACAGTTTTGTCGAAGCTGCGTGGGAGATGGACTTTGCCGGCAATGCCACGCCGGTACGACTGGCCAATCCCATCGCCAGCCAGATGGGCGTAATGCGCAGCAGTCTGGTCGGTGGCCTCGTCGCTACGCTGGTGAGCAATCTGAAGCGGCAGGCGGATCGCGTACGGATCTTCGAGGTTGGACGCTGCTTCCTGCCCGATGGCGCTGGGGATAACGGTACTGGTTACCTTCAGCCTATGCGCGTCGCTGCGCTTGCTGCCGGGCCGGCCTTGCCCGAGCAGTGGGGAGTGTCGGCCCGGCCTACAGATTTTTTTGACGTCAAAGGCGATCTTGAAGCAATTTTTGCTCCGCGCAGCCTGCGCTTCGACCGGGTTCAGCATACCGCGTTGCATCCGGGACGTGCTGCCAGCGTGCTGCTCGATGGCATTCCCATCGGTGTGCTTGGTGAGATTCATCCGTGCTGGCACCAGAAATACGAACTGGCCGCACCTGCTGTCGTTTTCGAGATCGACTTGGCACCGTTGCTGCTCACGCCCATGCCGGCGTATCAGGAGCGCTCGCGCTTCCCAGCAGTAGTGCGCGACATCGCTTTGATTCTGCCCCAGCATAGTACGGTGCAAGCCTTGCTGGATGCTCTTCATGGAGCGGCACCCGCCTATGTGCGCGAAATTCGGCTGTTCGACGTCTATCAAGGCAAAGGCATCGCGCCGGAAAGCAAAAGCCTTGCGTTCCGCGTGGTGATGCAAGATACTCAAAAAACCCTGGCGGACATCGATGCCGATGCGGCGATTGCCGCATTGGTCCGTGTCGCAGAAGATCGCTGTGGCGCGATTCTGCGCCGTTGATGGGTGCGAAAGAGGATTGAAAATATGACAATGACCAAGGCGGAGTTGGCGGATTTGTTGTTTGAAAAAGTCGGGCTGAACAAGCGCGAAGCCAAGGACATGGTTGAAGCATTTTTTGAAGAAGTGCGCACGGCCCTGGAAGATGGCGATAGCGTGAAGCTTTCGGGGTTCGGCAATTTCCAGTTGCGTGACAAGCCGCAGCGTCCGGGACGCAATCCGAAGACCGGCGAGGAGATTCCGATCACTGCCCGGCGAGTGGTGACCTTCCACGCCAGCCATAAACTGAAATCGATCGTCGAGGCCATGGCGCATGACAACGTCCAACCAAGTTAAGGTTGAACTGCCGCCGATTCCCGCAAGCGCTATTTCACGA
>Ga0209262_10000204_pt1 | contig 32895 bp, 38 predicted proteins | sample Lowcelwee11metaG_FD_187171 | JGI IMG/M metagenome (GOLD analysis project Ga0209262, IMG submission 187171) | Freshwater pond sediment microbial communities from the University of Edinburgh, under environmental carbon perturbations - Low... | ecosystem: Environmental > Aquatic > Freshwater >... | reverse complement strand
ATCGTCGCGCCCGGCTATTACGCGACGATGGGCTTCGGCGTGCCCGCGGGACTCGGCGTGCAGGCCGCGACGGGACAGCGGCCCGTGATCCTGGTCGGTGATGGCGCTTTCCAGATGACCGGCTGGGAGCTGGGCAACTGCCGGCGCTACGGCTGGGATCCGATCGTGCTGGTCATGAACAACCGCAGCTGGGAGATGTTGCGGGTGTTCCAACCGGAGTCGCGCTTCAACTCGCTCGACGACTGGCGGTTCGCCGAGGCCGCCGCGCCACTGGGCGGTGACGGCGTCCGGGTCACGACCCGCGGCGAGCTCGCGGCCGCGATCACGCTGGCCGCGCAGCGGACCAGGCGGTTCCATCTCATCGAGGTGATGATCCCGCAGGGCAGCGTATCGCCGACGCTGCGGGGGTTCGTCGATGCGCTGCGGCGGCGCAACGCCAACTGACGCCGTGGCGGGCGGATACCGCGACACGCTGGCGAGCCGCTCGAAGCCAAACTGTGCAAGTATTCCGGGATGCAGAGGTTACCGACCGACCCGAGGCCACGGCCGTCGATCCTTCGGCGGTGCGCGCTCGGCCTGCTCGGCGTGTTCGGGTGGAAGACGAGCCTGGTGTGGCCGCCCGAGCCGCGGGGCGTGATCGTCGTCTATCCGCACACCTCGAACTGGGATTTCCCGATCGGCGTGCTGTTCCGGATCGGTTATCGGCTGAAGGCCAATTGGGTCGGCAAGCAGGAAATGTTCCGCTGGCCGCTGCGAGGACTGTTCCTGCGCATTGGCGGAATCCCCCTCGACCGGCGCAAGACGACGGGGTTCATCGACGCGTTGCTGGCCGAATTCCGCGGTCGCGAATGGATGTGGCTCGCCATTGCACCCGAGGGAACGCGCGGGCACACGGACCACTGGAAGGCCGGCTTCTACCAGATCGCGCTCGCGGCCAATGTCCCGGTCGCTCTCGCCTACATCGACTACGCAACGAAGACAGTCGGCATCGACACCTACCTGCGCATGACGGGCGACCGCGAGGCGGACCTCGGCCGCATCCGGGCGTTCTACGCGAACAAGCGCGGACGGCGCCCCGAGTTTGCCGGCGAAATCCGGCTGAAGTGACCGCATGCCGGGCAACAGCGCGAGCGATCCGATCGAGTGGTTGAACACCGACTGCTTCTGCATCACGGTCGACGGTGCCGCGTTGCAGCGCGAACTCGATGCCGACGCGGCGACGCGCGGCCTGTACGAGTCGCTCCGGCAGACCCATGCGTACCTGTTTTCGCACGCGCCGATTTTCGTCTCGCGCGACAACGTCGCCGCGATGGAGCGTCTGGTCGCGGCCGTCGAAACGGTCGTCGCACGGCCCGCCTATCGAGAGGCGGCGCTTGGCTGGGCGCCGAGCATCGCGAGGTACGAACCGGGACCGGTCGGCGCGCTGATGGGGTTCGATTTCCACGTCACCGCGCAGGGCCCGCGCCTGATCGAGATCAACACCAATGCCGGCGGCGCCTTCCTGAATGCTGCTCTGGCACGGGCGCAGATCGCCTGCTGCGCGCCGGTGCTGTCGTTGCTGCAGCAACCGGCGGGGGCAGATCGGCCGCAGGCCGCACTGTTCGCGATGTTCGCGGCGGAGTGGCGTCGGCAGCGGGGTAGCGCAACGCTCAGCCGGGTTGCGATCGTCGACGAATCACCCGCGCAGCAGTACCTGTACCCGGAGTTCCTGCTGGCAAGCGAAATGTTCCGCGCCCACGGCGTGGAGGCCGTGATCTGTGATCCGCGCGAACTGGAGCCCGACCCCGCGGGGCTGCGCCACGGCGGTCGGCTCGTCGATCTCGTCTACAACCGCCTGACCGATTTCGCCCTCGAGCAGCCCGAACACGCCGCGTTGCGCGACGCCTACGTGTCTGGGCGCGTGGTCGTGACGCCGAACCCGCGCGCCCACGCGTTGTATGCGGACAAGCGCAACCTCACGCTGCTGAGCGACGCGGACCGGCTGCGCGAGTGGGGTATCGATGCCGCGACGATCGACACGCTGCAGCGTGCCGTGCCGCGCACCGAGATCCTCGATCCGGCGCGCGGGGACGAGTTCTGGGCCGCCCGCCGCAACCTGTTCTTCAAACCCGTGTCGGGCTTCGGCGGCCGGGCGACCTATCGCGGCGACAAGCTGACTCGCAAGGTCTGGAGCGAAATCCTGCAGGGGCGCTACGTCGCGCAGGAACTCGTGCCGCCGAGCGAGCGCAGCGTGCGCGTGGACGGGCAGCCGGTGCGACTGAAGCTGGACCTGCGCTGCTACGTTTACGACGGGCGGGTGCTGTCGGTCGCGGCGCGGCTCTATCAAGGCCAGACGACCAACTTCCGCACGCCGGGCGGCGGCTTCGCTACCGTGTTCTCACCGGCGCGTTGACTTCGCTGCGCCTTTTACGAATACCGCGGGCGCGCCGCGACCGGAAGAATTCGATTCGGTCCGGGGGAGAGAAAATGACGGCTCGCACTGGTTCCAGGCATTCCGGTGGCTCGTCCGCAGCCCCCGCGAACCGGTTCGCGTTCGTGCTGCACCCGCTGACCGTCGACTACCTTGCGAACCACCCGCGGTACGCGTGGACGCGCCACCTGCCGCGCAGGCTCGTCGAGGCTGCCGCGGCCCACATGCCGGCGCGGTATGTCGGCACGGTGACGGGCGGGCGTTCGCCGGCCACGGGCCGACCGGTGGACGGGCTCATCTACGCGCTCGGCATGACGCCGCGCCAGATGCTCACGCGGCCGCCGGAATTCACCTACCGCCGCATCAACGGGGCCGTGCAGGACGCCGCCGACCGCGGCGCGAAGATCGCCGGACTCGGCGCCTTCACGAAGGTCGTCGGCGATGCGGGCGTCACGATCGCGCAGCGCGCGCCGATTCCGGTGACCACCGGCAACAGCCTGACTATCGCCGCGACGCTCGAGACCGCGAAACTCACGGCGCGCCGCATGGGCTGGGTCGACCTCGCGCGCGGCAAAGCGATGGTCGTCGGCGCGACCGGCGCGATCGGTTCGGTGTGCTCGCGGCTGCTCGCAGCCGCCGTCAAGGACGTCGTGCTCGTGTCGATCGAGCCGCCCCGGCTCGAAGCGCTGCGGCGGACGATTCTCGAGGAGACGCCGGATGCGACCGTCGCTACCGACGTCAGCACCGTGCCCTGGGCCGGGCAATGCGACCTGATCGTCACCGCGACCTCGGCGTTCGGGCAGCGCGTGCTGGACGTGAGCCAGTGCAAGCCCGGCGCCGTGATCCTCGACGTGGCGCTGCCGCCGGACATCTCGGCCGAGGAGGCCGCGCTGCGGCCCGACGTGCTGGTCGTCGAGAGCGGCGAGGTGCTGATTCCGGGGCCGGTGAATTTCAGCTTCAACATCGGGCTGCCGCAAGGCGTCGCCTACGCTTGCCTCGCCGAAGCCGCACTGCTCGCGATGGAAGAGCGCTTCGAGTGCTTCACGCTCGGCCGCGACGTGCACCCGGACCGCGTCAAGGAGATCTACCGGCTGTTCCGCAGGCACGACTTCCAGATCGCGCCGCTGCGCACGTTCGGCCACCTGCTCACCGACGAGCTCGTCGCGGAGAAACGGGCCCGCGCCGACGAGCTGATGCGAGACTCGGCGCGGCTCGCGCGCGTCAAGGCCGAGGCCGGCGAGAAGATGGCCCGGATCGCGCCACGGGCCAAGGGTGTCGCTGGCATCACGACCCTCAAGGCGTAGCGCTCGTCGCGCTCGATGCGGCTTTCTGGAATCCACCGGCGGTTTTCCTGCGATGATGTTCGCGACGTTTCAACCCACTGCCACAGGATCGGTACCCGCCATGCGGTCACTCGTGCTTCTGGTCGTTGCGCTCCTTGCGGGTTGCGCGCAGATCCCCGACGGCGTGCAGGCCGTCGAGGGCTTCGATACCCAGCGCTATCTCGGCAAGTGGTACGAGATCGCCCGACTGGACCATCGCTTCGAACGCGGCCTGACGAACATCACGGCGGTCTACACCGCGCGTGAGGACGGTTCGATCGGCGTGCTCAACCGGGGCTTCGACCCGGAGAAGGGCGAGTGGCGGCAGGCGGAAGGCCGCGCGAAGCTGGCCGGTGAGCCAGGCACCGGCATGCTCAAGGTGTCTTTCTTCGGCCCGTTCTACGGCGGCTACAACGTCGTCGAGCTCGACCCGGACTACCAGCTCTCGCTGGTGTCCGGGCCCAACCGCTCCTACCTGTGGATCCTTGCGCGCCAGCCGGATCCGCCGCGCGACGCGGTGGAGCGCGTCGTGAAGCGGGCGGCCGAACTGGGCTTCGACACCTCGGCGCTGATCTTCGTCACGCACGATCGATGAGCGTAGCGCTCGTCATCTTCGTCGTCACGCTCGCCGCGAGCCTGGCCGGGCTCTACGCCAAGCCGCAGATCATCGAGCGGAGCCTGTTCCGGCCGTACTATTTCCTGCGTCGCAAGCAGTACGACACGATCGTCACCAGCGGCTTCGTGCACGCCGACCTGCCGCACCTGATCTTCAACATGGTGACGTTCTACTTCTTCGCGTTCGCGCTCGAACGCCAGATCGGCCCGGCGCGGTTCGCGGCGCTGTACCTCCTCGGGCTCGTGGTCAGCGATCTCGGCACCTATTTCAAGCACCGCAACGACCCGCAATACGCCTCGCTCGGTGCCTCGGGCGCGATCTCGGCGGTGCTGTTCGCGGCAATCGTCTATTTCCCGTGGATGAAGCTGTTCATCATCCCGATCCCGGTGCCGATCCCGGCGCCGCTGTTTGCGGTGGGCTACGTCGCTTACACGTGGTACTCGGCCCGCCAGGCGCGCGGCCGGATCAACCACGACGCGCACCTCGGCGGCGCGCTGTTCGGCGTGCTGTTCGTGATGCTCACCGATCCCGCGGCTTTCGGGCAGCTTGCGCGCTGGGCCGGCGGCTGAACGCACCGATACTGCGAACCGCGTCGCAAGCAGTGGCGGATTTCGGGGCTGCGACCGGCCGCTTCTGGGTACACTCCGGGTTCGTTACGTTCGGCAGGAGAGTGGATCCATGCGCAATCGCTTCGTCATCTACGTCGTTTGTCTCGCGATGCTGAACCTCGGTTCGCCGCTCGTCGCGCAGGCCGAGCTGATCGGAACGCTGCAGGCGGTCGAGGCGAGCACGCGCGCGCAGGACCTCGCGACCGTCAGCTCGGCGCTGGCCCGCGACCAGGTGCGGGCGCAGTTCGTCGCGCTCGGGGTCGATCCCGCGCAGGTCGAGACGCGCGTGGCCGCGTTGACGGATTCCGAGTTGCGCACGCTGGCAGGCAAGATCTCCGAGGCACCGGCCGGCGCGGACGCGCTCGCGGTGATCGGCATCGTGTTCCTCGTGCTGCTGATCCTGGAAGCCGTCGGCGTCATCGACGTCTTCAAGAAATTCCCGTGAGCCGGGAGGCCGGGCCGGCCTCATGAGACCCAGCCGCGCCGCCCGCGCGGCGGCCTGCGCCGCCGCGCTGGTGCTCGCGGGTTGCGCTTCCCGCGGACCGCAACTGCCGCCGGTGACCGTCTCCGGTTTGCCGGCGAGCGTCGAACTCGACTCGACGCCGTTCTTCCCGCAACAGGATTACCAGTGCGGCCCCGCCGCGCTTGCGACCGTGCTCGTCGCGTCAGGCGCCCAGGTCTCGCCCGATGAACTCGTGGCCGAGGTCTACCTTCCGGGCCGCAAGGGCAGCCTGCAGGCCGAGCTGATTGCCGCCGCGCGCGCCCGCGGACGGCTGCCCTACCTGCTGCCGCCCTCGCTCGACGACCTGCTGGCTCAGTTGGCCGCGGGGCATCCGGTGCTGGTGCTGCAGAAGACCGGTGCGGGACCCTGGCCCGGCTGGCACTACGCGGTCGTCATCGGTTACGACGTGTCGCGCGACCGGCTCCTGTTGCGCTCGGGGACCGAATCGCGGCTCGAAATGTCGCCGACGTATTTTCGCGCCACCTGGGATCGCGCGGATCGCTGGGCCATGATCTTGCTCGAGCCGGGCCGGTTGCCGGCGAGGGCGGACTTCGTCCGCTATATGGAGGCGGCTGCCGGTCTCGAGTCCGTCGGTCGGCTCGACGAAGCCGGACAGGCGTATCGTGCCGCCGCGCAGCACTGGCCGGGCGAGTCCCTGCCGAGGCTCGCGCTGGCCAATATCGCGCTCGCGCGCGGCGACGAGGCAACGGCGGAACGTGAACTGCGCGCTGCGCTCAGTCTCGCCCCCGACGACGTGGCCGCGCGCAACAACCTGGCCGAGGTGCTGCGCTCGATGGGTTGTCCCGAGTCGGCGCGCCGTGAGATCGCGATTGCAGCGAGGCGGGCGGAGGGCGGACCGCTGGCCGCGGCCGTTGCGTCGACGCAGCGCCGGATCGACGCATCGAGCGGTCCGGACGGTCCCGGTTGCCCGGCGGATTGAGCGGCGGCACACTCGCAGCCATGACGCTGAAGGAGCGAGTCGACGCGATCTTCCCGGAGTGGCAGCGCTGGTATCCCAGCCTGTTCGACGCCGCCGTGGACCTCGGCGTCATTCGCGCCCGGGTCTGTGATCCGTCGTCGCTGCTGCTGTCGAACCGCCACGCGGGCGTTCGCGCGGCCGCGGAGCTCGAGCACCGGCGCCGCTGGAGCGCCGAGGAAAACGAGCCGGAAGACTAGGCTCCGCTGCAGGCCACGCTGCTCAGCGACGGGGCGGCATTTCCGCGAACTGCGGAACCGTGTCGCTGATGTCGGTCCACGGCGCCTTCGAGCCGACGAAGATGTGCGCGGCGGGAGCGATGCCGGGCTCGCTGTCCAGCGAGCCAGCCGGAATCACGGCGACGTTGTGCTCGAAGGAGACGCGCGGGACGGCTGCGCCGCAGCGCTTGCAGAACGCCGTGCCGAAATGCTGCGCTTCGGGCAACTTGAAGTTCTGCACCTGGTCCGCGCCGCGCGTCCAGCGAAAGCCCTCTGCCTTGTAGAAGACGTTGGCGCAATGCTCGGCGCTGTTGCCCTGCCGGCATCGCGAGCAGTGACAGAAATACATCCGCAGCGGCGCCGTCGAAATCTCGTACGCGACGTCGCCGCAGAGACAGCTGCCTTGCGTGATGCCCGGAGTCACGGCGACGGGCTCGCGCGGTGTCGACGGCATGCCGAACTCGGGCGGGTACTCGTCGTACTGCGGCAGCGTGTCGGTGATCGTGTACCAGCCGGCCTTCGACGCCACGAACATGTGCTTGGTCGGCCGGATGCCCGGGTCGTCCACGAGATTGCCGGCCGGCGCGATCGCGAGGCCGATCGCTTCATCGAGCAGCGGTGCGACCGAGCCGCAGACGCGACAGAACTCGCGGTGCCCTTTCTCGGACGACTTGTAGCTCGCGAGCGTCGAGGTGTCGCCGACCCAGCGGAAGCCGCTCAACGGGGCCACCGTCCAGGTCGCGAAAGGCGCGCCGTGGTGCTTGCGGCACATCGAGCAATGGCAGTGCACCATGTCGACGAACGGTCCGTCGATCTGGTAGCGCAGAGCCCCGCACAGGCAGCGTCCGTCGGTCATGGCTCGTCTCCCTGGCCGCGATGGCGGCGTGCGAGGGCATACGTTATGCCCCCGCGCGCGGTTTCGCCACGGTCAGTCGAGCGAGGCGCCGACCTTGAGCCACAGCGTGCGGCCGGGCTCGTTGACGCGCGTCGTCTGCTCGAAGCCGGCCACCATCGCGCCGCCGCGGCTCAGGTGCTCCGCGTAGAGCTTGTCGAACAGGTTGTCGACGCCGGCCGTGACCAGCACGCCCGCCGCCGGACGCCAGCCGGCATTCAGCGACAGCACGCCGAAGCCGCCCGTGCGGCCGAGGTCCTGGCCGACGATGTTGCCCTGGTTCAGCGCATAGCGATCCTGCTCGGTCACGACGCGCCACAGCGCCCCCGCGGACCAGCGCGCGCCAGTGTAGTTGAGCCCCGTGCGCAGTTCGAGCGGCGGCATCTGCGCGAGCGGTCGGTCGTCGGTTCGATTCTCGCCGCGCGTATAGGCCAGTGATCCCGTGGCGCTCCAGCGCGGCGCCAGCCCGATGGTGGCGTCGGCCTCGCCACCCCAGGTGCGCGCGTCGACGTTGCGGGTCACGGTGACCCGGCGCGGCGCCTTCAGGTAGCCGGTTTCGATCAGGATGTAGTCGTCGACGTCGCTGTAGAACGCGGCCAGCGACGCGGCGATGCGTTCGCTGGTCCACACGACGCCGGTGTCGAACTGCGTCGTCTTCTCCGGCGCGGTGCGGAATGCGCTCAGGCTGTCGACGCTCTCCTTGCCGGCCGAGATCAATTCCCAGTAATCCGGAAAGCGCTGCACGTGGCCCAGTCCCGCATAAATCGTCGCGGGTCGTGCGGCGAGGTCGCGCTCGAGGCGCGCGAAGCCGCTGGTTAGCGTCGTCTCGCGCTCTGCGCCGCCCGTCGGGTTGGGAACGACCGTCATTCCAGACCGCAACGTCTCGCGTTCGTCCCGCGCATCCCAAAGGTCCGCGCGCAGTCCGGCGATGGCGCGCGCTCGCTCGCCGATCGGCTGGTTCAACTCGCCGAAGAAGCCGACGCTGCGGAACCACGCGTCGTCGACCCGCGCCATCTGCTGGTACGGAAGCAGGTCCTGGTTCATCGTCGCGCGCAGCGAGTGCTCGTTCTGCTGCAGGTCGGCCCCCACCGTTGCCGTGGCCGCGCGCGCCAGGGCGAGGTCGAGCGCCAGGCGACCGCCCGTGGTGCGTCGGTCCGGGTTCTGCACCGCCTTGCCCGGCATCGTGGCCGTCGGCGTGAAGTCGCGCAGGCTGTAGTTGTCCATCACGTGGTCGACGTAGTTGTAGTAGCCGCGGCCCTCGAGCCGGGTCACGCGCTCGGTCAGGCTCTCGCGCTCGAAGCTGAACCCGACGTTCTCGCGATCGAACATGACGCCGTCCATGCCGCGGTCGGCGTAGGCCGCTTCGCCATCGCTGCGCACGCCCGTGAGCTCGGCTTGCGTGTACTCGTCCGGCGTCCAGCCGAGCGCCGCGTTCGCGCTCCAGCGTTCGTACTCGGAATGCACGGTCTCGCCGGCGCCGTCGTCGTAGTCGTCCGCTGCGGCGCGCGTCGCGGTCAGCTGCCCGTAGACCTGTGGCGTGCCGGCGCGCAGGTCGCCGACGAGGTCGTTGCGACCGAAGCTCGCGCCGAGCGCGCTTGCCCGTGCGGTGTAACCCGTTTGATCGAAGCGCTGCATTTCCCGCTCGAACGATACGGCGGCGGCCGAATTGCCGGGCCCGTGCAACACCGTCTGCGGCCCCTTGATGACGACGATACGGTCATAAGCCTCCGGGAACACGTAGGCGGTGGGCGGGTCCATGCGCATGCCGCAACCGCCGAGCACCTGTTCGCCATCGAGCAGGATGTTGACGCGCGAGGCCGCCATGCCGCGGAAGACGGGATCGCCGTCCGTGCCGCCCTTGCGGATCACCGAGAAGCCTGGAATCGTCTTCAAGTAGTCCGCACCGTCGTGCGCCGGCAGCGGTTGCCGCGGCGCCTGTGGATCCGTCACCACCAGCAGCGGAGCATGCATCCGGGCGGCGGTGACGACGATTTCATCCAGTGGATCGGCGGCGCGGACGGCGCCGGCGTGGGCAGCCAGCGCAGACGCGCAGGTGATGACGGCCGCCCGGCGGGCGCCGCGAGAAATCTTCATTGGGGCACTCTCCTGAAATTCGTGGGTCCAGCTCGAAACGGGCTAGACCAGCGACGGAGGTGCTCGGGGTGATTGCGGGCGGTGGTGATGGCGAACGGGCGCCGGGGTGACTGCGCGCGGCGATTGCAGGTGCTCGTGCCGCGGAGTGAAGTCCAAGACCGCGAAGTCGACGGCGGGCGGCGCAATCGTGGCGGCGGCTGCGAACACGCAAGGGGCCGAGTGCGCGGCCTGCGAATCATCAGGGGCTTCGCCGCCGTCCTGCGTCAGCCGCACGATCACGGACGACTTGCCGTCGCCGTGACACATCTGCATCGTCAGTTCGGTGCCGTCGCCGAACGCCGGCATGAAGCCTTCCGGTACCAGCAACCGGAACGCGAGCGCCGGCAGCAGGAGCAGGATCACCCACTGCCGAGTCACGTGAGCGCGGAGCCTGCCGAGCCTCATGGGCCGAGTCTAATGGATCGGCTGCTCCCCGCGCGACTCGCAGGTCTCGGCGACTTTCTGGCGCAGGATCTCGCCCAAGCGCCGCGCCCCGGGTCCCGCGGTGTCGTGGTCGGCGTAGATCAGGTACAGCGTGACGTAACGCTCGCGGCCTTCAGCGAGCGGTAGCGGCACGAGGGCCCCGGAGTCGAGTTCCTCGCGGATGTTCTCCCGCGGAAACCACGCATAGCCGAGCCCCATCCGGGCAGCCCGGATCGACGTCGCCTTGTGCGACATCGTCCAGCGCTTCTCGTTGAGCCAACCGCCGCTGCGGCTGCGTTGCGCGCCCGAGTCACGGACGACCAGGTGACGGTGGTGACGCAGGTCGTCGAGCGTCAACATACGCCCGAGCTGATGCAGCGGGTGCTGCGGCGCCGCGGCGCAAACGAAACGCACTTGCATCAACGGGTCGCCGAGGAAGCCGCCGGGCACGATGCCGCCGATCGACAGGTCGACGCGACCCTCGGTCAATGCTTCTTCAGTGCCACCCAGCACGGATTCAGTGACTTCGATCCGGGTGTCGGGATGTTCCTGATCGAAGGCGGCGAAGCACTCGAGCAGCAACCAGGTCGGGAAGATGATGTCGACGGCGAGCCGGATCTCGGCCTCCCAGCCGCGCGCGAGCTCCGCGGCCGCGCGCTCGACTCGCGCCGCCTCCTCGACGAGCGCCTTGCCGCGGCGATAGAGCACCTGTCCGGTGGCGGTCAGCGCCGCCTTGCGGCCGCGCAGCTCGAACACCTGCACGCCGAGCAGATCCTCGAGCTTCTTGATCGTGTAGGTCACCGTCGACTGGGTGCGGTGCAGGCGCTCGGACGCCTGCGCGTAGCCGCCGGCCTCGACCACGGCTACGAGCGCGCTCCATTGGTCCAGTGTGATTTTCGGCTGCGCCATATATCTATCCAATCGATTGATTGGCGCTAATTTATCGTCCGTTTGATTTATTGGATAGATGGAGAATTCTTTCCACACGATTCCTCTCATTCATAAGGGCCAGCCATGCAGACCATCCTTCAACTGAACTCCAGCCTTTCCGGCGCGGCCGGGCAGTCTTCGCAGCTCGCCAGCGAGTTCGCGTCGGCACTCGCCCGAGCCTCCGGCGCGCGGGTCACCGTGCGCGATCTCGCCACGCAACCGGTGCCGCACCTGACGCTCGAGCGGTTCCAGGCCTTCGGTACGCCGGTCGCCGAGCGTACGCTCGAGCAACAGCGCTACGTGGCGGAGTCCGACGTGCTCATCGACGAGCTGCGCAAGGCCGACACGATCGTGCTCGGCGTGCCGATGTACAACTTCGGCGTGCCCTCGACGCTCAAGGCGTACTTCGACCACGTGGCGCGGTCGGGGGTGACGTTCCGTTACACGGCGGAAGGCCCGGTCGGGTTGCTGACCGGAAAGAAGGTCTACGTCTTTGCGACGCGCGGTGGACAGTACGCGGGCACTGCGGGCGACCTGCAGACGGCGTACCTGCGGCAGTTCCTCGGCTTCATCGGCCTGCGCGATGTCGAGTTCATCTACGCCGAGGGTCTCGCGCTCGGCGCAGAGCAACGCGAAGCCGCGCTCGGACGCGCCCTCGAGCGCATCGGGCAGCTGGCCGCCTGAGCGAAGCTCACTTCATCCCTTGCAATCTTTCAATCCCTGACTACGGTAGACACACCATGAACACGACACAGAACCTGGCCGACCTCGCGGGCCGCATCCTGATCGCGGCGATTTTCCTGATCGCAGGCCTCAACAAGATCGGCGGCTACGAGGGCACCCAGGGCTACATGGCCGCGATGGGCGTGCCGGGCATGCTGCTGCCGCTCGTCATCGCGCTCGAGGTCGTCGGTGCCATCGCGATCATCGTCGGCTGGCGCACGCGCCTGTTCGCGTTCCTGCTCGCCGGATTCTCGATCGTCTCGGCGGCGATCTTCCACAGTGCACTCGGCGACCAGATGCAGTTCCTGCTCTTCATGAAGAACCTCGCGATGGCGGGTGGCTTCCTGTTCCTGGTGGCGCGCGGCCCGGGCGACTGGTCGCTCGACGCGCGAAATGAGCGGCTCTCGGCGCCTGAGGCGCGACGCGCATGAGCAACCGCAAGCTGCAGGCCGTGATCGAGTCGGTCGCCGCGTCGGACGGCGCGGGCGTCAAGCTGCGGCGCAGCCTCGGCAGTCGCCCGAACCTGCGCTTCGACCCGTTCCTGATGCTCGACGAGTTCTTCTCCGACGATCCGGACGATTACCTCGCGGGCTTCCCGTCGCATCCGCACCGCGGCTTCGAGACCGTCACCTACATGCTGGACGGCCGCATGCGACACGAGGACACGTTCGGCCACCGGGGCGACCTCGGGCCCGGCGACGTGCAGTGGATGACCGCCGCCCGCGGCATCATCCACTCGGAGATGCCGCAGCAGACCGCGGGCCGCATGCGCGGCTTCCAGCTGTGGATCAACCTGCCGGCGCGCGAGAAGATGAAGCCGGCGGCGTATCGCGACATTCCCGCGCGCGAGATCCCGACCGTGGCTCTCGACGGGGGCGGAGAGTTGCGGATCATCGCCGGGACGTTTCGCCAGGGCATCGCTGCGACGGAGGGACCGATCGGCGGCCTGTCCACCGAGCCGCTCTATTACGACCTGCGGTTGCCTGCGACCGGTTCCGCCGTAATCCCGATTCCTCGCGGGCACAATGCGTTCCTGTATGTCTACGACGGCGATGCAGTCGTCGGCGAGGATGCGCGACCGCTGCCATTCCGTGCAGCGGGCCTGCTTACGCCGGGTGATGACGTGCGCATCGAGGCGGGTCCGCGAGGCGTGCAACTGTTGCTGCTTGCAGGCAAGCCGATCGGCGAGCCCGTGGTCCAGTACGGTCCGTTCGTGATGAACACGGTGCAGGAGATCGAGTGCGCGATCGTCGACTACCAGTCGGGTCGCCTGGCCGTCGCGAGCTAGCGCGATCACCCTACGTGTAATCCACTGCTGGGCAGCTCGCAGCCGGCCAGCAGAATAGCGGTCACCAGGGGCAGTGGCCCTGCCCGTCGTGCCGGACGGCGATATGAGTCACAAGCACGAAAGCCTGCTCAGGACGATCTTCCACGATCCGATCAGCGGCAACATCCATTGGCGCGAGATCGAGTCGCTGCTGCACCACGTCGGCGCGGAGATCGAGCCGCTCTCCGGGGCGCGCATCCGCGTCAAGCTGAACGGCGCGGAGGGCATCCTGCACCGTCCGCACCACGGCAATACGCTGGACCGCAGTGCGGTACGGCACCTGCGCGAATACCTGGCACACGCGAAGATGACGCCGTCGCAATACGAGGCGTCTCGGCAGGTCGCTGCACATTAGGTCCAGCTAATACTTGCGGTCGCCGCGAATTTGACTTCAAATGCAGGTCAGTCGCTGGCGCACCCGGGGGAGCCATGGATCGTCGCAGATTCCTGTTGCATGCGTCGGGGTCCGTCGCGGGCGGCCTGCTGCTGCCGCGCATCGGGCTCACGTCGGCCGCCGACGGCCTGCCAGCCGGTACGATCGCCCAGAGCGCGCTCGACGCGTTGCCGGGCAAACGGCCGTTGATGCGGCGCACCTTCCGCCCGCCCAATTTCGAGACCCCGGTCGAGGTCTTCGCCGAGGCCTACACGCCGAACGACGCGTTTTACGTACGCTGGCACACGACCGTCCCGGAAGTCGCGCGAACTGACTGGCGCCTGCGGGTGGCCGGGCCCGGCGTGAAGAAGCCTCGCGAGTTCAGCTACGACGAACTGCGTCGAAAATTCCGCACGACCGAGGTCGCGGCCGTCAACCAGTGCTCCGGCAACCGGCGGGGACTGTTCGCGCCGCACGTGCCGGGCGTGCAGTGGGGCCTCGGCGCCATGGGCAACGCGGTCTGGAGCGGGGTTCGGCTCAAGGACGTGCTCGAGGACGCCGGACTGGCGCCGGGCGCGCTCGAGGTCGTGGCGGACGGCGCGGACGCGCCTGCGCTCGCGGGACCGGATTTCGTCAAGAGCCTGCCGATGTGGAAGGCCCTCGACGCGGACACGCTGATTGCCTTCGAGATGAACGGCGAGCCGCTGCCCGTGTGGAATGGCGCGCCGGCGCGCATCGTGGCACCGGGCTGGACCGCGACCTACTGGATCAAGGCCGTCACCGAACTCACCGTCAGCGACAAGCCGTTCGACGGCTTCTGGATGAAGACCGCCTACCGCGTGCCGAAGGGCATGTTCGGCGCCAGCGGCTTCGACTCGCAGGACACGGAGCAGAATTCGCCGATCACCGACATCAAGGTCAATTCACTGATCGTTGCGCCTGCGCCGGGCTCGACCCTGCCGCTCGGGCGCCGGGCGGAAGTGATGGGCATCGCGTGGGACGGCGGTTCCGGAATTCGCAGGGTCGAGGTATCGCTCGACGGCGGGGCCCGCTGGCGCGAGGCGCGGTTCGGTCGCGACCTCGGCCGCTATGCCTGGCGACACTGGCATTTCGATTTCAAACCGAAAGCAACTGGCTCCCAGTCGATCATGGTGCGCGCAGTTGCACGGGACGGGTCAATGCAAGCCGAGCAGCTGATTCACAATCCGGCCGGTTACCACCACAACGTCGTGCAGAGAGCGGACTACCATGTGGCGTAGCAGCTTGGCCGCGCTGGCAATGTCGCTGGCGGCCGCGACGGTCCACGCGGATGAATCGACCATCCAGCTCGCCCAGGCCGAGGGCGTCGAGCGAGTGCAGGCCGCCTGCGCGATCTGCCACAGCCTCGATTACATCGTGATGAATTCGCCGTTCCAGGACCGGGCGGGGTGGGAAAAGACCGTCACCAAGATGGTCAAGGTCATGGGCGCGCCGATCGTGCCCGAGGACGCCGCGGTGATCGTGGACTACCTCGAGAAGCACTATGGCAAGGCGCCTCAATAGAGCAGCGTCACCAGCGTGTAGCTCACCACGCCGACCAGCAGCGCCGAGAACAGGCCCACGCCGAGCGGCTTGAAACCGATCTTGCGCAATCCCTTGATGCTGGTGCCGAGACCCACGGCCGCCATGGCGATCGCGAGACAGTAAGTCGCCACCTGTTTGACGAAGCCGACGATCGCCTTCCACTGCGCGGGCTCGAGCACGCCGAAGGCGCGCTCGCCCATGTCGCCGACGGTGCGCAGCAGGCTCATCGCCGCAAAGCCGACGATGAACAACGGGATCATCGTGTACCACTTGGGCGCCGCGCCGCCCTCGGTCGAGCGACGGTGGTAGAACACCGCCATGATCGGGATCACCAGCAGCATGCTCAGGTTGCGCACCAGCTTGGTGACCGTGGCGACGTCGAGCGCCTTCGGGTCGCCGAACGCTTCCTGGTAGACGAGTCCTGCGCCCGCCACCTGTGCCGTCTCGTGCACGGCGGTGCCCAGGAACATGCCCGCGAGCAAGGGGTCGCCTTCGAACAACCAGTGCGCCGCGAACGGGTAGGCGAGCATCGCAGCCACGCCGAACAACGTGATGCACGCGACGGCATAGGCGGTCTCGTCGTCGTGGGCGCCGATCGTGGGCGACATCGCGACGATCGCCGTGGCGCCACAAATGCTCGTGCCGACGCCGATCAACGTGCCGAGCCGGTCCGTGAGCCCGACGCGGCGGCTGACGTAGGTGACGATCGCGATCGCGGCCACCACGGTGCCGATGATGACGGGCAGCGCCTTGAGGCCGATGGCCCCGGCTTCGACGATCGACAGGCGGATGCCGAGCAGCACGATGCCGAGACGCAGGATGCGCACCACCGAGAACTTGATGCCGGGGCGCAGCACCTCCGGCAGCTTGAACAGGTTGTTGACCAGGATGCCGAGCAGGATCGCCATCATGATCCCGCTGATCGCGCCTTTCTGCAGCCCGAGCGCCGGGGCGATGACGCCGGCGAGGTATTCCCCGGCAAGCGCGAGGAACAGGGCGAGCAGGAATCCCCAGATGGCGTTCATGGCAGGGTGTCTCTTGGAATCAATGGCAGGACGGCGCGGCCCGCCGGTCGGCGGGCCGCGCCAAGGTCATGGGCTCAGCGCTTCCAGCTGTAGCTGATCTCGAGTTCGACCTGTTGCATCTTGAGGATGACGTCCTGCGTCGGGTCGAAATTCTGCGGACCCCGGACGGTGTTCTCCGGCGCGTACATCAACGACAGGTTGACCTCGTTGCCATCCTTCATCTTTTGCGTGAAGCCGAACGTGAGGTGCTCCTCCATGACGCCCGGCGCGAGGATGTTGAAGGTCATCTGGCTGTCGGCGATCGGCTGGTCCGTGACGCTGTAGCCGGCGCGCCAGGTCCAGGTGTCGGAGGCCTTCCAGGAGGCGCCCAGCTTGTAGACGTTCATGTCCTCCCAGCCGAAGCCTGGACCCTTGTTGCCACCCATGCAGTACTCGAGGCTGCCGGCGGGGTTGAAGACCGGGCAGTTGTAGAGATTCTCGATCGGGTTCGCGACCGAGTCGGCGTCGCTGTATTCGATCCGCTGCACGTCGAACATCACGGTGAGCTTGTCCGACGGCCTGACTGCGATGCCTATGGTCCACGTCGAGGGCATGTCGAAATCGCCCGCCTGGGCGAACAGGTCCTCGTAGTCGCTGAACTCGCTCATGCTCATCTTGGTCGTGTACGCCGCGGCCAGGGTGACCTCGTCATCCGGGCTCCACTGGAAGCCGATCGACCCGCCGTAGCCGTACGACATGTCGTGGCCGTTTCCAGACAGGCTCTTCGGCGCCTGTCCACCGGTCGCCGGGTTGAAGCTCTCGACGAAGGTCTTCGTGAACGGCGCGAACGTGCTCACGCCTCGCGCCTCGAAGCGCTGCACCGCCACGATGCCGGAGGCTCCAACCGAGAAGCTTTCCGCGAACTTGTGCGCGTACGTGAAGTTCAGGAACGCCTGCATCAGGTCGACGCCGGCCGTGCCGCCGCCGTAGGTGCCCGGGAAGGTGGCCGGCGTGCCCTGGCCGAAGGTCGGATCGTAGGTCGCGGTGCCGCCGACCCATTTCGTGTTCATGCCGCCACGGGCATAGAAGGCGGCCGCGACGAAGTCCGCGTCGCTCAGCGCCCAGTTCATCGCCACGTGCGGCAGCGGGAAGAACTCGTTCTCGCTCTGCAGGTCGTTCGGGCCGATGGTGTTTGCGCAGCCTTGTGGCGAGCAGCCACCGTTCGCGAGGCTGTCCGTCGTCCGGTAGGAGCGCATCGGACTGAAGATGGCGAGGCCCGCGTCGATGCTCTCCGGCACGTAGGCGATGCCGGCCGGGTTCGTCGCGAGCACGAGGATCTCCTCGGGGTTCGCGCTGCCGGCACCGGCCTGCGCCTTGCTCTTGGTGCCCGTGCCGTGCGTGTAGTAGCCATTGGTGGCCGAGGCGCTGCCGGCCGCGAGTGCCAGGGTTACGCCCAGCGCGAGGATCGTCCGATTCCGCTTGGTGTTCATCGAGCCCCCATCGACCGCCGCGGCGGCCTGTCCGTAAAGGAATTAGATAGTTCTAAATTATCGATCCGCCACGGCCGGCCGCGCCTGAGCATTTGCCGCAGCAGGCAGTGTTGCCGGCGCGCAACGAGCGCAGCCGTCGCCCGTGTGGTTCAAGCCTTGCGGCGCAGCACGAACCTGAAGACGTTGCCCTCGGTCGACTGCTCGATCAGCTCGTGGCCGGTCGTGCGGCTGAATGCGGCGAAGTCCTTGACGGCGCCCGGGTCCGTGGCGAGCACTTCGAGCGTCCCGCCGGGCGGCAGCGCCATGATCGCCTTCTTGGCCTTGAGGATCGGCAGCGGGCAATTGAGCCCCTTAGCGTCCAGTGTCTGGTCAGCCATGTTTCTCACTCAGATGAAAAGGTTGATTTCCGACTGCGTCGCGACCTCGATGTAGGTCGCGGCGCCGCCGAGCTCGATGCCGGGGATCATGTCGTCCAGCGTGTACTCGAAAAGGTCCATCGTCATCTGGCAGGCGATCATCCGCACCTCGGACTCGAGCGCCAGCGCGCGCAGTTCCGGGATCGACGCGACGCCCTTCTTCTTCATCATGTTCTGCATCATCACCGTGGCGCCGGCATCCACGCCCGGGATCATCGACGCGAAGTTGGGCATGCCCATGTGGCCGCCCATCATCGGCATCTTCATCGCCGGGTTGCCGAGCGGCGTCATCTTCAGGTCGAGGTTCTTCAGCAGCAGCGACAGGCCGTAGAACGTGAAGAACAGCGTCACGTTGAGGCCCATGGCCGCGGCCGTGGTCGACAGGATGAACGGTGGATAAGCCCAGTCGAGCGAGCCCTTCGTGACGATGATGGACATGCTCTTGGTGCCGGATGCGTCGGCCATGATGGAACTCCCGTCGAGTTTTCGTGCAGTCGGTCGCGGCGGAAATTAACAGAGATCCCTTTATTAGCAAAGTCGAATAAATTAGGCTCGCGCGATGTTCGCTGCGGACCCGACCACGCGAGACCTCGTGATGCGATGCAGCAATGCTGCGGCGACGGCGCGTGCAGAAGGGGCGCTGTTCGTCGCGAGCGATTTCTGCCGCCGCCCGGGCTTCGGCAAGCATCATCCGCTGTCGATCCCGCGCGTGTCCGCAGTGCTCGATTTGTGTGTGTGTCTCGGATGGCTGGATGAGAAGCATTTGCGACGGAGCCCCGTCGCGACCGTCGCGGAACTCGGTTCGTTCCACGATCCGGAGTACGTCGCCGCCTTGCGCGCGAGCGATGCGGCCGGCCGCGTCGCGCCGTCGATCCGCGAGCGCCACGGTTTCGGCAACTTCGAGAACCCGCTCTTCCCCGGCGTGTTCGAGCGTGCCGCGACCGCGGTGGGCGGCTCGATCCTCGCGGCCGATCTCGCACTCGAGGGGCGCGCGGTCTTCCACCCGGCCGGCGGCACGCACCACGGCCGGCGCGATCGCGCGAGCGGCTTCTGCTACTTCAACGACCCGGTGTTCGCGATCCGGCGACTGCTCGAGCGTGGCGTGGGACGCGTGCTGTACGCCGATCTCGACGCTCACCACGGTGACGGCGTGCAGGATGCGTTCCTCGACGATCCGCGCGTGCGGGTCGTCTCGATCCACGAGGACGGACGCTGGCCGCACAGCGGCGCTGCGTCGGACCGAGGTCACGGCCATGCGACGAACCTGCCGGTGCCGGCAGGCTGCAACGACAGCGAGTTCGCGTTCCTGATCGACGCGGTGGTCGTGCCGCTCGCCACTGGTTTTGCGCCAGAGGCCGTCGTGATCACCTGCGGGACCGACGCGCTCGCTGGCGACCCGCTGTCGCGCATGGCGCTGAGCAACGGCGCGCTGTGGTCTGCCGTGGAGCGATTGACCGGCTTCGCCGCTCCGGCCGTCGTTCTGGGCGGCGGCGGCTACAACCCGTGGACGCTCGCGCGTTGCTGGACGGGCCTGTGGGGCCGGTTGAGCGGCCGGCAAATACCGGTGGTCCTGCCGGCCGAAGCGCAGTTAATCTTGCGCAGCCTGGGCTGCGACCTGATCGACGATGAGGCCGTCGAGCCCGCGTGGCTCGAGACGCTTGCCGACGAGCCGCGGCCCGGGCCGGTGCGGTCGGCGGTGCGGGCACTGGCAGCAGAGGGGAGGGTGGCGCATGACATGGCTTGAATCGATCGGCGCGATCGAGGAATACGAGGACGTCGTGCTGGATGCCGCGCTGGTCGCGGATCTCGAGCGTCACGCGGCGGGCGCGGCACCGCGGCCGATCCGGTTCTCGACGCCGACGTTCAAGGATTACGCGAGCACCGAACTCCAGGGTTGCTCGAAAAACAGCTTCCCGTCGTTCTCGATCACGGCGGGCGCCTGCGGCCTCAACTGCGACCACTGCCGCGCCGAGATCCTGAAGCCGATGCTCGCGGCCACGTCGCCGGCGATGCTCGACCAGAAGGTCCGCCACCTGGTCGCGACGCAGGACCTGCAGGGCTTCCTGCTGTCGGGCGGCTCGAATCGCCGCAACGAGATTCCCTACGAGCGCTATTACCCGGTCGTCGAGCGGCTGAAGCGGGATTTCCCGCAGATGAGCATCGCGATCCACACGGCACTCACCGACGAGGCGGGCGCGCGCGCGATGGAAGCGGCCGGTGTCGACACGGCCATGATGGACGTGATCGGCGCCGAGGAGACCATTCGCGAGGTCTACCACCTCGACCGACCGGTCGAGGATTTCGAAGCGACGCTCGCGGCGCTGTGCACGACCTCGATGAAGGTCAGTCCACACATCGTCGTCGGTCTCCACTACGGGCGGATCGTGGGCGAACCGAATGCGCTCGACATCGTCAGCCGCCACGCCGTCGAGGCGCTGGTGCTGGTGGTCGTGATGCCGTTCTACGCGAAGCCCGGCCTGTTCGCGGTCCCGGACACGGCCGACGTAGGCCGGATCTTCGGTGAGGCTCGGCGGCGACTTCCGGATCGCCAGGTGCTGCTCGGCTGCGCACGGCCGCCGGGGCTGCACAAGCGCGCGGTGGACGCTTACGCAGTGATGGCCGGCCTCGACGGCATCGCGTTTCCGGCCGACGGCGTCGTGGGCGTCGCGCGCGCCGTGGGGCGCCCGTTCCACCAGGAGCACGCCTGCTGCTCGATCAAGCTCGGCAGCCCGCGTGCCGTTGCAGCGGAACGAACCTGCGCCGCCTGAGCGCGTTGCGAACCTGCGGGGAGAGAGCGAAATGAGTTGCATCAAGCAGGACGCCCAGCCCGACCACGGGTTACCCGGCACCGATCATGCGTACAACGCGTTCGACGGCATGCAGCCGCGCAGGCCGGCGGCCACGCCGGTCGAGGCTCGCAACGGGCGACGCGTCAAGGAATCCGCAGTGCCGCCGCAGGGCGTCTACCTGCCGAACAACAACGTGCTGACGCCGGCCATGCGCTCGCCCGAGTACGTGCAAATGTCCAATGCCGCGGCAATTACGCTCGGCATCATGCCGGGCAAGATGCACCGTTGCGGCTGCACGCGCTGCCTGAACCTGCTGCTCACCTACCCGGAAGGCTGTCGCGCCAATTGCGCGTACTGCGGGCTCGCCCGGCACCGCGAGGCGGAGCGGGACTACGCCGACCGCAATTTCATCCGCGTGGACTGGCCGGCCGTGCCGATGCAGCAGATCGTCGACATCGTGGCGCGGGATGGCGGGCAGACCCCGTTCCACCGCATGTGCATCTCGATGATCACGCATCCGCGCTCGGATGCGGACACGGTCGCGGTTCTGAAGGCGTGGACCGCGAAGATCGACCCGGCGACGATCCCAGTGTCGATCCTGTCGAACCCGACGACGATGGAACGGGCCGACGTCGAGCGCCTGAAGGACCTCGGCGCGGATATCTTCACGGTCGCGCTCGATGCCGCGACCCCCGCGCTGTTCGACCGTACGCGCGGCAAGGGCGTGCAGTCGCCGCACAAGTGGCAGAAGTACTGGGACGTGCTGCTCGATGCGCGCGACGTGTTCGGTCCGCAGAAGTTCGGCGCGCACATCATCGTCGGCATGGGCGAGACGGAGCACGAAGTGCTGTCGCTGGTCCAGCAGCTCGTCGACCTCGGCGGCCACAGCCACCTGTTCTGCTTCTTCCCGGAGCAGGGGTCGCTGATGGACCACCTGCCGGCCACGCCGCGCGACCAGTGGCGTCGCGTGCAGCTCGCCCGCTACCTGATCGACTACGCTGGCGTGCGCGTCGAGCAGATGCGCTTCGACGACGAGGGCCGCGTCTCGGACTATGGCCTGCCGCAGGCGGAGCTCGACGACATCGTCGGCCAGGGCATTGCGTTCCGCACCTCGGGCTGCCCTGGCAAGTTCCGCGACGACGTGTCGGCGTGCGACCGGCCCTACGGGGATTCGCCGCCGAGCAACATCGCGAGCTTCCCGTTCCAGCCGAACCAGAAGGACCTGCAGAAGATCCGCCGCCAGCTCAGGATCCCGGTCGTCCAGGGCTGACGCCGTGAGCGGGCGCTTTCGCGTAGTCGACACCGGCGTCCGCGACGGCCGCTTCAACATCGCCGTCGACCAGGCGATGATCGAGCTGCATCAGGCTGGCCGCATCGCCGACACGTTCCGGTTCATGCGCTTTCCGCCCACGGCGCTGATCGGCCGCCACCAGGCCCTGGGCCAGGAGATCGACCTGCCGTACTGCCAGGCGCACGGCGTCGGTGTCGTGCGCCGGATCACCGGCGGCGGCGCGATCTACCTCGACGAGGGCCAGCTCGGCTGGGGACTGATCTTCAAGCGCGCCGCGCTCGGCGCGGTCTCGCTGCCGGAGCTGGCGCGGGACATCTGTCTCGCGGTCGCGGCCGGGCTGCGCACGCTGGGCGTGGAGGCCCGCTACCGCCCGCGCAACGACATCGAGGTGGACGGACGCAAGATCAGCGGGACCGGCGGCTTCTTCGACGGCGAGACGCTGATCTACCAGGGCACCGTGCTGGTCGACATGGATCCGGCGGCGATGGTCGCGGCACTGCGCGTGCCGCGTGCCAAGCTCGAGAAGCGGCAGCTCGACTCCGCCGCGCAGCGGGTCGTGACCTTGCGCGAGCTGCTCGGCCCTGCGACGCCCGGCCTGCCTGCGATCCAGCGCGCGCTGCTCGCGGCGTTCGCCGAGCGCTTCGACGTCGAGTGGAGCGAGGAGGCGCTGACTCCGGAGGAGGAGGCGCTGGCGTGGCGCCATCATCGCGAGGAGATCGGCACCGAGGCGTTCGTGCGGGAGATCGACGATCCCGCGCACGAGGCGGACTTCGCGGCGGGCACGCACGCGTGCCCGGGCGGCACGATCACCAGTTACCTGAGGCTCGAGGGACCGGCGCGCAAGCGCGTGGGCCAGTTGCTGATCACCGGCGATTTCTTCGTGGCGCCGCCCCGCATCGTGCTCGACCTGGAGGCGGCGTTGCGTGGCGCGTACGTCGAGGACATCGGCCCGGTCATCGAGCAGTTTTTCCGCGAGCACACCGTCGAGGCCCTGTCGGTGACGCCCGCCGACTTCCGCTCGTCGATCGATCAGTCCGTCGCCGCAGCGGCGCGCGGCGCGTGAAGACCCTGGCCGTCCTGCAGCACACCTCGGCCGAGTACCTCGGCCTGATCGAGGATCACCTCGAGGGACGCCGCATCCGTTTTCGCTATTCGCGACCGTTTACGGCGGGTGGCCGGTTGCCAGCGCCGGAGGCCCTGCAGGACGGGCTCGTCATCCTGGGCGGCGGACCCTGGGGCAGCGCCGGAGGCCGCGACCTGCCGACGCTCGAGCGCGAGGTCGATCTCACCCGGCACGCGCTCGCGGCGGGCGTGCCGGTGCTCGCTATCGGGCTCGGGGCGCAGATCCTCGCGATCGCGGCCGGCGGATCCTCCACGCCGTGCGGACTGGAATTCGAGGTGGGCGAGGCGCAGCGCACGCGACCGGATGCACTCGCCGGATTCCTGCCAGAGCGGTACCCGCTCGTGCTCTACGGCCGTGACCGGCCGCAACTGCCGCCGGGCGCCGACGTCCTCGCGCGCGACTGGCAGGGCCGGCCCGCGTTGTTCCAGGTCGGCGAGCTGGCGCTCGGTTTCACCGGGCATCCTGGCACCAAGCCCGCGATCGTCGAGGACCTGATCATGGAGTTCGAGGAAGGACCTGCCGATCCGGGGCCGGCGCTCGAGCAGCTGCGCGCCGTGCGCCCGGCGCTCGAGGACGCGCTGGTGCCGATCATGACGGGCGTCGTCCGCGTACTGCGGCTGATGCAGTGACGGGACCTGCGGCACACGTATTGTCACAGGCGGCCGATTACATTAGGGTGCACTAATACATTGGCGGCACTTGATCGTGCTGCAGCGCGTCATTGCGGAGCGGGGTAAAGGGCATGTCGGGCAAACTGATCATCGTCATGGCGAACACGGATCCGCGCAACGGCGAGGAACTCGGCGCGCCGATCTTCCAGGCCACCGTCGCGGCCGCGATGGAGTACGAGGTGGACGTGATCTGCACGGCCACCTCGGGGCGCCTGATGAAGAAGGGCGTGGCGCAGAGCCTGGTCGTCAAGGAGGGCTCGCCGAAGACCGTCTACGACTTCATCAAGGACGCGCACGAGGCCGGCGTGAAGTTCTACTGCTGCTCGCCCAACCTCGACCTGTTCGACATGAGCAAGGACGACCTGATTCCGGAATGCTCCGGCATCGTCGGCGGCGCGCACCTGATCGAGGAAGTGATGGAGACGGACGCCAAGGTCCTCACGTATTGATCGACGGCCGCGAGGCGGCCCCGGGGGAACGCATGGAACACGCCGGCACGCGCGTGCAGCAATACATCGGCGATCCGGTTTCGGACGCGCCGCCGGTCGAACGCGCGAAGCTCGAGGAGATCTTCGCCGACATCCAGGGCGACCTGCGCTTCGACCACGAGCTGAACGGTTGCCTCAACTGCGGCATCTGCACCGCGACCTGCCCGTCGGCGCACTACTACGACTACAGTCCGCGCGAGATCGTGCAGCTGCTGTGGACGGAGAACCTCGAGGGCATCTACGACGCGATGCAGGAGAAGATCTGGGCCTGCGCGCAGTGCTACACCTGCGCGGCGCGCTGCCCGTTCGGCAACTCGCCGGGCGGGCTCGTGATGCTGATGCGCGAGGTGGCCATCAAGCACGGCATGGAGTCCGCGAAGAACGTGCTGCGGCCGTTCAGCCGCGTGATGCTCAAGCTGATCTCGACCGGCAACCAGCTGTCGCCGGACATGATCACCAAGGACGGCTTCCCCGACTGGGGCCCGAACATCTCGAAGGTCGACGCGCCGCTGCAGGTGCTGCGCAAGGCCATCCCGATGCCCACGCTGCACACGACCAAGACGGCCTGGGAAGTGAACCTGAAGACGTCGGTCGAGCTTTACACCATCTGGGAAGAGACTGGCGTGCTCGCCAGCCTGAAGACCATCGACAAGAACCTCCATGACGTCATCAGCGACATCATGGACGAGAAGCGCGACGAGCTCGAAGAGTGGCTCGAGGAACAGGAGGAGGACTGAACCATGACGACGGACGCCAAGACCCCCGCCCCCGGCGAGCGCTTCACGGGCCACGGCCCCGAGTGGCGCGACGCGAACCTGAGCAAGACGGACGCCGTCACCGCGACGGTCTGGGTCGAGCAGATCATCAACAAGCGCTCGATGCTGACCCAGAAGGATCGCGTCGAGGACGTGCGCGACATCATGTGGCAGCTCGAGAAGGAGGGCGAGATCGTCGTCCACCGCGTCAGCGACGAGCACCAGCCGGTGATGACCAAGACGCTGTATGGCTGGGACAAGAAGATCCCGACCACGCGGCTGTGGCATCACAAGTCCTGCGGGCAGTGCGGCAACATCCCGGGCTACCCGGCGTCGCTGCTGTGGCTGATGAACCAGCTCGGCACCGAGTACCTCGACGAGACCGACCAGACTTCCTGCACCGCGTGGAACTACCACGGCTCGGGCATCGGCAACATCGAGAGCCTCGCGGCCGTCTTCCTGCGTAACTTCCACCAGGCCTACGTCGCGGCCAAGGCGCAGGGCCTGCCCGAGGGTTACTACTATCCGCTGGTGCATTGTGGCACCTCCTTCGGCAACTACAAGGAGGTGCGCGGCTACCTGCTGCGCTCGGCGAAGCTGCGCGAGAGCGTCAAGAAGATCCTCGCCAAGCTCGGCCGCCTCGTGGACGGCAAGCTGCTGATCCCCGAGGAGGTCGTGCACTATTCGGAGTGGGTGCACGTCATGCGCGCGAAGATCGCCGAGCGGCAGGTCATCGACGCCAGCCACATCCGCTCGACGATCCACCCGGCCTGCCACGTCTACAAGATGGTGCCGGAGGACGTGATCTACGACGACACCGTGCTCGACGGCAATCGGGTCGCAGTCTCGACCGGCATCATGCAGTCGCTCGGCACGCAGGTCATCGACTACAAGACCTGGTACGACTGCTGCGGCTTCGGCTTCCGCCACATCATCTCCGAGCGCGAGTTCACGCGGTCGTTCGCGATCGACCGCAAGCTGCGCGTCGTGCAGGACGAGGCGCACACCGACGTGATGATTGGCCACGACACGGGCTGCATCACCACGCTCGACAAGAACCAGTGGATCAGCAAGGCCGGCGACCGCCCGGTCGACGTGCCGGTGCTCGCGGACTGCCAGTTCGCGGCGCTGGTGTGCGGCGCGCACCCGTACAAGATCGTCCAGTCGCACTGGCACGCTTCGTCGACCGAGAAGCTGATGGAAAAGCTCGGCATCGACTGGCAGGCGAAGAAGGCGGAGTTCGAGGCGTACCTGAAGGAGGTCGCCGCAGGCAAGTTCGAAACCCTCTACGACCCGCGCCGCATGATCACCTCGGGGCCGGGCTTCAAGCGGATCTCAGCAACACCATGAGCAAGCCAATCCTGATCGTCGGCGGCGGGCCCGCCGGCCTGGCGGCCGCGCACGCGCTCGCGCGCGTGGGCCAATCGAGCGTGCTGGTCGAGAAGGCGGACCGCCTCGGCGGCGCGCCCATCCTGTCCGGCTACGCGAAACTCGTGCCGACGGGCGAGTGGGCGAAGGACGCGATCGGCGGCATGGTCGATCGCGTGATCAAGGATCCGCTCGTCGAGGTGCACACGAGCGCCCGCGTCGACGCGTTCTCGGGCAGCCCCGGGGCGTTCTCGGTGCGCGTCTCCGACGGGCGCGCGGTCGATGTCGGCGCCGCGATTCTCGCGACCGGCTTCACGCACTTCGACTCGGTGAACAAGCCCGAGTGGGGCTTCGGCACGTTCCCGGACGTGGTCACCACGACCCAGGTCGAGCAGATGATCTCCTCGGGCCAGGGCGTGCGCTGTCCGTCCGACGGCCGCAAGCCGAAGCGCGTCGCGATCCTGCTCTGCGTCGGGTCCCGCGACCGGCAGATCGGCCGCGAGTGGTGCTCGAAGATCTGCTGCACGGTCTCCGCGAACATGGCGATGGAGATCCGCGAAGAGCTGCCGGATTGCCACGTCTACATCTACTACATGGACATCCGCACGTTCGGCCTGTACGAGACCAAGTACTACTGGAAGAGCCAGGAGGAGTTCAAGGTCAAGTACATCAAGGCCCGCATCGCCGAGGTGACCTCGGACGGCGAGAAGCTGGTGGTCAAGGGCGAGGACACGCTGGTCAAGCGCCCGATCACGATCCCGTTCGACATGGTCGTGCACGCGATCGGCATGGACCCGAACGTCGAGAATCCGGCGCTCGCCGCCACGTTCGGCGTCGAGCTCGAACGGCACGGCTACGTCGGTCGCGGCCACGCTTACGGCAACACGGCCGAGACCTCGCGTCCGGGCGTGTTCGTGGCCGGGGCGGCGACGGGCCCCGAGACGATCGACGACTCGATCGCGCAGGGGCAATCCGCGGCGCTCGCGGCCCTCGGCCTGCTACAGCCGCAGCGCGCGAGCGCCTGAAGGCGCCGGCGATGTTCGGACGCGCGCAAAAGCCGAGCGTGCCGGTCGCCCCCGACCGGCCTCGACTGGACCTGAGCGGCCCGCGGCTGCGGCGCGCGGTCGAGTCACTCGTCGCGGGCGCGGACACGCACGGAGGCATCGAGCGCTACATGGATGCGCTCAAGCTCAAGTCCGCGGTGTTCCGCGAGGCCCTGGCCGCCGACATGCCCGGACCGGGGCGCTTCGACGTCGAATCCTTCCGTCCGCTGTGCGCGTTCATGCCCACGGTGCGGCGCCGCATCGTGCCGTGGCTCGAGGAACCCGCGTATTCGACACTGCGCGCGGCGCTCGAGCGACTGCTCGAGCCCAGCCGCGACACGTCCGGCACCGATGAGCGCATCGCGCAGTTCTGCGCGGTGTTTCCACAGGACGACCGGCACCGCTGGACGCGCGACCTCGCCGCCGAGTTGCTGCACAACCTCGACCCGGAGCGCTTTCCGCTGATGACGCGCTGGGTCTGGGACCGCGAGGCCAACACCGGCGTGCTGCGCGAGATCTGGCACGGGCCGGACGTCGACCACACGACCATCACGATCCCGGACGGCTACGAGACGTTCCTGGTGCTGCGCGAGGAGATCGCGCAATTCCTGTCCACGAACGGCGTGTTCCGCGACGTCGTGCAGATGGTCGACATGGTCTGCGCGCAGGTCTACGCGGAGTACATCTGCGAGCAGGGCGGCAGCTACCTGCGCGCCGATTTCTCGGCGCCTGAAGACCCGATGCAGCACACACGCCGCCTGCTCGGACTGGACGGCGTTCGCGCCGCGGACGGGCGCGCTCGATTCGCAGCGATCGACGGCGAGGCCCGGCAGGCCTTTTCCGGCGTCGCCCCCCAGAACCTCGAATGACGAGGCCAGGAAATGCCCATACATGAAGTATCGCTGATCCGGCCGGAGAACCTGCACACCCAGGACCAGCTGGTCGTGGACGGCGTGGACGTCTCCGGACACTGGAGCACGTTCATCCAGTCGCGGGCGGTGACGGACTACAACGAGGCGATGCAGGACGAGATCGCGGCCCTGCCGGGCGGCGAAAACGTGCACCGCTGCTGGCAGTGCGGTTCCTGCACGAATTCCTGCACCGTCAATGCGATCAACCCGGACTTCAACCCGCGCTACTGGATCTACCTGATCCGCCTCGGCATGGAGTCGGAGATCCTGCGCGACAAGGACATCATCTGGCAGTGCGTCTCGTGCAACAAGTGCACCTACGCCTGCCCGCGCGACGTCGTGCCCGAGGGCGTGATGAAGGCGCTGTCGCACTGGATGGAGTTGAAGGGGCACGTCAAGAAATCGCCGTCGATGGTGTTCGACGAGGTGTTCTCCGAGCAGGTGTTCGAGCGCGGCAAGATCGAGGAAGGGCGCGTCATGCAGCGCTTCTTCAAGCGCACGGACCAGAGCCTCAACCAGGAGTGGCTGATCGAGATGGTGAAGCGGATGCTGCGCCACCTGCCGGTGACGATGCTGACCAAGCTTGGCCTCGCGACGCTGGTCGCGCCGAGCACCAGCAATTGGTCCGGCGCCCGGGCGGCCATCGAGGAATACGTCCACGAGCAGGAGCACAAGCGCCGGCGCGCGCTCGGGCTCGACGGACTGATCGAGGCGGCGAAGCAAGACGCGGAGCCCGCCGCCGCGGGCCAGGGGGCGCGGCCATGAGCACGGTCAAGGACAAGTACCAGAAGGTCGCGTACTACCCGGGCTGCGCGCTCGAGGGGACGGCGCACTCGTACAACCGCTCGACGCAGCAGCTCGGCAAGGCGCTCGGTCTCGAGCTGGTCGAGGTCAAGAACTGGAACTGCTGCGGGGCGATGGAAGTCAAGAACATCGACCCCAAGCTGCAGACGTACCTGTCGTCGCGCGTGATGGCGACCGCGGCGTCCGAGATGAACATGGACGTCGTGATGGCGCCGTGCAACGGTTGCTACCACAACCTGAAGAAGGCCGAGTACGACCTCGCGCACGACCCGGCGAGCGCCGAAGTCGTGGATCGCCTGTCGAAGAAGGCCGGCCACGCGACCTACCAGGCCGGCCAGGTCGAGACGATCCACGCGCTGGACTGGATCAAACAGGGCATTGGCGAGGAAGGCCTCAAGAAGCGGCTGCGCAACTCGCTGCAGGGCCTGAAGGTGGCCAACTACTATGGCTGCATGTACACGCGGCCGCGGCACATCTTTCCCGAGAAGGACCAGGGCCCAGGCAGCGAGTCGACCTCGAAGCCGCACTTCATGGACGACCTGCTCGCGGCCGCTGGTGCGGAGAACGTCGAGTTCCCGCTGAAGACGGCGTGCTGCGGCGGTGCCCACACGCTCTCCGACAGCGACACCTCGACCAAGCTGGTGCTCAACATCCTGCGCGCCGCCGAAGCGTCTGGCGCCGAGGTGATCGCGACCGAATGCCCGACCTGCCATTCCGGGCTCGAGATGCACCAGGTGCGCGCCGAGAAGAAGTTCGGCCAGCCGACCAAGGTCAAGATCATTTACTTCACGCAGTTGCTCGGCCTCGCGCTCGGCCTCAAGCCGAAGCAGGTCGGCGTGCACGAGAACATCTCCGACTCGCTCGCCTTCCTGAAGGAAAAGGGCCTCGCGTGAGACCGCTCGCCGACATCGAGCGGCGCCTCGGCGAGATCGAGGCCGGCGCCGCCGGCCACGGGGCGGCGGCTGCGGTCGAACTGCTGGCCCTCGGCGAGGAGGTGCTCGAGCACTGGGTCACCGCGAAGCGCGTCGAGCCCACCCGCGAGACCCGCGAAGGGTTCCGGCTACTCGCGCTGCACCGGCAGGGTTGCGCCGACGACCCGAGCTTCAACGCCTGCCGCGAAACCTGCCGTGAACTGGTCTACCATTACAATCTCGTCACCGGCGATCCGCAGCACGACGCTGCGGCGCAACGGCTGCTGATGATGACGATGGTCGCCAATCACCTGTTCCTGTTCGTGGCCGGCAAGATGCAGGTCGCGGAGCTCGGCGATTTCTGCTGCGCCTCGCGTCCGCTGCGTCAGGATGCCGCGCCGCTCGAATCCGCCTGAGGAGTCCCGAGATGCCCAACGTGAAGGGTTGCAACCTGCCCGACGAATTGCTGTACGACGTCGAGAACCACATCTGGTTCAAGGAACTGGGCGATGGCACGGTCAAGGTCGGCATGACCACCGTGGCGACGGCCATGGCCGGCAAGCTGGTCGCGTTCACTCCGAAGGGCGTGGGCAAGGAAGTGAAGGCCGGCAAGTCGTGCGCGACCGTCGAGTCGGGCAAGTGGGTGGGCCCCGCCAAGGTCGCCGCCGCGGGCTCGGTGGTCGCGATCAACGAGGCACTGGTGGCCAACCCGAGCACGGCGAATGCCGATCCGTATGGCGAGGGTTGGCTGATCGTGCTGAAGCCCGAGGACTGGGACGGCGTCAAGCCGTCGCTGGTGCCGGGCGCGCAGGTCGCGGGTCCCTACGAGGCCAAGATGGCCGCCGACGGGTTCGCCGGCTGCGCGTGATTGCAGGGCTAGGCCGGCGTCCGTTGTGATGCGGACGCTGGTGCTCGGGGTCGGCAATCCCTTGATGTCCGACGACGGCGTCGGGCAGCGTCTGCTCGCGGAACTCGCGTCGTCGCAGCCGCCGCTCGCCGGTGTCGATTACGTCGACGCGGGCACGCTCAGCTTCCTGCTGTTGCCCCGGATCGAGGACTGCATCGCGCTGCTCGTCCTCGACGCGGCGCGCCTGGGCGGCGTGCCCGGCGAGGTTCGCGAGTTCAGTGGCGCCGACATGGACGAGTTCCTCAAGTCCGCCAGTTGCAGCGTCCACGAAATCGGCATGCGCGACCTGCTGGATGCCGCCCGGCTGACGGAGACCCTGCCGGCGCGGCGCGCGCTCGTCGGCGTCCAGCCCGATCGCGTGGCTTGGGGCGAGACACTGAGCCCTCCCGTGGCGGCTGCCGTGCCGACCGCGGTGGCACTCGCGCGCGGCATCCTCGAGCGCTGGCAACGCGACGTCGCGCGCTGAACCGCGGCGTCCTGCGCGGCGGCTTCGGCAGCTACGTACAGCGGGCACGACCGTTCCTGTTGCAGGCTTGCGTACGGCTTCCCGGGAGCCCGCATGTCCTCGATCACCGTTGGCGAATTCCTGCGCTCGCGCGGCGTGACGCGCCGCGACTTCCTCAGGTTCTGCACGGCCACGACCGTCGCACTGGGCCTCCCGGCGACGATGATCCCGCGAGTCGCGGCGGCACTCGAGCAGGCACGCCGCCCGTCCGTGATCTGGCTGCCGTTCCAGGAGTGCACGGGTTGCACCGAATCGATCACGCGCGCGCACGGTGCGACGCTCGAGAGCCTGATCTTCGAGGCGATCTCGCTCGACTACCAGCACACGCTGCAGGCGGCAGCGGGCGACGCGGCAGAACGTGCCCGCGAGCAGGCGATGAAGGACAACTGGGGACGCTACCTGTTGATCGTCGACGGCTCGATCCCGACCGGCAATCCCGGCTACAGCACGATCGCCGGCCACGACAACCTGTCGATGCTCCGCGAAGCCGCCGACGGTGCCGCGGCGATCGTCGCGCTCGGCAGCTGCGCCGCGTTCGGCGGAATCCCGGGCGCGCAGCCGAACCCGACCGGCGCCGTGTCGGTCGCGGACGTGATCAAGGACAAGCCGATCGTCAACGTGTCCGGATGCCCGCCGATCCCGGTCGTGATTACCGCGGTGCTGACGCAGTACGTGACGTTCGGCACGCTGCCCGAGCTCGACGCGCTCGGCCGCCCGAAGGCGTTCTATGGCCAGACGATCCACGATCGCTGCTATCGCCGGCCGTTCTACGAGCGCGGCCAGTTCGCGGACAGCTTCGACGACGAGGGTGCGCGGCTCGGTTGGTGCCTCTACAAGCTCGGTTGCCGGGGGCCCACCACCTACAACGCCTGCGCGACCGTGAAGTGGAACAACGGCACCAGCTTCCCGATCGAGGCCGGGCACGGTTGCATCGGATGCGCGGAGCCCGGGTTCTGGGACAACGGGGGTTTCTACCGGGCGTTGTCCACCGGCAACTGGGGGAGCGCCCGTACGGTCGGCACGGCGATCGGCGTCGGTGCCGCGCTCGGCATTGCTTCGGCCGCGCTCGCGCGCAAGCGGCAACGGGACGCGGAGGGCGCCTGACATGACCCTGCTCGAGTTTGCCCGGGGCCCGGCACTGCAGTGGTCGATCACGATCTTCATCGTCGGCGTGCTGTGGCGCCTGCTCGGCATCTTGCTGCTGCGCACGAAGAAGGATCTCTCCGAGCCGCGCAATCCGGCGGCGTGGAAGGGCCTGCGACTGATTGCGCTGCGCTCCTGGCCGCGCCGCGAATTCCTCGGCGGCACGGCGTTCGGCGAGGTCATGGGCTACGCGTTCCACATCGGCTTCCTGCTGACGCTGTTCTTCTACGCGCCGCACGTACTATTCTTCGCCGACGTAT
>Ga0209262_10000203_pt1 | contig 33262 bp, 20 predicted proteins | sample Lowcelwee11metaG_FD_187171 | JGI IMG/M metagenome (GOLD analysis project Ga0209262, IMG submission 187171) | Freshwater pond sediment microbial communities from the University of Edinburgh, under environmental carbon perturbations - Low... | ecosystem: Environmental > Aquatic > Freshwater >... | reverse complement strand
CGCGGCGTTGCGTGTCCGCGTGTTTCGCGTCGCGCGCGATGTGCAGCACGCCGGTCCACCCGAAGCGGGCGCCGGGCAGGGCGGGAAACTGGCGCCGCCCCAGCAGGAAGCCGGCGCGCAACAGGCGCGCAAGGCGGCTGTCGTCGAGCGAGGGCAGGGGGCGGAAGACGCCGGCATGGTTGCCCGAGGCGCCGCTGGCGGGGCTGGCGGCGCTGTCGATGACGACGACCGTATGGCCGCGCGCGGCCAGCGCGTGCGCGACCGCCGCCCCGGCGACACCGGCCCCGATGACGGCGACTTGACGCAAATGCGCTGGTCCCGCTGGAGCTGCCGCCGCTGGGTTGCTACCGGCTTTTCTGCCGACCAGCATTTCCCGCTTGAAGCCGAAGCCGGGACGGCGTTCGACGATAAAGTCGGCGCTGGCGAGACGGCGGCGCAGTTCGCCGGCAATGGTCCAGGTCGCGAGCGTGGCGCCGGGGGCACCGAGGCGGTACAACTGGGCAATCGTCGCCTCCGACCAGGGTTCAGGGTTCTTCTCGGGCTTGAAGCCGTCGAGATAGATGGCATCCGCCGCAAGTTCCAGTTGCGGCAGCAGGTCGAGTACGTCGCCGAAACCGAGGGTCAGGACGATATCGCCGCAGTCGATGCGATGCAGGCCGGGGAGGGGCGGTGGCCAGTGCTGGCGCAGCGTCGCCGCCAACGGCGCGAGTGCGGGCCACTCCGCGTGTAGTTTGGCGAGCGCCTCGACAGCGAACGGATGTTTTTCGATGGCGACGTAATGCAGTCGCTGGCCGGGCCGTTCAGCCTCGCGCCAGGCTTGCCAGGTGGCGAGGAAGTTGAGGCCGAGGCCGAAGCCGATTTCGAGGATGACGAAACGCTCACGCCCTGCCCAACGCGCCGGCAGATCGTTGCCGCCGAGAAAGACGTGGCGTGACTGCTCCAGTCCTCCGGCGGCCGAATGGTAGACGTCGTCGTAGCCAGGTGCGTAGGGCGTACCCGCCCCCGCGTAGGCCAGTTCGGCGGGGACTATTGGGGTGAAGCCGATGGCCTTACTCCGACCGCATCTGCGGGAAGAGGATGACGTCGCGGATGCTCGGCGAATCGGTCAAGAGCATCACCAGCCGGTCGATGCCGATGCCGCAGCCGCCGGTGGGCGGCAGGCCGTATTCGAGCGCGCGGATGTAGTCGGCGTCAAAGAACATCGCCTCCTCGTCGCCGGCATCTTTGGCTTTTGCTTGGTCGAGGAAGCGCGCGGCCTGGTCTTCGGGGTCGTTCAACTCGGAGAAACCGTTGGCGATTTCGCGGCCGACGATGAAGAGTTCGAAGCGCTCGGTGACATCGGGATTCTTGTCCGAGCGCCGTGCCAGCGGCGAGACTTCGGTGGGGTAGTCGATGATGTAGGTCGGGTCCCACAACTCGGCTTCGGTGGTCTCTTCGAAGAGCTGCATTTGCAGCGTGCCGAGACCGGCGGTAGGCAGCACGTCCACTTTGAGGTCGGCGAGCTTTTGCTTGAGCCAGCCGATGTCGCCCAGCATCGTGAGGCTGTAGCCGGGGTGATGGTAGTGGATGGCCTCCACCGTCGTCATGCGGCGGAAGGGCTTGGAGAGGTCGAGGGTGCGGCCCTGATAGTTGAACGTTTCGGTGCCGAGCGCTTCGCGCGCGGCGTGGCGGATCAGGCCCTCGGTGAAGTCCATCAGGCTCTGGTAGTCCGCATAGGCCTCGTAGAACTCCATCATGGTGAACTCGGGATTGTGGCGCGGCGACAGGCCTTCGTTACGGAAGTTGCGGTTGATCTCGAAGACCTTCTCGAAGCCGCCGACCACCAGTTTCTTCAAATACAGCTCCGGCGCAATGCGCAGGAACAACTCCATGTCGAGCGCATTGTGGTGCGTCGTGAACGGCTTGGCCGAGGCGCCGCCGGGAATCGGATGCATCATCGGCGTTTCGACTTCGAGGAAGCCGTGGCTGCTCATGTAGTGGCGCACCGACTGCACCAAGCGGCTGCGCGCGACGAAGGTGAAGCGCGTTGCCTCGTTGGTGATCAGGTCGAGATGGCGCTGGCGATATTTCTGCTCGATGTCGGTGAGGCCGTGGAATTTTTCCGGCAGCGGCCGCAGGCATTTCGCCAGCAGACGAATTTCCGAACACTGCACGGTGAGTTCGCCGGTCTTGGTCTTGAACAGCGAGCCGACGCCACCGACGATATCGCCGAGATCCCACTTCTTGAAGTCGTCGTAAACCGCTTCGCCGACGCCGTCCTTCTGGACGTAGAACTGGATGCGCCCGGACAGATCCTGAACCGTAATGAAGCTGGCCTTGCCCATCACGCGCTTCAGCATGATGCGGCCGGCCACCTTGACCTGGATCGGCATGGCTTCAAGTTCTTCCTTAGTTTTTTCGCCGTAAAGCTCGTCAAGCTTGGCAGCGAGGTTCTCGCGGCGGAAGTCGTTGGGGTAGGCGTTGCCGCCCTTGCGCCATTCGGCGAGTTTTTCGCGGCGCTCGGCGATGATGTGGTTGTCGTCTACTTGCGGGGCGGCTGGGGTTTGGGTGGTGTCGGTCATGATGAACTTTCAGTAGAAACGATGTACGGTAAAGCCAAGCGCCGCAGCGGCGTCGGCCTGGGTCTTGTCGGCGGTGGCAAAGGCTCTGGCGGTCATCTGTTCGGCCGCCGCCAGATGCAGAGCGTCCAATGTGCGCAAGGGCGTGTCGGTGAGCCGGTCGATGAGATGGAAAGCTGCCGTGAAATGGGTCGCGCCGACCTCGCCAATCAGCAACGCGCCGTCCTGAATGTCGGTGGCCATTTCGCTGGTCACACGGTTCTCGATGCGCGCGGTGATTTGGCGATTGCGGCGTTTGCGCGCCACGGCGCAACGCATTTCGACCAGCGACAGACGACAGGTGACCAACGGGGCCTGCATGAACAGCGCCTCGAATTCCGAGCTGAACGGCTCGATCAGATAGCGCTTGACCAGCGCGCTGGTGTCGGCGTAGATCATCAGAAACGCTCTTGCCGATCCTCGATGACGGTCTGCGACAGCGGTGGATCGAGCGGTTTCTGGCTGGCGCGAAACGCTGCCAGCGAACGGAATTTCGGCTTGGCCGGCGCAATCGGCAGGATGCGCGCCACCGGCTCGCCATGGCGGGTGACGATCACTTCGTCGTTGCCGGCAAACAACTGCTCCGGGTGGGAAAGACCTTCGCGAGCCTCGCGGATGGTGACGGTGCGCATGGGGAATCCTTGGTTGTGACACAGCAATGTCTATTGTGTCACAAGCGCCGCCGTCCTGCCAGTGCCGACTTTGGGCGCATGACAAGCACAAGCAGGGCAGGCTATTCGCGGTCGCGTTGCGTCAGGCCGGAAATCACGGCCACTAGCAGCAAGCTACCCACCCAGCCGAAGAGGATTTCGAACCAGACGACGAAGCGCGCAAGGTGGTTGGGCGAGAGATGGCCCAACTCTTCATACCACTTTGCCTTCGGTGTGGGCACGATGGGCGCCCAGTCGTTTTCCTGCTGCAGATTGACCAGAGGCAGGATCAGGTCAAGGGAGTAGGCGAGAGGGCTGAAGGTGGTGTATTCACCCGCCACGGCTTGGCAGAGATACCAGTTGCCCAGCTTGGCTGCGCCGAAGGGTGGTTGCTCGTAGTCCGGCCGGCAATGGGCATAGGCCGGATGGTTGAACACTAGCGGATTGCTCGGCGCCATTACGCCCTCGATGGCGGCAAACCAGAAGATGCCACCGCAGGCGAGCCAGACGAGGAGCATCAGCAGCGTCATGCGTAAAGGGCGGAAACCGTAAGCGATGAGCAAGCCGAAGGTCCAATGGAGGCCGCAGACGATGTTCCGGTAAATCCATGCCTTGGGTTTCGACCACTGGGCCGGCGTCTCGCCGATTTTCCCGATCTGCCGCAAATGTTCTTCGCGGGCGATGGCGACCTGACGGGCATCCTCCAGATGCCCCATGGCGCGCAGGACCTTGATCAACTGCTGCCAGGGCTGGGGGCAGAAGTCATTGCTGTCTCCGGGTTGCCCAAAGTGGGACTTGCGTTGTTTCTTAAGCCAGTTCAGTCGTGCGAGGGCATCGGTTGGAGCGCCACCGGTAATGGCGTCGTAGGTGAATCCGTTCACTACAAGATCGTCGCCCCAGCTCTCCGGAGCGTCGATCAACTGTCCGACATGGGCGGAGGCAAATGATGCATGGTGAAGCGGAGTCTTCAGGTTACGCAGAATAAACGAGCCTTTTATCCGGAGGCCATCCGCGCTCAGCGCACGTTTCCCCCTGCCATCGAAACTGGCGCCACTACAGTTCAGATTGCCCTTGATGCTGGCGCCGAGCAGCCGCACTTTGCCCGTGGCGGAAAAACCGTCGTCGAGAAAAACATTGCCAGCGATTCGCGCTCCGTCCAAGAGCAGGGCATGGTCTTTCTTATCGTCAAAACTGGCCTTACTACACTCCAGATTGCCGCCGATATTGGTGCTGAGCAGACGCACTGCGCCCTGGGCGCAAAAGCTGTCGTTGAGAAAAACATGACCAGCGATTTGTGCCCTATCCATGGACAGAGCATCGCCTTCCTTGCCGTCGAAACTGGCGTTGCTACAGGCTAAGTCGCCGCCGATGCTGGCGCCTAGTAGGCGCACTTCGCCTCTGGCGGAAAAGTCGTTGTCGAGATTAATGTCGCTGGCGATTCGTGCCCCATCCAATAACAGGGCAGCGCCATTCTTGCCGTCGAAACTGGCGTTGCCACATACCAGGTTACCGCCGATGCTGGCACCGGGTAGGCGCACTTCGCCGTCAAAATGGCCGTAGTGCAAGAGTACGCTGCCCGTGCAGCTTAGGCGATCCCCCCGAAGCCCGGGAATTCGCGCACCGAAAAAGTTGAGCGTTCCCTGTATCCGTGCATCGCGCAATATCGGGGTCGATTCGAAGTGGCACTGTTGCAGTGTCAGGCTGCGTGGGATATCGGCGCCTTTCAGATCCAACTCGCCAACGATACAAGCGCCCTGGAGTTGGACGCCATGTTCGTGAATCGGGGCCTTGGCGTCGCCGCCCAAGGAGAGAAAACGCAGGAAGCCGGCACGAACACGGTTGTCGGGCGTTTGCGCTTCGGGTAGCTTGTTTCCGACTTCGGCAAGTTCGCCAGTCCGGCAGGCAAGCAGCAGTTGCCGTTCGGCTGGTTGCAGAGGGTGGAACTCCGCCAGTGAGCGCCCCGCAGGCAGGGAAGGGAATGTGTTGCGACGGGTACCACCGACTTTCCTCGGCGGCAACTGGCGTGGCATGCGGCGTGGTTTCATGATGCCGGGAGGATAGCGATTCGCCATCGCTACGGCAAGGTTTGCGGCGCCGTCCCGCCAGCGCCGACTTTCACAGTCAGCGCGAATAGCTATGAATCGATTTCCTTCGCAATCTCCATCAGTAGCGTTGTCGCCAACGATAGAGCTTCCTCGGCGTCATCGTTCGATGGTTCTGGGCAGGCGTCGGGATAGCGGAATAGCGTTGCATAGGGCGTTAGAACGACCGCCGCTTCCTTCCAGCGATCAGCTGCTTGGACGCGCTCTTCGAGCATGCCGACAAGGGTTGTCAAGTCGTGTGTTTTGGGGAATGGGATGGCAAGCGCTGTCAGCAAGGCTTTGAGCGCTTTTTCGGCGGCTTGCTGGCAGTGGTAAGTTGCTGTGTCGCGGTAGGGCGGGGTGCCGGTGAGCAGTCGTTCGGCGGAGTCGAGGTCGCGTCGTGCCTTGGCAAGCCAGGCGGCGACTTCGTCGTTGGTTGCCTCATCCATGCAGAATTTTGCCTTCGCGCAGGGCTCGGTGGGTGAGTGAGGTGGAGACGCGGTCGAGCCGCTCGGCCTCGGCGCGCGTATGCACGATCACGTCGCAGGGTACGCCGAGTCCGAACAGGGAACGGTAGGCGGCTTGCGCACGTTTGTGCGGCGGCAGGTCGGATTCTCCGACGATGACCAATAAATCGAGATCGCTGTCCGGTCCCGGCATGCCCCAGGCGTGGGAGCCGAACAGGATGATGCGCTCCGGGTGCAGGGACTGCACCAGACGCTTGCGGGCTTCCTCAATGGCTGCGGTGACGTTCATGGCGACGCTAGGATAACGGCTCGCCATGCCAGCGGCAAGGCCTGTTGGCGCCGTCGCACCAGTCCCGGAAATGGGATTCCCTGAGGTCACGCCGACTTTCCGGGTTCAGACGCCCTGCTTCAGGCTGGCCTCGATAAAAACATCGAGATCGCCGTCGAGCACCTTCTGCGTATTGGAAATCTCGACGTTGGTGCGCAGATCCTTGATGCGGGAGTTGTCGAGCACGTAACTGCGGATCTGGTGGCCCCAGCCGACATCGGTCTTCGTGGCTTCGAGCTTGTCGGCTTCGGCCTGGCGCTTTCTGAGTTCCAGTTCGTAGAGGCGCGACTTGAGCATCTTCATTGCCTCGGCGCGGTTCTTGTGCTGCGAACGGTCGTTCTGGCATTGCACGACGATGCCGGTGGGATTGTGGGTGATGCGGATCGCCGAGTCGGTTTTGTTGATGTGCTGGCCGCCGGCGCCGGAAGCGCGGAAGGTGTCGACGCGCAGGTCGGCCGGGTTGATCTCGACTTCGATGGAGTCGTCGATTTCCGGATAGACGTAGAGGCTGGCGAAGCTGGTGTGGCGGCCGCCGGAGGAGTCGAAGGGCGATTTGCGCACCAGGCGATGCACGCCGGTTTCGGTGCGCAGGAAGCCGTAGGCGTAGTCGCCATCGACCTTGAGCGAGACGCTGCGGATGCCGGCGACATCGCCGTCGGTCTGTTCGAGGATTTCGGTCGCGAAGCCTTTTTTCTCGCAGTACTTGAGATACTGGCGCAGCAGCATCGACGCCCAGTCGCAGGCTTCGGTGCCGCCCGCGCCGGCCTGGATGTCGATGAAGCAGTTGTTCGGGTCGGCCGGGTTGTTGAACATGCGGCGAAATTCGAGATCGGCGACCTTGGCTTCGACGCCGGCTAAATCGGTTTCGACGGCGGCGAGCGTGTCCTCGTCGTCTTCCGCCTTCGCCATATCGAAGAATTCGCGCGCATCCCCAAGCTGCTGGCTGACGCCGGCAAGGGTGTGTACGACGGCTTCGAGGGATTTCTTTTCTTTGCCCAGGGCTTGGGCACGCTCGGCATCGTTCCAGATGCCGGGGTCTTCCATGAGCTGGTTTAGCTCGGCAAGTTTCTCCGACTTCGCATCGAAGTCAAAGATACCTCCGCAGTTGATCGCCGCGTGCTTCCAGATCGGCGATGTGGTTGGCGACGGCGTTGATGCGTTCGGCTTCCATGGCAGGCTCTTGAAATCGGAAAGTGGGGAATTATACCTGCCGCCTCAAGTCGATCCGCGCTTTGGCGGCAGATCGTCCGACGGTGATTCTTTGGAGGCGCGACCCGGAATCGAACCGAGGTACACGGCTTTGCAGTCGGAATCTATCCTGTTGTATCAATAGGTTGTGTTGCTGCTTTCAAATTTGCTGGAAATTACACATTTTTCTATCAAATCCGGCAGATATTACAGATCCCAGCAAACACCGAATACCTGCATGGGCACCCACATTGACGCACCTTCCGATTCCACCACAGCCAGGATAACGACTTGATCGGTTACTTCGGCGGCAGCGTTTCTTGGCGCCTTGAGGCCAGCCGCAGCTTGTTGCCTGACAATTGTGCCCGAGATGCGTCTATACAATACACTTACGTGCGCCATGGTCATTGTTGCGGCAAGGAGGCACGAATCTGGCCAGCTTACTTGATGAGGATATCTTTTAGATTGTCCAATATGAGTAGATCATCATGAGGGAGAGATGAAGAGTATTTGTAGTTTGCGTGCAGTCCTTTACGTCATAGTCCGACTTATCGCATTGATGGCGGTGACAGGCATATCGGGATTATCTTTTGCTGCTCAGAAGCATGCGCTGCTGGTTGGCGTATCGAATTACTTGGCACTCCCCGAACGTCTGCAGCTCAGAGGGCCGTCGAATGACGTAATACTGATGCACAGTGTTTTGAAACAATATGGCTTCAACGATAAAGACATTCATGTTTTGGCGGATGGTGTTGATGGGGCTAGTTTACCAACCCGTCAGGCAATACTAGACGAACTGAAGCAATTGGCTGGGCGGACAAGCGAAGGCGATTTTGTGTATTTGCACTTTGCCGGACATGGATCTCAACAACCCAGCAAGCCAGGAAAACAGCCCCCCGAGCCGGATGGCCTTGACGAAATCTTTCTTCCAAGCGATATCGGCAAGTGGGACGGTGGCAAGGGCGAGGTAAGAAATGCCATAGTCGATAGCGAACTTGGCACATACATCAGCGCCATTCGCAGCCGGGGCGCATTTGTTTGGGCGGTTTTCGATGCCTGCCATTCAGGGTCGATGACCCGTGGCGTTCAGGCTGACGAAGTCCGTTACCGGCAGGTAAGACCGCAAGACCTCGGTATTACTGAAAACACACTTGCAGGAGTGCAATCCGAAGTCGTCAGGACACGCGGAGCGCCGCAGGCGAAGGGGGGCGCACTGGGAGAGATTAAGGGGAACGGCGGTGGCTTTGTGGCGTTTTATGCCGCTCAAAGTACTGAAACAACCCCTGAAGAGCCTTTGCCCGTCAATCAACCAGATCGTAAGCCGCACGGTACGTTCACCTACACACTGGCGGAAACATTGGTCAACATGCCGAACATAAGCTACCGGCAGGCCGGCCAGCAGATACTCAACCGCTATGGGGCTCGTCTCCGGCATTCGCCTACGCCCATGTTTGAAGGCAGCGCGCTTGATGCACCTATTTTCGGTACCAAACCGACAGAATACAAACCGCAATGGAAATTGCAAAAGGTCGGTCAGGACATCAAGATTCCTGCCGGCCAGCTTCACCAGATTGGGGAAGGGGCAATATTTTTGATCGTGCCTTCCCCTGTTTCTGCGGATACAGAGGGCCTTGGCTACGTTCAGGCGGCCAACACCAAAGTCATGGAAACCGCTTTGACGCCGGTCGCTTATAACAACAAACCAGTATTGGTGCCGGAAGTTATTCCGCTTGGCTCTTTCGCACGCCTGATTGCCCCGCGCTTGATGTTGGAGCTAACCGTATCGCGACCGGGGGGCGATAAATCGTCTAGCAAGGTCAAACTCTTGCGAGCAATCGACCTGTTAGCCAACAACAAAATGGACGGCATAAAGATCAACTGGGTGAACGCTGGTCAAAGCGCAGGGGTTCGCTTGGCGATACATGGCGAAAGACTGCGCTTGCTATTGGCTGATGAGGAAAACAGCGGCGCAAACGGATTGCAACCAATCCGCTCACTTGAATTGACCGGAAGCCCGGAAAAAATCGCTGAAGAACTGCACTCCAATCTGCAGCGAATCGCCAAGGCAAGCAACCTGATGCGCTTAGCAGCGGAAATAAATACCGGATCAGCGGCAAAACAACTGCAAGTTACCTTGTTGCATCAAGCTGCCGGTACTGGCAAGAAGACAGAGGCCCCCCCCGGAGTGCAACCTTTCATGAAGGCCGGCGACAAAATATTCCTCGCATTGAGGAATAGTCATAGCCGAGCACTGGATGTCACTGTGCTCTTCATCGATAGCGACTACGGAATCAGTGCGATGTACCCCCCTGCCCCAGGGGACGCGAATCGAATTGAAGCGGGAGGGAAGCTTGACGGCGACGATCAGATCGTCATCGAGTTGAACGATAGCACCCTGGGCAAGGAAAGTTTGCTCGTCATCGCCGTCGAAGCCGAGCCGCAAACTCCAATGGCTGACTTTAGCTTTCTTCAGCAGCCTGCGTTGATACATCGAGGTGGGGGAGTCGAAACCGAAGAGCAGGGATCGCTTTGGGGGATGTTCGAGCAGGCAGCCTATGGAGAGCGGATGCGTGGAGGAAATAAGCCGCAGGTGGCAACAATCAGAAAAACGGCGATGCATTTGTTTAGTTGGAGAACAATCCGTTAAATTCTGTTCATGCTCAACAGGTTTACGACACGAGGGAAAACTACTTGAAGTAGCTAGTCCGTCGTGATATTTTGCTGCCAGGGAGGCTTCACCATAATGACGATCAAATCAGCGCCTGCATTGATGGTGCTAAGCATGCTGCTGGTCAGCGGGTGTATGAATATCCGCGATATCGGTAGATTCAACGATCAGTTTCGAATTGACTCGGGAACGATACCGCTTGCTGTCAAGCCGACTGAAGAAGGCTTGTTTATCCGCGAAGACGCCGGGATATCTGTAAAGTTTCGCGCCAAATCGTTTCTTTCTGTTGTTGATGAATTGGCGTACAAGCTAGGGTTCAACTATACGGTGCTTTCCGACCTGACGCGATTCAAGGTCAATATTTACAACTATGTCGAACCACCGGCGAATTTGCAACTCTTGCCGGGTGACGACCCCGCTGACTTCTCACCGTTCAAGCAACGGCAGTTCAGCGACGAAACAGCGTTGTTGGATGAGCTTAAAGATCAGATTAATCAGCAAATCCAGAGCAGACATAGCGATAAGACTGTTTTCTTCGACTACCGCTGGGTATCCGACGGCCCAGAGTTCTACCTGGCTCGGCGCGACAATGATGTTGAGCAGGTGGTTTGCACGCTGCAGCCGATGCGGATTGATGACTGCAGCAAGATGACGTTCAAGAAGGTTTTTCTCAAGAATATTACTTCTGACGAAGCTGCTAAATCGATTAGCGACCTATTCGCGAACGAAGTTGAGTTGCGGCGTGTGAAAGAACAGATTCCCATCATGCCGGCGGCTGGTATGCAAGGTTCTCCATATGGTGGTGGGTTCTTTCCTCCGATGCAAAATTTCGGTGGTCAACAACCTGCGGATACTAACAAGGCATCGCTTCTGCAATACCGTCCCCAGAACGCTGTGCTGATCCGGTCACAGGATCCGGCAATTTATGAACGTGTGGCTGCCATCATTCCCTCGCTCGATGCGAATTTTCAGCAAGTATTGGTGGAAACGCAGGTTTATGAATATGACGACACGATTGGTAGAAAGATTGGCGTCGCGCTAGATTACAGTCAGGGAAGTATCACTAACCGCGCGGGGGAAAATGTTCAAAAATTTGGCATTAAAACCCAGTTTGGTACCGATTTCGCCGATAAGCTACCGATGTTTTTTGGCAACTTGAGCAGCATTGAAAAGAAGGCAACGCTGCTGAGTCAATTGGCACTGTACGATCAGGACGGATTGGTCCGGATATTGGCCGAACCAACGCTAGTGTTGAAGTCAGGGGAAGAGGCCGAAGTCAAGCTTGAAACCAGGCGCTATTTTTTGACTTCAGGCGTGAACGTGGCAGGGGATCTTAAGGATCTACCCACAGGTATCGACTTTAAAGTGACGCCGACCGTGCTTGGAGACGACAAGATCCTCCTCAATCTATACATCCGCCAGAGCGAATTCATCAACTCAAGTGACCCGAATGTCGCTGCATCGACCAATCATAACGAGATCCACTCGTCAGTGATTGCCAAGGACGGCGAGTTGATCTCAATCGGCGGCATTCACAAGAAAAAGGACTCCAAGATTTCATCGGGTATTCCTGGTATCAGAAACATACCAGGCGTCGGTGCGTTGTTTGGATCGGATGCTCAGTCAACCGAAGTGCTTAGGGTCGAATTCTTGATACGTCCTACCGTCAACCGGAGCAAGGAAGTTCTGGCCGGTAGGCTAAAAAGCATCAGCGATGTGAATTGCCGGATTACCGACTGGATGGGGAAAAAAGATCCCCGCTGCAAGCCGGCCAACACGATTTTGGCGCCAGCCACAACGACAGGCAGCGGTATCGATGGCAACAATATGCCAGTAGTTCAGTAATTGGCCTGACGTTATCCCGCTTGCTACGTCCTAAGGATAGGGAAACGTTTTTTTGGGGGGACTATGAAGAGAATTGCTTGTTTTGCAACGGTTGTTTTGGTTGCGAGTCTTGTGGCTGGCAGCGCGATTGCAGCCGGTGGGCGAAAAATAGAAAAAAAGATGCCGCCGTCCCTTGACGATCCGATCGCAATCGCTGTTCTTGCTGAACAGTTGATTACGTATGGCGAAAAAGAAAGCGATCCGTTGGCGCTTATCTTGGCTGCCAAAATGAAACGTAGCGTCGTAGTCACGGAGAAGAATACAGGTGCTATAGCTTCGGATACCGCGAAGGAATTGCTGGATAAAGCCAAGGCGATGTCGGGAGAGCGGTCTGAAATAGTTGCCCTTGCAGATGATGCGATGAAAATTGCAAGCAGGGGGGTAATGGAGAATGTGCAGCAGATACGCGAGATCGTTAGAGGTCGAGGCACTTACCGTATTCCCCTAACCTTCAAAGGCGGAGAGTTTACGTCTGTTGCCGTATTGCTCGATCAAGGTGCAAGCGGTAAGCGCGAAGAATACGATCTGGATATGTATATCCATAGCATGAATGGCCATGCCGTCTGCGTACGTGAGGGTCCGGGAATTCCAGAAATGTGCCCGGTAACGCCAATCAGAAATGAAAAATTTGTGATCGATCTGGTCAATCGAACGAATCTGGATACGCCGTTTGTGCTGCTGTTCCGATAAGTGTCGGTAGCTATCTAAATGCAATTGCCAAGCTAAATATTCTGAAACAAAAGGGGAATAGAATGATTCCGTTGCGAGTGATGTCTACGATTAAGACGGTTGGTCTTGCTGCGATAACTTTGATATCGGTGCTGGCTCATGCCCAGTCGTTTAATCCCGACCCAATGGCGAAATGGCAGGATAGGGATTGGCAGCCAGGTGGAAAAGCTGCAATTGTTAGACCTGAACTTCGTGATGGCAATGTATTTAAGCTTACTCCTGCACAGATAATTTACTATTCAGCAAAAGAAAACGATGTAAACCCACTTCTGCTTCTGGTGAAATTGCAAGCAGAGCAGAGTTTGATCAAGGGCTCATTTGATGCTGCAACTTTGGAGCACAAATTGTCCAGGGCAGTCGGTTATGGTATTCCTGAACGCGATATATCCCAAGAACGATGGCCAGGTTTTTATCCACAGCTAGTCGGGATGTCGTGGGAGTTTGCCCAAATGTCCAAAAAGAAGGATTTCCACTCGGCGTTTTTGGAGTATACCCCGCATGAAGATAAATATATAGAACTGCAAAATTTCTACCGAGAGTTCGCGGCAGTATTAAATCGAGTGTCTGGAAAAAAATATTCGTCAACGCCGAGCTCTTCTGGATATTTGAAGGATTTTCGAGACATATCAGATCAACATATTCAGTTATTTTTAGAAAATTATGCTGGTCATTTGAAAAACAAGTCGCTTTTTTCTGCGGCATCTCTTCCTGGCCCCAAGGTTACGAGTGGTAATGCTGACCGAAACAGTGTAAAAGTTGGTGACACCGTAAATTTCAGCGCAACGACCGATAAAGCGGTTGCTGGTGGCATGAAGGTGGTCGTGCGTTTTACCGATACAACTCCGCCGACGGATCTGGCGATGACTTCGGCGGGAGGCAACACCACATGGAAGTTATCGCATTCGATGTCAAAAGAGGGAACGCGCCCTTACACGATTGTTGTCCTTGATGACAAAAAGCAAGTTGTGGGTACATCCCAGGCAAAGGGAACAATCGAAGTAATACCTGTGCCGAGTTTGGCGGTTAATGTGGGTAGCGCATCTTATCTGTCGCCAACTAATCCGTTCGATGACCGCGCGCATGGTCGTCCATATGCAGGACAGTGCACCTGGTTTGCATGGGGGCGTGCTCACGAGGCTACCGGTAAAAAACTTGATATCAGCCGTGGTGACGCGAAAAGTTGGTATGACAAAACCGGTTTCCCTAAGGGAAATGTTGCCAAGCCATTCTCAGTGGCTGTTTGGGCTGGCGACGCAACCAATTCCCATGGTCACGTCGCATTTGTGGAGAAGATTCTGCCAAACGGCAACATCGTAATTAACGAGGCGAATGTCAGCTCCTACAACAAGAACAAACAGCTGTATTCACCTTACGGTGGTGGCTACGATGGCTCGTCAAAGGAACTGACACCGACCGTTATTGCCAATCGAGGTAAAGGAGTTGGCGCTCTGATTGGTTACATCTATGTGTCCGATTCGGCACAGCTTCCTGCTCGGGATCCCAATCTGCTGTACCCGCCTGACCAAACCGTATCACGCGGTAATTTTGTATCGAAATTGCTTACTATCTTCCCGCAACTGGGTAGTAGTAACGTCGAGCAAACCGCCAAGAACCTCGGTCTTATTCAGGGCAACTTGAATGCTGAAGCACCAATATTGCGTGTGGATGCCGCCAGAGTTATTGCCAGGCTGATTGCTGCAACGGACAAGGTTGTTCCCGGGAGTCCAGATCCGAATCATTATGCGAACGACGAGGAGCTAAAGTCGGATGCAGATGGGCTTAAGGTCGCCAACACGCTATTTGCTGCCGGGATTGCATCAGGACGACCTCATGAAGGAACCGGACTTGGATACGAGTTTTATCCAAAACGCCAGTTATCGGCTGTCGAGTCCGACCTCATGTTTCAACGTACCAAGCAGTTTTTAAGCGGTAGCAAGTTGAAAGTTTCGTCAGCGTCGATTCCTAACGTGACGGCAGGTAGTGCCAACCCCGTTAGTGTGAAGGTTGGCGAGACGGTGAGTTTCAATGCAACGACAGATAAGGCGGCGACCAAGGTTGTGGTGCGCTTTACCGATACGACACCGCCGTCGGATCTGGCGATGAGTCCGGTGGGGGGTAATACAACATGGAAGTTGTCGCAGGCAATGTCCAAGGCGGGATCACGCCCTTACATAATCGTTGTTCTGGATGACAAAGGCCAAGTTGTTGGCACATCTCAGGCAAAGGGAACGATACAGGTAACTGAGTCCATTTCTCAACCTAAGATTTCTGGGGTAGTGGAGGCTCCCGCAAGGCTTAGGACTAATGAGTCAATGAAACTTAGGCTTCGCACTACAGTACCAGCCACTAAGGTCGAAATCGATTTTGGTAATAATAATGTTTTCTTTTTGAATAGTGATGGTGCAAAAACATTGTGGACGTGGGAGAAGCCTATGTCACAAGCAGGTAAGCGGGATTATCGCATTCGTGTATTTGGTACTAATGCATCAGCCCCTTCGGATCAGTATAGCGGTAGCGTTCAAGTTGATGGCCCCGACGGTGTAGGTGTGGCCCATCCTTTGCCGAATCAACCAATAGCACGCATTCTCGCTGACCCGGGCTATCCATATGTATTTAAGTCCGAGCATACGGGGGTCGACTTTATGGCGCCGGTGGGTACGTCAGTAAAATCCATGTGCGACGGTTCCGTCATAGGAAATTACACTTCTCGTGAGGTTGTGAATGCATTCCTAATCGTGAAGCATAATTGCGCGGGGCGACAGCTTTTTGGCTACTACGGTCATATAGCAAGCAGCCTTGGAACTAATTCGCAAGTCAAGGCTGGTGATATCGTGGGTACTGTGCGTACGTATGGTTCCAATAATCATCATCTACATTTTGGAATCAATACCAACCAGCTTAGTCGTGGCTGGGGACGTACGAGCCTTGGCACAAATCGTCAGCAAATGCTTAATGCAGGTTGGTTAGATCCACTTGAATTCCTTAAGGGCAAAGAGGGCTATATTGAATCGCGCTCTAATCCTTTTGAAATTCCTTCTTCCGAGCGTGTTTCGCGTGAGCAGTTTGGTATCTCGATTTTGGATGCGATTCCAGCGATTGGAAGGAAATACACTGGTGGACCTGAGCAGCGACTGCGTGCTGCTGGAATAATCCAGGCAGATTACATGGGCGGCTCGCCGGTGATTAGAGGTGATGCTGTACGGATGGTTTATCGACTTCTTAATGGTAATAGCAATCTTAATCAGTTATTGGGTAGCAAAGCCCAAGATCGGTTTAATCTTGACGCTGACCTCGATGACGATGTGACACTGCGTCAGCAAGCCAACTCCTTAGGGGCACTTGGTATTATCGGCGGCTATCAAAATGGAACGGTCTATGAACTAGAGCCAGGCAAGCAACTCTCTCAAGTAGAGCAGAGGGCAATTGTTGGACGACTTACACAAGTATTGTCATCAGTTGGAGATGCCGCTCCCGTTCCGAAGATCACAAAGGCTGACGTGCCGGCCCAGGCGAAGCAGAATGAGACGGTGAATATCAGCGTCCAGACTGACAAGCCGGTGGGCAAAGTCGTGATTGACTTCCAGAATCCATCGGCCTCGGCGAATATGAACGGTAGCGGGACGAACTGGACGCTGAGCCAGTCGATGCCGCAAGCGGGAAGCCGGTCATACACGATCAAGGTGATGGACAATAGCGGCAAGGTCACGGACAGCAAGAACGGCACGGTGAATGTCCAGGCACAGGTTGCTGCTCCCGCACCGGCTCCGAAGATCACAAAGGCTAACGTGCCGGCCCAGGCGAAGCAGAATGAGACGGTGAATATCAGCGTCCAGACTGACAAGCCGGCGGGCAAAGTCGTGATTGACTTCCAGAATCCATCGGCCTCGGCGAATATGAACGGTAGCGGGACGAACTGGACGCTGAGCCAGTCGATGCCGCAAGCGGGAAGCCGGTCATACACGATCAAGGTGATGGACAATAGCGGCAAGGTCACGGACAGCAAGAACGGCACGGTGAATGTTCAGGCTGCTTCCAAGCCAATGGCTAACGTGACTTCCGGTGGCCCGGATAAGCAAAGCGTAAAAGTCGGCGAGACGGTGAATTTCTCCGCCCGTACGGACCAGCCCGCAACCAAGGTGGTCGTCAAGTTAGCGGGAAGCGATTTGCCAATGAACGGATCGGGAACGCAGTGGAACTTGTCTCGCCCGATGCAGCAGGAAGGCTCGCTCACCTATCGTATCGTTGCGTATAACGCTGAGAACAAAGAAGGACAGACCAACGTAAGCGGCACGATACAAGTGCAAAAAGTCGCCAAGCCGCCGGTTATCCAAAGTATTCGGTTGGTGAATAGCCGCAACGCCGATACGACTTCGGTTAAGGTGAATGAGCAGCTTACCTTTGCGGTGTTGTTCGATCAGCAGCTTGCCAGTGCCGAAATCGTGTTTACGGATGCCAACAATTTGAAGCTCCCGCTACAGCGGGATAGTAGAAATCCCAATGCATGGGGCGTCACCAAGCAGATGAAAGAAGCTGGATCGAACCGTCCTGCGAAAATTATTGGCAAGAATGCGGCGGGGCAGACGGTCGAGCAAACGATCCGATACTCCGTTACCCGATAACAATGTCCAACGGGCGGGAACTGCTTCCCGCCTAATTCCTTCGAATTGACGTGTTTCCCGACTCCTCGCCTGAAGATGTGGACATTGCTGCTCGTCTAGCGGATGTATCCACGCGGCGTGTTGCTGCGGAACAGATCTTCCTGACCTACGCCACGCGCTTTAAAAAATACTTTATCCGCCACGGCCTTACCCTCGCCCAAGCCGAAGATTTGACGCAAGATGTATTCGTCAAGGCGATTCGATCCATCGATACGTTTCGCGGCGATTGTCCGTTCGAGTCGTGGCTTTGGGCGATTGTCCGCAACCACCTGCTCGATTTCATTCGTCGTGATCGCGAACTATCGGGATTCGACGATGATGCGATAGAAACGATAGTGTCATCGCACGCCACAAACGAAAACGACCCAGATAAATCTGCCGGACTACAAGAATGTGTCAAGACCCGGTTCGCCGCATTTGCGCGCAAGCATCCCGATCGTGCCCAGTCGTTGGCCTTGCTGGTATTCAAGGATTGGGATATTCCCGATCTTTCAGTCATACTCAACCGTACTGCCGCTGCTACCCGCGAATACCTTTCTCAGTGCCGCAAGCTGCTGCGTCCCTTTCTTGAAGAGTGTCGGGAGTACCTGCGCTCATGATCCCGTCTGGCCCCAATAAAGAACTGGACGACGACATTTGGCTTGCGGTGCTGCAGGGCAAGGCGATGCCTGACGACGTGGGCGCCAGCACAGCAGAAATAGAGGCGTTACGTGCTGCCATTGTCGACTGGTACAGACAGGAATCAGAATTCGACGAAAAGCCTGACGAGGCAGAATTGGAACGGTTTCTGTTCCGCTTGCGTGCCGAGCGGCTACTTGAGAAGCCGCATCGGACTCTTAGGTTGCCCCCTCGCTGGCTTGCGTTGGCCGCCTCCATATGTACATTGGCCATCGGGCTTGCGATGCTGCCACATTTCCGAAACTTGCCCGATGGTGAAATGACTGACCGTGAGATTGCTGTCATGCGTGGAGTGGAGACGCGGCAGGTAATTCAAACCCACGAACCTGAGCAGGTGTTGAAGCAATTTCAGCAGGCATTTGAGGGGTTGGGCATCGCCATAAAGCTTGAACGTAAGCCGGGACGAATTCTGCTAGACGCCTATATCCCCTCCGAGAGCGAAGTTGCGCTGCAAGCGTTGTTCGATACATACAAGATCAAGCCCGACTCAAGCGGCCAGTTGCTGGTCGAAATCAGATGAGGAATGACAAGTGAGGTGGGCTCCAGTCGTCATCGCCTGCGCTGCGCTGCAAGTACATGCACAAGTTCAGCACTATCAGGGCACGCTGACAATCGAAGCCGTTTCGGGCGGAGCCTGTGGCAAGACCGCACTCGGTTCGGTGCGCAAGATCGATCTGGTGATTGAGCCCAATGCGGATGCCAAAAGACTTGCGGGCTACTTTATGGGCGAAAGAATCGCCCCCGGAAAGATTGTCGGCGAGATCGATGGCGAACTCGATGTCGCCTATCCCTACGTCGAAGAGGAAAAAGCCAAGGGGCATCGCCTGCGAATCCATACCTTGACAGGCGAGAGCTTGGTGGCGGAGTTGCGCGAAAAGCATCTGCACGACACGGTCGCGAACTGCAATTACGATCGTGCCAAGATCGTTGCCAAACGCAAGGGCAGCGTGGCCGAAGGGCAGCAGATGCAGGAACAGGCGACGACGGCTTACGCCGATGGCCTGGAAGAAAGTCAAGCCAAGGTCCGCGACCCGCAGGCATTCGACCGGATAGCGCGCAATCTGCGCGCGGCGCAAAAAGCGGAAGCCGCATTGGACTGGAATGCTTCGGCACGCTTGCGCGCCGAAATCCTGCCCGACCAAGAGACGCTTTTTGGACAAGATGGAAAGCGGGTCGGGGCCGCCTTGCATGCGCTTGCCGAGACATATCACCAACTCGGCTACTATGACAAATCAGTGGTTATGCTGCAACGTGCGCTGGCGATCAGGGAAAGGCGGCTTGGGCCCACGCATCGCGATACCGCCACCACGCTCAATAATCTTGCGCTCTCTTTGCGCAATATCGGACGCATCAAGGAAGCGGAAGACCTCTATCGCCGCGTCCTGGCGGCCGACGAACTGACGCTTGGCCCAATACATGAGGATGTCGGCGCCGATCTCGGCAATCTTGCCGAGTTGCTCCACGTCACTGGCCGCTATGGCGAAGCGGAGCCGCTGTATCGCCGCGCACTAGCGATATTTCAAAATGTGCATGGCGCAGCGCATCCGCGTATCGCTACTGCGCTGGGCAACCTTGGCAGCCTGATGCGAATCACTGGCCGTCTGGCCGAGGCCGAATCGTTCTATCGGAACGCCCTGAATATGATGGAAGCGACGCGCAGCACCGAACACGTCGATGTGGCGACCAGCCTTGGCAACCTCGCGGGTTTGCTGGCAGCAACCGACCGCGCAGCGGAAGCGGAACCCCTTTACCAGAAGGCGCTCGCCATCGACCAAACAGCGCTCGGCCCCCAACATCCGCGCCTTGCCACCGACTTCAATAATCTTGCCGAGTTCTATAGGACGGTTGGCCGAGAACGCGACGCCGAGCCGCTCTATCGTAACGCACTGGCAATCTACGAAGCCGCACATGGCGCGGAGCACCCACTGGTCGGCGCGGCCCTCAACAATCTCGCTGGGCTACTAAATGCCAATGGTCGCCACGGCGACGCGGAATCGCTTTGCCGCCGCGCCTATGGCATTGCCCTCAAGGCTGGCGAGCCCGCCTTGCTGCAAACGATACAAGGCAACCTGAGCCATGTTCTCAAGAAGCAGGGTAAGATCGACGCCGCGATCTTCTTCGGCAAGCAGGCGGTTAATACCTTGCAGTCGTTGCGTGCCAATGTGGCGGAATTGGGCAAGGACACCCTCAAGAGCTATGACGCCACCATCGAAGGCACCTATCGCCACCTTTCCAGCCTGCTGATCGATCAAAGCCGCCTGGTTGAAGCTGAACGCGTACTTGAACTCCTGAAGGATCAGGAGCAATTCGAGTTTGTTCGCCGCGACGCCAGCCTTGTCCCCACAGCCGGCAAGGCCCCGCTCACCGCCTTCGAGGCAGCCCAGAGCACGCTTCTCGATGCGGCCGGCGCCCCGCTGGACAAGATTAAACTTGAACTCGCCGCCCTCGAAGACAAGCAACCCCGCAGTGCCGCCGATGAAATTCGTCTTCAAGCGCTGCGGCACGACTTCGACCAAGCCAGCGTCGCCTTCCAGAACGTCTTCGATCAGATCCTGGGAGCCCTTGCCGCCACCCGGCGGGACAAGGCCGACGATCTCAAGGAAGCCCAAGGTCTGCAAGACACCCTGCGCGAGCTAGGCGACAAACTGGGCGAATCCGTGGTCGCGCTGTACACGGTGGTCGATCAGGAAAGCTATTCCCTGATCCTCATCACCGCTGACTATCGCCGCGCCTACACCGTGCCGATCAAGGCCGTAACCCTGAACGGCAAGATCGCCAGTTGGCGCAACGCCCTCAAGAGCAAGACGCTCGACCCCACCATGCAGGCGCGCGAGTTGCTCGACCTCATCCTGCCGCCCGCCGCGCGCGAGGAACTGCGACAGGCCAAGGTCGGCACCCTGATGTGGCACCTTGACGGCGAGTTGCGTCTGCTACCGCTGGCGGCGCTGCACGATGGCGAACGCTACCTCATTGAACGTTATCGCCTTACCACTTTCACTCCAGCCAGTACTGCCCATCTGACGAAAGAGCCCAAAGCTCGCTGGAACGGACTTGGTCTTGGTGTCAGCGAAGCGCGCACGGTCGAACAGAAGAGTTTCACGGCTTTGCCTGCGGTAGCAAAGGAACTGGAGACCGTCATTCGCCAAGATGGTCGCCTAGGTGTGATTCCTGGTACCCGTCACCTGAACGCCGAGTTCAACTGGGTGAAGATGCAGGACGAACTCAAGCGCAAAGGCAAATACCCGCTGATCCACATCGCCAGCCATTTCAACCTCGAGCCGGGCAACGACACAATGAGCTACCTGCTGCCCGGTGCCGGCGATCCGATCACGCTCGCGCTCATCATGCGGCAGAACAACCTCTTTGGTGGTGTCGATCTGCTCACCCTATCGGCATGCGAGACCGGTATCGGCGGCGGCAAAGGAGCTGACGGACGAGAAGTGGATGGCCTGTCCTTCATCGCCCAGCGCCAGGGAGCGCGGGCGGTGATGGCCACGCTGTGGCCGGTCGCCGACGCGAGCACCGCGCTGTTGATGGAACGCTTCTATCAGTTGCGCGAAACCCAGCAACTGAGCAAGGCCGAGGCGTTGCGGCAGGCGCAATTGGCACTACTGACCGGGAAAGCCGGCGGTACGGCAATAGTCGGCGCTGGTGTGACGGCGCCGGAGAGCGACGGATCGCGTGGGGCCAGCGTGGTTGGCAGGAAAACCGCAGTCTTCTCCGCCGACCCTAACGCGCCCTACGCTCATCCCTACTTCTGGGCGCCGTTCATTTTGATGGGGAACTGGTTGTGAGCGGCTACGTTGGAATGATTAAAGCCACCGATGACATGGATTTGATTCGAAGGAGATTGTGGTGGCTGATATCGGGTTTCATCGCCTTGATATTTCAATCTAGTGTGGTGATGGCGGTTACGCCAATAATTGCCGCCGGCTATGATTGTACATATGCCATAGACAATAATGGGCGTTTATATGGATGGGGTAGTGACTTGAATGGACTACTTGGGTTAGGTCGAGTGGGGGCATCGTCAGTTGCACTCAAGGTCCACGTCCCAGTGGGCATGTCTCAACCACAGGCGATGGCAGCAGGTCAAACGCACAATGTGGTTGTAGATGAAAGCGGGAAGCTATGGACATGGGGGGGCAACAAATTTGGACAGATTGGTGATGGTACCAACATTAATCGTACGACTATGGCCTTAATCGGGTCCGAATACTCTACGGTAGCTGCCGGTTGGTACCATAGCGTTGCTATTAAAACCGATGGAACACTCTGGGCTTGGGGATGGAATGAGGCAGGTCAGCTAGGTGATGGCTCATCTATAAATCGTTCTACTCCTGTACTAATTGGAAGTGGTTATAGTTTTGTTGCGGCAGGTAAATCTTTCACCGTAGCTATTAAGACTGACGGCACGCTCTGGGCTTGGGGGAGTAATGAATCTGGCCAGTTTGGTAATGGTACGAATATAAGTTCATTAACACCTGTCATGGTAGGTGCAGGCTATAGATTTGTGACGGTAGGGCAGTCGCACACTATTGCTGTCAAAATCGACAATACGCTTTGGGCTTGGGGAAGCAATAGTAAAGGGCAACTTGGGAATGGTACATCGACAAACCAATATGCCCCAGTCAAAATTGGGATCGACTTTTCCTACATTGCTGCGGGGGCCGATCATACCTTTGCCATTGATGTCAATGGCAATCTTTGGGGTTGGGGGCAAAATGCCTTGGGTGTGCTTGGTGATGGTACAGCTAATGACCGAATAATACCTGTAATAATCGGCAGCGGTTATCGATCAGTGGCGACGGGTGCCTGGGATAGTGTTGCTATAAAGAATGATGGTGAGTTAGTGGCTTGGGGATGGAATTGGAAAGGGGAACTTGGCGATGGCACGAGAACTCCACGTCCGGCTCCAGTCCTGATAGGTAGCAATTATAAGGCAGCAATGGTAGGTTTGAATCATGCTGTCGCCATTAAGATGGACGGCTCACTTTGGGCTTCCGGAGACAATAGTATTGGCCAGCTAGGTGACTCCTCCAAATTAAATTGGGTCACTCCAATAGAAATTGGAAACGGTTTCAATTCAATTGAGGTAGGGGATTATCATGTCGCGTCTATTAAGGTAGATGGAACACTCTGGGCATGGGGCAATATATGGGGGAGGTTAGCAAATGACCCCGCAAAGATAATTCAATATACCCCTATACAGATCGGTAGTAGCTACAGCGCAGTCTCAATAGGGTTTGGTCATACCGTTGCTCTTAAGACTGATGGCACGCTGTGGGCGTGGGGTAGAAACGATTATGGCCAAATCGGAGATGGAACCAGAACTAACCAGTTTGCTCCGGTACAGATTGGTAGTGGTTACAGCGCAGTTGCAGCTGGTTCCTGGCACACAGCTGCACTGAAGACCGATGGTACGCTATGGGCGTGGGGGCAAGCCTGGGGTGGCACCGCCTTATCTAAGTTGTCTAGTCTTCCCGTACAAGTTGGCACCGGATACAAAGCTGTAGTGGCGAGAGCTGGACACACAATAGCGATTAAAACAGATGGTTCTCTCTGGGCATGGGGCAGTAATAGTAAAGCCCAACTTGGGGATGGCACCAAAACAGATCGTGACTACCCCATATTAATTGGCAGCGATTATAAATCTGTATCGGCAGGGGTGAGCCACACCATGGCCATAAAAGTTGATGACACGCTCTGGGCGTGGGGAGACAACAGTTATGGTCAACTCGGCGATGGTAGTAATACGATGCGCCCCTCTCCATTTTTTGTAGGCAGCGACTACAGTGCTGTGATTGCGGGTAACAGACACTCTGCTGCAATTAAGACTGATGGCACAGTTTGGTCGTGGGGGAACAATGCATCTGGTCAGCTAGGTACGGGCTTGCTAGTAGATGTCAATACAGCAAAGTTGGTCGTAAATGAAACCCTAGATAATTTCCTTGATCTTGATCCCGCTGCACCCAACACCATTCCACCCGAGGCAATTCCACCGTTCCTTGCGAAAGCGGAAAAGGAAGGCGATCTGTCGAGTCTTTCACTGAATGTGGAAGTACGCGGGCTTCTGAACTACGCCACAACCCGCTCTGCAGGCCGCGATACAGGATACAACCTTTATGTTGCCGCACAGACGAATGGCGACATCGTCGATTGGTATCAGCTAGAGGCAAGTCGGAACTGGAGCCGGCTGACATGGCCGATTTCTGTGTTCATGACTGGCGTTGCGCTGCAAAGCAAGGATGATTCGGTGAAGATTCAGATATTCCAAAGTACTGATGTTTCGAGGTTGGTTGGCTCGCACATTTATGTCGGTTACGGCATCGATGCCCAGGAGATGGTAAGTACTGGGCGATATCGTAAAGTTATGACAATTCAGAACCCGACGCAATGAGAAAGAGCGCCAGCCTTTTGATTGCAAGTAAGGGGGCGGAAAGGCTGCTCGACGATACAGAAATGTCTTTACCGCAGTGGAATCGAAATCCCAATAAGGCTCTCGTCGTTGCGACAGCGCCGACTTTTAGTCATACCAGAACTAGCAAGGAACCATCGTGCTGAACAGTGTTTTTGTGTGGTATGGACTGCTGTAAATGATGGCGAATTTGGCGGCTAGCCACTGTGTGGCCGAACAATACTCATGAGTAAATCTATGTGCTGGTGCCCCATGCTACTTGCCCTCTTGAATTTGGGTGTGGTCACAGGACCTCCTCAAATCGCGGTAGGCGGTAAGAGCAGCTTCGCCATTGATCGCCAGGGACCATTGTTTGGCTGGCGACAATCTCTCAGGTCATTTGGTTCTTGGCCGTGGTTTGTACCGATGATGGTGGTGCGGTGGTGGTTTGTTCTGCTTGCGGGATGGTGCTCTTTTACTGCGCTTGCGGTAACGCCAATAATCGCGGGTGGACCATCAAGCATTGGATTCAATATCTTTTCGTCAGCCGAACCTATGGTGGTCGCAGACGAGAGACAAACCCTTGCACTCAAGGCGGACGGCAGCATCGTTGCCTGGGGTGATAACTCCTACGGACAACTCGGGCGTGGCCGACTGCTCAGTTCCTTAACGCCGATTACCGGCTTCCGCTGTAGTTCCTCAAACCCGGAGTAGCGATGATATTCCAGAGTACATTATTTACGAGGGAGACTATATTTAGGTTCTTCATAATCTCAATACTTCTCGGACTATTGTTATCGTTCCAATCAAGAGCAGCAACACCGATGATTGCAGCAGGAGGATTTTTCAGCTGCGGACTTGATGTTGGCGGCAAATTAAGCTGCTGGGGGGATGATTCACATGGTCAGTTAGGTCGAGGAAGACTGCTACAGTCGTCAAATCCAATATTTGTTGGAAATGGTTACTCCGCTTCACTCATACGATCTGGTCAATCGAAAATTGCAGGAGGTGGTTGGCATACCCTTGCCATTAAAGACGATGGAAGCCTATGGGCATGGGGATACAACGGGTGGGGGGAGCTTGGCGACGGTACCACTGCGGATAGTTCCATACCTAAGAGGATCGGCAGCGATTTTGTGGTGGTCGCTGCGGGATGGGGTTTCAGTATTGCCGTTAAGAGCGACGGCAGCCTTTGGGCGTGGGGGTGGGGATGGAACGATGCTATTACGCGGTCCCCCCAACAAATTGGTATAGATTTTAGTTCAGTGGCTGCGGGGAATGGTCATGCTGTAGCGATTAAAAAGGACGGTAGTCTGTGGGCTTGGGGACGAAACGATCATGGGCAACTCGGCGATGGAACCACCACATATAGCTCGACCCCAAAGTTAATCGGCACTGGATTTACTGAGGCTTCTGCATATCAAAATCATACAGTTGCCCTCAAGAGTGACGGTAGCTTATGGGTGTGGGGGGCGAGCTTTTCTAGCGAACTTGGGGGCGATGCCACGACGGACGATTTGTTGACGCCCCTACTGATCGGCAGTAGATATAGCACAGTAGCGACGGGTAGGTTCTACACCGTTGCCATCAAGAACGATGGCACCCTATGGGTCTGGGATGGTTTTCTTAATATGGGTTTGTCTCCTCGTCAGCTTGGTACCGGTTATGTCTCAGTAGCTACAGGAGAGCGTCATTGTCTTGCAGTGAAGAGTGACGGAACCCTTTGGGTATGGGGAGTCAACTATGATGGTCAACTAGGCGACGGAACCCTGAATAGCGTTTCACTCCCTAAACTGGTAGGAACCGGATTTAGTTATGTCGCAGCAGGCAATCGTCACTCCATCGCCGTCAAGCTCGATGGCAGCTTATGGACATGGGGGTATAACAACTTCGGGCAACTCGGTAACGGCGAGACAACATTTAGCCCGGTTGCTAGACACATCGATTCGATTTTTAGTGCAGTGGCTATTGGAAGTAGTCATACCGCGGCCATCAAGAGCGATGGCAGCTTGTGGACATGGGGGGCCAACGGGGCAGGGCAACTCGGTGATGGCACTTCAGTTGATAGCGCAATTCCGATGCAGGTTGGAGCTGGGTTTAGCGAAGTAAGCGCAGGCATGGATTTCACCCTTGCCATCAAAAGAGACGGTAGCCTGTGGGGGTGGGGTTACAACGATTCTGGGCAACTTGGTATCGGTGAAAATTTCGGTATAACTCCACAACAGATCGGAACCGGATTTATCGCAGTGGCTGCCGGTTCCTACCATGCTGTTGCTATCAAGGACGATTCAAGTCTCTGGGCTTGGGGTAATAACCAGTACGGTCAGGTCGGTGATGGTGCGACGACGGGCATCCGTTTGCCAAAACAGATTGGCACTGGATTCAGTGCAGTAGCCGCAGGGCGAAATCACACCATTGCACTCACGAAAGATGGGGTCTTATGGGCATGGGGTGCCAACAGTTGGGGACAACTTGGCGATGGCTCAAAGACCAACCGCAATACGCCAGTACCGATAATGAATCTGAGCGACGTAATTGCCATTGCGGCAGGGGGCGATACCAGCATGGCCTTGAAACGAGATGGTACGGTTTGGGCTTGGGGATGTTGTGGAGGGTTCAACACTATGCCGGTACAGGTTGATAATCTTACTGAGGTCAGTGAAGTTGCAGTTGGCTACTACCACAGTCTCGCGATGAAACGAGACGGTACTGTTTGGTCGCTAGGGGACAATTTTTACGGCCAACTTGGTACTGGTTTGGTCAGTCGTGAGACTGTACCGCAACTGGTTGTAAATGAAACCCTCGACGGTTTTCTTGACCTCGATCCCCGCACGCCCAATACCATTCCCCCCGAGGCCATTCCCCCATTCCTGGCGAAAACGGCGAAAGAAGGCGACCTAGCGAGTCTCTCGCTGAGTGTCGAAGTTCGCGGATTGTTGAACTACGCCGCGACCCGCTCGGCAGGCCGCGATACAGGATACAACCTATATGTTGCCGCACAGACGAATGGCGACATCGTCGATTGGTATCAGCTTGAGGCAAGTCGGAACTGGAGCCGTCTGACATGGCCGATTTCTGTGTTCATGACCGGCGTTGCACTGCAAAGCAAGGATGATTCGGTGAAGATTCAGATATTCCAAAGTACTGATGTTTCGAGGTTAATTGGCTCGCACATTTATGTCGGTTACGGCTTCGATGCCCAGGAGATGGTAAGTACAGGGCGATATCGTAAGGTTATGACAATTCAGAATCCGACGCAATGAGGAAGAGCGCCAGCCTTTCGATTGCAAGTAAGGGGGCGGAAAGGCTGCTCGACGATACAGAAATGAATTTCCCGCAGTGGAGTCGAAATCCCAATAAGGCTCCCGCCGTTGCGCCAGCGCCGACTTTCGAGACCGGCTGAATGTAGAGGAAACGTTTGTGTTGAAAAAGGTAATGCGATGTTTGTTGTTGCTGTGGATCCTCGTCAATGCGGTGCAAGCCATGGCAGCAACGCCCATGGTTGCAGCCGACAACCACACTCTCGGGCTAAAAGAGGATGGTTCGCTTGTCGCTTGGGGCAGCGATGCTTATGGGCAACTTGGTCTAGGCCGCGTAACTTATTCGGATACGCCAGTAGCAAGCAAGATCGCCGGGGTTTCGAGAATCGTCTCCGATGGTCAAACAGTATTAGCCAGAGTTGGTTCGGGCGGGTGGTGGATGTGGGGCCGCTTGTTGAACGGTGGCTATTCCGGATCGACTTCATCTCTTCCCATGCCGGTGGCAGGAACTGAAGAGTTTAGTGACTTGTCGTTTGGCCCTGACCACACTCTCGGCATAAAAGCTGACGGCACCGCTTGGGTCTGGGGCGTCGAAAACGGCTATGGGGTATTCGGAGATGGTACGAATCATTACCAGGTTCGAAATAGTCCTCAGAAAGTTCCTGAACTTGAGGGGGTGCTTCAGGTGGTCGCTGGTTGGACGCATAGCCTAGCCTTGCGTAATGATGGAACGATTTGGGGGTGGGGACGCAATGACTATGGGCAACTCGGCGATGGCAGCACGGTAAGCAGAAACCGACCGGTCCAGATTCCAGGGGTCGCCGGTGTCATCGGCATCTCGGCCATCCGAAACTATTCCGCAGCTCTGCAGAGGGATGGGACGGTTTGGGTATGGGGGTCGCCTGGGGGGAATGGTGAGTCTCCCGTGTTCAAACCGAAAATGGTTCCAGGTTTGTCTAGCGTCAAGAATGTTGTGCTCGATACGGGTAGAGCACTTGCGCTCAAGCATGATGGGTCACTTTGGATCTGGCATACGGTATCCAATGGTGGCGCGATCAGTATTGGGTCAAACGGGTCAGCCCTTCGGGAATCCGATGGCCCATTTCAGGTACAGGGCGTCACCGATGTAGTCGCGATTGCGAGTGGAGTAGCACTCACGAGTGATGGCTCAGTCTGGACCGTGGGCAGATCTGGAGTTAGTTCGATTGAAAACGGTGTCATGGTGCCAGGATATTCCGCACGCAAAGTTGAAGGTTTGTCGGATATCCATGCAATCCAGCCTGGTGTTGCCTTGAAGCGGGACGGAAGTGTCGTGGCTTGGGGATTCAATACCGTGGGCCAATTTGGCGATGGGACGGCGACCAACTACTCGACGCCACAGGCGGTGAAGGAAATTGATGGAGTATCGTCAATCCACGCATCACCTGACTACAGTTACGCCGTAAAGCAGGATGGCAGCTTATGGCGTTTCGGAACAAATTCGAATGACTCGTCCACTCTCCGGCAGATTGTGGGAGCGTCTGACATTGCGGCTATTTCAGCTAAGGGCAATATGCTATTCGCGCTGAAAAAGGATGCCAGCGTTTTGTATTGGTACGAGTTCGGATTTTTCGTACTACCGGACGGAAGCGTTGTGAGTGTTCCCAAGTCGCCAACCGCCATGACGGGGATTTCGTGTGTAAGCAGTTTGGCGACAGGCTTTTCTCATGCAGTAATGATCAATTGCGACGGAACTATCTGGAGTTGGGGGGGCAACGATCTCGGGCAACTCGGTGATGGTACGCAAACCCACAAGACAACGAGCGCAGTGCCGGTACTTGGGTTGAATGACATGATCGCCGTCGCGGCAGGTAGTAAGCATAGCGTGGCCTTGCGACGCGATGGAACCGTTTGGGCCTGGGGTTCTAATGAAAGTGGGCAGCTAGGCGCCGGCATTGCAGGAGGGCTGGGAGCCTTTCGCTCAACACCGGTTCAGGTGCTTGGTTTGACCCATGTGGTTCGTGTGGCAGCTAACTACGCATGTTCATTTGCACTCAAATCTGACGGCACATTATGGGCGTGGGGATGGTGCGGTAGCGATATTCCCGCCTACTCTCCCTCTGGCCCTGTTTTAGTAGCGACAATACCTAGCATTACATCCATGGCAGTTGGATGGAATTATTTCGTTGCAACAACCGGAGATGGTCTCGTCTGGACACTTGGGCTTAATGGGGTTGGACAACTCGGCGACGGCACCTATGCGTCGCGCACGACGCCAGTGCTGGCGATCAATGAGACTGTCGATGGCCTGCTTGATCTTCGGCCAAGCGTCCCGAACAACATACCACTGGACAAGCTACCGCCATTTTTCGTATCCGCCACCAAATATGGCGGTTTGAACGCGCTGACTCTCAGCGTGGATATCAAGGGCGTCAATCCGGTGAACGTGTCCCGCAGTTCCGGTTCAAGAAATACGGGTGGTTACAACGTCTATGTTGCCGCCAACATCGGCGGAACCTCTCCGGTTTGGTATCAACTGGACGCTAGTCGAACCTGGGGGGGGCTGACATGGCCGATTAGCCCCTTCCTGCGCGGTGTGGCCCTGGATTCTCAGAATGACAAGGTGCGTGCCGATATTTTCCAGGGCGCCAACTTGTCCTCGGTGGTGGGCGCCGAGTTCTACCTGGGTTACGGTACGGATGCCGAGGAGATGCTGCATGCCGGACGTTACCGTAGTGTCTTCACCGCCGTAGAGGCAAAAGCGCCATGAGCCCGAAGCCGTCCTGCCAGCGCCGGCTTTTGCGCACAGTCAAACTGATGGGACGGTAATCACCATGAGGCCCTGCATTGATTGGCTGGCAGTTGTACTGCTTGCCGCAATTTCCCCAATATCGTTCAACGCATGGGCTGCAATTACGCCCGCTGTATGTGCCGGATTTACCTACAGTGCTGCGTTGCGTAACGATGGAACTGTATTTACCTGGGGTGCGAATGTCGAGGGGCAGTTGGGGAATGGGGATACAGGAAACCGCCCAACACCCGAAGCCGTCGCCGGGATCGCGGATGTGATCGATTTGGCTGCCGGCCCAGAGCATAGCTTGGCGGTTAAAGCGGATGGCACCGTATGGGCCTGGGGATCCAACTGGGGCGGGCAACTGGGCAACGGCACCAAGCCGCGAGATAGCGGCGATATCCCAACGATAGATTGAAAATCGTATGAAGAGCATAGCAACAGTTGGAATGCGAGCGCTAACGATAGTTGGTATGACTTTAGTATTTACGTTACAAGTGGCGGCGGCGACGCCGATGGTTGCCGCAAGTGCTGGTGGACTGGACCAAGGCTCCAGTTATGCAATCGACGATACCGGCGTACTTCGCGGTTGGGGCGACGATACGCATGGTCAGTTAGGTCAATCCAGACTGTTGCAATCGAGTACTCCACTACGGGTAGGCGACGGATACTCGGCTTCTCCGACGTCAATGAATAAGGTCGTAGTGGCCTCCGGATGGAATTTCATTTTGGCTATCATGGCCGACGGTAGTTTGTGGGCCTGGGGAGACAACCGGTATGGTCAGCTTGGCGACGGGACGACAACGAATAGGTCGATTCCAATACGAATCGGGACAGGATTCGTTTCCGTATCCACGGGGACTTACCATACCGTCGCCCTCAAGACCGATGGCGGTTTGTGGGCCTGGGGGCATAACACATCGGGCCAGCTTGGCGACGGAACCTTGATCGACAAGTTGGTTCCCACACAAATTGGCGTTGGATTCCAATCTGTGGTCGCGGGTGGGGAGCACACCATCGCAGTCAAAATGGATGGCACTTTATGGGCATGGGGAGGGAACCCCTTTGGCGAGCTCGGAGATGGTAGCAAAACGAATAGCGCAATCCCAAAGCAGATTGGCACTGGATACGTCGCGGTAGCGGCTGGTCAATACCATACGATGGCGATCAAGACCGACGCAACCCTGTGGGCATGGGGGTATAACAGAGTAGGACAACTCGGAGACGGTACGACGACTGATAGCCTGATTCCCAAGCAAGTTGGAAGCGATTACATCTCGGTAACCGCCGGAGGGAAGCACACTGTCGCTCTCAAGCGAGACGGCAGCCTATGGGCGTGGGGAGCCAACAGCTACGGTCAGCTCGGCAACGGCATCAGTGGGAACTATTACTTTCCGACCCCGAGCAAAATCGGCACCGGCTATAGCTTCGTCGCTGCGTCGAACCAAGGCGGATACGGTGGAGACTATACCGTGGCTCTCAAGGGGGACGGAAGCTTGTGGGCATGGGGGAATAACAACTACGGCCAACTCGGCGACGGCACAACCGCCAATAGTCTGGTCCCCATACAGATAGGCACCGGATTTAGTTCGGTCGCCGCAGGTGGCGATCAAGTTGCCGCAATTAAAAATGACGGAAGCCTGTGGGCGTGGGGACGAAATTCGTCCGGACAACTCGGCACTGGCACATCGTCGTTCAACTCGACCCCTAAGCGGATAGGAACGGAGTTCAGCTCAGTGGTAACTGGCATGGGTTTTGTCGTGGCGCTAAAGAATGATGGAAGCCTCTGGACATGGGGAAGTAACTTGTTTGGAAGCCTTGGCGACGGTACATCAACGACTAGATCAACTCCACAACAAATCGATACAGGATTTACCGCAATAGCGGCTGGCGATCATCATGGTTTAGCAATAAAGACTGACGGGACTCTCTGGGTATGGGGCTCTAACTCCAGTGGTGTTTACGGCGATGGCACTACAACGAGCAGTTTGGTCCCCAAACAGGTTGGTACCGGATTTGTTTCAGTCGCTGCGCGCGGAGGTAGGACTTTTGGGATAAAAAGCGATGGCAGTTTGTGGGCATGGGGTGCGAACACATGGGGAACTCTGGGTGACGGAACTACAGCGAACACTTTGATACCTCTGAAAATTGGCACTGGTTTTCGCATGGTCGCCCCCGGCTACCAGCACACGGCTGCGCTAAAGAGCGATGGAAGCGTGTGGACGTGGGGCATTAACAAGTACGGCCAACTCGGTGATGGGACCACGACGGATAGCTTGGTTCCGAAGCAAATTGGTACCGGTTTTAGCGTAGTCGTTGCCGGGTACGCGCACACCATGGCTCTCAGGAATGACGGAACCTTGTGGGCGTGGGGAAGAAACAGTTCCGGCGAGCTTGGCGATGGGGCCACCACTGATAGTTTGGTTCCCAAACAAGTTGGCAGCGGCTTTCGCTCGGTGTCCGGTGGACAGCACCACACCATAGCGATCAAGGACGATGGAACAGTGTGGGGCTGGGGAGACAACAGTGTCGGCCAAATCGGCAATGGACTGTTGAGTAACAACGCAATCCCACAACTGGTTGTCAACGAAACCCTCGACGGCTTCCTGGACCTCGATCCCGCCACGCCCAACACCATTCCACACGAGGCCATTCCCCCATTCCTGGCGAAAGCGGAGAAGGAGGGTGACCTAGCGAGTCTCTCGCTGAGTGTCGAAGTTCGCGGAATGTTGAATTACGCCGCGACCCGTTCGGCAGGCCGTGATACAGGCTACAACCTTTATGTTGCCGCACAGACGAATGGCGACATCGTCGATTGGTATCAGCTTGAGGCAAGTCGGAACTGGAGCCGTCTGACATGGCCGATTTCTGTGTTCATGACCGGCGTTGCACTGCAAAGCAAGGATG